>ENA-UOJJ01000452-UOJJ01000452.1-human-gut-metagenome-genome-assembly--contig:-CS66-NODE-452-length-69993-cov-12.707112_pt1 | contig 69993 bp, 81 predicted proteins | sample MGYA00242343_ERZ723890 | MGnify/ENA metagenome assembly ERZ723890
GTAATGAATAATCTCTTATTATTTTACATTCCAAAATCAACGGATAACTTTTAATTATCCGTCATTTTTATTGTAAATAGTATTCGAAAACTTAATATACAATTATGTCTTTAATAAATTGTCTACTAAAGTTTGGCTCTGCAATCCGAATTATAAAATTACATAGTTAAGTTTTCGAACTAACATTGAAATTAATATTGATTATTTAATCTTAAAATTATTACGAGGATGCTTATTTGTCAAAATGCTTTTTTGTTTAGCTGTATTAACATGTGTATAGATTTCGGTTATATTTATTGAGCTATGGCCCAGCATTTCTTGAATATACCTTATATCCACATCAGCTTCCAGCAAACTTGTTGCAAATGTATGGCGAAACATATGAGGTGTTATATGCAAGTCAATTGCTGCAAGGGAAGAATATTTCTTAATCATTCTTCGGACTGATTGGTCGGATAAAGGGGCACCTGTTTTATTAGTAAAAAAGAAATTGTTGATTTCAATATATTTTTGAAATATTTTCTGATATTCTTTCAAAATATGTATTACATCATCATTTCCGATTTGTACTATACGTTCTTTTGAGTTTTTTCCAAATATTAGTATTGTTTTGTTAAGTAAATTTATATTGGACGCTTTTAAAAAACACAGCTCTGAAATTCGAATACCGGTAGCAAATAAAACTTCTATTACAGCAATATCACGCAGAGTTCTAGCTTTTTGATAATCTGTTTTTGCTATTGCATGTTGTTTGTACATTGAAGATAACAAGGACTCTATTAAATATAGTGGTATTGTTTTTGGTAAAATTACCGGCTCCCGGAATTTAATATTTACTTTGTTAAAAGGATTAAATTTTATAATGTCTTTATATTCCAAATAATGAAAAAAGGATTTTAAAGTGGCAATTTTTCTTTTGGCTGATTTAGGTTTATACCTATGATGTAATTCTACAATAAAATTTTCTAAAATACTTGAAGTGATGTCAGTTAATTTATCAAAATATATATAGCTACAAAATTGCTTTAAGTCAATTTTATATGCCTTTATTGTTTTTTTATCTAAGCATTTCTGAAATTGACAAAATTCTAGATAATTGTTAACGGTTGTTTGTAAATTGTTCATGTTAGTTCTCCTTTTTTGTCGTTATCTACAAAATAATTTATAAAAATATGTATTTTAGCTGGTAAATTTAATTATAACATAGGAATAGGTAAGGCTGGCTATGGGAATAGGTAGTTATATACAGAAAAAAATGTAAGTAATTGTAGACTAAAAGCAGACTAATGTTGTTAAATGAATTTGTGGCGGAAACCTTTCAGGCAGAACTAATGACTATATAAAATGAATTTTGGAGAAAGAAAAACTAACTGGGGTTCCTCTGTATTTCAAATGATGATAATTTAGGATATTATTATCAATGAGAGATGTTGAATTACAGAAAGGAGATACTGTAGAGTTTATTATAAAGAAAATAAAGAAGAATGAGGGCGAATTGAAAAAGATTTATATTGAAGAACCATGAGGTTATAATAGAGCCTGCAATGTGGAGTGCGTTCGGTTTGAAATGCAACGAAGAAAACCGTATATCAAAGATCCTTTTTGAACTCCTATTCTTCTATGCGGTGAGTATGGCAGAGGCAGAGCTTGGCAGACCTTTCTCAGCCCACTTAAGGGTCAGTGTCTGTATTAGGCCCTTATAGGGCTTTCGCAAACCACCCGTTTTACGGTTGGTTTTTATTATTGTGAAATTATCTTGACAATTTTGAAGATTAGAGTGATTACTAAAGAAAAGGCTTTTGAGGTGATTACGAATGACAGAGAAACAGAAAAAAGAAATAATAAGATTAAGAATGGCGGGCTGTGGGTATAAGAAATTACTTCGTTATTAAATATAACTAAGCACAGGGTAAAATATTTTTGTAAGAATGGATTTGGCAAAGATATTAAAGAAAAATATGTAACAAAAACAGATGGGTTAAATGGTGTTTGTAAATGTTGCGGTAAGTTTTTTGAACAGCAAAAGAAAGACAGAAAAAGAGAATATTGTTCAGTAGAGTGTAAACTAATATGGGAGAAAGCAATCATAAGTTGCATGAATATAAATGCCTTTATTGCGGTAGAATATTTGAAAGTCAGCCTAAACTTCAAAAATTCTGCTCTGCAGATTGTTATTATAAATATAGATTTTGCCGTAAAGAGGATGCTAGTATGGTTGCTGAATGCTTGAAAAAGGGTAAAAAATCGGAATTTGTGCCTAATTTGATTGAGGAGATGGTTTGTGGGGATGGAAAGTAAAAAATTTAATAATAAATTTAAAGTAAAATACAAGTAAATATTGCTGACCTGTTATATTTAATTTATGGCAGTTTTTTGTTAGTAGTTTGAAATGTTTTGTGGCAATCTGTATTAAAAAATATATATCTTTGTAATATAACCTTTTATTTATATATTAATAGTCATATTAATTTCATTAAAAATGTAAATATACTATTTTATCTGAGTTAATTTGTTTTCTTACAATATCAAGCATGTCTGCAGAATTATCTAAGAGAACAAATCAGTTTTATAATTTCAAGCTCAATTCTGTCATTTTACCTGTTCCGCAGCCAATATCAAGCCAAGATATTTATTATTAAAATTATACTTTACAACATCAATAATCTGTTTATAAAATTCCTAATAATATGGTAGAGTCTATTTTATTTTTTTGTCATATTCTTTTGATGAAAATAAAGTTGTGTGTTTCATTTTAAATTATCTCTTTTAAATATATTGATATCAATAGAATAATCTTTATCAATTAAAATATATGTGTGTCTATACTTTTTACACATTGATAAATTATTTTGGTTTTAGGAAATTAATTCTTCCATTGACATATCTTCCTCAACTTGGTCTTCTATAACACTTGCATATTTTAAAATATCTTTAAAATGCGTTTCAATATATTCTTTGGTTATTACAAGACAGCAATATTTGATGTGTTCCAAATATTCATCGCCAAAATCATTCTACCAGTCAAATGGGATATAACAGCCCTCAATGATAAGATTTTGATTGTTTTGAATCGCTGTTTTTACAATTTCCTTGACAACATTCCAGAGATATGGAACAAGTTCGTCATCATCGTCGGGTGTTAGGGTGATATGCTTACTCCGTATAAGTCCCATTTTCAAATGGTTTATGGATAAATACGGATAATGATATTTCCTAATAATCTTTGGGACAAATTTGTTTTGCCTGCATGTGCACTTCCTGCTATTAAAATAATAATTTTTGTCCCTTTCAATATTCATCTAAAAACTGTTGAACTTTATTTGCAAGCTTTCCTATATGCAATCCGTCAACAAATGAATGGTGAGCTTGAACAGAAAATGGTAAAATTATTTTCCCATCTCTCTCAAAAAATTTGCCCCAGTCGAATAGTGGCGTTGCATTATCCTTTTTGCCTGAATTGGTATGTGAGATATGTGTATATGATACCCACGGCATTGGTGAGAATTGAAACACATCATTGCCAAGCGGACCTGTAAAGTATTCCTGTTGCTCATTCGCTGTTTTTACTGCAATTGCGACATAGTCTGCAATTGAGTCCGTAAATGGAACATTTACAACCTTGAACAATTCTGTTTTTTTATTGAGATATGTAAAGGCTGTATCAATTTTATCGAACAGCACAACTTTATTGTCAACAAAACGATAACGAAATTCTTCTATTTCATTAGCACATTTTGAAACAGCATAAATCATAGCCATTGTAAAAGAATATTTCTGCTCCTTGATTTTCTTTAAAAAATTTGTTATATCAAACTCAAATGTTACGCAAAACGCAGGTTCAATACAATTTCTGAATACCGTACAGTGCATAGCTCGTTTCCAAGTTTTTTCATCTATTATTTTATAAGTGTTCATGCTATTAATCCTCCTATTAAATTTAAGTATATAATCAATGGTGCAAATTTGCGATGACTTAGAGGAAATGTATGCTTTTTTGATTATTAAAATTAAAGACTGCCGTCCAATATCCTTTGAGCTAAATCAGCTCTGTCAGAATCGCATATATCAGGGTAGCCGTTTTCCAAAGCATTTTTATAAAAATCATATTTATAATTTATAGTTTTCAATGTTTTTTTGAGATCATCTATTTCTTTTTCAACCATCTTTTTTCTTTCGGCAAAAAGGTCAAAACGCTGCTGTACCGTAGAAGGACCTTCCGCACACCAATCAATATACTGTTTAATATCTTTTAACTGCATACCTGTTTTTTTCAGGCATTCTATTGTATTAAGCATTACCAGATCCTTATCGGTAAAAACTCGTCTGCCATTTTCACTTCTTTCTACAAGGGGCAAAATTCCTGCCTTATCATAATATCTTAATGTATGAACTGTTAAGCCCATTTTTTCTGCAACTTCTCCTATTGAATATATCATAAATACACCTCCGGATTTTACTTGAAATAAAGTTAATGTTAACTCGAAGCTTTAATAAGAGTATATCACCCATTAAAACCTATGTCAATAAGAGGGTTTATGAAAAATTTAAAAAAAATTAAAAAAGTACTTGACTTAGAGTTAACTTTAGGTTGTAGAATTTATTTAGAAAGTGATTAGAGGAAAGAACAGGAGGTGAAAAATGAGTTTTATGATGTGTGCAACAAGAAATAAGAGGCTTTAAAATTTGTATAAGTAAATACTTAATGGTAAAAAAGCGTTAATTGTAATTTTAAGCAGAACCATTAACTGCTGAGATCATAATTTTAATATACCAAGAATTTTATAAATAGGAGGGAGATTATAATGAAAAAGAAATTATCAATTGTTTTAAGCTCAATTATACTTTTGTCTGCATTCGGTATTAACAGTTTTGCTGATGCAAATGAAACAACAGTAGTTTTACAGGTAGACAATCCTATTATGACTGTAGACGGAACAGAAACAGAAATTGATCCGGGACTGGGGACAACACCTGTTATAGAAAATGGAAGAACACTTGTACCTATTCGTATAATAATAGAGGCTATGGGAGGAAGTGTTGAATGGAATGGTGATACACATACAGCGTTATTAAATTATAACAACAATAGTATTGAACTTGTTATTGGCAGTACAACTGCTGTGTTAAACGGAGAAAATGATACACTTGATACAGCGCCTGCCATTATAAACGGAAGAACAATGCTGCCTATTCGTTTTATTGCTGAGGGTTTTGGTTTTGATACTGAATGGGATGCTGACACAAGGAGTATAATAATTAAAAAAACAGAAGAAATAACTGCTGATGACAGTCAGCCTGAAGCTATAGAAACTCCTTCAGAATATTCAAAAATACTTATTGCTTATTTCTCAAGGGCCGAAAACATTGAAACAGATGATGCTGTTGACGCAACAAGTTCCGCAAGTCTTAATACTCAAAATATAGGAATTGAGGGTAATACCAAAATAGTTGCTGATATGATACATAATGAAATAGGCGGAGATGTGTTCAGTATACAGACGGAGGAGCTTTATCCTGCCGATTATGAGGAAAATGTGGATCTTGCCGATGAAGAGCTTGATACAGATGCACGTCCTGATTTAAAGACTCATATTGATAATTTTGATGAGTATGACACAATATTTATCGGCTATCCAATATGGTGGGGTACAGCACCTATGCCTGTTTATACATTCCTTGAAGAGTATGATTTTAGCGGAAAGACCGTTATTCCTTTCTCAACTCACAAGGGAAGCGGCTTGGGAAGCAGTGTGAGAGATATAAAGGAAGCACTTCCTGATGTAAATGTACTTGACGGATTTACTATTGAAGGTGACAATGCCGTAAATGCAATAGATGAGGTAAAAGATGCTCTTGATGAGCTTAGTTTAAATAACCAGACAAAATAACGGAGGTATGTAAAGATGAAAAGATTTATATTAACAACAGCTGTAATTGCTACACTTGCATTAGCAAATGTGTATGGTGCAGACCTTAAAATAAATGGAGAAAATGTTGATACAAATGTTGAAATTATTGACGGAAAGGCAATGATACCTGCAAGAGATTTGCTTGAAAGTCTTAACTATTCTGTTCAGTGGGATAATGAAACAAAGACTGTTGACGCTCAAAGCAGCGGCGGAAGTGAAATTACACTTGAAAATAATGGCGATTTAGCAGAGGCAAAGCCTATTTACGGACTTGGGGAGCTGTTTCCTTCAGAAAATTTTACAGGTGATGTGTATCTTAACAATATCGCTAATGAGGGCGGTGTTTCAATTGCCAATGTTACATTTGATGCAGGCTGTATAAATAACTGGCATGTTCATGACCACGTTCAGATTCTTATGGGTATAATGGGTGAAGGATATTGCCAGATGGAAGGTCAGAATGCAGAACTTATTAAAGTTGGAGATGTAGTTGTAATTCCTGCAGGCACAAAGCACTGGCATGGTGCAACTCATGACAGTCAGTTTACGCACATTTCTGTTTCAGGTCCTGTTGTTGAGGGTATGGAGGCATTTGGTACAAACTGGTTAGAGCCTGTAAGTCAGGAAGAATATGATAAGCTGAATTAATATAAATAAGGAGGATATGAAAATGAAAAGACTAGCAACAATTTTATTAAGTACAGCAATGATAACATCAGCTATGCCATTTAATGTGCTTGCGGCAAATCTGACTGTAGAGCAAAAGAGGTCAGACAGAGAAATTCTTGCAGAAGAAAAATTTAATGAATTATACAAGGATGCGGAAATACCAGATAACATTGGTGATACAGAGCTTTATGACATAGTGAATAAGCTTGTTTATGGTGAGCTTTATCAGCAGGGTCAGCTTACTGATAAGGACAGGGAAATGATTACCCTTGCAGTGCTTACAACTCTTGGAACTAATACTATTTTAAAAACCCACATTTATTCAGCGTTAAATGCAGGACTTACTCCTGTTGAAATTACGGAAACAATATATCATTGTACTCCTTATGTGGGTGCAGCAAAGTCCCTTGAGGCAATAGCTGTTGTAAATGATGTTTTTAATGAAAAGGGAATAGATATGCCTGAAAGTCAGGCAACTGCAACTGAGGAAAGCCGTTTTGATGAAGGAAGTGCTGCACAGACAAAGTTGTTTGGCAACTTAGGTGATACAAAGCCAAAAGAGGGTGAAGTAAGACTTGGAAGAAGCTTCCTTCCAGATTACTGCTTTGGTGATTTTTATACAAGAGATGGACTGACTCTTGAACAGCATGAGCTTTTGACATGGGTTTGTATTGCAACTCTGGGTGGTGCTGAATCCCAGCTTACAGGGCATACAAACGGTAATAAAAATGCAGGGAAGTCAAAGGAGTATATGCTTGAGGTATTGACTGACATTATGCCATATATAGGCTACCCAAGAACATTAAATGCTCTTAATATAATTAACAGCGTTTATGATGAAGAACAGTAATCATAATGAATACATATAAATTAATTTATTTATAAATGGAGGTAAACACAATGAAAAGAAAGGTATCAGTTTTATTTTTAACAGCAGCAATAATCAGTTTAATGGCTGCTTGCAACAGCAACAGCACAGTTAGTAACACAGCAGATACAGTACAGACTGAATCTGCACAGGCAGATAATAATTCATCCGATACTTCAAACGCTGCTTTTGTATTTAAAACAGATGAAGAAATTAAAGCTGAAAACACGCACAATGACAATATGTACGGATTGGTATATGATGGTGCAATTACCGAAAATGTGGAAGGTCAGGTAAATATTCATCCTATCTCCTATGAGCGTAATGGTATCAAGATTGCAGCAAATGTTTACACTCCAGCAGGCTACGATGAGAATAATACATATCCTGCCGTTTGCGTAGCACACCCTAATGGTGGTGTAAAGGAGCAGGTTGCGGGATTGTTTGCCCAGAGATTAGCTGAAAACGGATATATAGCAATTGCTGCTGATGCTGCTTATCAGGGTGGAAGTGAAGGCACTCCAAGGCTTAAGGATGATCCTGCAAGCCGTGTTGAGGATATTCATACTATGGCTGATGTTATAGCTCAGTATCCCGGAGTTGATGCAGAGAGAATAGGTGCACTTGGTATATGCGGCGGCGGTGGATACACTATTAAGGCTGTTCAGTCAGATAAGAGATTTAAGGCAGCTGCTACACTTTCTATGTTTAACAGTGGTGTTGTAAGAAAGAATGGCTTCCAGAATAGTCAGGTTGATACAATTCAGGAAAGACTTCAGGCTGCATCGGAAGCAAGAGCACAGGAAAAATCGGGCGGAGAAATTCAGTACACTGATAATGTGCTTGATACAATGACAGAAGAAGAGGCTAATGCAATGCCTGACGGACTTTATAAGGACGGATATTTCTACTATGGAAAGACTCATGCCCATCCAAATTCAACATTCAGCTATACGGTAAGCAGTCTTATGGAACTTGTAAACTTTGATGCAGCATACAATGCAGAGCTTATTAATGTTCCGCTTTTGATGATGGCAGGAAGTGAAGCGGATACATTGGATATGACACAAGAGGTATTTAATGCTGCCACTGGTACAGAGGATAAGGAATTATTCCTTATTGAGGGAGCAAGACATATTGAAACATATTGGGTACCTGAATATGTAGAACAGGAAGTAAATAAGCTTGTAGAATTTTACGGTTCTCGTTTATGATACTTTTTTAGGGCTGCCGTTAAAGGCAGCCTTGCTTGTAATTAATGAATATTGTTAAAGAAAGAAGGAATTATTTATGTTATTTTATTTTACCGGTACCGGAAATAGTCTGTATGTTGCAAAGAAATTTGATGAAAATCCAATTAGCATACCTCAGGTAATAAATAATGATATGCTTAGCTTTGAGGATGATAAAATAGGAATTGTATGTCCTGTATACTGTCATATACCGCCTAAAATGGTTACTGAATTTATGAAAAAAGCAACTTTTAAGACAAATTATTTTTATATGATTTTAACCTATGGAAACAGACACGGAGGTGCGGCAGAGCTGACTGAAAACATAGGAAAAGAATTTGGAATTAGAGTTGATTATATTAAAAATATACTTATGGTTGACAATTATCTTCCTGTTTTTGATATGAATGAGCAGACAGTCCTTGATAAAAGGGTTGATGAACAGATTAGAGATGCTTTAGCTGATGTTACTGCAAGAAAAAGGTATATTCCAAAATCAACAGAGGAAGACAGACAGTTACATAAAACCTTAATTGAAACAACTTTAAAAATGCCGGGATTTAATAGTGGCGAACAGATTAAGGTTACAGATAAATGTATTGGCTGCGGCATTTGTGAAAAGGTATGCCCTGTAGGCAATTTTTATATTGAAAATAATAAGGCATTAAGAAAAAAGGAAACCTGTGAATTTTGTCTTGCCTGTGCAAATAATTGTCCGCAGAAGGCAATAACAATGAGCATAATGGATAAAAATCCAAATGCCAGATATAGAAATGAAAATATTTCATTACAGGAGATTATTGAGGCAAACAATCAACTTTAATTGTATAAAAGAGGTGCAAATAATGAATAAAAAAGTTTTAGTTATATGTGGAAGTCCAAGAAAAGGCGGTAATTCAGATACACTTTGTGATCTGTTTATTAAGGGCTGTACCGAGGTGGGTAATTTTGCAGAAAAAATATATCTGTGTGATAAACAAATTAATTTTTGTACAGCTTGCTATGCCTGTAAAAAGACAGGGAAATGTGTTCAAAAGGATGATATGACAGAAATTTTGGATAAAATGGGAGAGGCAGATGTGATTGTATTGGCAACACCTGTTTACTTTTATTCCGTAGACGGACAGATTAAAACTATGATTGACCGTACATTGCCCCGCTATTATTCTGAAACTCTTAATAATAAGGATTTTTATTTCATTGCTACAGCAGCAGAAGGAAAACCTGCCATAGAACGAGCCATTGACAGTCTATATGGATTAACCGATTGCATAAATGGTGCAAAGGTTAAAGGTGTAGTTTATGGTGCAGGTGCATGGCAAATAGGTGATATTATTGGAAATCCTGCTATGGAAGATGCTTACAGAATGGGCAAGGAAATTTAACCGGGAGATGATTATATGAAAAAAATGGCGATATTATCTTTAGCAGTTTTTGCATTATTTTCTTTTTCTGCTTGCAGCAGTAATGTACAGAAAATGCCAAGTGAAGGTGTAATATCCAAAACTCAAGACAGTACAGATAATCAGGAAAGTAATATGTCAGATAACGGAAGCAAAATCTTAATTACATACTTTACAGTGCCTGAAGCTGATGGCGTAGATACTGTCGCAGGCGCAAGCAGAGTTGCAAGTGAAAGCGGTGTAGTGGGAAATACGGAATTTATTGCAAATGAAGTTCAGAAAAATATTGGGGGAGATTTATTTAAAATAGAAACCGTACAAACCTATCCCAATACACATGATGATCTGCTTGAATTTGCGTATAACGAAAAAAATGAGGATGCAAGACCTGCGCTTATTTCAAAGATTGAAAATATGGATGATTATGATGTAGTCTTTGTTGGTTATCCAAACTGGAATGCTGATTTACCTATGCCTTTATATACATTTTTTGATGAATATGATTTTAGCGGAAAAACAATAATTCCTTTTGTTACTCATGGAGGCAGCAGCTTTTCAGCAACAATAAATACTATTAAAGAATTGGAACCTAATGCTGTTGTTGTTGAAGAAGGTTTATCTGTATCCAGAAATAATATTGCAAGTGCTGAAAGTGATGTAAAGGAATGGACTAAGGCTCTTTTAAAGAATTGAGTTCAATGTTTGGAGATTAAAAATGAAGAAAATAAGAATTATAACAGATTGTACAATGACAGTTTTGTTATTGCTGTTAATGGCTTTTCAAATTACAGGTCAATTTGCTCATGAGTTGATTGGAACAGCTATGTTTGTATTATTTATTATACATAATATTCTAAACAGAAAGTGGTGCAGTAACATTGCAAAAGGCAAATATACGACTTGTCGTACAGTGATGATAATTATAAACAGCCTGTTGTTGTTTGCAATGATAGGACTGATGATAAGCGGAATAATATTGTCACATTATGTGTTTGGTTTCCTTAATACAGGATTTTTACTTTCTTTTGCAAGAAAACTTCATTTTATTGCTTCTTATTGGGGATTTGTACTTATGGCACTCCATATTGGATTACATTGGAATATGATAATTGTAAACTTAGGTAAGATAAGTAAATTTAAAATAATTGCTTTAAAAGCCTTTGCTGTTTTTATTGCGGTTTATGGTGTATATGGACTGATTAAACATGATATTGTGAGAAATCTTTTATTACTTAATGATTATGCTTATTTTAATTATGAACAGTCAGCAATAAGCTTTTTTGCAGAATATATAGCAATTATGGGACTGTTTGTATTTACTGCATACTATATTACTAAGTTTTTAAGGCTACATAAGAAGTAAAATTAAGAGAGGGTTTAGATATGAAAACTAAGGTATTAATATCTGCTTTATTAATGTTTTTTGTAACAGGATGCAGCAATAAGCTTGATTTGGAAAAATACAGTGACAGTATATTTGCCATGGATACATATATGACTATTGATTTGTATGGTGAAAATGCTGTAAAGGCTGCCGATGATATTGAGAGCAAAATTAATAAGCTTGAAAAAATGTGGTCAACAACTATAGAAGGCAGTGAAATATATAGAATTAACAATTCTTCAAATAATGAAACAGTTATAAGCCCAGAAACTGAGGATATATTAAATTTTGTACTTAATATGTCAGAAAAAACAGAGGGTGCACTTGATATATCGCTGTATCCGATTATAAAAGAATGGGGATTTACAACGGGAGATTATAAAATTCCGACAAATGAAGAAATTGCCGAGCTTTTAAAAAATGTTGATTATAGTAATATCAAAATAAATGATAACAAAGTTATTGTTCCGGATAATATGGAGATTGATTTAGGTGCCGTCGGCAAAGGATATACAGGAGATATAGCTGTGAATATAGCTAAAAATAATGGTATAAAATCAGGACTTATAAATCTTGGAGGCAATGTTTGTGCTATAGGAAAAAAGCCGGATGGTTCAAATTGGAAGATTGGCTTAAAAAGCCCTTTTAGTGATGGAAATATAGGTGTATTGGAAATTTCGGATTGCTCAGTTGTTACTTCGGGCAATTATGAAAAGTTTTTTCAAGACAAAAATGGCAAAAAGTATTGTCATATAATAAATCCTGAAACTGGACTGCCTGTTGACAATGGACTTGCATCAGTCACTGTAATAGGTAATGAGGGTAAACTTTGTGATGCTTTGTCAACGGCATTATTTGTAATGGGATATGATAAGGCAATAAATTACTGGAAACAAAATACTGATTTTGAAATGATTATAATTACTCAAAATAAAAAAATATTTATAACAGAAGGAATAGAAAATAATTTTTCTCTTGATGAAAATTATTCTTCTTTGAAAATGAATGTGATAAAAAAAGATTAATAAGGGTAGGTGAATTTATGAATAATATTAAGCTGATTTTTGATGATAAGGAAATTATAGTTAAATTAGATGATAATATTGTTACAAGAGAACTGATAAAAGGACTACCTATAGTTTTAAATTTTAATGATTATAGCAGAACTGAAAAAATAGCCTATATTCATAAAAAATATTGGATTGACACTACTTTAGATAATTATTGTCCATCTAAAGGTGATTTGATGTTTTACGCACCATGGGGATATTTGGCTTTATTTTATAATGATTACATTTTATCAAAGGATTATGTGATGCTCGGTAAAGTCATTTCAGGACTAATATATTTAGATAGCCTTAAAGGAAATGTCAGACTTGAAAAAGTGGTATAAGTAAAAAAGTGGAGATATTATCAATAATTTTTTCTTTTTTCTATTTTCCCTCCCTTATATATAAAATAATATCTCCATTTTTATATATTACAGATTGTTTATTTGATATAGCAGCAATCTGTTAAAGAATCAGCTATACTGCTTCACTTTTGCCATAGTAAAGATACGGAAGAGGAATTGCCTATAAACTTAAGACATACTGTGAAAAACAGGGCGAGATATAAAATACTTTGTTATTGCTTGTTTAGGAATAAAAAAGCATAAAATATATTTTAGGTTTAATAAATGCCCTGGTTTCTTTTGATATATTAGAATGCTAATACTATGGCTGACTGTTTTAATGACGGATGTAATAATTCAAAAAGCACCTCGCCAGACCAATTACTACATTATTATAAAAAAATAAGTGCAAATATTAAAGCACTAATGAAATGCTTTACACTTACACTTTTATGGTACTAAAAGCCACCTTAAAATATTATTTCAAGATGGCAGTTAATTATATTATCCTCTTCCTAAAATAGCATCCATATCCTGAAGTGGATTTGTAATTGGCTGAAGATTAAACTTATCAATGAGTATTTTTATAACACCCTCTGAAAGAAAAGCCGGCATAGTTGGTCCAAGATACATATTTTTTATTCCCAATGACAAAAGTGTAAGCAGTATACATACAGCCTTTTGCTCATACCACGAAAGCACCAGAGTCAAAGGCAAATCGCTTACACTGCACTCAAAGACCTCTGAAAGTGCCACTGCTACTTTTATAGCACTATATGCATCATTACATTGACCCATATCTATAATACGAGGAAGTCCGTCTATTTCACCTAAATCCAAATCGTTAAAACGATACTTACCACAGGCGAGTGTCAGTACAAGAGAATCCATAGGTGTACTCTTTACAAACTCAGTATAATAGTTTCTGCCGGGATTTGCACCATCGCAGCCGCCTACAAGAAATATATGGCTTATTTTACCTTCCTTAATTGCAGATATAATCTTTTCAGCATTTGAAAGTACAGCACTGTGACCAAAGCCTGTTGTCAGCATATGACCGCCGTTAATACCGCTCATACTTCTGTCATGCTCATAGCCTCCAAGCTCTAAAGCCTGCTTAATGAGTGGTGTAAAATCCTTATGACCATTCTCATCAGCCGAAATATGAGTTATACCTTCATAACCTACAACGGAGGTTGTATAAATTCTGTCCTTATAGCTTGGTCTCCATGGCATAAGACAATTAGTAGTAAACAAAACAGGTGCAGGAATATCCTCAAATTCCTTTTGTTGTGATTGCCATGCAGTACCAAAGTTGCCGGCAAGATGAGAATACTTTTTAAGCTCCGGATAACCATGTGCCGGCAGCATTTCACTATGGGTATATATATTTATTCCCTTACCCTCAGTTTGCTCAAGAAGCTGTTGTAAATCGCCAAGGTCGTGACCTGATATTACAATAAAAGGACCCTTTTTAATATCCGTATTCACCCTTGTGGGAACAGGATTTCCAAAGCTCTCTGTGTTTGCTGTATCCAGCAACTCCATACATTTAAGATTAACATTGCCAAACTCCATAATAAGGTCAAGCCATTCCTCAGGTGTGTGTTCTTTATTAATTTCGCTTAAGCCTTTGTAAAACCAGCCGGTTACATCATCATCTTCAAAGCCAAGATTCATACTATGATGAGCATAGGCTGCCATTCCCTTTAAGCCGAAAAGAAGCGTTGAACGGAGAGAAACAATATCTGTATCCCCCTCCCACAAATCTATAAGGTTGTGGTCTTTGTCATCACCTATTGATTTGCGTTCATCGGAAATTCTTTTTATAAAATTCTTTATGGCAGAATCATCAAAGTTTACATTTGTAAGCGTTGTAAATAAACCATCTATAAATAAACGGTCAGCTTCCTTTGTCCTCGTGCCATTTTCTTTCATAGCTTCTGCAAGACAAATCAATTCATATACAAGTTCATCCTGTAAATTTGCTGTAGTTGGCTGTTTGCCGCATACTCCCGTTCGTATACAGCCTTTGTTTCCGGCAGTCTGTTGACATTGAAAGCAAAACATATCAGTCATTGATGTACCTCCTAAAAAAATAGTATATACAAGTATTTTTTCCATAAATTTTATATTATACAATTATTTTATTATTATTCTAAAACACACATATTTATCTTATTTAACTGAATTTCTGAATTTAACAAATGTATTGATATATAATGTATCGTGTGTTTTATTAAAAGAAGGTTACTGAAAAAGGAACTCTTTATTGGGGTTTTATTGGAGGTGACACATTGACATAAATAAAAATGTATATAAGCTACAACAACAATGAGTAAGCGGTTCAGCTCACTATCAAAGCATCTTCAAGGATAACGGATATCATCCTCTAAGTTGGCAAAGGATAATAATATTTCAACAGGGATGTTTCTGATTGAAAAATGGAAAGAAGTATTCCTAAAGGAGATGCTTTAATTAAAATAGAGGATTATTTAAATGTGACAATAGATTATCTTGTGGGAAGAACGAATAATCCTGATATAAACAGATAAAAAATTCAATATGAATAAAAATAGGGGATGTTAATTTTTAGTTAATTTTCATTGACAATTATTTGTTAATTTAGTATAATTGTTAAGATTAAATAGTAGGTTACTATGTAAAATTATATAAGGAGCGATTTAAAATGGCTGAGGAGAAGAAAATTATTTTAACCAGTGCAGGTTTAGCTAGTCTTGAGGAAGAGTTGGAAAACCTTAAGGTTGTAAGACGTAAAGAGGTTGCAGCTAAAATTAAGGAAGCAAGAGCACAGGGTGACTTATCAGAAAATGCTGAATATGATGCTGCTAAGGAAGAACAGGCAGAAATCGAGGCTAGAATTGCTACAATAGAAAAAATGTTCAGAAACGTTGAGGTTATTGACGAGGATGAACTTAATACAGGTAAGGTTAATCTTGGTAATAAGGTTACTGTGTATGATGAAGAATTTGAAGAAGAAGTTACTTACACTATAGTAGGTCCTGCTGAGGCAGACCCTGCAGGATTAAAATTATCAAATGAGTCACCTTTAGGTATGGCGCTTATGGGTCATTCTGTAGGTGATGTTGTTGAAAATAATGCACCTGACGGAATTTTGAAGTTTAAGATATTAGAAATACAGTAAGTAATAGGGAGAATTATTATGGCAGACAATCAGAATAATAAGCCTTTAGAGGGCAGAATGCTTAATGAATTATTAAAGGTGAGAAGAGAAAAGCTTGCTAACCTTCAGGAAATGGGCAGGGACCCTTTTAAGATTGTAAAGGCTGAAGTTACAGAGCACAGTACGCAGATAAAGGATAATTTTGAAGAATTTGAGGGCAAAGCTGTTGCTATCGGCGGCAGAATTGTGAGCAAGAGAGTTATGGGTAAGGCAAGTTTCTGTGATGTTCAGGACAGAGACGGTAAAATACAGTGCTATGTAACAAGAGATGAATTAGGTGAGGACGAGTATAAGCTTTTTAAGAAAATGGATATTGGTGATATTGTATCTGTTAAGGGTACGGTATTTAAGACTAAGATGGAAGAAATTTCTGTTCACGCTACAGAGGTTACTCTTCTTTCAAAGAGCTTACAGGTATTGCCTGAAAAGTTCCACGGTTTAAAGGATCCTGATTTGAGATACAGACAGAGATATGTTGACTTAATTGTAAATCCTGAAACTAAGAAAAACTTTATTACAAGAAGTGCTGTAATAAGAACTGTAAGAAATTATCTTGACAATTTGGATTTCTTAGAGGTAGAAACACCTATTTTACAGACTATCCCCGGTGGTGCTACTGCAAGACCTTTCATTACTCATCACAATACTCTTGATATTGATATGTATATGAGAATTGCTCTCGAGTTACCTTTAAAGAGATTAATTGTTGGTGGTCTTGAGAGAGTATATGAAATCGGTCGTGTATTTAGAAATGAGGGTATGGACCCTAGCCACAATCCTGAATTTACTTTACTTGAGCTGTATCAGGCATATACGGATTACTATGGTATGATGGATATTACCGAGGGTATTATTAAGGAGGTTGCTGAAAAGGTTGCAGGCACAACAAAGATTGTGTATCAGGGTGTTGAGCTTGATTTTGGCAAGCCTTTTGAAAGAATTACAATGGTTGATGCCGTAAAGAAGTACGTAGGTGTTGACTTTGATAAAATTCATACTCTTGAAGAAGCAAGAGCCGTTGCCAAGGAACATAATGTTGAGTTTGAAGAAATACATGAAAAGGGTGATATTCTTAATCTTTTCTTTGAAGAATTTGTTGAGGAAAAGTTAATTCAGCCTACATTCCTTATGGACCATCCTGTTGAAATTTCTCCTTTGACAAAGAGAAAGCCTGATAAGCCTGATTATACAGAAAGATTTGAACTCTTTATCTGTGGTCACGAGTATGCTAATGCTTACAGTGAGTTGAATGACCCTATTGATCAGAGAGAAAGATTTAAGCGTCAGGATGAGCTTAGAGCTAATGGTGATGAGGAAGCTAATATGATTGATGAGGACTTTATGCTTGCTCTTGAATATGGTATGGCTCCTACAGGTGGTATGGGTATGGGTATTGACAGACTTGTAATGTTATTTACTGATGCAAGTACTATAAGAGATATACTTTTATTCCCGACAATGAAGCCTATTAATAGTGGTAGTGAGGAGTAATTGGCTTAAATTCGATTTTTTGTTAGCTTTTATATTTATGATATTTATGAAGGCTTATGCATATGTATCCAATTTATGGCTGAATTTTTAAGATTTACAAATAATTGAATAGGGTTTTGAAATATTTTGATTACAAAGAGGACTGCTAAGATTAACTTATGTGGTTCTCTTTTTTGTATATAGCTTGATATGAATCATACCTAATACAGAAACTTTGAAACGTATTTCTCAAATGTTTAATATATCAATCAATACTTTACTTGGTTCACCGCAAAAATTAATATGTCAATACTGCGGTATGCCATTAGATGATGATACAATGAGCCATGAACCGGATAATAGCTTTAATGAGGAATATTGTAAATGGTGTTATACAGATGGAAAGTTTGTATATAGTAATTTAGAAGAATTAATAGATTTTTTGTCATTGCATATGTCGAATGATAGTTGGAGTTTCGAACAGACAAGGGCTTTCTTTGAAGAACAGCTTCCAAAGTTAAATTATTGGAAAGATAAAAAATAATTATTGTTATTAATTATATACTTTTAATGTTGATTTTATATTTGTTTTATGTTATAATACCAACGACAATTTAACAGGACAGTTCGAAACCCTCCTGTCTTTAAACAAAACTAGGTCTTTTTATAAGGACGTAGTGCGTCCTTTTTTATTTTGCTGAGGGTTATTAAACTTTATATGAGGTGAAGGTATGTATAGTTTGAAAACAGAGCACAGTTTTGATTCTGCCCATTTTTTAAGTGGTTATGAGGGTAAATGCAGTAATATTCATGGTCACAGGTGGAGAGTAATAATTGAGGTTTGCAGAGATTGTGTGGATGATCAGGGGCAGACAAGAGGAATGATTGTTGACTTTGGTATATTAAAGGAGCACGTAAAAGCTGAGGCGGATGCTTTTGATCATGCACTTATTATAGAAAAAAATACATTAAAGCCAAAAACGGTAGAGGCTTTAAAAGAAGAAAATTTTAAAATTATAGAAGTGGATTTTAGACCTACAGCTGAGAATTTTGCTAAATATTTTTATTATAAATTTACGGATATGGGTTATAAGGTTAAAGAGGCTGTTGTATATGAAACTCCAAATAATTGTGCGGCATATTACGAGGTGTAATTATGAAGGTAGCAGAAAAATTTGTAAGCATAAACGGTGAAGGACAAAAGGCAGGAGAACTTGCCGTATTTATAAGATTTACAGGCTGTAATCTTAACTGCTCCTATTGTGATACCAAGTGGGCAAATAAGGCTGATTGTCCTTATGAGGAGATGACGGCTGATGAAATTTATAAATATATACTTTCAACAAAGATTAAGAATGTTACATTAACAGGAGGAGAACCTCTTCTTCATAAAAATATATATGATTTAGTAAAGTTATTGTCGGAAGATGGCAGGCTTTCAGTTGAAATTGAAACTAACGGAAGTGTTGATATATCAGAATATAAGGCACTTATAAATCCTCCTTCAATAACTCTCGACTACAAATCTCCTTCAAGCGGTATGGAGAATAAAATGCTTATGTCAAATTACAGCCGTATAGACAGCAGTGATACCGTAAAATTTGTATGCGGAAGTATTGAGGATCTGGAAAAGGCTAAATATATAACCGAAAATTATGTTAAAGGCGGAAAGGTTTACATAAGTCCTGTTTTTGGAAGTATAGAGCCAAAGGATATAGTAGAATTTATGATAAATAACAATATGAATAATGTCAGATTGCAGCTACAGCTCCATAAATTTATATGGACCCCTGACAGAAAAGGAGTATAATTATGGCAATAGATGTTAAAGCAATAGAAGAACATATAAAAGGTATATTAATTGCTTTAGGTGATGATCCTGAAAGAGAGGGTTTAAAGGAAACGCCTGAGAGAGTAGCAAAAATGTATGAAGAAGTTTTTGAGGGTATACAGTATTCAAATGAGGATATTGCCCGTATGTTTGAAAAAACATTTAATGAAGATTACAGAACAGGTTCTGCTGATGTTGTAGTAGTAAGAGATATTGATTTATTCAGCTATTGTGAGCATCATATGGCTCTTATGTATGATATGAAGGTATCAGTAGCTTATATTCCAAAGGGTAAGGTTTTAGGTTTGAGCAAGATTGCAAGAATGGCTGATATGGCGGCTAAACGACTTCAGCTTCAGGAAAGACTTGGAAATGATATTGCTGAAATTATGCAGATTGCCACAGGTTCAGAGGATGTAGCTGTAATGATTGAGGGCTGTCATAGCTGTATGACGGCAAGAGGTATTAAAAAGCCGGGCTCAAAAACATATACGGAAACCCTTAGAGGTAAGTTTGAAACAGATATGTCACTGCAAATGAGAATAAGGAGGTCATAAATATGAAAGTACTTGTTTTATCAAGCGGTGGAGTTGATTCCTCCACCTGTTTAGGAATGGCTGTAAATCAATATGGAAGAGAAAATGTTGTTGCCTTATCCATATATTACGGACAGAAACACGATAAGGAAATTAAGGCTGCCGATTCTGTTGCAGATTATTATAATGTTGAGCATATTAAGCTTGATTTAAGTAAGATGTTTGAATACAGTGACTGTTCTCTTCTTTCTCATTCCGGTAAAGAGATACCTAAGGAAAGCTATGCCGAGCAGATAAAGAAAACTGATGGTACACCTGTATCGACTTATGTTCCTTTTAGAAATGGTTTGTTTATAGCCAGTGCTGCAAGTATTGCACTTTCAAAGGGATGCTGTAAAATATTGTATGGTGCCCATGCTGATGATAGTGCGGGCAATGCTTATCCTGATTGCAGCAAAGCATTTAATGATGCAATGAATACTGCTGTGTATGAGGGAAGCGGAAAACAGTTATCAATAGAAGCTCCGTTTGTCGGTATGAATAAGGCTGGGGTAGTTAAGCTTGGTCTTGAGCTTGGTGTTCCTTATGAGCTTACATGGAGCTGTTATGAAGGACACGATGAGCCTTGCTGCAAATGCGGTACTTGTATTGACAGAATTACTGCTTTTGAGATAAATGGGACTAAGGATCCTCTCTTAAATTAGTGAGGAATTTAAAATATATCGGAGGAAAGTATGAGCGGAAGAAATAAAGAGGAATTAGATGGAGTTACATTGCTTGGCAATAAAAGTGTTACTTATAAAAGTGATTATGCTCCCGAAGTTCTTGAAACATTTATAAACAAGCACCCTGAAAATGATTATTTTGTTAAGTTTAATTGTCCTGAATTCACAAGTCTTTGCCCTATAACCGGACAGCCTGATTTTGCGACTATATATATAAGTTATGTACCTAATGAAAAAATGGTTGAAAGCAAGAGCTTAAAGCTATATTTATTCAGCTTCAGAAATCACGGTGATTTTCATGAGGACTGTATGAATATTATTATGAAGGATTTGATTAAGCTTATGGACCCTAAATATATTGAGGTTTGGGGTAAATTTACACCAAGAGGCGGTATTTCAATCGACCCTTACTGCAATTATGGTATGAAAGGTACTAAGTGGGAAGAGATTGCATGGAACAGACTTGCTAACCACGATCTTTATCCTGAAAAGATTGACAACAGATGATTTGTCAAAAATATATATTTATTGATATAGATGGCACTTTAACAGACATGGTAAGGTGCCATTTAGTGCGATTAAAGCAATAAAATGGGCAAGAAAAAAGGATTATAAGGTATTTCTTGCTACAGGCAGGTCTAAGTGCGAAATATTTGATTACATACTTGATATTGGGTTTGACGGAATTGTGGGTGCAGCAGGTGGATATGTTGAGGTTGAGGAAATTCAAAAGGTTATTGACTTTAAAAGGTTATTGACTTTTATGGCGGTAATATTGAGGATACCATTGCTATAGGTGACGGAGATAATGATATAGAGATGTTGAATTTTGCCAATATAGGTATTGATATGGGTAATTCAAGTAAAAGCTTATTAAAATACGCTGATTTTATAGCTGCTGATGTAGAAAATAATGGACTTAGCAGTGCAATTTGTAAATTTTTAATATAATTTTAATAAAATCAATGGTAAAACTGCACAATTAATATTACAATCATGTAACAATAAAAAATAGCCTGTTTAAGCCTTTTTATATGTCAAGTAAAAAAATAACTAAAAATTGAGTGTGTTATTTGTGCAAAAATTGTTTTTAGAAGTTGTTGACATACTAGATATAGTGGTGTAAAATAATTCTTACCACTAAATGTAGGAGGTGTTATATAGTGGAAAGTGACATAAAAGACGTATGTATTATTAAAAAGGATGGAACCTTAGAGCCGTTCGATTCTACTAAAATAGTGGCAGCTATTACTAAATCTGCAAATAGAGTAATGTTTGCCTTTACTCAGGAACAATATGAAAATGTTGTTGACTGGGTAGAATCCCATATATCCGAAAGCGGAGTAAGAAATATTCCCATTCAGACTATGCACAACTTAGTAGAAAGTGCCTTAGAGGCTATTGAACCTAAGGTTGCTAAAAGTTATAAGGATTATCGTAATTATAAAAAGGACTTTGTTCATATGCTTGATGATGTGTATCAGAAGGCACAGAGCATTATGTACATTGGAGACAAGGAGAATTCAAATACGGATTCTGCCTTAGTAGCTACTAAAAGAAGTCTTATATATAATCATTTAAATAAAGAACTTTATCAAAAATTCTTCCTTACAACTGAGGAAAAGCAGGCTTGTAAGGATGGATATATTTATATACATGATATGTCTGCAAGACGTGATACTATGAACTGTTGTTTGTTTGACATGGGAACTGTACTTAAAGGCGGCTTTGAAATGGGTAATCTTTGGTATAATGAGCCTAATTCGCTTCCCGTTGCATTTGATGTAATAGGTGATGTGGTTTTATCAACAGCAAGTCAGCAGTATGGCGGCTTCACCGTACCGGAAATTGATAAGATTTTAGCTCCATATGCAGAAAAAAGCTATGCTAAATATTGCAGAGAGTTAAAGGAATATATGAAAGAGATTAAGGGTACCGATGAGCTTTCAGTTGATGACCTTAAATATATTGACCATTTTGCCTGCAAGAAGGTAAGACGAGAGTTTGAACAAGGCTTTCAGGGTATTGAGTACAAGCTTAATTCAGTAGGGTCATCAAGAGGCGATTATCCGTTTATTACTATAACATTAGGTCTTGCTAAAGACAGATTTGGCAAGATGGCAGCTATTACAGCTTTAGATGTTCACAAGGAAGGTCAGGGAAAGAAGGAAAATAAAAAGCCTGTTCTTTTCCCTAAAATTGTTTTCCTCTATGATAAAGAGCTTCACAGTGAAGGCAAGGAATTACATGATGTATTTCTTGCAGGCGTGGAATGTTCAGCTAAGACTATGTATCCTGACTGGTTAAGCCTTTCAGGCGACAGTTATGTTGCAGAGGCCTATAAGAAATATGGTGTTGTTATTAGTCCTATGGGTTGTCGAGCTTTTCTTTCACTTTGGTTTGAAAGGGGAGGTATGAAACCTGCAGATGAAAATGACAAGGCTATAACTGTAGGCAGATTTAACCTTGGTGCAATAAGCTTACATTTACCTATGATTTTAGCTAAGGCAAGGTCAGAAAGCAGAGATTTCTATGAGGTACTTGATTATTATCTTGAAATGATCAGAACTCTTCATAAGAAGACAATTGATTATTTAGGTGAAATGAAAGCGTCAACTAACCCTGTTGCTTATTGTGAGGGCGGTTTCTACGGCGGTCATTTAAAACCGAGTGACAAAATTAAACCTTTGTTAAAATCCTGTACAATTAGTTTTGGTATTACTGCTCTTAATGAGCTTCAGCAGCTCTATAATCAGAAGAGTCTTGTTGAGGACGGACAGTTTGCCATAGAAGTAATGGAATATATTAACAAGAAGGTTGACCAGTATAAGAAAGAGGATGGAATTTTATATGCTCTTTATGGTACACCGGCAGAAAGTCTTTGCGGCTTGCAGGTTAAGCAGTTTAGAAGAAAGTTTGGTATTATTGCAAATGTATCTGACAGGGAATATGTTTCCAACAGTTTCCATTGCCATGTAAAGGAGGATATAACTCCTATACAGAAGCAGAACCTTGAAAAGAGATTTTGGAACTTAATGAACGGTGGTAAGATACAGTATGTTAAGTATCCTATTTCTTACAATAAGGATGCTATTGTTACTCTTATTGAGAGAGCTATGGATATGGGCTTCTATGAGGGTGTAAATTTAAGCCTTTCTTATTGTGATGATTGTGGTCATCAGGAGCTTGATATGGATGTATGCCCTAAGTGCGGAAGTTCAAACCTTACTAAAATAGAGAGAATGAACGGCTATTTAAGTTACTCAAGAGTAAGTGGAGATACAAGGCTTAATGAGGCTAAGATGGCTGAAATTGCTGATAGAAAATCTATGTAAGATTAAAAGCAAGGAATAATTAATGAAATAAACAAGCACAAATCAGGTACGCTTAGGCGTACTTGATTTGTTGAAATGGAGAAAATAAATATGAGATACCATAATATTACTCACGATGATATGCTTAATGGTGAGGGTTTAAGGACAGTGCTTTGGGTTAGCGGCTGTGATCATCATTGTGCTAATTGCCAAAATCCTATTACATGGGATATTAATGGTGGTCTGCTTTTTGATGAAGATGCTGAAAGGGAGCTTTTTGAATGCCTTGCTCCGGGATATATTTCCGGTGTAACATTCAGCGGCGGAGACCCTCTCCATATTGAAAACAGAGCTGAAATTACCAGGCTTGCAAAAAAGGTTAAGGAAAAGTTTCCTGAGAAAAATATATGGCTTTATACAGGTTATCTTTGGGAGCAAATCAGCAACCTTGAGATAGTTAATTACATAGATGTGCTGGTTGACGGTAAGTTTGTTGAGGAATTAAAGGATAATCTTTTACATTGGAAAGGCTCAAGTAATCAGAGAATTATTGATGTGCCTGCCACATTAAAGAAAGGTGAAGTAGTCCTTTTTGAGGACTGATACAAGAATATGGAAGATAATAAGATTTATTTTGCAAAAGTAAGACCTGATGCTAAAATACCTGAAAGAGATGTATGGAATGCAGGTATAGATATATATCCATGCTTTGATGAGGATTATATGATTATAGCTCCTAATAGTACAGCTTTAGTACCAACAGGTATTGCAAGTGCTATTCCTGTGGATTATTATATTCAGATTCACGAAAGAGGTTCATCAGGCAGCAAAGGCATTAAGTACAGTGCAGGTGTAATTGATTCAAGCTACAGAGGTGAGTGGTTTTTAGCAACCACAAATACAAATTCCAAGCCTGTTATTATAAGCAAGCTGGATTTGGACAGCTTGTCTGTAAGTGTAAGAGAGGTTATTGAAAAAGCTTATATTGTATATCCTTATACAAAGGCTCTTTTTCAGGGCATAGTGCATAATGTACATAATGAGCTTGAAAGAGAGGAAATAAGCTATGATGAGCTTAAGGCTATTCCTTCTGAAAGAGGTAGCGGTAAGCTTGGAAGCAGTGGTAAATAATATTAAAATCTAAAGGACCTTTACTAAATTGTAAAGGTCCTTTTTACTATACAGATGTAATAATTCCGCAGGCTATTTTTTCTCCGCTGTTTCCGCTGGGCTGGGTTTTGAAATCATCGGGCTGTGCATGTATGATAACGGTTTTCCCTATTATTTCATTAACTGTAAATCTATCGGTTAAAACTGACAAATAAGCGTGTCCTTTATTTCCGAAGAGGGGAGGTAAATCTCCTGCGTGATAGGGGTGTGGACAGTTTGTCGGATTATAATGTGTCATTGAATCAGCAAAGGGATCCTCCATATTTCCTGTACAGCTGGTGCCTTCATGTATATGAAAACCATATATTCTATTACTGCAAGGTTCATTGGAAAAGGGTAAATTGAATATACGTGCAGTGACCAGTACACCGCTTTTACATTGATAAAATTGTACTGTGCCTGTTATTTTTGGGTATTTGATGCTGCCTTTAATTTGTGCGATTGCATTTATATACTTTTTGTATGCTGTATTATTTGTTTCTGCCATCAGAAAACTCCTTTATGGTATTGTTATTATCAATATATGAAAAATATTGGTATATGGTGATATTTGGTTAAAAAAAGTTGAAATAATACTAAAGTTTTGATATGATAAATATGAGGGAATGCAGACAGGAGGAAGTATTTTATGTTAAAGTCGTTTAAAAAATTTTGTTATGACTATTTTAAAATTCCTGAATATAAATCAAGCCTCAGAACTGAGTTTTTAGCCGGTGTGACAAATTATTTTACATTAATATATGCAGTTATGCTTGTACCGGAAATTCTTATTGATGCCTTTCCAAATGCTATAGGAAGTAATGGAGAGATTGTTAAGGAGGCTTTGGTTTATGGCAATATTACAGCAGGACAAATGCTTGTAACTCTGACAGCAATTGCTTTTATTGCTGCAGGTATAGCCTCCGTATTTATGGGACTCTTTGTTAATTTACCTTTTGTTCAGGGTCCCAGTATTGCAATAGGCACCTTTGTTACATATACAATATGTAAAGGCTTTGGATATAGTTATAATCAGGCATTAGCCCTTGTATTTATTTCAGGTATAATGTTTTTTGCTCTTTCTGTGACGGGTATGGAGGAAAGATTGCATAGAGCAATTCCAAATAATTTAAAATATGCGGTTAGCGCAGGAATAGGATTTTTTATTGCCTGTACGGGTCTTGCTAAGGCACATATAATTAATTTTGGTTCTGAAGGCAGTTTTGCCAGCATTTTTGGAACAAATATGACGGATAAAAACAATGTTAGTGCAGTGCTGGCACTTGTTATGGTTCTCATTATTGTAATTATGATTAAAAAGCATATACATGGTGCCATATTTATAGGAAAAGTGCTTTGCATATTTGCTGCTATACCATTAGGTCTTATTCATTTTTCGGAAGGCTTTGTTGTTAATTATAATATTGATATAACAGCATTGGCGTTAAAGCTTGATTTTAACGGATTGATTGATTTTACAAGTAACGATACAATATTTAATACAGGTTTAAATATTCTTGTTATTGTATTTTCGCTTTGTATTATGGATATATTTGAGACAATGTCCATGTTTATTGCAATGGATAATTATGTGGATTTATCCCATGGAGATATACGGAATAAAAAAAGTGTTCCCAGAATTCTTGAGGTAGATGCAATAACAACTTCTGCCGGTTCGTTGATTGGTTCTACCAGTGTATCTACATATGTTGAGTCTACAACAGGTGTAATTGAAGGAGGAAGAACAGGTTTTACTGCTGTTGTTACAGGTGTATTGTTTTTAGCTACCGTACCATTTACACCACTGGTATCTCTTGTACCGTCAGCTGCAACGGCAACTACTCTTATTGTTGCCGGAGTATTGATGATGGGTGTTTTAAAATTTATTGATTTTAAGGATATTACTGAGGCTGTACCAGCCTTTCTTACAATGATACTTATGCCTTTTACAAACAGTCTGTTAATCGGTGTAAGTGTTGGTATTATAAGTTATATATTAATACATATTTTTGTTGAGCATGATAAAAAAATCAGTCCTTTATTGTACATTATAGGTTTTCTTATGTTTGTATCCTTTGTGCTGCTGCCAAGATAATTGTAATATTTAAATTCAACTTTTCATATAATTATTATGAAGAGGTGAAATTTTATGGATAAAAGATATTATTCTGCAAGACACAAAAGAATAAGCAGGAGCTATACTCAAAAAAAGGAAAAAAGCAAAGCAGAAGGCTCAACATTTATATTGAGGTTAAACATTTGTCTTGGCTTGGCTATAGTTGCGGTAGGAGCCTATCAGTTTAAAGACGGATTTGGAGAAAGGATGTCAGCATATCTTACTTCAAATACATCAGTAGATACTATGAAAGAAACAGCCTCAAATATTAAGGGCTTTGTTATTAGTGCAAAAAGCGTTGGTTTTTTGAGCTATGGAGATGAATTTATATTAGATAGTGAAGCAAGTGAATATATAAATCATTTAGAAGAAAATTCTTACTATAATATACAAAAAAAACTTGAGTCACCTAATGAAATATGGCAAAGACCTGTAGATAACGGAACAGTAACAGATGTGTTTGGAAATAGGAATAATCCCATTACAGGAAAAAATGAAAATCACAAAGGGCTTGATATAGGTGTACCGATGAATACGGAGGCTAAGGCTGTAAAAAGCGGTGTAGTTATTGATAAGGGATATTCGGACAGTTATGGTAACTGGGTTAAGTATAAAACCTATGACAATTATGTTATCATGTATGCTCATTTAAGCTCTGTTGCTGTTGAGAAAAATCAGAAAATAAAACAGGGTCAGGTAATAGCTTATACAGGCAGTACAGGCAATTCAACAGGCCCCCATCTGCATTATGAAATTATTGAGAATAATGAATATTTAAATCCTTACAGTTATTATATGGAGGCAGAGGTTGAAAATAATAATAAATGATTTTTGTATAAATTTTAAGTTTTCCACAATTTTAATATTCTTACTTATGATTGCTCTAGGTTATATAGAGCAATTTTTTATTTTATATATGTTTGTTGTATTTCATGAGATTATTCATATTTTAACAGCACATTGTTTTGGGAAAAAGTGCAGCAGTATTGAAATTATGCCTGTTGGGTTATGTGCTAAAATAGACGGTATAGAAGATATGAGGTTATACAAAAGAAATATTGTTATAATTTCAGCACCCTTATTTAATATTATTATTGGTTTATTATTGAATAAGGCTTATTTGGGTTTGGGGAATTTGATTATAGGTTTTTTTAACCTGCTTCCAATATATCCTCTTGATGGTGCAAGGCTGTTTCAGAATATAACAGGGTATTATTCCGGTACTTTAAGAGCAAATAAGTGGCTTGTAACAATGGGTAATATATTTATAGTTATATTATTTGCTTGTGGTGTAATTCAGCTTGTACTTTTTGATTTTAATTTTTCTATCACAATTATAGCTATGTATATTTATAAGGAGAGCAAAAAAATTAATTTAAACAGAGCATATTACTTTTATAAATGTCTTATTCAAAATAAAAAAATAACAATGAATAAGATAAAATTTTTAAGAACTGATATAAATATATCCTTAAAAGAGATTTTATATAGATTTGGAGTTGATTATTATACCATAATTTATGTAAACGGAAAAATAATTGATGAGGATAGAATAAAGGATTTTATTTCAAAGAATGGTATTGAATATAAATTAACGGATATTTTGGAACATTAATATATAATTTTTCTTTATGATTTTTATTTAATATGATATAATGAATGTAATTAGTTTTTACGGAGGATGAAATATGCTTAAAGAAATATTGTTACAGGTTGAAAAACCTGCAAGATATATAGGTAATGAAATAAATATGGTTGTTAAAAGACCGGAAGATGCGGATATAAGAATTGCTTTTTGTTTTCCTGATGTTTATGAGGTTGGAATGAGTCATTTAGGATTACAGATTTTATATTATTTTTTTAACAGAAGAGAGGACACATATTGCGAAAGATGCTTTGCTCCATGGTATGATATGGAGGAAAAGATGAGGGAGAATAATATAAATCTTTTTGCTCTTGAAACAGGTGATGAACTTAAAAAGTTTGATTTTGTTGCTTTTACACTTCAATATGAAATGAGCTATACTAATATAATTAATATGCTTGACCTTGCAGGTATTCCGGTGTGGTCAAAGGACAGAACAGAAAATGACCCTCTTGTGATTGCTGGAGGTCCCTGTGCATATAATCCTGAGCCTTTGGCTGAAATGATAGATATTTTCTACATTGGCGAGGGTGAGGTCAGCTATGATGAATTTCTTGATTTGTACAAAGAGATTAAAAACAAGGGAGGAACAAAAGAAGAATTTTTAGAAAAATGCCTTAAAATAGAGGGTATATATGTGCCTAAGTTTTACGATGTGACTTATAAAGAAAATGGTGAAATTGCCTCTTTTAAACCTAACCATCCTGATGCACCTAATGTAATTAAAAAGGTTATTGTCAAGGATATGGATACTGCCTTTTATCCTGAAAAACAACTTGTACCGTTAATTGAAACAGTACACGACAGGGTTACTCTTGAGGTTTTCAGAGGCTGTATAAGAGGGTGCCGTTTTTGTCAGGCAGGTTATGTTTACAGACCGGTAAGAGAAAAAAGTTGTGAAAAACTTTTAGGTCTTGCCGATTCATTAATTAAAAATTCAGGTCACGAGGAAATAAGTCTTACGAGCCTTTCAACAGGTGATTACCGAAGCTTTGTGGAATTGGCTAACGGTTTAATTGATAATTATGCAAAGGACAGTGTAAGCATTTCTTTGCCTTCGCTTAGGATAGATGCTTTTTCTCTTGACCTTATGGAAAGAGTACAGGCAGTGAGAAAATCCGGGCTTACTTTTGCACCGGAGGCAGGTACTCAGAGATTAAGGAATGTAATTAACAAGGGTATTACCGAGGAGGAAATATTAAACGGGTGTGCTTTAGCTTTTTCAGGCGGATGGACAAGGGTTAAGCTTTATTTTATGGTAGGTCTTCCAACTGAGACAGATGATGATTTAATGGGTATAGTGCGTCTTTCAAACGCTATTGTTGAGAAGTTCTTTGAAATACCTAAGGAAGAAAGAAAGGGCAGACCGATTTCCGTTACTGTAAGCTCTGCCTGTTTTGTTCCTAAGCCATTTACTCCGTTTCAATGGGCAGCACAGTCAACTGTTGACGAGTTTATGAGAAAACAGAAATTTGTTAAAACAAGTATGACAAGAAAACAGGTTAAATATAACTATCATGAGCCTGAGTTAAGCTCTCTTGAGGGAGTGCTTGCAAGAGGTGACAGAAGAGTAGGACAGGTAATATACAGAGCATGGCAGCTTGGAGCTAAATTTGACAGTTGGAGTGAGCTTTTTAAATACGATGCATGGATGCAGGCTTTTGAGGATACCGGCATTTCTAAGGAATTTTATGCTAACAGAGAAAGAAGTTATGATGAAATATTGCCTTGGGATCATATTTCCATTGGTGTCAGCAAGGATTTCTTTATAAAGGAAATGGAGAGAGCTAAGGCTGAAACCGTTACACCTAATTGCAGAAAGCAGTGTGCCGGCTGTGGAGCAGCACAGTTTGGAGGAGGTGTTTGTTTTGAATAGCTGGGAAGTAGTCAATACTAATATTAAATACAGAATTGAGTTTTCAAAGACAGATAGAATGATTTATATCGGTCATCTTGATTTACTTAAATTTTTCCACAGAACATTTAAAAGAGCAGGTATTCCAATAGGACATTCCTGGGGGTTTAATCCCCATCAGCTTACTACATTTGCAGTACCTCTTGCTCTTGGTGTAAGCAGTGTAGGCGAAATACTTGATATTCAGCTTACTGAAAAAATGGACTGTGATGAAATAAAGGAAAAACTTAACAATAATTTACCTGAGGGTATAGATATTTTACAGGTTATAGAGCTTGAATTCAGAGCTGAAAACTGTGCAGCTGCAATTTCTTATGCAGATTATTGTGTAACTCTTGATAATAAGTATGAAAATATACAGGAAATAGTTGATAAAATTATGTCGGCAGAGGAAATAAATATTGAAAGAACTGTTAAAAAGAAAACCAAAACAGTGAATATCAGACCATTTATAAAGACCATATATGTTGACAATGAGGGAGATAAAACAGAAATTTATACAAATATTGCAACAGGAAGTCAGGGAAACTTAAAAATTGATGTATTGCTTGAATATATTTATTCAAAACTAGGTATGGAGTTCAGATTTGAAAAAACGGATATTTTAAGAGGAACTCTCTATACTGATCATAAGGGAGATTTGTTGCCATTATGTCTGGAAGAAGAATTTATTTAGACTGCTATTCACCATATTACAGAGCAGCGTTAATTGAAGACGGAAAACTTACAGAGCTTATATTACAGGATAAGGACAATAAAGCCTGTGTTGGAGATATATTTGCAGGTAGAGTTGAAAAAATTCTGCCTACGAACATTGCCTTTATAAATATTGGTGAAAATAAGCCTGTTTTTTTACAGCTTAATGATAAGGCTGAAATTGAAAACACAAGGAACATTAAACCGGGACAGGAAATAATTGTACAGGTTACAAAAGAAGCTTATGATGAAAAGTGTGCCGTAGTTACTACAAATATAAGCAGAGCAGGAACATATTGTGTGGCAGTTAAGGATAATGGCGAAATTGGAGTGTCCAGAAAAATTACTGATGATAATGTCAGAGAAAAATTGAGAGCCATTGCAGAAAAATATGTTAAGCCGGGCTATAGTATTGTGATGAGAACAGGCTGCATAAACGGTAAATATGAAGAAATAGAAGATGAAGTTAAAAATAGCATTAATATATTGGAGGATATTGAAAACAAGGGGAAATATATTAAAGCACCTGCAATAATTTATAAGGAAATAAATCCTTTAAGTAAGGTTATAAGGGATTTAAGTTATGATAACTGTAAAATTATTATAAATGACAGATACGAGTACGAAAAAATTAAGTCTGAATATGATAATACAGAATTTTATGATGGTAATTTACCTTTATTTATGGAATGTGGAATAGAAAGCCAAATCGAAAAGCTTTTTCATAGAAAAATATGGCTGAATTGCGGCGGCTATATAGTTATTGATGAAACAGAAGCTATGACGGTAATTGATGTAAACAGCGGTAAGTCTACAAAAATTAAAGATAATTTCAGAGTAAATAAGGAGGCTGCTGTTGAAATTGCCAGACAAATAAGGCTTAGAAATTTAAATGGTATGATTATTATTGATTTTATAAATATGCCAGACAGCAGTAACAATAACGAGCTTTATAAAGTATTGAAGGCTGAGTTAAATAAGGACAGAGTTAAAACTTTTATTGTTGGAATGACGGAGCTTGGACTTATGCAGCTTACAAGAGTAAAACAGCGTAAGCCTTTAAGCAAATATATTTATCATAAATGCCCTTTGTGTGACGGAACGGGAAAAGTTAAGGATATTTCACGCATAGTTGAAGATATAAATAATCAGGTTATAAGTATTATTTTGACAACAATATATAACAAAATAAAAATTTCATCAAATGAAATTATTATTAATGCTTTGGAAAACAGCTGTAAGTTAATTGAAAGAAATTTTAAGGTTAAAGTTGAGCTGCAAAAAATTGTTACCTCCAGGTTTGATTATTATGAAATTGAGAAAAGTCGAATTTAAGCCTGTATTTACTTGACAAGTTGTCTAAAAAGTAATAAAATAGATATGTAGGAATAAGGAATATATGTATATGTGCATTATTACATATGTTCTTTTAACATGTTTAAGGTAATCAGAAACTCAATCCTTATTTAGCTGCTAAGGGTTGAATTTTTGATGCCTTATGCGTATAATTTGTACTTTGAAAATTTAATAGGAGGTGTCTAGACTGTATACATCAACAATTATTTGGTTATGTGTTGTCTTTGCTTCCGTTTTAATTTCGTTAATAATTGGTATAGCTGTTGGTAAGTATATCAGGAAAAAATTTGCTGAGGCTGAGATAGGATCTGCTGAAAGAGAGGCTGAAAATATAAAATTAGAGGCCAGAAAAAATGCAGAGGCTACCAAGAAGGAAGTTCTTTTAGAAGCTAAGGAAGAAGCACTGAAGACTAAGAATGAAGTTGAAAAGGAATGTAAGGACAGAAAGAATGAAATACAGCGCCTTGAAAAACGAATCATTCAAAAAGAAGATGCAGTAGATAAGAAAACTGCTTCCCTTGAAAAGAAGGAGGAACAACTCAATAATAAGCTTGAGGTCATTGAAAATGAGCGTAAAGAGGTAGAAGCACTTAAAGATAAGGAGCTTGCTGAACTTGAACGTATCTCCGGATTAACCACTGAAGAGGCTAAAGAATACATTCTTGAAAGTGTAAAGAGTGACGTTAAACATGAAACTGCTGTAATGATTAAGGAAATGGAGGCTAATGCAAAGGCTGAGGCTGATAAAAAGGCTAAGGAGATTATTGCAGATGCTATCCAACGCTGTGCTGCAGACCATGTTGCTGAAACAACTGTTTCTGTAGTTAATTTACCTAACGATGAAATGAAGGGAAGAATCATTGGTCGTGAGGGTAGAAATATCAGAACTTTAGAACAATTAACAGGCATTAACTTTATTATAGATGACACGCCTGAGGCTGTTATTTTATCCGGATTTGGAGCTATGAAGAGAGAAATTGCAAGAATTGCTCTTGAAAAGCTTATCATTGATGGACGTGTTCATCCAGGAAGAATAGAGGAAATGGTTGATAAGGCTAAGACTGAGGTTGAGGCTGTTATGAAAGAGGCTGGTGACAATGCAACATTTGAAACCGGTGTGCATGGTCTTCATCCTGAATTAATTCGTCTTTTGGGTAAGATGAAGTATAGAACTAGTTATGGACAAAATGTTTTACAACATTCCATAGAGGTTTCTCATTTATGTGGTGTTATGGCTGCTGAGCTTGGCGAAGATGTAACATTGGCTAAAAGAGCAGGTTTGTTACATGATATAGGTAAGGCTATTGATCAGGATATGGAAGGAACACATATTGAGCTTGGTGCCGCATTGTGCAGAAAATATAAGGAGTCTAATACGGTCATTAATGCTGTTGAGTCACATCACGGAGATGTTGAGCCACAGACTATTATTGCTGTACTGGTACAAGCTGCTGATGCTATTTCTGCTGCCAGACCCGGAGCTAGAAGTGAAACTCTTGAAACATATATTAAGCGTTTGCAATCTCTTGAAGGAATTGCAGATTCATTTAATGGAGTTGAAAAATCTTTCGCAATTCAAGCCGGTCGAGAGTTGCGAGTTATGATAGTACCTGAAAAGGTATCTGATGATGATATGGTATTAATGGCAAGAGATATTGCTAAAAAGATTGAAAATGAATTAGAATATCCCGGAAATATTAAAGTCAATCTTATCAGAGAAACAAGAGCGGTTGAATACGCTAAATCTTCTAAAGCTAATTAAAAGTGACTGTCTTGAGGAAATTTATTCCTTGAGGCAGTTTTTTGTTTGAAAGAATAAATAGTAAAGGAAACAATTATTATAGGGAATGGAGTGTAGCTTTATGATTTTTTTATAAATCATAAAGCTGCACAAAAAAGCTGTCCCTATGCTGTTTTATTGGATATTATCAAACAAATTAACCATTTCAATAGCGGAAACAGCAGCATCAAAGCCTTTATTTCCTGCCTTTGTCCCTGCTCGTTCTATTGCCTGTTCAATATTTTCGGTTGTTACAATACCAAAAATAATAGGTACACCTGTATTTAAGCCGACATTTGCAATTCCTTTTGATACTTCGCTGCAAACATAGTCATAATGGCTTGTAGCACCTCTTATAACAGTACCAACACATACAACTGCGTCATATTTACCGCTTTTAGCAAGCTTTTGAGCAGCTAGGGGAATTTCAAATGCACCGGGTACCCATACAAGGGAAATATCGTCACTATTTACTCCGTGTCTTAAAAAAGCGTCTTCTGCACCGCTTACAAGTTTATTTACTATAAATTCATTAAATCTTGATGCAACGATTGCAAATTTTTTACCGTTAGCTACTAAATTACCTTCAATTTTTCTCATTTTAATTACCTCCGTTTATTATAAATTTAATAAATGACCCATTTTTTCCTGCTTTGTATGCATGTAGAAATCAGCACTGTGGCTATGGCTTACGATTAAAGGCACTCTTTCGGTTATTTTAATACCGCATTTGGTAAGTTTATGGATTTTATCGGGATTGTTAGTCATAAGCTTGATTTCACTTACTCCCAAATCTCTTAAAATTTCTGCTGCCTTATCATATTTTCGCATATCCTCGGGAAAACCTAATGCTATATTTGCTTCAACGGTATCCATTCCCTGTCTTTGAAGCTCGTAGGCTTTAAGTTTGTTAATTAAGCCTATTCCTCTGCCTTCCTGACGCATATATAAAAGCACTCCGCAGCCGTTTTCAGCTATTCTTTTCATTGCTTCATTATATTGCTGGCCGCAGTCACACTTGGCTGAACCTAATGCATCTCCTGTAAGGCACTCGGAGTGAACTCTGCAAAGTACAGCATCACCATTTGAAATATCACCAATATAAAGAGCTAAATGCTCTTTACCGTTTTCATCGGTATAACCGTTAATATTAAATTCACCGTATTTTGTCATAAGCTTTGTGGAAATTTCTTTTTTTAAGTCCTGCTTATGTGCTTTAATATATTTAATTAAATCAGCTATTGATATAAATGTTAAGTTATGTTTTTTGCTAAATTCAATTAAATCGGGAAGTCTTGCCATAGTACCGTCATCCTTCATAATTTCGCAGCAAATTCCTGCAGGTTTAAGTCCTGCCAGTTTCATAAGGTCAACTGTAGCCTCTGTATGTCCATTTCTTTCAAGTACTCCGTTTGGTTTGGCAAGCAGGGGAAACATATGTCCCGGACGTCTGAAATCAGTGGGCTTTGCATTATCTTCCGTAAATTTTCTGACAGTATAAGCTCTTTCTTCTGCCGAAACACCTGTTGTGGTATCTATGTGGTCTATTGATACGGTAAAGGCTGTACAGTGATTGTCAGTGTTATTAGCTGCCATTTGAGGTAAATCCAGCTTTTTCATATAGCTTTCATCAGCAGGCAGGCAAATAAGTCCTTTGGCATATGTTGCTATAAAATTCATTGTTTCTGTTGTAACCTTTTCGGCTGCCATTATAAGGTCGCCTTCGTTTTCTCTGTCCTCGTCATCAATGACCATTACTATTTTGCCGTTTTTAATATCTTCAACAGCTTCTTCTATTGTGTTAAATTTAAACATTAAAATACCTCCTTAAAAACCGTTTTCCATTAAAAAATCCAATGTAATTTTACTTTCAGTATTGGGGTGCATAAATTTTTCAATGTATTTTCCTACTATGTCGTTTTCAATATTTATTTTTGAACCTACAGGCTTTAAAAGTAATGTGGTTTTGCTTTGTGTATGTGGTATAACAGATACCTTAAAGCATTTATTGTCAATGTAGGCAACCGTAAGGCTTACACCGTCAAGGGCAACGGAGCCTTTTAAAACAATATAATTTAAAATATTTTTTTCTGCTGTAATTGTAAGCCATTTTGCTATACCGTCACTTGATATTTCCGTAAGTGTGCCTGTGCCGTCAATGTGACCGCTTACAATGTGACCGCCAAAACGTCCGTTGGCTGTCATTGCACGTTCTATATTAACAGTACTCCCTGTTTTAAGGGTACCTAAATTGGTTTTGTTGTAGGTTTCATTCATTACATCAAGGCTGATACTGCTGTTGTCATAGTGAGTTACTGTAAGACAGACACCGTTTACGGCAATACTGTCGCCAATGTGAATGTCTTTAAGAATTTCGGATACACCTATTACTAGAGGACCTTTTGCGTTAATAACCGTACCTGTTTCTTCGATAATGCCAGTAAACATTTAATCACCTCAAATCACCGTAAATTAATATGTCATTTTCAATATTTTTTACTTCTACATTGTGTAGTTTTATTGCATTCTCCATAAAGGCTATGCCTTTACCCTCAACGGGGGTTTTGGATTGGTCGCCTCCTATTATTTTAGGTGCAATAAAGAACAGTGCCTTGTCTACTAAATTGCTTTGGAGCATTGAAAAATTAAGTGTACCGCCGCCTTCAAGGAGAATACTGTCAATTTTCATCTCTCCAAGCTTAGCCATAAGGTATTTAAGGTCAACTCTGTTATTAATAGACGGTGTTTCAATTACTTCCGCACCTATTGATTGCAGCTCTGATTTTTTATAGCTGTCGCAGCCTTTTACTGTTGCAATAATGCATTTGTCGTTATTTTCTAGCTTTAATACATTGGCATCTAAGGGAATTTGCAGATTTGAATCTACAATTATTCTTATAGGATTTATTCCGTTTTCAATACGGCAGGTTAATTTTGGATTGTCGGTTATGACTGTGTTTATGCCTACCATAATAGCCTTTAGATTGTGTCTGAGTTTTTGGACCATATATCGTGATTTTTCATTTGTTACCCATTTTGAATCACCTGTATAGGCTGAAATTTTACCGTCAAGAGTCATAGCGGACTTCATAACCACGTAGGGAAGTCCTGTTTCAATGTATTTGAAGAATATTGGGTTTATTGATTTACATTCCATTTCCATAATGCCTACTTCAACTTCTACACCGCCGTTTTTAAGTATTTCAATACCTTTTCCGGCAACCTTTGGATTAGTGTCAAGAGAACCTATATAAACTTTCTTTATTTTATGTTCAACAATAGCTTTGGCACAGGGGGGAGTATTACCAAAGTGACTGCAAGGCTCTAATGTAACATACATTTCCGCACCTTCAACATCTTCCGTTGCATTTAAAAAGGCATTGACTTCTGCGTGATTTGAACCGTATTTTTCGTGAAAACCTTCGCCTATAATTCTGCCGTCCTTAACAATGACAGCACCTACCATTGGGTTTGGGGAAACAAAACCTGCTCCCTTTTTTGCCAGCTTAATAGCTCTTTCCATATAATTCATAGTTACATCCCCTTTAAAAAATAAAAGTCCCTGTATTTTTACAGGGACCGAAAACAGATAAATAAAAAAATCCTGAGTTTAAAATAAACTCAGGGAATACATCATATTAAAATCTTCTTACATCCAGACTTTACTGTCGGCTTAGGAGTTACACCTAATCATGCCATAAGGCTCGCGGGCTTTACCGCCGGTATTGAATTTCACAAATCCCTGAAGATAATTATTTACTTAACTAAAGTATAGCACTATATTTTAATTTGTCAATACTAAATTCAAAAGAAATCACGAATTCATTAATCTTTCATAGCTTTGGCTTATTTTTTCATTACTTTGTCAAAAAAACTTACCATAGGCCTTTAGTATTCCTGTGAGCTTTTTTCTTGTGCTGAAAATAATAATCTCAAATCTATTTTAGTGAATTAATTAATAATTTCTTGATTAATTTATAGCTGTTAAGTTTTATGTCAATATGATATTCAATATACTTTTCAATAAATAATTCAAGTTCTTTTATATATTCAATATCCAAATTAACTGAAAATGCAGTATTTAAATCAGCATTTAATATATATTCCATAGCATATACACTTGTCTGATTTAATGAATAGGGTTTTATTTCATCAATATTGGGTCTGTAGCCTAATATATCCAAAAATCTTAATTGAAAGATTAAGCCTGTTAATCTTGTATTATTATTTTTTTTTGAAAGTTTTTGCAGTGATTTTAAAAGCAGAAGCAGGGCATTATTGTCTGCAACATTGTCAATAACAGCTTTGTCTATAAATTCTGCAAAATATGATGCGTATGCTGTTGATGACAAATCCGTTCTGATGTTGTAAAAGCTTTCAATAACATCAGCAGATAAAAGAGCAGGAGTTTTTGTAGCGGTCCTTATCATAAAGTCCCCGTATGTAAATAATGAGGAGGCGGCAAGGAATTTGCTTTTTGTATTCCTTGCTCCCTTTGCAAATACTGAAATTTTGCCTTTATCTTTTGCAAATACAGTTAAAAACTTATCTGCTTCACCTGAAAAATTTTCACGTATTATTATTCCCCGTATCTTCTCTGAACTCATCTGTATCTGCTCCTATACCCTTTTTGTAGGCTAAGTAATAGTTAATATTGCCGCTTTTCTCAAATAAATACCAAAAGAAATCATTCATATTAAGAATTCCTCCTTATGATATTATGTTGTGTAAGTTTTGTGATTGTATGCTGCTTAAAATTTGGAAGTTGTATTGTTTTAATGGTTATTTTTCAATATATCTTAATGCATAAATTCTGTTGTCATAATCAGAAAGAGGCACTAAATTTTTATGCTTGTTTGCAGGATCCATACACCAATATTCTCCGTCATGGCTTTCTGTTATGAGTATGTAATGAACAACAAGTCCTTTTATTTTGACACGAACTATTGGATAAATACCTTTTTTTAGAAGTCTGTCAATTTTACTGCTGCTGACTTCATCTGCTGTTTTTCTTGTAACTGATATATCAATAGCTTCCTCTAAAGGTGCCCATTGCATATTTCCTTCAGAGTCATATACATTATGCTCAGAAAGGTATTTATTTATAGTTTTCGGAGTTATTTCTTCAACACCTTCAACATCAATTTTCTGCATATAAAGTGCACTTGTCAATGATGTGGTAAGACAGCCTGAATCATCCATTTCAAATTCAGAGTCACCTAAAGAGTCATTATACCATTGAGGGTCGCTTTGAAAAAAGAATATGGTGTCAGCATTTTTTATATCCCTTGTTGATTTAAGTATTATGCTATCAGCATTATTGTTTGCTGAAATATGGCTATAAATAGCAAATGCTGTGATTGTAAGCAATATCAGTAAAGGAACTATAGTAATTATTAATTTCAGTCTTATTTTCATTTATATCACCATTTAAATATTCTTTGAATCATAACCGAAATTTTTTAACAGAAAATCACTGTCTCTCCAGTCTTTTTTTACTTTAATCCAAATTTGCAGATTAATCTGAACGCCTAAAAATCTTTCAATGTCACGTCTCGCGTTTAAGCCGATTTTTTTAAGCATTGAACCCTGTTTGCCTATTATGATACCCTTGTGGCTGTCTCTTTCGCAGTATATGGTTGCGTCAATGTCCATAATATCCTTATCTTTTCTATGCTTCATTGATGTGATTTCAACTGCTATACCATGAGGGATTTCGTCTTGTAAAAGATACAATGCTTTTTCTCTTATTATTTCTGAAACAATTTGTTTTTCGGGCTGGTCTGTTATCATATCTTCAGGAAAGTATTTTGGACCTTCAGGAAGATATTTTTCAATATTTTCAAGTAAAGTTTCATAATTTTTACCCTTTAAGGCTGATAAGGGTATAATTTCAGCAAAGTTATATTCCCTGCTGTAGTTTTCTATTACCTTTAAGAGTTCAGGCTTTTCAACTGTATCAATTTTGTTGATTACAAGAAAGACAGGTGTGTTAACTTTTTTTAGTCTTTCAAGTATTGCCTTATCACTGTCCTTAATTTTTTCATAAGGCTCTATGAGATAGAGAACAATGTCAACATCATTTAGTGATGTTTCAGCACTTTTAACCATATAATCACCAAGCTTTGACTTGGATTTGTGAATGCCCGGAGTATCTACAAATATTACCTGCATCGTGTTTGTTGTCAGTATAGTCTGTATTTTGTTTCTTGTAGTCTGCGGCTTACTTGAAATAATAGAAATTTTTTCGCCGATTAACAAATTCATTAGTGTAGACTTGCCTACGTTTGGTCTGCCTATTAATGATACAAAGCCTGAATGAAAATTCTTACTCATATTTTTACCTTTCGTTTACTTCCTTTAATTTATCTCTTATTTGTTTAAAGTCTTCCCATGCTGCCGGTTTTTTGCTTTCGTCACGCAAAAGAGCGGAGGGGTGATATGTAGCAATTATATCAATACCTTTTTTGTTATACCATTTGCCTCTGTCACGTGTAATTCTAAACTCAGGCTCTATTATTGCTTTTGCGGCAATTCTGCCAAGACATACAATAATTTGGGGTCTTATAAGCTTAAATTGCTGCCTTAAATATTTTATGCAGGCTGCCTGTTCTTCGGGAAGAGGGTCTCTGTTCTGCGGAGGTCTGCATTTTACAATATTGGCTATATATACCTGGCTTCTGTTAAGATTAATTGCACCAAGCATTTTGTCAAGGAGCTTTCCTGCATTTCCGACAAAAGGTTCTCCCTGCATATCCTCGTAATATCCCGGACCTTCACCGACAAAGAGTATTTTGCTGTGTATGTTGCCTACGCCTATAACTACGTTATGTCTTGTCTGACATAGCTGGCAGTCGGTACAGTTGTTACATAAATAATTAAGTTCGTCCCAAGTCATAAAATCACCTTTACTTTAGTTTGAAGGCATAAGGTAAAAGCTCTGATACCTTGTATACCTTAATCTCATTTTCGCTACCTAATATAATTTCACCGTCGGGCATAAATTCGCTTATAACCTGTCGGCAAATACCGCAGGGCATAGTAAAATCGTTAGTATCCGACGCTATTGCAAGTTTTACTATATTTTTTTTAGCTTCTGATACGGCTTTAAAAATTGCAACTCTTTCAGCACATACAGTTGCACCATAGGAAGCATTTTCAATATTGTTGCCTAAAAATACCATACCGTCACTTGTTAGGACAGCAGCACCTACTTTAAAACCGGAGTAGGGTGCATAGGCATATTCCTTTGCTTTAACTGCCATTTCATATAACTGTTTGTTTTCGTCCATATTTATCTCCTTAAATTCAGGTTATTAAGTATTTCCTCTTGTTTTTTAAACATAACCTTTTCCTCTTCTTCAACCATATGATCATAGCCAAGTAAATGAAGCATACTATGAGCAGTTAAAAAGCCTATTTCTCTATTGATTGAGTGACCATATTCATTAGCCTGTTCAATTGCCTTTTCTATGCTGATAATAATATCGCCTAAATATATTTTTGAACCGTCATCCGGAAGGCTTTCTTTTTCAAAATCTATAAGAGGAAAGGAGAGGACATCGGTTGGTCTGTCAATTCCTCTGTGTTTCAGATTAATGAAGTGAATTTCTTTATTGTCGACTATTGTTACACTCACTTCGCAGTTATCTGAAACATTTTCATACCTAAGGCTTTCCTTAATTACATCATTTATAAGATTTTCATTTACCTTTATATCTGTATTGTTTTCAAATAAAACGTTCATCTTTTAACCTCTTTTTTATTTTTCTTTTCAAATGCTTCATAGGCTGATATTATCTTCTGAACAAGAGGATGACGTACAACGTCTTTATTAGTAAGATTGCATATTTTTATACCTTCAATGTTTTCAAGTATTTTAACTGCCTCAATAAGTCCGGATTTTTTGCCGCGAGGTAAGTCAATCTGTGTAATATCTCCTGTAATAACTGCCTTTGAACTGTAGCCAAGTCTTGTTAAAAACATTTTCATCTGCTCGGGAGTTGTATTTTGTGCTTCGTCAAGTACTATAAAGGAGTTATCAAGTGTTCTTCCTCGCATATAGGCTAGGGGAGCAACTTCAATAGCACCTTTTTCCATATTTTTAAGGAAGGTATCAGCACCCATTATTTCGTATAAGGCATCATACAAGGGTCTTAAATAAGGATCAACCTTATCCTGTAAGTCACCCGGTAAAAAGCCTAAATTTTCTCCTGCTTCTATGGCAGGTCTTGTTAATATAATTCTGTTTACGTCGCCGTTTTTAAATGCCGTAATAGCCATAGCCATTGCAAGATAGGTTTTACCTGTACCGGCAGGACCTACACCGAAAACAACAGTATTGTTCCTTATTGAGTCAATATAGTACTTTTGACCCAATGTTTTTGGCTTTAAGGCTCTGCCGTTTATTGTCATACAAATTATATCGTCTTTCAGCTTATCAACCTCGTCTGTGTTATTTTCGTTTACCTCAGTAATTATATAGTTAATGCGCTGAGTATCAATGGATTCTCCTGATTCAATAAGCTTAATTAATGAATTAATTACATTAACGGCTTTTTCAATATCTTTGCTTTCACCAATAATATCAATATCGTCACCTCTGTTTATAATAGTGACATTATACTCTGTTTCAATTTTTTTTATATTTGAATCAAAGCTTCCAAAAAGGGATGATATAATATTAGCTGATATTTGAATTTTCTTCTGTTCCATTTAACGGGTTTCCTCCTGTATTTTCATATAACATTTCCTTGCCGACATTTTCTTCTGACACTATTTCACTGCTTACTTGCAAACAATCCTTTGTCTGGTTTGTTTTTGTGTTAACAGATATTATGTCTGAATCAATGCTGTAGTTTTGTATAATATGTTCTGTTATTTTTTTATCAGCAAGCTTTTTTGCTGTTTTAACATCTCTGTTAACAGGGACATACATATATTCTTTATTAATCTCCTTACAAATAAAAATAGGGAGAGGGCAATTTTCTCCAATCTTTAGCTGTTTTATTTCCTTTGTTATTTCATTTTGATTAAAAGGCTTTACTTTATTTAGGTTAAGAGCCTTATTAAAAAATTTTATTGTATACTGAGTTTTAGTTTTTTCCGTATATTGCTTTTCCTTTGATTTGAATGGTATTGTAAAAGAGAATGTCCTTTTTACAATGCCTCTTACTGTTCCCTTTGCGGAAACAATATCCGTTACGGGATTTTCTTCATTTCCGCTCGGTTGAAGCTGTGCGGAAATAAGAATGTCACCTGCTTTAACAATATCATTTTTTTTCACCTGTGGCGTACCCTTGTTTGTTACTATTGACGCTATCTGGCAGTCAGTAGCTGCAATAATGTTGTAAGGCTCGGTTTTAACAGTGTTAATGGTATAGGGTTTTTCTTCAGAGAGTTTAATATGTATGGTTGCACCTTTTAAGCTGATATTTATCCATGAAATATTTTTATATTTCAGTTTTAGGTTTTCAGCAATTTTTTTACAGTCTAATGTGTTTTTATTGCAGCCTACATATAATCCATAATCGTTACAGCTTGTCAATATAGATAGTTTATCAAGCTGTAAATTGCCTGTAATGTCAATTATCCATACTCTTTGAGTAAGAAAAAATACAAGAAATATTGAAATTAATATACCTAAAAAATATAGTATATTAAATCGCATAAAGAATAAAAGGCGAAAAAATCCGTTTTTATTGATTATTTTTGTTTTACATTTATATTTTTTTGAAAGTTTTATAAATGCTTTAAATTGCTTTGGATTAATCGTTAGTTTTGCAGTATTAATGCTTTTTTCAATATTATAAATAACAATATCGGATTGAACAGCTTTATTTATTAGCTTTTCTATATTATAACCCTTAATTGAAATTATAACATAACCTTGAATAAATTTCCATAGTTTGCTTATATAAATCACTCCAAAATTTTTTCAAATCTAAAGGAATTAAAAATGCCTGTTAAAAATATTGAATCTTTGTTAATTTCAAGTATAGAAATTTTTTCTCCTTCAGCAATGATAAGTCCTGTTTCAAGTTTAATTGTAACCTGCTCCGGTGTTAATACTTTTATTCCTTTGTGGTTTTCGATATAAAGTGTTTTATTGCCCGTTAATTCCAGTTTTGGTGTCGAGGATATGACTTCAGTGGGAAATTTAGTGCCCTTTGATATTGTTTCCGTAATTTTTTTCATATTGTCCACACACCTTACCTTTATAAATTTATATGCTTGGTATTTGTAAACTATGTTATTTTATATTGGTCTATTGTAATTTTGAGCTTTTTGATTTATAATCAAAAAAGAATATTAATTTAATTTGGAGGTAGTTATATGTCAAACTTTTATTATAATCAGGATACTGAATTAGAGGTTCTTGTTCCCGGTAAAAATTACAGAAAAGTATTAGCCCATGATGGGAATATGATGATTGTTGAGGTTTATTTTGAGGATTACTTTGATGCACCTGAGCATAAGCACATTCACGAGCAGGCTACATACTGTGTTGAAGGTGAATTTGAATTCAGAATTGGAGAAGAAGTAAAAACTATTAAGTCCGGGGATACTGTTTATATGCCGTCAAATGTTTTGCACAGCTGCAAGGTTCTTACACCTAAGGGTAAGATTGTAGATATATTTACACCACAAAGAGAAGATTTTCTTAAATAATGAGAACTACATTTGGTAAAACCTTTACTTATTATATAATTGTATTATTGATATCCTTTTTTCTGTTAAGCTTAGGATTTACGGAAATATTCAGAGGATATTTTTACAGTGACCAGAAAAATGACTTATTAAATCAGGCAATTAAGATATCTGATATTTATATTCAAAGTAACAGTGATGACAGATTTGACAGAAGCTTTTTTTATAATGAAATAAAAATACTTGATAAATATATGGACTATAGTTTTTTTGTTTTAGATAAAAACTTAAAGGTTTTAGCTAAATCAAAAGATATAGAGAATTTGTTCTTGGGTTCTGTTATTGATAAGTTTTACGGTTATAATGATGTTATAGATGGAAATATTGAATGGCTTCAGGGAGACATAGGAAATATATATTCGCAAAACAGGTATATTTTGTGTTATCCTGCTATGATTGATGATAATGTTGATGCTTTAGTTATTGTAAGTGTTCCTTTAAGTAAATTGACATCTTACATTAACAGGGTATATATAATAATTGCTTTTTTTCTTGTTTTTTCGGTTATACTTGGATTTGTAACAATACACTGGGCATCAAGAGAATTTGTAATACCTATAAGAAAGCTTAGCTCAGCGGCAAAATATATATCTAAGGGAAACTTTGATGAAAGAATTGAAATAGATGAAAATTTGAATGATGAAATGGCAGTACTTTGTTCAAGCTTTAATGTTATGGCAGAAAATCTTGCTATGCTTGAAAAGCGAAGAAGAGAGATTGTTTCAAATATTTCACATGATTTACGTTCTCCCATTACATCAATAAGAGGATTTCTTCAGGCTATGCTTGATGGTACGATAGGAGAGGATAAATATAAGCGATATATGGAAATTATATATAATGAAACAGACAGGCTAAATAAGCTTTCTAACAGTATATTGGATTTATATAAGCTGGATGGCTCTGCCAATGAATTAAATATGATCGGCTTTGATGTTAATATTGTTATTGATGAAACAATAAAGCTTATGAAAGTAAAGGCAGATGTTAAGAACTTAGAGTTAAATTTTATTTCTGAGTCAGATAAAATAATTACATATGCTGATATTGATATGATTAGACGAGTAATGAATAATCTGGTAGATAATGCTATTAAATTTACTAATGAAGGACGTGTTACCATAAGTTCCGGAATAAGGAATAATAAAGCTTTTATTTCTGTGGAAGATACAGGCATTGGTTTATCTGAGGAAGAACAGAGCAGAGTTTTTGAAAGACTATATAAGGCTGATGCTTCAAGGGGGATGGATAAAACCGGAAGCGGACTTGGACTTGCTATTGTTAAGGAATTTATTAATGCTCATAATCAGACAATAGATTTAAAAAGTGAAGAAGGTAAGGGCAGTTGTTTTACTTTTACTTTGGACTTAGCTGAATAAGAGGATCGAAAAACAGCATAAACTCAAAAGAAAAGGAAACTGTCTGAAACCACTGAAAAGTCTAGAATTATTCTGGCAAGAAGAAAAAGAAATAAAAGTCCTGAAAGACAGGTATTAAGCGAAATAGTGTCTGTTATCCTTGAAGGTGTGGAAAGTAAAAAAGGCTGTTTACATAGTATAGCATCAAATAATTCTGTTTTAATTTTCTAATCATATATTAATTTTTTATTAAGGATTAATTAATATGCACTATATAAAATAATGACAATTAAACATTAACACTTGGAGGTGCAGAGGTGAAAAAGAAAATTAAAGTAGGTGCTGCAGTTTTACTTATTGCAGTTATAGGAATTGGAGGAACTTTTACATACAGGCATTTTAAAGAAAAAGGAAATATGCCTATGATGGGAAGGAATAATGGTATTACAGAGACTGTTACAAGGAACACTCTTTCAAATACGATTACTGCTTCAGGAAGTGTACTTCTTGATGATGAAATTGAGGTTTATGCCGAGGGAGAAACTAACATAGTAAAGACAATTCTGGTAGAAGAGGGAGATACGGTACAGGAAGGTGATTTATTAGTTGAATATGATGTGGATGACAGGCAGGAGGAGCTTGAAAAACAGATAAGAGATACAAAGAGAGAAATAGAAAATGCTCAGTTGTCTTTGACCAGTATGACAACGCCTGCATCAGATACTGAAATTGCAAAGCTTCAAAGTACCATAACTGCCAAGGAAAAGGCACTGCAGGAGGCAGAAACAAATTACAGCAATTATGCAACAAAGTTATCACAACAGCAGACAGCAATAGATAATGCTGAACAGGATGTAAAGGATGCCGAAAAAGAAGTAAGTGATTTAAGCCAGCTTTTAGCTGTGGGAGGAGCAACACAAAGTGAATATGACGCTGCTGTTACTGCTGAAAAGAAGGCTAATGATACACTTACGGAGGCTAAACAAAACTATGATGATTTATTAACGGAGCAAAATAATGCAAAATTAAGCATTACAACTGCTCAGAATGATGTTACTGATGCAAAAAATGATTTAAAGGATTCACAGACAGTATTAGGAGATACTGACAGTAAAACCAAGTATGAACAGCAAAAGCTTACATTACAGGGATTACAGGATAATTTATCTGATTACGAAAAGGATCTGAGCGAACTGGTTTACAGTACTTCATCTACCGTAAACGGAAAGGTAACCGAGGTTTGTGTTGATGAAGGAACATATACGGAAGAAAATACGGTTATATTAAAGGTTGCTGATTTTAACAAGCTTATTGTAAGTGCCAACATAGAAGAATATGATGCTCCTTTATTAGAGCTTGGACAAAAGGTAGTAATGACCTCTGACGGTTTAGAGGGTAAGGAATATACAGGTACCGTAACAAGAATTAATGACAGCGCAGAGGCTGCATCTACTAATATGGGTACTGAAACTGCTGTTCCTGTTGAAATATCTGTTGATAATCCTGACGGAGTTTTAAAGCCCGGATATAACTTAGACCTTGAAATAACAATACTGGATAAAGAAAATGTATTAACTATATCAGAAAGTTCAATTAAAACAGATGCAAAAACTAATACAAAATATGTATTTGCTGTTGAAGGAGGCATAGTTAAAAAGAAGGAGATAACTACAGGAGAAAAAAGTGATACGGTTGTTGAAGTACTTACAGGTCTTAATGAAGGTGACGAAGTAATTAAGTCTGTAAGTGATGATATAAAAGAAGGTATGACTTTAGAAGAGGTTAAAGCACTTAATGCTGAAAAACAATCAGGCAGTAATTCAGGTGAGAACAGCGAAAACGGCAATAATATGAGAAATGGAGGAATTGGAAATGATCAGAATAGAGGGGCTAACCAAGGTGTACCGTCAGAGGGTCCTGGAGGTGGCGGCTTTGGCGGGGGTAGACCTATGGGTTAAGCCCGGTGAGTTTGTGTCTATTATGGGTTCCTCCGGTTCGGGAAAATCTACAATGATGAATATTTTGGGATGTCTTGATAAGCCTACATCAGGAAGCTATATTCTTGATGATATTGATATATCAAAAACGCCTGACAGCAAACTGTCGGAAATTAGAAATAAAAAAATCGGCTTTGTTTTTCAGTCCTTTAATCTTTTGCCTAAGCTGAATGCCCTTGAAAATGTAGAGCTGCCCATGGTATATGCAGGTGTTGACGGAAGCACAAGAAGAAAAAAAGCAATGGAGGCACTTGAAAGGGTAGGACTTGAAAAAAGAGTAAATCATAAGCCTAATGAAATGTCAGGAGGTCAGCGACAGAGAGTTGCTATTGCAAGGGCCCTTGTAAATAATCCATCAATAATACTTGCTGATGAGCCTACGGGAAATCTCGATAGTAAATCTACATTTGAAATTATAGATATATTTCAGCAGCTAAATAATGAGGGTGCAACAATAGTAATGGTAACTCATGAACCTGATGTGGCTGCTTATACAAAAAGAATTGTTACATTTAAAGATGGCAAAACAATTAGTGATGAACCTGTTGAAAAGCCATTGACTGTTGGGGGTGGTATATAGTGCACTTAGGTGAAAATATAAAGTCTGCATTAAAAAATGTTTTAGGAAATAAAATGAGAACATTTTTGACCATGTTAGGTATTATTATAGGTATTGCTTCCGTTATTGCCATTACATCAATAGGCAATGGCTCACAGAAGGAAATTGAAGAGCAGTTTGACAGTCTTGGTGTGGGAAGAATGACTGTTTCACTCAGAAATAATTCTTCAAGAAATATGTTTACAAGTGATGCGCTGACTTTAGATGATTATGAGCTTTTAAAAAATTGCAAGGGTATTAAATATATTACACCTACTTATTCAGCAAGTTATTATTCAGTAAAGCTGCTAGACCCGAAAGAGACAAATACCGCTTCTATAACAGGTGTAGGAGCCGATTATTATAACATAATGTCACCTACTCTTTTATATGGCGAATATGTTGATCAGGAGGATGTAGACGATAAAAGCAAGGTTGTAGTAATTACAAATACTACAGCTCAAAAGGTTTTTGGTTATTGTGATGATACCGTAATCGGTGAAAAGATTTCAATAAAGTCGTGGAAGGGCTCACAGAAATATACTGTAATAGGTATAGTTGAAAATCCTAATGCTGAAACGGAAATGCAGTATGATGATGAATATCCTGAAAGTATGGTAATGCCTATATCAACTGCTCAAAGGCTGTTTGGGCAAAAAACACTGACTAATATTACTTTGGTGGCTGAGGATGCAGATAATACAGACGAATTGGGAGAAAGAATAATTGCTATGCTTGATGAGGAACACAATACCTCAGAAAAGTATAATTGTGAAAGTACAACTGAACAGCTTGAGGCTATGAATGAGGTAACGGGAACAGTTACACTTTTAATAAGCGGTGTGGCTGCCATATCCTTAATTGTAGGCGGTATTGGTGTTATGAATATAATGATGGTAACTGTTACCGAAAGAACAAGAGAAATTGGTATAAGAAAATCCATTGGTGCCAAAAACAGTGACATAATGTTTCAGTTTGTAGTTGAGGCTATAATACTGACGTTTATGGGAGGTATTTTGGGTATTATATTTGGCTGGCTTGCAGGTCTGGCAGCAGGAGCACTGCTTGGTATGGAAAGTGTGGTTTCGCTTAATTCAATTATTATAGCTGTTGCCATTTCCAGTGCTATAGGTATTATATTTGGTGTTTATCCTGCAAGAAAGGCGGCTATGCTTGACCCTATTGAGGCATTGAGATATGAATAAATATTCACACTTGCTATGAGGGTGAATTGGCTGTCAAACAATTTTTCTGTAATTTAGCTTTAAAAAAGACTAAATTACAGAAAAATTTCTTTTAATTTAATGTATTTTGAATTTACTATTTTATTCAATAGCTATGAGGGTGAATATTTATTATAACCGGAGATATTAAGGTATATATTCGGAAATAAGGCGGTCATTTATTCTCATAACCGCTTCGGGCGTTTCTTCTGAGTTAAGAACAATACTGATATTTATTTTGGGTTTGGTATCATCCTTTGACAGATTTAACATAAGCTCATTATTTTCAATACCTTCAATGCAGCAGTCAAAATTAATATTTACGTTTTTAATGCTAATTGGGTTTAAATTTGTAATACACATCTGTGGTATAGATATAATTTTTGAATTAATATTTATATTAATTAATTTTGGTGTGTTATCATCATTAAAATAGGATTTAATATTGTTAATATACTGACGCTGAATATTTTCTTTTGCTTTTGATACTGAGCTTTCCAATATATCCATTAAATTGTATGCTGTAACTTTATTTTCCATTTTTATTTTCCTCCTCAATCCATGTAGGTTTTCTTTTAAATCCTATATGATATGTGGTTTTTTCCATAACAAATTGATGCTCGGATATCATATATGTGGCTACTGTTTTGTCGTGGCTTATTATTCTGCCTTTGGGAAAGTCATTTAAGCATCTGTTTAATATGTTTACTTGAATATCTCTTTCTTTGTCTGAAAAGGGCAGGTTAGGATTAATGCTGCCGATAGTAACTGCCTTAATATATGTAATATCTCCCAGTCCATGTATATTTTTTTTATTTTCCATAGCTTATATAATCCTCCAGTATAGTTGTTTCTATTTTAAGCAAGTCTTTTTCTTTGCTGCTTTTCAGATTGTTATATTTTTTTAAGCTTTCTTTAAGCTCTGATATTCTATTGTAGAGCTTGTCCGTTTCAGATGTCATTTCTTTTGAATTAGAATATTCTAAATGATTTTTATGGGCTTTAGCAGTCAATTCTTTATCTAAACTTATTATGAATTTATTTATTTTATCAATTAATATACTGATATTATTTATTTCATCGGTTATTTTGTTTTTCATAGAATATATATCCTGATTTTCATAAGGTATACCGTCAGCATTAACATATACCTTTTTTTCTATGCTTGGTATTTGATTGCTATCAAGTACATCTATAAGTCTGGCAACTCCTTCAGGTAAAGAAGCAGCTTCGGTTTTTATTTTAAAGTGTATTTTGGGAAGAAAATCAGATTTTCTGAATTTTTCGGGTGCAGGCTTACCATTTAATGAAAAATTATTATTTTTATCGCAGTCTGATTTCACTTCTATATTGAATTTTATTACGGAGCTGTTGATTTGCAGTGCGGACAAAGGTATTATTGAAGCAGCCGGCACAGTCAATCCTACAGTTTCTATTTTTTCCCCCTTTTCATTAGATTTTATTTTATCATAGAGGAATTTAATATTTTTTAGCTTCATTATGGGGGTATCGGTATCTTCCTTTTCGGTATCGCTGAAAGTTGCTATTTGTTTTAATATACCGTTGCTTAATGCAATATCTGCCTCTTTAATAGCATTTACCGGTGCAAAAATTAAATCATTGATGGGTGTAAATAAATTTTCCATAATACTTCTCCTTGTTGTATTATTTAATTTATGATATAGTAGTTATATATATGTGGTAAGTGATAAAAATATAACCGAATTAAAATATTTTTTTAAGAATATATATTTTATATATTTCATATTATTTAATATAAAAAGGTCAAGCTTGGAACAGTTGATTTTTTTAGACAGATGTTTTTAAAGGGAGGTATTTTGTATGGCAATTTCAGATCAATTTTCAGGATTAGATATGAAAAGTTTAATTGGTGCTCCATTGACGGCGGCAGCAGATGCAAGTGTACAGCTTGCACAAAGTACGGCTGATTTCATTAATAATGTAGGATTTGATGAGGATGGCAAGGTCAGAAATGTGGATTTTGGCTATGAGAAAAAAGTAAATAATGATGATGGTACAGTTGATGTGCAGGAAATGAAGGTAAAGGTACCAACACTTGCTATTGTACCCATTCCAAATTTGCAGGTGGATGAAGTTAATGTAACCTTTGATATGGAGGTAAAGGAAAGCGAGCAAAGTGAAAAATCTACTGACGCAAGTGCTTCTGTTTCAGGAAGCGGTAAAATATTCGGCTTTAAGGTTAATGTAAGCGGCAGCGTTTCCTCTCACAGCTCAAATACAAGAAGCAGTGATAATTCTGCCAAGTATCATGTTGATGTATCAGCAACAAATCACGGAACGCCTGAAGGTTTGGCAAGAATACTCGACATAATGGCAGCCAATGTGGCTCCTTCCCTTGTATCATCTACAGCTGTAGATGACTATGGTAATCCTATTTCAGGTGATACAAAGGTAAAGAATGATAAGATTAAGACATTAAAAACCCAGCAGAAGCAGCTTAGTATTGCTTTGAATGCTGCCGAAAGCAATTATAATAATGAGTTAAATCTTTTTAAGCGAGAAATTAAGAATATTGAAAATCAAAATGAAGCAAAGATACAGAAAATTATAACAGCTGAAACTGATGAAACCAGACTGGACACATATACTCAGACTCAGATAAAGGTAAGAGAAAGCTGGGAGGACATATATAAGACTGCTGCTGATACAGTAAAAATTGTTTCCTCTACAGTTAATTCAGAAAGCACAGAGTCTGTTTTGCTTACATCATATACAAAGCTTTATTCAGTAGCAGATGACGGAAGCAGTGCAGATTATTCTGATGATGCAAATAATAAACTTGAAATATCTTTTAATAATGCAATAAAAAAATATAATGCCTATACGAATGCTCAGACTGCATTAGCTGATAATGAAAATGAAATTAACACTTTGCTTCTGCCTGCAAGCAGTACTGCGGCTGAATAGAAATATATTATAAAGGGCGAAAATGTGCTCTTTTAAACAAATAAATATTAATATGAAAAACATAAGCCGGTCTACAGAATACCATATTCTGTGGATTGGCTGTTTTTATTTATATAAACGTAATTTTCTTATTTAGTCATATATTATTTTTAATATTTGTTGAAATTCCTCTGAAAATGTGTTATATTTATTTTTAATTAATAATTATGCACAGGTGAAAAAATGAACAATAAAATATACTATTTATATGTAATAAGCGGTGCAATATTATGGGGACTTATAAGTCTGTTTTCAAATACTCTTGCAGACAATGGTTTATCCCCTGAAAATATTGTTGCAATAAGGAGCTTTGGTGCAGCTGTTGTTATTTTCATTATATTTGCAGTAAAGGACAAGAGTCTTTTAAAAATAGAATTAAAGGATATTAAATATTTTATAGGTACAGGCATTATAAGTTTTGTTTTTTTTAACTGGTGTCTTTTTACATCAATGAATGAATGCAGTGCGGCAATAGCTGTTGTTCTTTTATACACCGCTCCTGTGTTTGTAACATTAATGTCAGCAGTACTTTTTAAGGAAAAAATTACTAAAATAAAAATTTTTGCTCTTATAATGACAGTAATTGGCTGTATGTTTGTTACGGGAGTTGTCGGAGGCAAAATTAATGGAACGTTATTTGGAGTGATTTGTGGTATAGGTTCCGGTGTTTTTTATGCACTTTACAGTATTTTCGGAAGATATGCACTGGAAAAATATAGTGCAGCTACAGTAACAGTTTATACATTTATATTTGCTGCTTTAGGTTCAATACCACTGATTGAGCCAGGCTCACTTATTAACGGATTATCAAACACTACAGCAATTATGTCAGCAATATTAATAGTGGTTGTTTCGACAGTAAGCCCATTTTTGCTATACACAAAGGGTTTAACAGGAGTTGAGTCAGGTACGGCATCAATACTTGCAACTGCTGAACCGGCTGTAGGCGTGCTTGTAAGTGTATTTATACTTCATCAGCCTATTAACTTAATTTCGGTTGTTGGTGTGCTTCTTATACTTGGGGCAGTTATATCGTTAAATTTTAATAAACAGGAGATCTGAATATGGATTACAGAGTAAAGCTAAAGTATTGTAAAAGAGTTGTTGTTAAGGTTGGTACTACTTCTCTTACATATCCTAATGGAAAGTTTAATTTAAAGAAAATTGATAACCTTTCAAAAATGCTTACAGACCTTACTAATAAGGGTATGGAAGTAGTTCTTGTTTCATCAGGTGCCATAGCTATTGGGGCAGCTAAATTGGGACTTTCTGAAAGACCAAGAGATGTTATTGGCAAGCAGGCTGCGTCTGCTGTTGGACAGGCATTGTTAATGCAGATGTATGAAAAGTTTTTTAGTGAATATAATCAGAAGGTAGCACAAATCCTTTTGACTAAGCCTATATTTGAGGCTGAAATTAAAAGAAGAAATGCAAGCAATACAATAAACAGATTGCTTGAAATGGGTGTTATTCCAATTGTAAATGAAAATGATACCATATCAACTGATGAGCTTAATGAATTTTCTGATAATGATACTCTTTCATCTTATGTTGCAGGACTTATTAAAAGTGATTTGCTTATTATACTTTCTGATATTGACGGTATGTATACTGCCGACCCAAACAAGGACAAGACGGCTGAAATAATAGATACCGTTCCTGAAATAAATGATGAAATTTATTCTCTTGCAGGCGGCTCTGCTTCGGCTTTAGGTACAGGCGGTATGGTTACTAAGGTTAAGGCTGCGGATTATCTGAGAAAGAAAAATGTAAGTATGGTAATTGCTTCAGGTGAAAATCCTGATGTTGTATATGATATTTTGGATGGTAAAAAAATTGGCACGCTTTTTGTAGGTGGTAATATTGGATAAAGATGAAATTAGAAAAAGATTTAAGGAAATGAGAAAAAAACTCAGAGGCAATATAACCTCTGAGTTTTTAAAAACTGATATATATATAAAAGCAAGTGTAATTTTTGTTTTTGTTAGCTTTAGTACGGAAATCGGCACTGTTGAGCTTATAAATAAGGCATTAAGTGATGGGAAAATTGTGGCTGTTCCCTATATGACAGGAAAGCCTCACGAAATGATTTTTATTAAAATAAGTACTATTGAGGAATTAAAGCCTAATAAAATCGGTATTTTGGAACCTGAATATAAGTATGAAAATATAATAAAACCAGATAAAAATACTGTTATAATAGTTCCCGGTTTAGCCTTTGACAAGGACTTTTACAGAATTGGCTATGGTGGAGGTTATTATGACAAATATATTGATGAAAATGAATATATGCTGACCGTTGGAGTTTGTTTTGAGGAGCAGATTACGGATGTAGTTCCAAGAGATGAAAGGGACAGAGCTGTTGATATAATTGTAACTGATAAGAAAATAAGGAGGAAACAATATGAGAACGTTAACTGAAATTGGTGAGAGTGCTAAAATTGCAAAAAGAGCATTAGCAAGGCTTACAACAGAAGAAAAAAATCAGCTATTGTTAAAGGCTGCAGAGGCTTTAAAGGATAACTATGAGGAAATATTAAATGCCAATGAAATTGACCTTGAAAATGGTAAAAATGCAGGGCTTAAAGATGCGATTATGGACAGACTTGCGTTAAACAAGGACAGAATTTATGCTATGGCTGACGGTCTTTTGCAGATTGCAAAGCTGCCTGATCCTATTGGTGAAATTATAAATATGAAAACATTGCCTAATGGTTTAATTGTGGGACAAAAAAGAGTGCCTATGGGTGTTATTGGTATTATTTACGAGGCAAGACCTAATGTTACATCTGATGCTTTTGGATTATGCTTAAAGGCAGGCAGTGCTGTAATATTAAGAGGTGGAAAGGAAGCAATAAACTCAAATAAGGCTACAATTTCTGTTTTTAAAAAGGCTATTAATGAAATGGGAATTGATGAAAATATTGTACAGCTTATTGAAGATACATCAAGAGAAACAGCAACTGCCATGATGAAAATGAACGGCTATATTGACGTTCTTATTCCAAGAGGAGGTGCAGGTTTAATTCAATCTGTTGTACAAAATTCAACTGTTCCCGTAATTGAAACAGGCGTAGGCAATTGTCATATTTTTGTTGATGAAAGTGCTGATATTGAAAAAGCCGTAAATATTATTGTCAATGCCAAGGCTCAAAGACCGGGGGTTTGTAATGCTGCTGAAACTATGCTCGTTCATAAAAATATTGCAGAGAAATTTTTGCCTAAGGCAATTAAGGCTTTAAGAGAAAAGAATGTTGAAATCAGAGGTGACAAGGCTGTTAAGGATATTGTTAATGACGTTGTTGATGCAACTGATGAGGATTGGGCAACAGAATACCTTGATTATATTCTTGCTGTAAAGGTTGTTAAGGATATTGATGAAGCTATTGACCATATAGCAAAGTATTCAACAGGTCATTCAGAGTGTATTGTAAGTGAAAATTATACTAATACACAGAGGTTCTTACAGGAAATTGATTCTGCTGCAGTTTATGTAAATGCTTCTACAAGATTTACAGACGGTAATGAATTTGGTTTTGGTGCTGAAATTGGTATAAGCACACAGAAGCTTCACGCAAGAGGTCCTATGGGATTAAAGGAGCTTACTACTACCAAATATCTGATTTATGGCAGCGGACAGGTTAGAAAATAATGAAGTATGAAAATATTGTGAAAGGAAAATTCATAAGACGTGATAACAGATTTATTGCACAGGTTGAAATTAACGGCAATATTGAAACCTGTCACGTTAAAAATACAGGAAGATGCAGGGAGCTTTTAATTGATGGTGCAGAGGTATATCTTGAACCGAGCACAAATCCTGAAAGAAAGACTAAGTTTTCTCTTGTTACCGTAAACAAAAAGGGCAGACTTGTAAATATGGATTCTCAGGCACCTAATAAGGTGGTTGAGGAGGCAATAAAGGATGGTCGGCTTTTTAATAATGTCACTTACTACAAAAGAGAATATACCTATGGCAATTCACGTTTCGATTTCTATATTGAAAGAGGAGAAGAAAGGGTATTTGTTGAAGTAAAGGGGGTAACTCTTGAAAATGACAATGTTGTGAGTTTTCCGGATGCTCCAAGTGAAAGGGCAATAAAGCACCTTGATGAGCTTTGTAAAGCAGTAGGACAGGGCTATAAGGCTTATGTGATTTTTGTTGTGCAAATGAGTGATGTGGACTATTTTATGCCTAATGAAGCTAATCATAAGGCTTTTGCCGATAAACTTAAAGAGGTTTGCAACAAAGGAGTTAAAGTTCTTGCCTATGATTGCAAAGTTACAAGAGATGAGCTTGTATTAAGAAATAACAAAGTTGAAGTTAGACTTTAAATAAAAAAAGTCGTGTAAATCGTTGAAGGTTTACACGACTTTTATTTTAGCATATTTACTCATTTTTTCGTATGTCATTGTACTTACCATATCAAGCAGACTTATTTTAAAACTGCCTGTGCCTCTGCTGTTGTCAGCAAGTTCACCTGCAACGCCAAGAAGTGCCGCAGCTATAACACCTGATTTGAGAGGTTCGGCAACGGATAGCATAGTTCCCGTAAGTACATTTAAAATACAGCCTGTACCTGTTATAAGGCTCATTAATTCACAGCCGTTTTTTACGGCATAGGTAGTATTTCCGTCAGTAATAATATCTATTTTTCCACTGGCAATTACTACTGATTTGTGTTTTTGGGCAAGTTTTTTTGAAATTAATACATTTTCTGCAATATTTTCATTTGTTGTTGCATCTGCTTTTGTTACATCTATTCCTTTTCCATGACTTTTAATACAGCTTATAGCTTTAATTTCTGACATATTTCCCTTTATAACCGAAGGTTGAATGTCATTAAGAAGTTCATTTACGTAATTAAATCTGAGCTTTGAGCAGTTTACACCAACAATATCAATTATCCATGGTATATTAAGCTCGTCAGCTTTTTTTGCTGCAAGTCTTATGGATTTAAGTCTTGCATCTGTAATATTGCCAATATTAACAGCCAGTGCATTTGCTCTTGAGGTTATTTCTTCAACTTCAAGTGGGTGTTCAGCCATTATAGGCTTTGCCCCGGAAGCAAGTACAAAGTTTGCACAGTCATTAATTGAAATGGGATTAGTTATACAGTGTATAAGAGGTGACGCAGAAAATATACTGTTTTGCACATCCTTAAAATCATTTATACTAAACATTTTTAATCTTCTTTCTTTACAAAATAATATATAATACCCATAATAACAAAAAGAGCACATAGAACATAAGGTATAAAAAGCCAAAAACCTGTAAGTCCAAGAAGTGATTTAATAATAACAAGAGATACTATGTACAAAATTATGCCTATAAATCCAATACCTATTGTATCGTCTTTTTTTGTTATTTCTGTAGTAATAATTTCACTGCCAAGATTTTGCTGGAATTTTTGTAAAAGCTTAGTTTTAACAAGCTTTTTCAGGAAAAGAAAGGCAAAACTTCCTCCTATAAGTGTTCCTAAAACAAAGGAAGGTACATAAAAAAAACAAGTGAGGTGATTATAAGCACCGTTTGTATTCCAAAAAAGTTTCATAACAGGATAGGAAATTACAGAACCTATAAGACCTGTGCCTATTATTTCGCCTATAACCGCAAAAATTATTTTTCCCTTTGACAGTCTGTAGAGTATTCCTGACAATAAAGCACCAAATACTGCACCTGTAAGGGCTAGAGGAGGTATTCCCATAATGCACATTCTTATAATGCCTATAAGAAGGGCACATATAAAGGAGTAAATTGGTCCAAGCATTACAGCACATATTATATTTATAAAATGAGCCATTGGACACATTCCTTCAACTCTAAGTATTGGTGATATAACAACACCAACAGCAATCATCATTGCCATAAAAATCATTTTTAAAAGTTTTTTGTTTTTTGTCATTAAGTTATACCTCTTTTCAAATAGTTTTATAAAATCAGCTTTTGCCGTAAATAAAAAAGCAGGTATACACAATAGCATATACCTGTTTTATAATTTTATAAACTATTTAATGGAGTCGGCACAATAAAAATAGCTTAAAAACAGGCGTAAGATGATTATAAATCGGTCGATACTTGAAAGTATCCTCTCAACCTGAAACACAGGCTCCCTCGCTATTTTACATTGCAGGGCGCTCCCCCTCCAAAGAGTGTATATAACACTGAATTTATTTTACCATTTTACTTATTATTTGTCAATATGCTGATTACTGACCATTATTTTTTTTGTAAAATTATTGCTATAAAGTTTAAATATTTGCCGCCACCGGCTTCCATTGCTTTTCTGTCAGTTTTGGAATATATATTTTCACAGTTTAGCCAATCTTCCCAAACCTCTTCTTTGCTGATCATTTCATTAATAGATATTATATCAGCGTATTTGCTTGTAATCATCATATTTTTCCAATATTCAACATCATGCATGGAATCAAGGTCTTCGGGAGTCCAGGATAGTAATAATTCTTTCGGAAGATTATTATGGCAGTCCTTTTTCATACCCGGAATTGCTATATAAATATAACCGCCGGGCTTAACAAATGGAATCAGATAATTATCCAAATATTCAGAATTTCTTCCAAAATAATGATAGGAATCTATGCTGACAACTGCATCAAAAAAGTTCTTTTCAAATGGTAAATTCAAAGCGTCAGCTTTTACAGGAATAATTTGTTGCTCAGATAATTCCATCTCGGTAAAAAATTTTCGGTTTTCATCAGGATTACTCCAAAGGTCTGCAGCATAGACTCTAAAGCCATATTCTTTTGCAAGAAAAACAGTTGTAACACCTTGACCACTTCCTAAATCCATTACTGTTGCACCTGATGGAGTTTTATTGTTATTCATTAATTCCTCTAAAAGCTTTATTGGGTTAGGCCCCATAATTCTTTTCATAATTACATTTGTATTATATTTTTTACTTTTTTCATATTTAAATTTTTTATTCATTATTTTATCCTCCTAATTGCTTTAACAATCTATGGAAGGTTTTTAATTTATATTGTATAAACCTCCCGATCTATCACAATATCCGATGTATAATTATTAAACATAAATTTTCTCCTTTCTGCTAATTTTAAATTAAAATTTAATTGAAGATATAAACTGCTCATAAGCATCAGACCATTCATCAATAGGGAAGGTTGCTCCGCCGTTGGTGCTTTTAAGCAGGTTGTTCCAAAGGGTTTCGTTTAATGCAAGCAAGTCACCCATAGATATATTACAGCCATATTCTGATGCAATATTGCAAAAGTCCTCCATAGGCTCCTTTGCGTTTTCTGTAGCAAGTAGCCTTGTTTTTAGGTCACTGTCCGCTAATGCCATTTTCAATAGCCTGTCCAATTCTTCATTTATTGTCATATTTATCATTCCTTATAATATAAATTTTAAAATAAGTATACTCCTTAATTTTAAAATTTGCAATAAAAAAAATAAGTGTACTCAAATTTCTTCATAAAAAACGGTACAGAGAAATTTATTCTCTGTACCGAAAAGTTTTATCTTACATCAATTATCTGTTTAGCCATTTCAATAAATTCTGACTTATCAATTTCTTCATTCATATCCAAAAGGTCATAGGTAATACCCTCTTCATTCCAAACGATAGATTGTGTTTTTTTCTCTTCTATTTTATCTGAGCCATAGCCAATCATTAATTCGCCCTTATCTTCAAGTTCCTTATCCTCATCGGTTTTAATATAATCAGGCGGTACAGCCTTATATGTAAAGCTGCTGTAGTAAAGAGTAATACCGTCATAATTTATTATTTCTGAATTTTCTTTGTCTGCATTTGATACTTCTGAGCTTGGTTTAGTATGTAATGTAAGTGTAGCACCATCATTATCTGTTTTGTACCAGAATGAAATATCCTTGTATTTGTTAAGAATGTTACCGTTTTCATCAATATCTTTTGATTCACCCGGACTTGCAAACTTAAATTTGTGTGTGCCGTTGTCAACAATATCTTTTGATTCACTCGGATTTGCAAACTTAAATTTGTGTGTGCCGAGTTTTTCAACAAATTTGGGCGAATAGTCAACTATATTCTCAACTTCTTCAAGAGTGGGGAAGTGATTTATATCATCAAAATGGGATGATGATGTTGTTGTAAATGCAATTTTACCTCCGGCAATTACACCTGATGCAAGAATTACTGTTAATGCTAATGAAGCAATCAATACCTTTGGTGTAAATTTAAATCTTTTCATACTATCATTCTCCTTTTCTTCCAATTCAATTCTAATTGAATTAAGGAGGTTTTGGGGAAGCTCAATATTTTCAGCTTTTAATGTTAATGCCTTTTTAATTTCGTTATCTAAATTACTCATTAAATTACCTCCTTATTCAGTGATTTCCTTAATTCACTTTTGGCTGTAAAAAGTCTGGATTTAACCGTACCTTCTAAGCAGCCCATTGTTTTAGAGATCTCCTTAATTGACATTTCATTGAAATAAAACAATATTATGGTTGTTTTAAGTTTTTCATTAAGCTTATTTATTTCCTCGTAAAGCAGGTCATATTTATTATCTTTGAAATATTCATCACAAGCTGATGTGTTTATTTTGTCAGCCATTTCATCAACTAATATGCAGTATGTATCATTTTTAGTGTGTTTCCATGCTATACGGGTTAATATTTTATAAAACCATGGTTTAAAGGAGTTTGGATTTTTTAGTGCTTTAATAGCTTTAATACTTTGTACAAATGCCTCTTGTGTAACATCCTCTGCTGTGTGGCTGTTGGAGGTTATGAGATAGGCTGTTCTGTATGCCTGATAACTGTACTTTGTATAAAGCTCATTAATTCCGCTTTCATCTCCGTTTTTAATTTTCTCTATTATTTCACAATCTTCCATAATATCAACTCCTTGCTTTTTAGATGCATCTACTTATAAGAGGCAGAAAAATATGAAAAGGTTCAAATTATTTTAACATATTTTCAAATAAAAAATAAGTATACGTTGGGGCAAAAGCCCCAAACATATACTTATTTATATTTACTGTACATATAATTTAATCTTGCAGCATGATTTTGCTCATCTGTTATTATTTCGGTGAGGTAGTTCTTGAATTGCTGATTTTCAAGTGCAAAGAGAATTGGCCTGTATGCTTCAACGGAACTAAGTTCGCCTTTAATTGAGTTGACTATATTGCTTATAAAATTTGATGATATATTTTGGTATTCAATATTTTCAGGTGTATATTCTTCATTTGTAAGTTTATTATAAATATCCATAAACATTTTGTAATGTTTATTTTCGTCAAGACTAATTTGTTCAATCATTTTTTTGTCATCAACATCCCTTATGGAATTTGCTAAGTCGGAATAAAATTTATTTACTATTAATTCATCGTTTATGCTGTCTTTTATAAGCTCTAAAACAAATTTATTTGAATACATAGTAATCTCCTTAAAAGCTTTTATATATGTATATGATTTATAAATGATTTTTGTGAATATATGAATTGCAGTTTAATTAATCTTTCATAATTTTAATTGGAATTTTCATAAAATGTCGAAATTTTAATTAATAAAGCCCACTAAAAATATGGTAAAAATTGGTAAATATGTTATAATTATACCATAAACTTTAGGAGGCGATATTGTGAAAACCCAGGGATATAATTGTGATAACAGGCTTCAATATTTACCTGTTGATAAAATTCTGCCTAATCCTTATCAAACCAGATCAAACTTTGATAATAACAGTATTGATGAATTAGCAAAGTCTATCAGAAATTATGGTGTTTTACAACCGATAGGTGTGAGACTTATTAATAAAAAGGTTTATGAACTGATTTTTGGCGAAAGAAGATTAATGGCTTGTAAAAAAGCCGGTATTGACAGTATACCGGCGTTAGTAACTGAAATTGGTGACAGAGAGGCTGCTGCTATTACAGTAGCAGAAAATATACATAGAAAATGCTTGCATTATGTTGAAATAGCAGATGCCGTAAATATTCTCTTTAAGGGATTTGGTTATAATTATGATGAAATAGCTCAAATATTGACAATGCATATTGAAGAAGTTGAGGAATACATTAGATTTAATGGTTTTAACAGGAGTATTAAAAATATGTTAATCAGGGATAATATATCTAAGGATAAGGCTGAAGTGTTGCTGAAAACCAATGATACTGATGTTCAAAAGGATATTATAGAAAAAGTGAGGGAATATAATTTGAATACAGAAAAAACCGAAATATTCGTAAACAGTGCAATCAGAGAAAAAATGATTGGAACAGCAGAGACAAATAACAGAAATATAAAAAAGAAGTTTAATGATTTAAGGCTTTTTACAAACACATTAAAACAGGCAATTAATTTAATAAATGAATCGGGCATGACAAGTAATTATGAAATTGAGAAGAATGAAAATCAATATAGAATATCAATAAATATAAATGTATAATTATATCTTTTAAGCTATAATTATTATTAAAATATTTGTATGGTATTTTTTCTTGACTTTATAAAAAAAGAGGTATAAAATATAAATGCGATGGGGAATGGGCTGTTTTGCTTTAGTTTCCCATTAATTTTTTGCCGTTGGGGGTTATATTATGTCATTTATTGCAGAGCTTTTTGAAGGAGATTTTGGATATTTAGCTACATTGGCTGTAATTCTTTTGTCAACCAAAGTCCTTGGATTGGCATCGAGAAAAGTGCATATGCCGGCGGTTGTTGGTGCACTGCTTGCGGGCATTATTTTAGGACCATCATGCTTAGGTGTTGTTAATCAGACTGATTTTTTGGGTAAAGCTGCTGAAATAGGTGTTATTATTCTTATGTTCCTTTCAGGTCTTGAAACTGATTTGGATGAGCTTAAGGAAAATGGCATTGCATCATTTATTGTTGCACTTATAGGTGTAATTGTTCCTCTTGTTGGAGGCGGTTTAACATATTATATTATGAATCCTGAGGGTGAAGCTACTGTAAATGTGCTTAAAGCAATTTTTGTGGGAGTTACTTTAACTGCAACATCTGTCAGTATTACTGTAGAAACATTAAGAGAGCTTGGAAAGCTTTCAGGCAGAATGGGTACAACAATTTTAGGTGCTGCTGTTATTGACGATATTATTGGTATTGTTGTTTTAACTGCTATTACAAGTATGAGCGGTGGTTCTGATGTTTCACTGCCTATTGTTTTATTAAAGATATTATTATTCTTTGTGTTTATTCTTGTTGTGGCTGTTGTAATATTCACTGTTAAAAGAAAAGTGTTTCATCATATAAGAATGAGAAGAAGAATATCTATATATGTTTTGGCTTTTTGCTTTATTTTAAGCTTTTGTGCTGAAAAATTCTTTGGTGTAGCCGATATTACAGGTGCGTATTTTGCAGGTGTTATATTATGTAACTTTGGTGCAAAGGAATATATTGATCAGAGATTTGATATTTTAGGTTATCTGTTTTTTTCACCGATATTTTTTGCAAGTATTGGTTTAAAGACAAATTTGACTGAGTTAGTTGCAAATCCGGGAATTATAATATTTGCTTTAGTTCTTTTGATAGTAGCTATTTTATCAAAGATTATAGGCTGTGGATTTGGTGCAAAGATTTGCAAGTTTGACAACAAGGATGCTTTGTCCATTGGTATTGGTATGGTATCAAGAGGTGAGGTTGCACTTATTGTGGCACAGAAAGGTGCAAATTGTGGCCTTCTTGAGTCAAGTATGTTCCCTGCCATTGTATTTATGGTAATTGTAACAACACTTATAACTCCTGTTTTGTTGAAGTTAATTCTTACGGATAAGAGTAAAAAGACCGCAGTTAATTGTTAAAAATTATGTAAAAAGAGAGTTCATTTTAAGTTTTAAAGTGAGCTCTCTTTTTGTGTTTACTGTAGTATTTCATTAATTACTTTGGGTATTGATTTTGATATATCAAGGGCAAGAACACTGTAACTGCTTCTTTCGTTTTCAGCAATTTCTCCTGCTTTACCATTTATATAAGCACCAAGACAAGACGCATCAAAAGCATTAACTCCCTGTGCCATAAGTCCTGTTATAACACCTGTTAAAGAATCTCCGCTGCCTCCCTTGCTCATGGCAGATGTGCCTGTAATATTTATACATATTCTGCCGTCAGGTGAAGCAATAATACTGTGGGCGTCCTTTAATACCACAACAGTGTTATATTTTTCTGCATAATCTTTTGCTGTTTCAATTATATTTTCCTTTATATGACTCACATCAAGTCCGGTAAGTCTTGACATTTCTTTTAAATGAGGAGTTATTACTGATGTGCAGCTTTTAAGCTCTGCATTTTGGGCTATTATGTTCAAGGCATCAGCATCAGCAATAACAGGAGCTTTTGCATTTTTTAAAACATATTCAACAAGTTTTTTGCTTTCATCACTTATTCCTAAGCCTGAGCCTATTGCCAATGCATTTCCGTAATGTATATTTATATCTTCTCTTTTTGTAGTAACTGCTTCAGGCAGTGTATTGTGTATAACATCTATAACATGAGGTGTGGAGCATATATTTACCAAGCCACAGCCAACCATATAAGCAGAAGTACCGTTAATAACTGCTGCTCCTGCCATTGTATCACAGCCTGATATAAATAATGCCTTGCCATAGGTACCTTTGTTTGAATTATCACATCTTTGGGGTAAAAGAACCGAAGGATTTTCAAGAATAAAGGTTTTGTGTTTATTTATATACGGAGCACCAATGTTTTTAACAATAAGTTTTCCAATATGATAAAAAGCAGGGTATAAAAGCAAACCGATTTTGGGCAAATGGAATGTAACAGTTATATCTGCATTGACGGCAATACCGTAATCATTGCCGTTATCTGAATTTACTCCTGTAGGACAGTCAACTGCAACTATAAATTTTCCTTTGTTAATTAAATTTACTATATTAGAGTATTTGTCATTTAACTTTCTTGAAAGACCTGTGCCTATTAGGGCATCAACAACTAAATCATAGTCACTTATATTAATATTCTCTGTATTATAAACAATGTCTGCATTATAGGCTTTAAGAATTTCGAGATTTTTTTTGCAGTCCGGTGTAGCCTTATCTTTTTCGCCTATGAAAACTATTTTTGTTTTAATGCTATTGGTTATTAACATTCTGGCAATAGATAATCCGTCACCGCCGTTATTCCCTTTTCCTGCAAATACAATTACATTTTTAGGGTTTTGAGAAAGAATTACATCTACAGCACCTCTTGCTGCATTTTCCATTAAAATAAGTGAAGGTATTCCCTTATCTTCAATGGCAGTTCTTTCAATTTCTTTCATTTCCGCATTAGTTAATACAAACATTTAATCACCTCAGTCCTCAATTACCGCAAAAGCAAGGGCATTTTCTTTGCTATGGGAAATTGACACATAAATTTGGCTGCCCATTGAGTCAAATATTTCCTTTGCACTGCCGTATAAATTGACATAGGGCTTCCCTTTATTGTTTCTTAAAATTTCTATTTCAACAGGGGAACAGCCTGCAAAGCCTGTGCCCAAAGCCTTTGCAACAGCCTCCTTTGCCGCAAAATTACCTGCCAATGTCTGAGGATTTACTCCATGGTACAGCTTTTGTTCCGCTTTTGTAAATATTCTATCCAAAAAGCTTTGTTTATCTATTGTTTTTATTATTCGGCTTATTTCTATTATGTCCGTTCCTATTCCTTTAATCATAATAATACCTCCTACTGTTTATTTAAGTATAACTGAATATTAGTAAAAAAACAATATTTTAAATTGCAATAAACAAAAAGTTTTGTTATGATATAATATGGGGTGAGAATATGAAAGATAAAATACTTGATTTGTTAAAGGATAAAGACGGCTATTTGTCAGGTGAAGAAATAGGAAATATTCTGGGAATATCAAGAACTGCCGTATGGAAAAACATAACTAAGCTGAAGGAAAAAGGCTATAGAATTCAATCAATAAGCAACAGGGGGTACAGACTTATTGACAATGTGGATGTTTTAAATGAAAATGAAATAAATTATGATAAGCTTATATATCTGGAAGAGGTTGACTCAACTAATGAAGAGTGTAAGCGTCGTGCAAATAAGGGTTGTGAGTCAGGACTTTTTGTTGTAAGTGACAAGCAGATGTCAGGAAAGGGCAGACTTGGAAGGGCATGGCTTGCAGATAAAAATGTGGGACTCTATATGAGTATGGTTTTAAGACCTGAAATAATGCCTGTTGAAGCACCCCAGATAACACTAATTGCGGGTATTGTAATAAAAAGGATTATTAACAGGATTACAGGATTAAAGGCTGAAATTAAATGGCCCAATGATGTAATTGTAAACGGAAAAAAGCTAGTTGGTATATTGACTGAAATGAGCGCCGAAATGGAAAAGGTCAATTATATTGTTTTAGGTATTGGTATAAATGTAAATATGGAGAGATTTGAAGGTGAACTGATAAATAAAGCTACTTCTCTGTATATGGAAACAGGTAAAAGGTTTAAAAGAAGTGATATTATAAATGAATTTTTAAAGGAATTTAAACCTTGTTATGAGCTTTTTTGTAAAAAGGGTTTTGAACCTTTTGTTGAGGAATACAATGAAAGTTGTGTCAATGTTAATAAAGCTGTTAAAACTATTGGCGGAAGAAATGAAATTTGTGGAATTGCAAAGGGCGTCAATGAAAAAGGGGAACTTATGATATTATGCGGTGATAAATTAGTGCCTGTATTTGCAGGTGAGGTTTCATTAAGGCTTAATGATAACAGGTACATTTAGGAGGAAAATATGGAAGATAACAAGGATATATTGTGCTCTGCATCATATTACAAGCATGGCTATTTTTTTAATGAAAAATTTAACAGACTTCCTGAACAGATTAAAAGGGAGTTAAGAGTAATAACAGTTTGTCTTGCCGAAAGGACAAAGGGCATAGCAATAATAGGCTTTTATAAGGACAGTGCTGATGTGTATATTGAAGTAATGAATCAGCCGGATGATTATTTATATGATGAAATAGGTGCAAAGCTTGAAGTTGGCTATGTTGAAAAGGATAACGAGGAGCTTTTTAATTCTCTTTCACTTTGGTACAAAACTTTTGTTAAAGGTGGATCAAAATGAAAATAGGTAATGTTGAACTTGAAAACAATGTATTTCTTGCTCCTATGGCGGGAGTAACTGACAAGGTTTTCAGAACGTTGTGCAAGGAAATGGGCTGTGGACTTGTATACTCTGAAATGGTAAGTGCCAAGGGAATGAAATACAACAATAAAAATACTACACAGCTTTTGCAGATTGACCCTTTGGAAAAGCCCTGTGCGGTACAGATTTTCGGCTCTGAGCCTGAAACCATGGCTGATATGGCAAGGAAGCTTAATGAATATGAGGACATAGCTATAATTGATATTAATATGGGATGTCCTGCACCTAAAATAGTTAAAAACGGAGAAGGCTCCGCACTGTCATTAAAGCCTGATCTTGTTGCAAGAATAGTTGAGGCTGTTTCAAAGGCATCTTATAAGCCTGTTACAATTAAGTTCAGAAAGGGTTTTGACGATGCTCATATTAATGCCGTTGAAATGGGCAAAATTGCTGAAGAAAACGGTGCTGCTGCCGTAACCGTACATGGAAGAACAAGGGAACAGTATTATGCAGGAAAGGCTGACTGGGACATTATTAAGGCGGTTAGGGAAGAGGTAAAAACCATTCCCGTAATTGGTAACGGTGATATTTTTACTCCCCAAGACGCCAAAAATATGCTGGATTATACATGCTGTGATGCCATAATGATTGGAAGAGGATGTCAGGGAAATCCTTTTATTTTTAAAAGGGTAATTCATTATCTTGACAAAGGGGAAATACTTCCTGAGCCTGCATGGGAGGAAAAACTTGATATGGCAGAAAGACATCTTGATATGCTTGTTGATTACAAGGGAGAAGTTATAGGCGTAAGAGAAATGCGTAAAAATATAGGCTGGTATATTAAGGGTTTGCCTCATTGTTCTGAAATGAGGGTTAAGATAAATGCTACAAGCGGCAGGGAAAATATGAGAAGTGTTATAAATGAGATGAGAAGTTTAATATCAGGTAAATACTGATTTAATTGCTGAAATGGATTTTTTGGACTGCTGCGGAAGGTATATTTAGCAGCAGTCCTTATTATATCAATAGATTAATTATTTTTGATATGTATATTCCTGCAATAAAACTACTAATTTCATTTTCATATAAAGCATCATAGTAAAGAGTAGTTAATTTATTATAGTCATCGTGGGATAATGAGCAGCTGATTTATATTTTCTACTTTTTTAAATAGAAATATTTTTTTGTGTGGTATTTGGGATTTTATCTATATATGTTTTTTGTAAAAACCAAAATACAATTGATTTATAAACGTTTCTGTATCCATTATATTTTTTGTCATAAATTTAGGTCTTCTATGATTTTATTTTATCATAGAAGACCTATTTATTAAATAATAATATTTACGGACCTTTTTACAGTTTTATTATATCTTAAACCATACTATTTTTATAATTTATTATTTATAATCTACATTTATTGCATATACATTCACATTATCTTT
>ENA-UOJJ01000456-UOJJ01000456.1-human-gut-metagenome-genome-assembly--contig:-CS66-NODE-456-length-69682-cov-9.038405_pt1 | contig 69682 bp, 86 predicted proteins | sample MGYA00242343_ERZ723890 | MGnify/ENA metagenome assembly ERZ723890
TTTGTTTTCTCCGGGCTATTATACAGGAGAAAAACGCGGTTGTCAACACAAAAATACAGAAAATTTTAGACTGGCGGCGTGAAAATCGGCAGATCCGGCGGCGCGAACGAAAACAGCGCCAGCGAGGCACCGTAAACGCCTGCCGCAATCACCAGTACGCCGCACAGCCACGCGGGAGAAGCCGCTTTCTGCAAATGCCACGCCAGCCCAAAGCCGCCGGCCATTGCCAGTGCGTACAAAATAAGGTCGAGCGGCAGGCCGTACAGCGCGAAGCCGGACAAGAGTGTGTAATACGCGCCCAGAAGAAGCAGCGGCGCGCCCAGAAGTCCCGCCAGCAGACCGCACCAGCTTTTTCGGCCGTCCGCTTCGTCCTTCGTCAGCACGAACGCGGCAGCGAGAAACGGCCAGTATAGCAGCTTCAGATGCTCCCAGACGCTTTCGTTGACCGGTGCAAACACCACCGTCAGCGGGTTCGGCCACAGGTCATAAAGAAAATGGAGCGCGGAACCGGCGAGAATGCTCAGAAAACAGACGGTCCACCATTTGCGTTTCATAAAAAATCCCCCCTGCCATAGATGTATGACAGGGGAGAGCGGATTCAGAACGTTTTTATGCCAACAAGGGCCAGACTGCGTCCAGCGCGAGGCCGGAGGCGCGGAGGGCCTTCCGGGTGGTCTTCTCCGTAAAGCCGCCGTGGAATGCGCCTGCATCGGGCAGCCAGCGGACGGAACCGAGCGCCTGTTCACAGGTTTCCTTGGGGAGCCTTGTGCGGAAAAAGAACGATGCTTCAAGTTCTTCCGGATCAAGAAGTGTGGCAGGCTCCGCCGACCAGCTGACGGGCTGGCTGCGGCCGGGATTGCGGACAATGTCAATGACATCGCCCAGAACGGCGCTGGCCGTCGCCGGGCCGCCTGCGCCGGGGCCGGAGAACATGACCGCGCCGACGCTGCTGCCCAGCACTTCGACGGCGTTCAGAACGCCGGAGATGGGAGCAAGCGGCTGCGTGCCCGCAATGAAATGCGGTGAGACGAACACTGCGAGCGCCTGACCCTGCCGGACGGCCCGGCCGAGCAGCCGCAGTTTCATCCCGGCGGCCTCGGCAAATGCGGCGTCCACCGCCGTGATGGCGGAAATACCGGTCATGCTGACGCGGGACGGGGCAACATTTCTGCCGAACAGCATGTCGGCCAGAATGCAGATCTTGCGGCCCGCGTCGATGCCCTCGACATCGGCGGTCGGGTCCTGCTCGGCGTAGCCGCGCGTCTGCGCGTCGCGGAGCGCCGCTTCGTAGCTCTGTCCGTGCTCGAGCATCTGTGTGAGGATGAAATTCGTTGTGCCGTTCAGAATGCCGCGCACTTCATAAATTTCATTCGCGCCGAGGCACTGGCTCAGCGGATGCAGCACCGGAATGCCGCCGCCGACGGAGGCCTCAAACAAAAGGCTTACACCGTTGGCTTTTGCTAGCGCCAGAAGTTCCGTGCCGTGCTCGGCGATGAGTTGCTTGTTGGCCGTTACGACGTGCTTGCCTGCGGCAAGCGCGCGGCGGACATACTCGAGCGCCGCGCCGCAGCCGCCGATCGTCTCTATAACGAGAAACACGTTCGCGTCGCGCTCGATCACAGAAAAATCCGTGACGACCTTGTCCCGGTACAGCCTGTCCGGCAGTTCGCGGCGTGCCAGCACATACGCAAGTTCCAGCTGTTCCCCTGTACTTCGTTCAAGCAGGCTTACGTCCCGCAGCAGAATTTCCGCGCAGCTTCCGCCGACGACGCCGGGGCCGAGAATGGCAAGCTTTTTCATGACGGACCTCCTTATGCTTCGTTGGCCCTGCGGTAGATCGCAAGGATCTTCTCGTAGTCCAGCACGCGGAACGTGCCGATCGTGCGTGTTTTTCCGTAGCTGCACCGGCTGGCAAGGTCTGCAAGCCCCGCCTCGTCCTGCTTGCCGCAGGAGAGTTCGCCCAGGCACACGGGCATGCCGATAGAGCGGAAGAACGATTCCTGCTTTGCGATGCCGGCGAGGGCGGCGGCAGTGTCGTCTGCCTCCTCCACATGCCAGACGTTCCGTGCGAAGCGGGCAAAGCGTGCCGGGCTTTCGTCCATGACGGATCTTGCGCAGCTGCTCCAGACGGCGGTCAGGCTGTCGCCGTGGTAGACGTCAAATTTCTCGCTCAGTGCATGCCCCAGCTGGTGCGTGGCGAAATCCTTTTTGCCGCCGAGGCCGGTCAGGCCGTTGTGCGACAGGGAGCCTGCCCACATGATTTCGCTCATAGCCTTCTCGTCATGTGCGTCACGCACGGCGGCAGGGCCGTATTCCAGCACGACGCGCAGCAGCGCCTCGGCCAGTTCGTCCGTCAGGGCATTGTCGGTGACGGGGTTAAAATACCGGTCGAGCGTGTGCATGAGAATATCGCTCACGCCGCAGGCGACCTGATGCACCGGGAGCGTCGCGGCAAGCAGGGGGTCGAGAATGGCGAAGGCCGGGCGGTTGAACGGGGTGTTGAGGCCGCGCTTTTCGCCTGCTTCCGCGTTGGTCAGAACAGCGGAGTCGCTCGTCTCGCTGCCGGCTGCCGGGATGGTCAGCACGACACCGACGGGCATGGATTTTGTCAGCGGTGCGCGGCGCTTCCAGAATTCCCAGATGTCTGTGCCGGGGTTGGCAGCGCCGTGGGCGATGGCCTTGCAGGTATCGATGACGCTGCCGCCGCCGACTGCCAGAATCAACTCCGCGCCCGATTCCAGCGCCAGCTGCACGCCCTCACGGGCCAGCGCCACGCGCGGGTTCGGCTGTACGCCGCCGAGCGAGCGATAGCGGACGTCCGCCTTGTCCAGGAGCCGGAACACGCGGTCAAGTAATCCGCTTTTCTTCGCGCTTGCGCCGCCGTAGACGACCAGCACGCGCGAAAGCCCGCGCTTTTTCAGCAGTTCCGGCAGCTTCTCCGTGCTGCCTGCGCCAAACACGATCTCAGTCGGTACGAAATATTCAAATGCCTGCATATGCTTATCCTGCGACGCAGTCTGCCTTGACTACGCCCTTCCTTTCTGCGATTTGCTGGGTCAGCGCTTCGATGTTGCAGTTGAGATTGCTTGTCTCTGCCGAAATGGTCACCATGGCGCGGCCTCCGGTGGGGATCGACTGGTTAATGGTCAGTATATTCGCGCCGCAACTGGCAAAAATAGTTAATATCTCGGACAGGATGCCGGCCTTGTCCTTGAGCATGATCTGAAACGTGATGATGCGGCCCGCCATCAGGTTCTGAAACGGCGCGATGGCGTCGCGGTACTTATAAAATGCGCTGCGGCTGATGCCGACTGCCTGCGCGGCCACGTTGACCTTGTCCGTCTCGCCGGTTTCGAGCATCCGCTTGGCCTCGGCGACCTTCTGGAAGATCTCCGGCAGGGCTGCGGCCTCCACAATATAATACTTCGGGCTTTGTTCCATAGCGTTCACCTCACAATTGTCCGTGTTGGAAAAGCAAGTGTCTATAGTCAGACTCCAATATACACCACATACCCGCAAAATGCAAGCAGAAAAGCACAGGAGGAAGTTCAAACCATGAAAAGCCGCAAGATCTGGAAGACTGTTCTGATCGTGCTGGGCTGCGCGCTCGGTGCGTGGGCATTCGGCGCGCTGCTGCTGCCGGTGCTGCTGCCGTTTTTTATCGGGCTTGCCGTGAGCCTGCTGGCGGAAAAACCGGTGCGGTTTCTGCAGACGCGGGGGCATGTTCCGCGCCCGCTGGCGTCCGGGCTGTGTGTACTGCTGCTGTTCGGGATTTTGTTTGGCGGACTGTTTTTTCTGTGCCGCCTGCTGTGCTCGGAGGCGGCGGATCTTGTCCGTCAGCTGCCGCAGCTGGCGGAAAATCTGACTCCGCTTTTTGAACGCCTGAAATCACGCCTGCTCACACTTGCCGGACGGCTGCCGGACGGGCTCGGAACGGGCCTACGTGCGGGCGTCGAGGAGTTTTTCAAGACCGGTGCGGGCTTCGGTACGAAACTCTACGAGACGCTCTTTTCCTGGGCTTCCGGCGTCATCGGACGGCTGCCGGATGCGGTCCTGTTTGCGGTGACGGCGATTTTGTCCAGCTTTATGCTCTCCGGCGAACTGCCCGCCATCCGCAGCTGGCTGCGCCGCGCGGTGCGGCCCGCGTGGTTGGAAAAATTGCAGACGCTCGGCGGACATGTGCGCGCGACGCTCGGCGGCTGGCTTCGGGCGCAGCTGAAGCTGATGGGCATTACATTTTTGATTCTGAACGCAGGGCTTTTGCTGCTGCGGGTGCGCTATCCGGTGCTGGCAGCGCTGGTCATCACGCTGGTCGATGCGCTGCCGGTGTTCGGTACGGGCACGATTCTGATTCCATGGGCGCTGGCGCTGTTTCTGCGCGGCGAGACGAAAACCGGCATTGGCCTTGTCATTCTGTATGGAGCCGCAGCCCTCAGCCGGCAGGCGCTTGAGCCGCGTCTGGTCGGAAAGCAGGTGGGGCTGAACCCGGTTCTGACGCTGCTGGCGCTTTACACGGGCTACCGGCTGCTGGGCGTGGGCGGGATGATCGTGTTCCCCATCGCGGCCATGCTCTTCAAGCAGCTCTGGGACCATTCCGGCCTGCAGCCGGACGGATAGCGGGGCTTGCGCGATCTGCCTCCGCACGGTATAATAGCGCCGAAGGAGGCGGTGCGCATGATTCTGGAACAGACAGCCGCGCGGCAGACGAAGCTGCTGTCGCTCCTGCGGCGGGAATTCGGATTGTCCGCCGGGCTGGTCAAGCGGCTCAAATGGCAGAACGCGCTGTTTGTAAACGGAGCGCCCGCCCATACCGATGCGCCGGTCACGCCCGGCGACCGGGTGCGCGTCGTGCTGGAGGAGCGGACGGAGGGCTTTGACCCGGAGCCGCTGCCGCTTTCCATCCTTTATGAAGATGAATGCTTTCTCGCTGTGGACAAGCCCTCTGGAATGCTGGTGCATCCGTCGCCGCAGAAAAACAGCGGGACGCTGGCAAACGGCGTGCTGTATCACCTGCTGGAGCGCGGCGAGGCGTCCGGCGTCCATCCCGTGACGCGGCTCGACCGGGACACGTTCGGCGTGGTGATTTTGGCGAAAAACGCGAATATCCACGACCGGTTCTGCCGGATGCTGCGCGAGCGGCAGCTGGAAAAGACGTATCTTGCCGCTGTTTTCGGCCAGCCGCCGCAGGCGGAAGGGCAGATCGACCTGCCGGTCTATAAGATCGGCGGCGGGAATCTCATCCGTATTGTGGACGAGCGGGGACAGAAGGCGCTGACGCAGTACCGCGTGCTGGAACGGGCGGAAAAAACGGCGCTTCTGGAGCTGCACCCCCTGACGGGCCGCACGCATCAGCTGCGGCTGCACTGCATGGCCTCCGGTTTCCCCATCTTAGGCGACCCGCAGTATACAAGCCCGGAATCGACGGCGTATTCCGCTGCCCACGGACTGTTCACGCAGCAGCTGTGTGCCGCAAGGCTCGTTTTCCCGCACCCCATGACGGGGGAGCGGATGGAAATTTTGTCGAGGCAGGCAGTTTTCTTTCCGAAAGACTAGGCAAGCGCCATGCTTTTCTGATATAATGTATAATAGAAGCAAAATATCCCGTAATTACTGGCTTTTTGAGCCAAAGTGTAGGAATAATGCAGAAATAACCTACACGCAACGGCTTCAAATTGCATCTTATTCCCCATAAACCACGGTCGAAGTGATGTCCTTCCCATCTGCGGAAAAGACCTTTGTAAGACGGGCAAGCTCCTTACCAGCAGCATCCGTAAGAACCGCTTCCATGTTAAGCATGTTATTCGAAAACTTCTTAACAAGCTTCTGTCCTTTAGAGTCGGTAGTAATAATCGTGCTGCTATTGTCAGAAAAAGACCTCACAGTACGACCAAGTTCATTCCCGTCCGGATCAGTTAGAACCGTGGTACAGGTCAAAAAGTCATTTGAAAAGGTCTTAACCAGAGTTCGACCCTGTGAATCGATTGTGCTGATGATTGTACCATCGTCCGAAAAATGTTTATAGCCATCCGTTAAACCAGCTGTAAGAATTCGGTCGATTTCATCGTAATCATCGCCAATAAACTCACCGGTAATCATTGTACCATCGGCTTGATGAGCTGTAAATCCCTTTTTAAGAGTTTCTTTGCTGACGGTATCGGCGGTCAGATCGATTAGTGTCCGGCGATTGTAAACGACCTTATTTACAGCCATTTACTCTCACCCCGCAATCGTTACCGTCACTCCTCCAGCAGGATTATCTGCTTCCACATAAGGAATAGCTTCAACTTCTACCTGAGACAAACAGTTATACTCTGTATCAGGCAGAATCGTCTGCTTCGCGGTGGACGGTGTAACTGTCTTAGCCTGTGGTTTCATGTTTTCCGAGCCGGACATTGTACCCTCAACGCCGAGGATAGTTACGCCCTCTCGAATATTGTTGGCGATCAGCTTGCCTTTTTCAGTTACGTCGATTCCCACTTTACCGCTACCATCGTGGAAACCCTGAGGAATTGTAACTTCCTCGTCTCTGGTGGTGATCTTCTTAGTAACGGCACCATTGTTTTTCATTGTGCCAGTTAGTTTATTGCCACATACATACGCAGTCTTTCCAAACAAGATTTCAGCAGCGACAGCGGTGGAATCCGTAGAATCAACATCAAATGTGCAAGCACCTTCAATTTGAGCTCCACTCTTGTCGTGAGCTTTAGATCCTATGAGAAGTTTACTGGGGTCTACGGTGTCGCCAGTAAGGTCGATGAGAACACGACCGCCATAAATAACCTTATTAACGTTTTGGTTAGGCATTTTGATTAACCTCCTCTGCAATATAAACCGTAACCCCATCATAGTTGTTACTGGTTTCGAAATATGGGACTTTTTGAACAACAATATCTTTCTTAAGCACTTTATTGGCTGTTGGCAAGACCTGAGTGTTAAAAGCGTTCGGCACCACTTCATATTCTCCAGAATAAGCATTAAAATCTATCACAGCAGACAGCTTGCCAGACAAACTTCCAAAGCAAGTTAATTTACCAGATAATGTGCATAGTCCAGAGATATGACCAGTAAGGCACTCAAACGCTTTTATGCTGCTCATGTCAATGCACCTCTTCCGTTAGCTTAAGAATTGCTTTCGTGATGAAAGTATCAACTTCTCCTGTGGCCTTCGTTAATTCAATGTCGTAGACGTACTTTCCGAAGGGAAGATGCTTTGTATCTTCTGGATTGAGGGTCAAGATCATCGTGTCAATCGGAATCTCCTTGATAAGAAGAGGAGTTTCATCATTATAGTCGTTCTTCATGGCAAATCGAATACGATCACCATTCATGGGAATATACTGATTGTCATTTGGATCAGTAATCGTAATAAGCGCCGAAAAAGTATCGCCCCGAGTCAAAGTAATCATTGTGCCAGAAACAGAATAACTCATAATCTCACCTCCAATTCAAGCATTGTACGTTGATTTATGAATCGCAAGTTGGTCGACTTCTGTCATGATTCGCTTAGCCGAACCGTTACCGCCTAATTTTTCATAAGGCTTGTACAAGTATTCATACAGATTCTCATACTCGTCCTGTGTAATGTAGCCCCTCTCGATGTAGGTCATACCGAGATAGATAATGCGATCATGAGCCAAACCAATGAGCATTTGCGTTTCGAGATTGTTGTGCTTATTCTCAGCAGCTTTTCGTTTGCTTCGCTCTTGGATATATGCCCAAAATCCAGAAGAAGCAAGTATCGTCCCCAAAATGGTTAATAGTGTTTGCAGCCAGGGTTCCATTTCCATGTATCATCCTCCTTGAAGTCATAAATGAATTAAGAAGCTTGTAGGAAATATCACCCCAAACCTCTTTTAATTAGGCGAGGGAGCCCACCGCAAAGTAGACTCCCTGCCAATTTCGGTTAATCCACAGGATTACCATTTTCGTCAAGACCGAGAGCTTCCAGATCAGCCTTGACAGCAGCCTTGAACTTCGCCGGAACCTGATTAAAGGTCCGACGACCTGCGATGATGAGTGCGACATACAGTGCTACCATGTTGTTACCTCCTATCAAAATTTTGGATAAAATATAAAACATGGTTACTCCTCCTCAGCGATAAGATCGCCGTTGGTATCGTAGCCATATTCTAACAATTTTGCCTCGACATCTGCCTTAAATTTTTCAGGCACCTGGTCGAAGGTTCTACGCTTATTGATGATAAGCGTGGCGTAAAGATTGACCATTTTTGCTACCTCCTCATTCAGGAATCATTGCTGCGACGGCATCGTACAGATCAGCAATTGCTTCCATGATAGCAAGCTGCTGGGAATCGCCAGTTTCCTGACCTGCCATGATCTGAACAATGTTGTCCGAATCATTTGTACCTTTAATGGCGTTTTCAGCCATAAGCAGATTGGTGTATTCATTGAACTCCTGAGGGGTCAGCGCCGCTTCCTGATAAGTCCAGTAAGTGGTTTTATCGCCCTGTTCGGAAGTTCGTGCGATACTTGTAATTTCCTTGCGGAGATATACGGTTCCAACAGTAACCTCAAGTGCAGTCGGCTGGACTGTGCTCTCGGCGTACTTGTAATTTAACTCCATGCGACTTTCCTCCTTTCGCAGTGTAAAGACTGACGAGTTTTTGATATACCCGCTTCTCATCGTATTTGTCATATCGTGAAACTTTTCGCTTCAATTGCTGGAAGCTAACACATGGTTTTATCCACTTCCGATACATCAAATAGGTATCGGTGCAGTCGATCCACCCAAGATAAGACAACATTTGCCGAGCATCGAGTATGGTTGCTTTCTCCTTTTTGGAGATTTTGCGAGCTTTTCTCGTGGCCTTGTACATAATGGATTTTCGAAGAATCGTTCGATTACGATAAAAACGAAAGCCCATGAAGTCCAGATCACGCCCCTGGTTGTTGCCATAAGAAAAGCGAAAGACTTGCCAATTCGCTTTAAGTTCCAAGCCAAGCTCCATTTCCAGATAATCGGAAATTGCTTGCCTCATGCGGTGCAAAACCCTCTTGTTGCTTCCGAAAATGACCATATCGTCCATGTAGCGCATATAGTGCACGGCACAGAGCTGCTCCTTGATGAAATGATCTAAACCCTGTAAATACCAGTTAGAAAGCCATTGAGAAGTATAAAAGCCAAGTGGAATACCAACCTCTGTGACATCGATAATGCGGAATAATAGCTCCAACATCTTCTCGTCATGAACGGTCTTCTTCAACTTGGCTTTCAAACGATCATGTGGAATAGAATCGAAGAAATGGCGAATATCCATTTTGAGGACATACTTACAATTCTTCGGGTCAATCCTGATCCACTTCTCAATAACCAGCTTTCCTTTATGGGCACCTCTGCCCGGAAGACTGGCATAGCTGTGTTCGTACATTCCCTTGCAGAACATCGGCTTCATGGCATTTACGATGCAATGCTGAACAAGCAGCTCTTCCATCGTAGGGACAATAATAGTGCGCTCCTTGCGAGTAATCCCGTCATAAATGTAAACCGGCACATGCTCGGCGTTTTCGTAATTGACTATCCAGTCTAAGGATTGTTCAACTGCGGCATCGTCAGACATGTGCCGGTGTTTCATGATTTTACGGAATCTCTTGCTGTGCTTTGCTTGAGACAGAGCGTACCGTCGGTTCGTTTCGGATATTGTTTTTTCGTACAAGTGGTTATAGGATTTCATGTTCTCTCTTATCCTCTCATCCGCTTTCGACTTATTCTCAGCTACTCACAGATGCTTGCACCGAGTTAATTTTCACCAAGCGGTGAGGAAGAAACAAATTGTCTCTTGCTGTTTTTTACAGCGATATGTACTGCATTAAGTGAGAAACTTCTTATTGGATAAGACAGAGCCGCGCCATTGTTCGAGTTCGAATTGGACGGCGTATTGTTCAGATTAGCGTAGAACGGACCGCATTGAAGGTCATTGTTCCAGTTGCCGCCGACAATCGCAGCTTTTCGCAGTACATAACCCTTTTTAATATTCGTTTTTTTTCCGGCGAACCTAAGGTTCTCCAGACCTCTCCTCTTCGGACGGCTACGCCGTCGCAAGTGGTTTACAAGAGAGAGCCGCGCCAAAGGCCGAGTACGAACTGGACGGCGCATCGCTCAGAGAAGCGCAGAACGGACCGCAGGGAAGGTCAACGTTCCAGTGGCCGCCGACAAACGCATACATTGTGCCGGAATTGTTGTACCACAGACCGTCTGCCTCGAATGTGCTGCTCGAACCGCTTGCCGTAACCGGAATCCGTCCGAACCCTTCCGTTTTCATACTGCTGATATAGCCTCCAGAAGTGCCAGAAGGCGTTGCGCCGGATACCGTTTTGTAGCCATTGCCGTCCGTATTGTAATCGCTTGCAGTAGACCCGTCTTTTGTGCCTCTTGTAAGCTTTACTTTCTGCGTGCCGTTTACATTCATCCAGCCAGCAGTGCGTCTCCACAGGTTTCCCCAGAAATGCTCCATGCCGAACACCTTCACACCGTCCGTACCATTGTTGGAACCCCAGAACATGCCTCTGCTGTTCATGGTACCGGTGTTTACGGCCGAATTGGTATCGCATCTGCCTTTTCCATACACGGTCTGGCCGTCGGTGCTCTTGCCCATCATGACGAGCAAATCCTGGATCAACAGCCTGTCCGCAAGGACTTCGGTGTACCAGTCGTTTCCGTTGGCCTTCGCGTAGTTGATTTCAGTCGTGGCATTCTGGCTTACCATGTTGGCCTGCCCGCTGATGGAGCGGAGCTTGCTCGACACATTGGAACCGAAATAAATCGGGGTGTAGAAGTGATCGATTTGGTTGTTAAGCCTGTCGTAGTTGCTCCAGCATTCCCAACTCTCATCCTGCGGGGTGTCCGAGCAGCGGAAATGGTATACGCCGCCCTCTTCCCATCGTTTGGTGTAGATCTTCGGCCATTCCACCATAGCGTTGCCGCCAAAGGAGGTATCAGCAACCTTGGAAGCCCCGCCTTCCGCCTTCTGCGTGTAGTCGTTTGGATTCAGATAATGGTCTACAACGCCGGCGTAAGTCAGCATACACGGACGGGGCATGAATTTCTCGCCAGGGGCAAAGTTCCAGTCGCCGTAGCTGAAGCTGCCGCCGAAATTCATCTTGGCCGGCGTGAAACCAGCATTGTCAACATCGTCAGGATAAGAAACGCGTCCGCTCGGGCTACTGGTCGACTTGACAAGATCGTAACCGAACAGATAATCCCGCTTTTTCGGGGTTACGCTTGTACGGTTGGCTTCGCTCCTGTTATAGGCTCCGGTGCTGGTGTAAGGGAACGCTGAATAATAGTAGGTGGTTCCGACTGTCACGTTAGTATCCGTATATACGGTGTCTATCGTAATTGTCGTAAGCGCATCACCGTCGGTTTCGCTTGTCGGATAACCAGTCGTACTCTTTCGGATTACAGCGCCGGCAACGCCGTCCGGAAGCTTGGCAGTAATTTCTACTTTCACCGTATCGGAAGAGGAAATATATACCGACTTTGCGGAAAACTCCTCCATCGGCTCCGGCTCATTCACCACAACGCGGTTCGCCTTATTTCGGTTGTAGACGCCCTGCGTGGTAAACGGGAACGCTGCATAGTAATAAGTGCCTGTTGCGGACGTTTCGCTGTCCACAAAAGTCGTAGAGGTCTTAATAACGGAAACCTCTTCTCCGTCGAATTCGTCCTTAGGATAATCCGTTGTCTTTCTTCGGATAACGGCCCCCTCTACGGTGCAAAGCGTTTGCCCGTTGATAACCGTGTCGGCAGGAAGCTGCGCTGTAATTTTGACATGCTCGCCTTCAATAACCGCAGTAAAGTTCTGCATATTAGATGGCTCGATGCCGCCGAAGAAATGTCTGTTTTTCCCAAAGATCAGATCTTCTTCTGCCATTTTGAATTTTCTCCTTTCGCATTAAGAGTACGTAACGACAGTGCTGATTAAACTGCCGTCGGTGTTAAAGGTTTTCACGGCTCTCGCCACTTCCGCGCCGGCAGCGCTTTTCAGCACGCTCGTCATTGTGAGGAATCCGTTCGTAAATGTCTTCGTCAGGATTCGTCCATCGCTGGCGGTAGAGGTAATAACCGTTCCGTCTTCCGAAAACTCTTTTGTTCCGTCTTCAAACCCGACCAGAAGAATCCGCTTGATCTCATCCTTGTTGATCTGGTTTTGAAGATTTCCGGCGGCGTCCTCTCCCAACTGGTCTTTCATCTGGTTGTACCATGCCAGGAAATCAGCCTGTTCAGTGGCAACCCATTGGTCGAGCAGGGTTTGTTCCGCCTGTAAATCCGCCTTCATCTGATCGAACCATTCGGTAAAGTCGGATTCCTCGCTGGCAATCCAGTCATCGACTTCCTTAGATCGTGCATCAGTAAATCGATCAAGCTCATCCTGCCATTTGCCAAGCAACTCGTCCAGACTGATCGTCTGAAGAATGCCAGTTACAAATGGAGTAGATTCTGTACCAACCATAGGGGTAATATCAGCTTGGTTAATAACCGCAGTGCCGTATTTTCTGTAAATATAACAGAGAGGGTACTGATGGACATTTCCCTCGTTCGTCAAAGTCGGTCTCGACGGTGCGCTGGACGGATTACCCTTGACAAATTTGATGGTGTTCTCACGCACCGACTCAGTTCCGTTTACTTCCAGAACCACAGCATCGATGCGATCAAGAAGCACTTCTGCTTCCGGGGCAGTCATCGGCAGGATGCTGTCGTTGACTGTCCATGTATGGTCGAACCAGGCTTTGCCGATACCGACATTCACGGTAAGACCGCCTGCCGCCTTCACAGCAAAAGCGGTTCCGATAGAAGCAAATACACCATCGATGATGAGTCCATCAAAGATAGCTGACATCTGTGCAGCATTGTATTTGCGGTCACCGTTAAGTGAATTGAAAAATCCGCTTGATACGCTCATTCAGTTTCTCCCTCCTTACTTTGAAATAGTTTTGAAGGTCGGATAAATCGACAACCCTTCCTCACTGTTTGAGATGACCAGCTCTGAAATGTAAGCTGATCCCTCATTGCCATATTCATTGGCGATTTGAACGATGTCTCCGATAAAGAAGTCCTCGCCGTATTTGAAAAGTCGAGTAACTTCAACTTCTCCTTCGAATGCAGTGGTTACAATATGATCTGCCAGATTCTTCAAGCCTTTTGTCCGAAGCTGCGCCATATATTCTGCATCGGAAAGAGTCCCGTCCTCAGTATCGGATGAGATGTCACGAGCATCTGTAAAAAGCTCACGCCGATCAAGCCCTGAGGCTGAGCCAACGATAGCAGTTCGCCTTGCTGCCCCTTCACCTTCTCCTGCGACCAGAGTCACATTTCGAAAACTCGCTCTGGATGAATAATAGTTGCTGTTGATGATGTTCTCAAAGTTTGGAGAGAAAACAACATACGGATTTTCTGTCTGCTCATAAGAGCGATCAACACCGGCATACAGACTGAATGCAAACTTGTTTTCATCTGTCAGTACGATCTTGAACCCTATATTGTTTTCCTCACAAAGTCCTTTGACGACATCGTACAGACAGTCACCTGTGTATTGGTTGTCGATTTTCAGACTTGTGATTTTAGGGTCAGTAGAAGGCACGAACACAAAGTTAGAAATCTTTCGATCGGCAATAGACGGTGAAATGATGCACTCATTCAACATCGTCTGGATGCCATTTTGAAGATTTCCGTTAAAGATTCGCTGCCCCCAGATGATGCGGCGTTCAAGAATAGACTCCAACGATCTACCTGTGACGATAAGATGATTTCCTTCTTCTGTGTCAGCATTGATCTTGATGTCCTCGATAATCATACAGTGCTCCGAATCCTTCAACCAAAGATAGTAATCCTCTTTCAAATACTGCAAGAGTTGTGTATCCATAGCGAAGAATATCTCGAAATCTCCATACGAATTATACCGGTCAGTCCATATCATGGATTCATAAGTATCTATGACGGCTACGGACTCGAAATCGGTGTTTAAGACCAAAAGCTCCATAGTTATACCCCCTCATAGATGACTTTGTTTTCGATCCTGAACTGAAGATTCGTAACACCGCTGTCAGCAGTAAAGGCAAAAATGTTATCGCCCTTTGCCAGCGTGAACCAGTCGGTGTTCTTATCCAGACAGTTCAGAATATTGTAAGAAACGCCTTCACGAATCAAGGTAATGCTCTTATCGCCCTTTGAGGTGTTAATGACAATATCGTCACTTGCAACAACGCCCTTTCCCGTGAGCTTTTGGAGCTTCACGGTATCGATCTTCATGACTTCTCTGGTTTCCGTATTGTAGATATTGATGTTACTTGCCGGTCCGATTGCATGGATATAGATCGTTACGCCAATTTCAGCATCGCCATAGTAAGTGATGACTCCCTCCGTCTTGATTTGGATTTCGCCAAATACAAGCAGCGGTTCCGTCAGAGACTCATTCGAGAACGGAAACTCGAACATCGGGTCAATACTGTAGAAATCCGTTACATTGTTTCCATCCTCACCGGCTGAATAGAAGAACGGGTCAGGGCAAATGATCGAGATTGATGTTCCTTCCTGTGAGCTGAAAATATTTGGTTCGTTCGATTCCACATAACCGTTTGTTCGTACATATCGGTTATCGGTTTCAATAATGATCTCAACATTTTTCTTTGCCGGAAAGTATTTGTAGGATTTCTGTCGCACATCCTCAATGGTTTCTCCGTAAACCGTATCAACAAATACAATCTGGAAAACAATGTTCCGCTGACTCAATCTTGCGGAGTTAAACATAGAGCCATCATTAGTGACGACTTCCGTCGTGTTGACAGTTGCTTTGACCGGACCTAAGCCGGTTACAGACTTGATGAGGAAGCCCGAAACCTCAGGCTCCCTCAAGTCAAGTTTGATCCTATCACCTAAGTAATTGGTGATAGCAAATGAGTGAATCATGTTTCCACCAATCCTTTCAACGCCGAGAACTGGTTCTTCGTCTGACGATAAATGTCAATCCTCGACAGTGCCTTAGGCGAATAGTTGTTTTGTGTGAAATTGTAGTTGTTTCCAGAGGCAGGTGTAGTACCGCCATTTTGAACGACACTTGCACCATCACGCTCCATACCTGCACTGATCTTCATCGCCTGATTTCGACTCAAAAGTGCCGATAACCTGCCCGCACCCTCCGTTACATCAGACAGATCAAGCAGCGGTCGAATCGTCGGTTGAGAGTCAATTCCATTTTCGATAAAATCACCAATCTTGGAAACCGCGTTGCGGAGTCCTTCCTTAGCCGACTTTGCAACAGATGCACCGGCATCGTAAGACTTATCGGTGTAGTCGATCAGGGAATTGACGAATCCCATACCAAAGAATCCGCCAATTCGATAGCCGACTTTAGACGGTGAGTTGATGTCGAGTTCCGCTTCTGCTGCCGCTGCCGCTGCTCTTGCCATAGCTCTTGCTCTCGCTTCAGCCATGTATGTGTTGGCAGTTATGCCAGCGGCAAACCCTTCAACAAGATACTTACCGGCGTTATAGAAATCGGTGTACTTATTTCGAATTGCTGTCAGACAACTATTGATGATCTGAACAAAGGCATCTTTTGCAAGCTGATTCTTTGTTCGAATACCGGCAATAAGATTTGTCATCGTAGTCTGTCCAACGGTATTAAACTCGTAGAACTTATTTCGGATTGCTGTCAGGCAACCGGATACGATTGTGACAAATGCCGACCGAGCAGATGCGTCGCCGGTACGAATACCAGAGATAAAGTTGGTCATCATCGTCTGCCCCATAACTGTGAACTGACTGTACTTGCTTGTAAAAGCAGTGACAATACCGTTAATCATGGTGGTAAAAGTGCTTGTCAGATTTCCTTGCTGTGCTTTGACGGCATTGATAAATGTAGTGACCATCGTGTTTGCGGCTGTGCTCACACGGGAATTAGCATTTGTAAAGGCATTGATAAAGCCGTCAATGCCTGCATTACCCAAATTCGTAAGATTCTGAGCAAATGTAGACATTCCACTTGTATCAACGCTCTTAATGCCGTTTGCCAAATCCACAAGATTTCTGAACTCGACAACCACGCCACTTAACTTAGCCACATCCACTCCGCTAACGCTGTTGTAATACGCAGCAAATGACTGACCGAAAGATACCAGCTGCTCGCCGAAGCTTGCAATATCGTTATCGCCCGTAAACCAGGATACGATACCGCCGCTATTCGGCAAATTGTTTGAAAGCTCAACCAGAGCTTTAGCTGCATTTGCGGAGTTTGTGACGACAGATGCATCCAATCCTGTAACAGCCAAAGAATAGTTTTTCATTGCTGTACCAAACGGGACAAGCTGTTCACCGAAGGTTTCAAGGTCGTTATCGCCCGTAAACCAGGATACAACACCGCCAGTATTCGGCACCGTATTCGCAAGCTCAAGCAAAGCCTGACCTGCGGTAACGCTATTTTGAATGACATCGGCTTTCAGTCCGGAAACAGCGTCAGAGAAATCCTTCATTGCTCTGCCGAAAGGAACAAGCTGTTCGCCAAAGTCATCCATATCGTTTTCACCAGCAAAGAAGCCAACTACGCCGCCGCTGTTCGGAACGGTGCTTGCCATCTCTGCAAGCGCTTTACCGGCTGTAGCCGCTTCCGTAATCACACTGGCATCGATTCCAGCGACTTCATTTGCGAAGTTACGCATGGCGCGACCAAAGGGAATAAGCTGTTCGCCGAATGCGTTCATGTCATTCTCTCCGGCAAAGAATCCAACGACACCGCCCGTATTGGGAAGCGTGTCAGCCATCTCTGCGAGAGTCTTGCCGGCAATTGCAGCATTGGAAACTGCTTCTCCATCAATACCGCTAATTTCATCAGAGAACTGTTTCATGGCTTTTCCGAACGGAACCATCTCTTCAGCAAAGCCGGAAAGTGAGCTTCCGCCGGTAAACCACGAGGTCAATCCATCCAAAATATTTGCGGCAGTCAGGATAAGAATCGTTTCTGCAAGAGCCTTAACGCCATCCAACATAGCCGGGTCTATAGAAGCAGCGCCGTCAAGGAACGGCTGAACATTGGTCATAAATCCGGAAAGATCGGAGCCAATTTGAGGGAATTGACTGGATACGCCGCTCATAAAGCCGCCGACAATACCGCCAACAAACTTGCCGATTGCCGTGCCAATTCCCTGAAGTAGATTTCCGCCTTCATTGATAAGCCAGTTCAAGCCCGGAATTTGTGCCAGGGCACCAACAGCAGCGAGCACAAGAGCAAGTTCAGCGATGACGGCACCCATACCGAGAACACCCAGCATTGCACCGGGAACCAGAGCAGCCACTGCACTCAAAGCCGCCATAATCGCTGCAAGCAGACCGATGCCGACAATTCCCTGAAGAAGTGTCTCGGTATCAATACCTTTAAGCGCATCCACAATGCCTGAGAAGAACGCCATCAATACATCCACCGCAGCCTGAATCAAACTGGGAAGATTCTTAGCGACGCCCTCAAGAACTGCGATAAGGAATTGGAAGATGGAATCAACGATAGACGGGGTATATTCTACCAACGCTTCAAGAACACCTGCAATGAGCTTCAATGCCCCATCAGCGATAGCGGGAACGCACTCAACAAGTACATCCACCAGCATAAGGACAACTGCCTTGACTGCTTCACCAATGGCTCCTGCACTATCAGCGATAACTTTGCAGAATTCGACAATTGCCTCACCGATCTTGGCTACAATTGCAGGAATAAGGGCTGCGACACCAGTGATGATAACAGTCAAAGAAGCGACGATGGCTGTAGCACCGGCAGTCCCCGCAGCAGCAAGAGCTGTTAAGCCTACTGCCAAGGCGGACAAACCGGCACCTGCCAGAGCAAGCCCGGCACCAATACCGACAACTGCTACCCCGATTAGTGCCAGCGAGCCACTCAAAGCGAGAATGGAAGGAACCAAAGGAGTCAATACAGCACCTGCAACACCGAGGATAGCAAATGCACCTGCCAGAGTAACGAGACCTTTCACGATGGAACTCCAACTCATGGCGCCGAGAATAGCCAGTACCGGAGTAAGCACCAAGAGGGCACTTGCAGCAACAAGAAGCGCCGCAGAACCTGCAAGAGTGCCTGTCATGGCATTCAGACCGATTGCAAGAATGGCCATTGCACCGCCCAAAGTGATAAGACCCTTGGCGATTTCCTCCCAAGACATTGAACCCATCTGGCCAAGAGCATTGGCAAGTATAAGCAAAGCCGCAGAGACAGCAATAAGACCAGTGCCGATGCCGATCATGTTTTTCGGCATGAAGTTGACAGCAATTGTAACCGCCGCCAAAGCCCCGGCCATAGCAACAAGACCTCTTGCAATTTCGTCCCACTGCATTCCGGAGAAGTCTTTTACAGCCGATGCGAATATCTTCATGGCTGCTCCGATAGCAATGAGCGCTACACCTGTAGAGATTACATGTTTAGCGTTACCAGTAAGCTTGGTGAAAGCGGTAACCTCAGCAAGAAGCACTGCAATAGATGCAAGCCCCTTGCCGATGTCTTCCAATTTCATTTCGCCGAAATCTTTGCAGGCAGAGGCCAACACCTTGATTGCTGCTGAAAGAATTACAATACCTGTAGCCGTAGTAATGAATTTACCGCTGAATTTTGCGGTTCTCAGGAACAGAGAAACCTCGGCAAGCAATACACCAACACCGACAAGACCTTTCGCAAGCTGGTTCCAGTCCAATTTAGCAAGTTGCTCACAAACAGAAGCAAGAATCTTGATTGCGGCTGCAAAGATCACCATTTGAGTAGCACCCTTGATGATGGTTTTACTGTTGGAACTCATAGCTTTGGCTGCGGCAACCATCATAGTCGTCAAACCTGCAACGCCAATCAGACCAGTAGTAAGCTGCTTTGCATCCAGATCAGCAATCTTTTTAAGTGCACTCGCCAAAATCAGCACTGCCGTAGCAATTCCGAGCATAGCAGTTACACTCTTCATCACACCAGTTGCCTGACCGCTGATTTTGTTGAATACAGCCATCGAAGCAAGAAGTTCAGCGAATAGCACAGTGATTGCTCCAAGGGCTACATTCAGCTTTTCGCTGTCCACAAGACTAAGCGCAATCAAAGATGCAGTAAGAATAGCAATAGCCGACGCGATCTTCAGCAATGTACCAGCTTGCAACTGAGTCTGGTAAGCTTCAAAGCATCCTCGAACACTGTCAAGAATTCCGATAAAAGATTCCTTGAAACTGCCGATATCTTCAATAGCTTTTCGGAAGGTGCCGACAAACTTTGTGATACCGACAGCAATAGCACCGAACGAGATACCATTCAGCAGATCGATAATTCCGCTGAAATTAGCTTCACCGAGATTCTTTGCTAAGGAGCTGCCGAGTTCGCCAAGGATTTTAATGATGCCACTTCCGATTGTCTTAACGGCATTCCACACAGCAGAAAGAAGCTGAACAAACTGACAATTAGCAAGAGTTTCACCAATGACCTCAAAGGCGACGATAATCCCGGATTTCATCTCACCGGCTGCTTCTCCGACTTGAGCCATTCTCTCATGAATTCGCTCAAGAAGAGAATGAAACAATTCGAAATTGGCGGATTCGAATTTCTCTTTGATCTTGTTCTTCAGTGTGGATAAAGCAGTCATAATTGTCTGAATTACCGTAGCAATACCCTCACCTACTTTCTGGAATGCTCCGCTGGTTTTGATAAACTCATCAAACGCAACAATAGCATCGCCAATCCCGCCAGTGAAACCAAGAATTCCATCTCCGAGTGTTCCAAACCCGCCAAACAACGGTTTAATTGCCGTAAATATAGCAGAAAAGGCTTGTTTAATGATGTCCAAGATCGCAAACAAGCCTTTGAAAGTGGATTTTAGATTAGCTGAAGCTGTATCACTGAGCTTCAAATTTGCTGTGAATTTTCGCAAATTCTCAGTAATATCATAAAGCTGCTGGGCTGTGGTGGGAGGAAATATCTCACGGAATGCCTCATAGATCGGTTTGATAACACTCTGAACGCCTTCAAAAGCATTTTTAAGTGCCTCAATCAGTTTGGTTCTTCCGCCAAGATCTTTCCACCCTTGCAACATCTCATTGCGAGCATCTGCTTGGGCATCGATAAATCCACCGATAACCTGGCTGAGTCCAGTCCAAAGTTCTTTGGCTTCCTCGAAATCACCAAACAGGATTTCCCATGTATTTGCCCATCCGGAGCCTACGGCTTCCTTGAGAGTATCTATCAACTGAGTGAATGTCTTAACATCCTGTGCAGCCGCAAATGCTTTAGCACCGATTTCAGTCGTTTCATCCGCATAATTGCGAAGAGTACCGACCAGAGCTTCCGTGGTCATCCACTGATCCTGCAAAGAATCATTGAAGCCATGTGTAGCATCGATGACATTACCCTTAACCGTTTTATACATGCCGTCGGCAGTTTTAGTCAAGGTGCCACAGGCAACAGCCGACTCAAGAAGCTGAGTCTTAAATTCAACGGTCGCCATATTAGCATTCTCAATTGACTTCCAGTCAATCAGCTTGACATAACCGGCAGACAGTGCCTGCGCAAAGTTATACATGGCACGGGATGCCTCATTTGCATTGGCGCCGGACACAGCGGCAACATTCGACACACCCTGAATAGCCATTACTGCATCCTCAAGACCGACACCAGCATTGGTAAATTTACCGATGTTGGAAGTCATATCCTGGAAGGAGTAAATGGTCTTATCCGAGTAAGTGTTCAATTCCTGAAGATACTTATTAACTTCTTCAAGAGAGGCGCCGGTACTCATCATGATGGTCTGAATTGACCCCATCTTCAGCTCGTATTCCTCAAAGCCCTGACTAATGGGTTCGATTGTCAAGGAGTGGAGCATCTGTTTACCGGTATTTACAACTGAGTTGGTGATGTTTGCAAGGGCGGTTACAGCCATGATCTCCAATGCCGAGAATCGAGTCTTTACTGTTTCAACCGCAGAGCCAAGCCCCGACATATCGACTTTCTTAGCAGCACTGTCAATGCTTTCAAGACCTTTTGTAGCGCCGTCCATATCCAAACTTTTCTTTAATTTTTCAATGGTGGACAAACTGGTTTGAACATTGCTCTCAAACTGCTTATTGTCAAACCGCATTTCTACGACTCTTTCGTCGATAGTTTTACTCATAGCTTCGTAACCTCCTTCCATGCTTCATTTGCAATTTTATCGAAAATAGGCTGGATAGCAGGATTGATGTAATCTCGACCCTGTACCCAGCCCCCGTTGCGAGTCCCGTGACCATATTGCAGAATGATCGCTATCGGAACCCCATTTTGAATATTTGAGTTGTAAAAGGTGATCTTTGCAGATCCATTTCGGTTTACGATCTCGTAATACCATGAACTGGCGGTCAAACCGGAATCGACAGGCGTTGCAGACGCAAGAGCAGCGACCCCTTCTCGGCCATACTTGTCGAGGCCTCCGAGATGGACCACTTCCTTTGCCCTCTCCAAAAAGCGTGTAACCTTAGAGAAGTCTCCCTTGTGACTGAACCTTATCATTCACGGACCTCCTTATTTAAGAAGCTGATTCACCCGATTCTGTATTGCGGAAGGATCGTAACCAGCTGCCTTCAGCCGATTAGTCCTGTCCACACCGTTACCCCACAGCCCCTGAATTACTTCACGGGCGATCTGGTCAGTGCTTTTTTTCGCAGAAGATACAGAGACTGCCGTTCCACTTTTGGTTGTTACATAGGTGTCAAAACCAGCAGCTTTCAGCTTTGTAGCCATAGCGTCAGCATTTGTTTTCTTACTGAATGCGCCGACCTGAATCTTGTAAAGGTTATCGACCTTAACCATGTAGGTATCGAAGCCGGCAGCTTTCACCTTCTGAAGCATTGCATCTGCATTCGCCTTGTTGCTGAAGGCTCCTGTCTGCACCCGATAAAGTACCTTATTATCGGCAGGCTTCTCAGTTCCACCAGCAGAGCCCCCAAGCTTAGCCGTAACTTTGGACGCAAGATCGCCCATTCGAGCATACATCCAGTCACCAGGGCAACTCTTGTTGGCAAACCAACGATGTACGGTCAGAACCATTTCATTGGAAGCTGGCTCATAGTTCAGAGTCTTTGTTTTATCACCGAACCAGAGCAGCTTGGTTTTCCCGTAACGCTTGCAAATGTCTGTGCAAAGCTCGATCAGTTTTGCATATACAGTGTCGTTGAATGCGTAAGGATGTGTAGCATCGCTGGCACACTCGATCGTTATCGCACGCTGGTCGTTTGCATTAGAGGACGAACACCATGAACGGTTCTTCTCTTCCACATACATACCTACTCGACCATCTACGCCGATACCATACTGACAGGAAGCCTGTCTGGAAGTCGGAGCAAAAATATTGCCAAGGGTTTCCACCGAGCACTGACCAACTACACAATGAGGCGTGATACGGTCAACAGCATGGGTTCTCTGTCCAGAATGATTAGGACTTAACTTGGTATAAGATACCAAAGGGCTGTTACTCATTTTTCGTTTCCTCCTTCACGCTCTGAATCTGTTTCAGCATCTGAATAACCTTGTCATAACCAACCGTAGAGATCAGGAAGCCCAGATACATCAGAACGACGATCTCAACCCCAATCTTCATAGTAAAGACCGTGTCAGTCATGATAAGGTAAATCACGCTAACAGCACAGGCGATCAGGACTGACAGAACTGCCGCAAGAACATTAGAAGAATACTTGACCTTCGTTCCATCAAGCAGCTTCTTAATACCCTCCACTGTCAGATTCGTGATAACGGATACGATCAACAGTGCTGTAGTCAAAAAACTGATAGGCATAACTAAACCTCCTCATAATTCGTATTTTCTTCCGGTTCGCTTTCCTGCTTGAGTCGTTCTTCACGCTTTTCGAAGAATGTTTCGAAAAGGGCTTTGAAGAAGTAACCAAGCATAACCCCGACAACGGTCGACGCTATTGTGCTGGAAAGCGATTCCGCAATTTGTACTTGCCCCATAAATGCAAGCACATAAGACAGTTGTAAATCAACCAGCGAAACCACCAGAATGATTGCTACTGCCTTTTTGGTAAAAGTTTTAAGCCAGTTATTGTAAGGCCGTTTCTTATAGCAAACTCGCCTTAACATGCATTTTCGGCATCGTCTGTTCATTCGATCACCCCTTAGAGCCAAAGCGTTTTCGATTGGCAGCGTTAATAGCTGCGTTCCGATTCCACATTTCACGCTTACTTCTTCGCTTAGGTGGAGAGTTCTTGACATTACATACCCGTATGAGGGTCAGCAGTCTGTTCAAATGCCATTTTTGAAACTCCACAGGGATGTTATAAGAAATCATCCAGTAGTAAATAAGCTCAGATGTAACCGTTTCTTTATTACCTCTTGTCTGCTTATCCTCGATAAGACAAGTAGCAGTCATAGGTGCTTCGATGTACGCATTGATGGCGGCGTAGTTTTCAGCAGACAGCCGAGTATATACTTCGGGATCGACATTCTGGGTTAAGGTCATGCATCGTACATAATCAAGAATTTCCTCATCGGTTTTTTCTTGTTTTCCGAGAAATGCCTTATTCCATTTGCTTTCCCATTTTGAAAGAGAGACTAAGGAATGCTCCAACTGCAAAGCCTGCTCTTTCTTGTAGACAAATTCTTCATGAATTTCATCCCAAAACTCGGCAGCCGGCACAGTAATTTTCAGCATTCCTTAGCCCTCCGAGCTTTCTTTAATTAGATGCGATGGGCGCAGCCTGCTTATTGCCGTTGGCACGCAGCACACGGTTGACAAATTCGGATGCAGCGCCGGCATCGGTGACAAGCTTCTCAAACAGGACCTCATAAGCGGGAGTTTCCATAAAGCCTCTGGAAATTTCCTCAGACTTCATGAAGCGTCTGCCATCATCGCTCTTCTCGCCATAGGCGGTCTTAATAAAGTTCTCGAAGAACTCCATAATAAGCGCCCCATTCGGACTGGCAGCAATACTCTTAAGCTGGACATCGTAGCCACCCTTTGCGCTCGCCTGCATTTTTACGATTTCAGGCTTGGACAGATCGAAGTAAAAGTCTTCAGTTCTCTGAATGCCATTCAGATCGGTATAAGTGATAGTTTCCTTAGTCATTGAAATTTTTCTCCTTTCAAATTAAAAAAAGTAGGAGCCGCCAGCTTACCTGAATACGGCTCCATAATTTTTACAGATTAGCCCTGCGGATTCTGAGTCTCATCGAACAGTTCAATGATCTCATCAGGCAGAGGCAGACGAGGCTCGACACCATCGTTACCGCCATCGGTGGTCGGGTCCTTACCGTACAGGATCTCTTCCAGCTTAGTCATGAACTCGGCACTAAACTTAGTGGAGTCAAAGGTCAGCGTGGCTGTCGGCTTCAGCTTCTTACCGTTGACCAGCTTGTTGATAGAGACAGGCGTGGTGCTGATTTCCCAGGACAGAGTAGCCGCCTCAGGACTGTCGTTGACAGTGCTGTAACCCTTTTCAGAAGGCGCTGCCAAACAACCATAAACCAGATGCAGCTTATAACCGTAATCGTTCAGATCGGTATCGTTACCCAGAATGGTACGATATGCCAAGCCGAAAGTCTTACGGGACTGCTGACCGGCGTACATACCGGGCATGATCTCAACGGAACCATCACACTCGGCAAACTCGTCAGGATACATATACGCCTCGACGGTAGCACCGAATTCTTCGTTTGAAACCAGGTTGACATACTTGGTGTTGTCAGCGTAAATCGGGGAAGCCTCGGCCCCGGAAGGACTCTCGGTAACGGCAGTCAGACCATTCCATGCGACGCCCTTGTTATAAACGCCGCCGGTCTGCATCGGATAGAGAACGCCATGGTCACAGCCGGTTTCGTACAGGCGTTCGCCAGTTTTATCCCAAATGATTTTGGACATAAAGATATTCCTCCTTATCAGAAATAGAGCGAGAAATTCCAGTGATTCAGATTCTCGCTTGCATAATATCGTTCAAATCGGCAGGTAGGTATAGAAACCACCTTACCGACAAGTTCACTATCCGGGTCAGAGTCAATAACAGTGACTGAATAGCGCCTGTGAGATGAATAAACCCCGTTATCGGCGTGCACATTTTCGATATCATCAAGTGCATAAACGATAGCGGGGTATTTCATTTTTACCGACTCAGGAGGTTGAAAATACACATTTCTGCTTTCAAGGATTTTTTCCAGGAAAGTTTGCAGATTAAGCCTGCTCGCCATTGTATACACCTCCCATAGTCAGTATAAGTCTTGGGTACTGAACTTCGACACTTGTGACTTTCCATTTAGCACCCATAAACTCAACATACCTCATCGAATGAAAATTCTCATTGGCAAATGGATCGGCTACGATACTGATCTCATTCGCAACATTGATGTTGTCGTTGAGTTGTTCCGCAGACTGAAGCCTATGGGTGTTACGGGTTAAATCACCATAGTACATACGCTCGATGATCTTCTCCGTCCAAACACCCGGCTTAGTCTCTTCCGTTACAGCGTAGCCGATTACTCCATAAAATTTAGCCATTTTGAATTTTCACTCCTCGCTGAATTTAGCCGCCAATATTGGCAGTGACATCCTCTTCCAGAGCAATAGCAGACATGACACGAGTGTTGGCGCCGGAGCAACGAGTCTCCAACAGGCTCTTCTCCTGGTTGAAGTCAATATCGAAATCGGTGAAGTGAGTGATTTCGCCGCCCTTGGTAGCGCCCAGAGAATAATCAGCCAAGTTGACCATCAGACCCAGAAGTTTCTTGGTCTTGCTGTCCGTGGTAGTACGAGTCTTACCCTCGAACTGTTCGGCGGTGATGATCTGTCCAACATTCAGAGCCGCAGCCAGATCGCTGACCTTGTCATAAATGCGGCGTCCATTCAGGTCACGGGCAAGCAGCATGACATTGACCAGATGAGGCGTGCAGTAGAAGTCGGGAGTGCCGGAACCCTTATACTTCTCACGAGCATACAGCAGAGACTGAATCACGGCTTCTGCATAAATGTAATTCTCGCCGAAATTAGCGGAAGTGTTGGTACCCTGAAGTGTGCTCTTCATGCCGGCAATGTCGACATCAGCATGAATGGTGTACAGCTCGTCATCCAGCCAAATCGGGCGGATCTTATCCTCAGCGATCTTACCATCAGCACCGACCTCACGACCGTCACCGATCATGATAGCCGTAGCCAGTTCCTCGTTCAGATTCATACGGTCGATGCCGTACAGGTACTGCACCACATCAAAGTCCTGAATATCGATGATGTCGTCACGGTCAAGCTTGCTCTTCACATACACGGTCTGAGGATCGGTAGTTCTGTGGAGCAGCTGGATGTTGCCGATATAACCCTTCTGAGTGCCCTTCTTGTAACCCTTGGCACGAAGAGCCTCAATGTTACGCAGGTCAGCCTGACGGGTACGGATACGGGAGATAGGGCTCTTATGAACCTTCTTCAGAACCTCGTTTACCCAACCCTGGTCAGTAGTGAGCAGTTCAGGAGCACCGGGACGGACATCTTTGTACTCAGGAAACAGAGTTTCGATATCATCGATGCCGTGAGCCAGAACGCTGTCAGGATTCTGCTCCCCATAGATATCCATAGCAGTACGAAGACTGCCGACGCTGTTGGACTTAGCCATGGAAATGATGCTTGCCTGGTCAGCGTGAGACAGAACCTCGGTCTTCTTCTGCTGATCGTTGTCAAAGACATTATGTTTCATTGTGTTATCCTCCTTATTGGATTCAGATTTGTTATCGGAATCATCTTTGGATTCCTTTTCAGGTTCACCTTCGAGAGCCTGTGCAATAAGTGCATACATGACGTTCTGCTGCTTTTCGGACATAGAGTCGATTACATCAGCAACCGTCTCTTCATCGTCCTTCTTCTCTTCCTTGCTTTCGGCAGGCTTGTCCTCTTTGGTATTCTCCTTCTTTTCCTCCTCTTTCTGCTCATCCTTAGACTCGGCAGAATGGGAAAGGCAAAGAGGCATTCCGGTATAGATGATAGCTTCATCATCGGACATTTCACCATGCTTCAGCATAGAGTCAATAAATGCACCAGGATTAGCACCCTTATGCACAAGACTCACCTCACAAATACAACCATGCAGTACATCAGGACCAGCCTGCTGAAGTTGATTGGCGTAAATGGACAGAGCGCAAATGTCACCATGCTTGATAAGGACTTTCGCAATTTCACCGTCAGCGGTGTCATTGAGGAAGCCATAGGTGTAAACACCTTCCTCACGGTTCTCAAGCCATGCATGACCGAGAACATCACGAGGACTGTTGTGCTGATGATTCCAGACCAGCGGGACTTTAATACCGTCGTTATTCTTAAAGGCGTCCCGACGAATTACTCGCCCATCGGAACACTTAAGGTCATTTCGGGTTGCCCAGCCGCTGAAATCACAAGCCTCAACCGAAAAAGGTCTACTCATTTTGAATTTCCTCCTTACTTTTTCGATTTTTGCTTAGAGATTTTGTCGTCCAAATCACTTGCTGACTCTTCAACTGAATTGTCTGTGGTGATTGGTGCTTCTTCCGACTGCTGATCGGAGCCGGACGGTTCACTCAGATTCTTATTCCTGAGTTCGTCTGCTCTTGGGTCATCAGAAGGTTTCATACCAACGACCTGACGAATTTCATTCGAAGTCATGATTTCATTTCTCGTGAATTTGTCAGCAATTTCAGCGATTTCATTAACAGGAACCAGTTTGAACGGGTCTCTGAAGAATGAAATTGACTGGTGTTGTGATCGGGCAGTTTTGGTCAGAAACTTTCGTTTCATCTCATCAACAATAGCGGAAATGATCGGCTCAATTGTCCGGTTGTTATAGTTCAGCATTGTCTTCTCGTCCGCTGTTCCATCCAAAATGCTCTGAGTGATCCCCAACTGGCTGTATAGCATACTCGTCAAGTATTCAATCTGGGACATTAGGTTGTTGTTCACGGAACGATTCAACTGTGTGATATGCTCAGTACCATCAGTATAAGCGATACCATACTTTGAACCTGACAACTGGTTTTCTATATCTTTACGCCGATTTTCGGCCTGTTGACGCCTTGCTTCTGTCTTGATTACATAAGGAAGCTGAATAATCAAATCAAGTTTTCCAGATCCGCTTTGCTCATCAATGACATCAAGTAGGTTAAGTTTACGAATGAGCCGCTGCATAGTTGAGTTCGGCTCATTGATAACTGCGTACAGCGGATTCTCAATGATAGCCACTGCACTTTTCGGCACCACAATATCTTCTTTTCTGCCCGTTTGTTCATTGTACACACGAGCACGAATATACTGCGGATACCAGTCTAAAATCTGTCCGACACGCAGAGACTGTATATCATACGAACCGGACACATTTGGGTCAGTCGTGGTGTCGACCGGAACAATAGCCACGCTTCCTTCATCAAACATAGAGATAACTACATCCTGAACGAACGACCGTGCCGTCTGATCGACATTCGCTTCCAACGTGAGGCAATTATTCAATCCGTCATCGATGACCGAAAGAAAACGCCCATTTTCATCCAACCGAACATGCTGAACATTCAGGGCCGCAACATCAAGCGCAATTCGGTTATAAACCGATGTGACGATTGATCTTTCATTGCCTCTGGACATTCTTGGTCTGTCAGCTCGGTATGAGTAGCTCATACCTAAATCCCGGTAATTCGTTTGAACATTACCAGTAAACGCATTCCAAGCATGTTTCAGTCTGGAACCAAAAGACATCTCCATTTTGAATCATCACCTCCTTAAACCATATCAACATTTTTCTTCTTATAGGCAACTCGACCGGAAGCCCAGATACCATTCTTCAGCTGCTGCATATCATAGCCTCTGTCAGCCAGAGCCATATGCACGCCGACTTCACCTCGTTTTGCAACGAATTGAACGACACGCCCTGAAGGTGCGGTAACATTCTTGACGGACTCATTCATCAGTTCAGCCATCTTCCGATTATAGGAATTGATAGCCGAAGAACTGATTTTACCTTTCGATGTCACGGAAGAAGGATTTTTCAATAGTTGATTGGCATACTGATCGAGTTCTTTGGAAACATCTTTGCGGGCTTTAGATACGATTTTGTCGTGGTTTTTATGAGCCCACTTTGCGTCTTTCTTTTCCAAACGCTTTTGACCTGCGGCGGTCAAAGTTCCGTCTTTGTTCTGGAAATGGCGAACGCCCCATTTCTGACCGAGAATACCATGATGATACATCTCATCCAACTTGACCACCTCCTTATTCAAATGCGTCTCGATTGAGTTTATAAGCAATATAAGCGTCCATCATTGCCGCAACAGCATCGATTTTCTGCTCGTATCGCTTCTTCAAAAGTTTACGGTTTCCATTTGTATCTTCAAGGGTAATGCAGTTACCCATAGCGAAGGTCATAAGGTCCTCGTCGAAAATAAGCATTCTTTCTTCAGAAAGCTTTTTCAGTTCTCCAAGTGGAACCGACTCAGTTTTAGCGCCTTGGATAACTTTCTCAATTCCAAACGGACCATTTTCAGATTCCCATCTCGCTACAAATTCTTTTGCGTTATAAGGGTCAAACCCAAGACACCGAACATCATATCCGCACTCCTGAATATGGTTATCCAAATCTTCATAGACATCCATCATATTAAGTACAGCACCCTCTAAAACAATTAAACTGCCCTCCGCCATGAATTGATCGTACTTGATCCTCATAGCAGCAGGCAGCTTCATTAAAGTTGTAGAGGTAATATAGTTTCGTGTCTTGATACCAAAAGAACCATTTGGCAGAGGAAACAAGAATGTAAATGCGCAGAAGTCATCGCCCTGCGATAAGTCTGCACCGAGAGAACAAGGCATCTGCCAGTAGTCCCTCTTTCGATGCGGAAGAGTTTCTTCATAAGTGAAGTAATAGGTGTAGCCCTCCATAGGCAGCCCAAATCTCTTTGCAAGAATATCGTTTCGGGCAGCTGGAGCTTTTTCAGCTCGTTCAACATCAAGCTGATAAGTTTCATAGCTTACAGTTTTTCCGAGATTCGGATTAGCCTTGAGCCACATTTCCGGGTCTCCAACTTCGTCAATGGAATCAAGCTTGTACCACCAAATGGAAACATGGGGATTGATGTAGTCACCCTTAAGGATGTCCATCAACTCCATTTTGATGGTGTCGCCGCTTCCGTTACGAACCGTACCTTCCGAGCTGATTGCAACAATGATATAGTCATTCACCTTGGACGCACCCTGCTCAATAGCACCGATAACGTCCTCTCGAATGTCACCGGAAAGCCACTCATCAACGGTTGCAACCTTGATTTGTAGACCCTGGAGTTTATTGATGCTCATGGGTCTGACCTCAAGAAGCGAACCCGTCAGGAAGTTTTCAACGCCCTTTTTTGTAGAGGCTAACTTTGTGCGATTCGCTTTGGAACCAGTTGTGTTTTGTAAAGAGCCTTCTGTCAGGAACTGAAACAGCGGTCCTCTTGAACGGGTGATAGCGGTGCGAAGAGGGGACATGACCTCCTCCGCTTGCTTCATTGTGGGGGCGGTGGTGATCTGATGAGTAGTAGAGGTATCAACATTCAGAAAGTAACCCTGCAAGGTTGAGCCGTACATTGATTTAGCGGCGCCTCGTGCAACGATCAAATACTGTTTGTTAATCAGCCTTTTTTTCACATTCTTGCGAACATAGTGCCCACCGTGACCATCTGGATTCGGTTGATACACGCTTCGCTCAACAAAATAATACCAACCAAAGATCTGTTCACCCCAAAGTTTGAAGCTATCCAATAAGCTGAGGTCAGAGCCATCTGTTAGAGTAAGTTCGGACTCACAATAAGCGATCCATCCCTCAACAGCTTGGTCATCATAGTACACACCCGGATTAGCGATGAGATCATCAATACGGTTCATTTCCATAGAGATCTCTTTGCAGACTGGGATTTCCCCTCGAATCACGGCATCACGAAACATGCCATAATACTTGGGAACGGCAGTGTTTGATAATGCCATAAGTACCTCCTTAGCCAGCTTTCTTAGCCATACCGTTTACAATTTCTTTGATCTTGCCGTAGTTATTGTAAATGGTTAAGGCGGTCGAAGTAGCGGTTGCAATTGTTCCGGCAACTTTCAGAGTTTTTGATACATATTCCTTTCCACGATTCACATCAGTCGAAGACAATTGACTGTACTGTTTCTCCATCTGAAGACGATTCAGTCGGTTACGAAGCTCTGCATCACTCATAGACTTAACGCTCTTACTGTTATGAGCTTTAGCATAGTCCTCATGAGCAGGAGCATCAGAGTTAGAAGAACTTTCTCTTTTCTTTCCGGCCGCGGTACGAGTGCCATCTTTATTCTGATAGCGCCGGACTCCCCATTTCATGCCGATAATACCGTGATGGGCGAGTGTTGTATTATCCATTTTGAAATCCTCCTCTCATTTTTAATCAGGGTCGACTGTCACATTGATACGCCACTCAAGCTCGCTGATCTGTCGGTTGATTGTTTCCATAACAGCCGAACTCAACGGCGGGTCGAATGCCAGTCTTACCTTCAGGTAGATAAAGGTTTTTACAAATTCAAGACGAGGATCATCGTACAGGAATTCAGACCATGTCTTACTTGCATCTTCGATACGGAATCCTTCTTCGGGACCAACACCGAGCTGCGTCAAGACTGAGAATGCCGAATTGATGTACATGACGATGTCCGGGTCAAAGTGCTCATACTCTTCAGCAATTCCGAGCAGCTTTTTAATCGATGTCAGTATACTGTCCATATCGTTTTCTCCTTACTGCCTGACGGCTACAAATTTCTTCATGCAGAATCCTTCGATACCGGTAGCAGTACAGACAGCGTACCAATCATCATTGGAATCGCCCATGTCAATTTCCAATTCGTCAAGACATGTCACAACCGTTACTACTCTGGAATCCTTACTCGGCTTTTCACGAATGTTTAGCTTCAGACAATCGGTAACAACCCCGATCACATTCCGAGCTGCATCTTCGCAAAGCCCAGCTTCCTGCTCCTCGATGTTTTCGGTCGATTCATCAAGAACAGAATTTTCATAGATTTCATTTTCCATTGGGTTTCTCCTTTCATCATTTTCGCCAGGGGCATGTATCATTTTGTGTGCGCTGTACTGGAGGGAGAAGTAACAAACTCTTATCACCATAGTGAATAGCATTATGCGTATTCAACTTGGTGCATATTGCATTCTCCGGATCGAAGACACATGGGCTCTGATTCAACAAGTCTTCATAAGTGATGGGATTCAGATGATGAATCAATATTGAGCCGAAGATCTCATAACCCGGTACACCGAGATCACAACCTTCATCACGAATGATAATTTCATCTCTGAATTTCAACCACTTATCGGAATGGTAGAACTCTTGGTTCAGCCAGCGCTTAAAACCGAAAGTCTCTTTCCCAACAGAGCCATCGAGTTTCAAATAGCAAAACCGTTCTTCAAATGTCGGCAGTGTAATTAGTTCGGAATATGTTTTAATACTCATCGTCATCACCGCCTGCACCTGAATATCTCCTAAACGCTTCAAGAGCCTTGTTATACAACTCTTTGGCTTCACTATTGGAATTTAGATTCTTGGTCTTCGCTTCGATAAGCTCTTTCTGCTTCTCCAGAATCTCCTTTTCGATTCGTTCCTTACTGGAACCAAGTTTCAAATAATGCGTTATGACCTGAGAAGAAGCAGTTCCGTCTCTGAGCTGCTTTTCAGCACATTGAACCGCCAAAGAAATCATTAAGTTCTCTTGCGCTTCGAGAGATGTCGGTGGTCTCAATGGGCTATTTGAGTCGGAAGAGCTTGCAGCTTTACCTTTGGGCATTAGCACTGCCTCCTCTCTTAAAAATTTGGTGCGGATAACAGGAGTTGAACCTGCACGGAGTTACCTCCAATAAATTCTGAGTCTATTGCGTCTGCCAGTTCCGCCATATCCGCATACTTGTGCTGCACTTTCTGTCCAAACTGATACTCTTTTAGGTGAGAATAGGTGCAGTATTTGAAAGAGCTTACAGAGCTGAATTTCCACCAATCACCGAAAGGAGAAAAGAAACATGAAAGGAGATGTTCACACTTTATGGAAAATGCTTCAACCCTGTAAGCTCGTTCAAATACTGCACCCGAGGGGGTAAGTCCCATTCCAAAAATATCCCTCCGGAGATTTTTTTAAGACCACCGCGATGAGGTAGGGGGTGCGATTTTGGAGACCCCCCTCCCCATGTCTTTAAGCCCTGCGGCAGCAGTGCAGATCAAGTGATTATTTGTTTGTGTTGGCTTCAAGTTCAAATGTTTTCAGAGAAGAAAACAAAAACTTTATTCAAAGAGCATTAGACCTCAACCTATAGTTCAAGCCTTGTCTGCTTTTGTTGTTTTCGTTCTCTTAACTTTCTTGTAAATGTTCATGAAGTCGTAACGAATGATCTCGTCAATCGCTCTTTCAATCTCTTGATTGTTCTCTTCTTCAGAGAATTGGTCAGAAGTGTGAGCAATTCGATCGAGATAAGCGCAAGTGTTGTAACCCTTTTCTACATCAAACAGGAACCAATCGGAGAACTGTTCAAATGGATTGTAAGGGTTGTCAAATGTGGTAAGGGCACAAGAACCATTCATACCAGTCACTCCTTTCAATTCAAGTAATTGGACACTGTGCTCGTAGAAATGCCAAGAGCTTCAGCAATTTCCGATGTGCTGTAACCAGAAGCATTCATCGAAGCGATCTTATTCTGCTTTGCAGTGCTGAGAGTTGTTGTCGCTCTCGGTGTTGCACGCTGTCTAAGACTGTCAATGTCCACATTGTCGATGATTTGGGTAAGCTTATTCTCGCTAATAGCGCCAGCTTGAATTGCTTCCCATTCACGATCTGTAATCTTGATGGTCTCTCGCTTTGCACCAACAGAGGCACGAGCCTGAGTAAGCGCCTGCTGGCTTGCTTTCTTGAGCTCGCCCTTTGTCATATCCGGATTGTCCTGCTTTTTAGCAGCCACTACCGCATTAGCCATAGTCTGAGCCTGCCTTTCTCTGGGTGCATTCTTCAGAACTACATTGAGCTTAGCATTCAGAGAATCGACCTCAGTTTGATAGGCCTCTTTTGCAGTGGCGGAGTAGGGTACTTTCCCAGTGGAGAGGATCTCAAGACGAGCCTGGTTGCCCAGGGCTTTCATTTTGTTGGCATAGTTAGCATAAGCACGCTCCACGGGGGTATCGGCTTCGGAAACCAGGGTATAGGCGTCCTTTGCCTCAGCCATCTTAGTGCTGGGCTGAGTACGCTCTTTGACCTTGCCAGTTCGCTTATCGACATAAACAGGGTCATCCACATCTTTCCATATGTATTCGCCTGTCTTTTCATCGATTTTCGGACTACCTTGCCTCTTAGTGACAGAAGTCTCCGATTTAGCACGGGAAATCAGAGTCGAAGCACCCTCGTGGTATCTTCCGTCTTCGTCAACCGTGCCCTGATACTTCTTTTTCAAAGAGCTGATGCCATTGTCGATCTCACTTTGCTTATAGTCCAGCTTGTGTTTTTCGGCATCGATAACTACCATGCTATGGCGAACGGCTCTTGCAAGCTCATCCTGCGTGGCACCCTTCAAAGTCATATCGGTAATCAGATTAGAAATGACACCCATCTCTTTCTGTGTGTTCTTCATAGGCTTGAAAGTGCCAGCCGGTTTTCCACCATACTCCAATTTTGGGTCAAATCCTTCAAGTCCCTTCAGAGGAGGAGTGGAAGTAATCTTGACCTTGCTTTTACCAGAGTTACAGGGGATGACCATGACAGTATCACCATCAAAGTCAGCACCTGAAAGCCGTTCCGCAACCTTACTGTTAATACCGATTGCATCTTTAGGTGTGTTGCCAAGGATTCGACGAGCCTCTGCCTGCTTGTTATTCACTGTAAGGATAGGAATCTCAAAAGTTCCGCCATGTGGGTAACGAACCAGAGCTACTGTTTCACCATTCTTGTAATTCGGGGCATACACTTCATTGTCTTTCATCGAAGTGATAGGTAGGATCACCTGATATTTCTGACGAGGAAGAGCAGCTGCCTGAAGGTGCACAGCAGCAGAGTCACAATCATCCGCAAAGGATTTCAGTAATGATTTTTTGACCGTCGGATTTGTCAGTGAGCAGATTTCATCAAATTCAGCCATCTTATCAGATGCCGCCAAATTCAGCTGTTTATTGACAAGACTCAAACTCTGTTTAGAAAGAAACTGGGAGGGGAGTTTATCCGCCCATTCACCCCAATCGCCCTCTTCAGCACGCTTATTGATAAGGGAGAGCTGTCGTTTACCATCAGCATCGATATAATAGCTCTGCCCACCGGCTTTGATAAGGGAACCAAACGGATTATCGGGGTCATCCTTTACCTTCTTCAGAACATCCGATGTCGGAGTGCCCTTTTTCTTATTGGTGTTGAACATTACATCCACACCATCAGGAAGATCATCAGAATAAACAGCCATTCCTTTCAGATATCTATTGCCGTCGACCAAGATGCGAACCTGAGCATAATGGGAATCACCGAGAGATAAGTCGTCTACACCACGACGAATTTCAATGACACCATCTTTCTGAATACCGCCATCTTCCGCATAACGGATTTTCAAGCGGCTTGAATCCATACTTTTAGGATAGACAAACTTGTCGAATGTCTCGCCGTCATCATGAGACACATAGTCTCTGACGGAATGGACATTCTCGAAATTATAAATCTCTTTATGCTCTGTTCCTGGAGGGCAGAGAACCTTGATGTTTGTTTGCTTACCCGGATTTGTTACCTGAGGGACACCGCCGCCATAGATGGGATAGCCTTCCATTTCCAAAATATAAAGAGCCTGGTTCATTTTCTCTTTCGAAATACCAAGCTCTCTTTCGACTCCGGTTCCGACATCGATCATGCCTTTTTCCGAAATCTGTTTTTTCAGAAATTCAGCGGTCTGCTTTGCCTGATTCATACGAGCTTCGGAACTCTCATTCAAAAGCGAGCGAACCGAAGAATCGTTAGCAAAGCCCATCTTATCAGCGATTTCATTCAAACTATAACCCTTAGCACGAAGAGCCTTAGCCGTAGCGACATCAGCAGAACGGCGTTCATCCTTTGCAAGGCTCATCTGGGTACGAAATTGGGTTGTACTCAAGCCCATAGATTTTGCAATGGCCACTTCTCCTGTGTAAGTTTTTCCATCTTTATCTGTAAAGGTGAAATTAGACTTTTTCAGTTCTTCCACACGAGAGAGAAAATCACCGCTGTGCTGATAAGGGTTATCACCCGAACCCCAAGGATAACGACCAGACCTTCTGGGCATACCGTAATGCATTAAAATATCATCCGTGAGACTCATGGTTTAACCCTCCTGTTCTTTGATTTTTCTGATAACCTTGTCGAAGGTAATAATTTTGTCCATGATTGGAACAATATCTTCGGCAGTAGGCGTGTGATATAGAATTTCATTGTTCTGGTACAGACGAAGTTCCATCTCGATTTCCGATGGTTTTACCTTGTATTCCAAACAAAAAAGAGCAGCGTATATTTCAAGCTGCTCCATGTGCGCCGGCACGACACCGGTCTTCAAATCGTGAATACGAAGCGTACCATTCCGAAACACAATCGTATCGGCGGTGCCAAAGCAATTTTCTGAATAAAACAGAATCTGTTCAGGCACCATACGAAAACTAATTGCGTCATTGACATACATGTTCAATGTTTTCTGTGACTTAGGGAGTTTTTGCCCCAAAGTGATACATTGACATGCAAAGTCATGTAGAACGGTTCCTCGCTGTGTGGCCAAAAACTTTGAATAAGCATCGGCTACTTTTGTTTCATCATAGTTAATCCAATGATACTTGCTGGCACCAAGAAAAGCGTGTTGCCCTTCAAGATTGGAATGATTGTTGAAGATCATGCAGCACTTCCTCCTTGTTCTCGGGGCAAATAAATCTGGAAAAAGACATCTCGTCCATCTTGCCCACATAATATTCTTGGTTCGGTTGCTTTTTTGCGCCAGCGTGTTGTTTACATTCCAGAGCAGCCCATTTGTCATTGAACAGAATAAGCAGATCAGGAATGCCCTGTAAATATCCAGAGTCGCTTTTCATCACGATGCAACCCGGAAAAAGCTTCTTAAGCTCCTTAATGAGCTTCGATTGAAATTGACTTTCGAGCATTGGCAAATGAGCCTCCTTTCATGTAGTTTTTCAAAACTGAAAAGAGAATGTCTATTCTTTAAAATAGCTTTTTTACTCCTCTCTTCATAAAAGGGAATGTATTTTTCGCGCGGCGGAAAAAGACATAAAAAAAGACCGAGACACCGTTTAAGCATCTCGGTCAAATATAAAGTTGTTTGTTATCGAGCTTCTACACTTACTGGATCAAGTTCAAAGAGACCGGTATCAGAATTGTAGCTCCGCACTTTAGCCTGTATTCTTACATTGCTGCCGACTTTGACATAATCAGCAAGCGTAAGCCCGTCTCCTAAATCATATACCCCAACATCCTTAAACTTAAAAGTTGGACCAGGGTTTGCAGTATTTTCATCCACATAGTCTCCCGCACTGATTAGCAAATCATATCGAGTGTCGTAGTTATCGTGGTTTGTAAGATATGTAATGCAGCCATTAAACTCAATAACCTGATTCTTATGAGCCTCTGCAAAATCGGCATACGATTGGTCCATATCTGCTTTAAGAGAAAGTATTGCTGCCAATTCCGGAGAATTATCTACTGTCAAAATATCAATAGCGGGCGCTTCGGTTGAAACGGATTCACTGTCTGTTTCAGAAGTTTCTTTTTCCGGGAATGTGTGATATGTGATTATAACCTCAACATCAGCCGGATACCAAGCATCAGCAGAGTATCCAGTATCGCCATCCACGGAAACAGATTCAACCTCACCGTCTTTTGTAAGCCAACCGGTAACAAGGTCGTCAAGTTTTTCAAGCTTGATGTTTGTGAATCCACTACTTTCAAACTCGTCAACTACTTTTTGATAATCCTTGCCTTTTTGAATACTGGAACCTGACGGAGTTTTAGCTTCACCTTCATGTCCCTCTGAACTACAACCTGCAATCATAAATATCATGACAATCGCCATGCACGCTGCCAAGAACTTTCTCATCTCATTATCCCATCCTTTCCGAGGGCATTAAAAAAGTGCGCCCCCACAACAAGAGACGCACCGAAAAAGTGTCAACCCTCATTGTTGCCACACAATCTCAATCAAGCCGCAAAGGGATAAATGAAATGAGTAAAGAGAGAAAACACTTTTTACCAAAGCAGTTTTCCCTAAACGACTTGAACATATTAGATTGTGTGGCTCTTATAGTATAGCACAGCCTAAAAGAAAAAGGAAGAACTTTCGGTAAAAAGTCTTGACATTTTCGTCTACTTGTGCTATGTATTCCGACCTCTGGCCAAATGCCCACTTTTCTCGCCCTATTTATATATTTATTAAAACTTTTTATCGCAATTAAATAAGAAATAAAAGTGGGAAAGTGGGCTTTTTTCACAAGAAAAATTTCAAATCGGAGCAAATCGGCCATTTTAGGGCAAAAAACGCCTAAAAAGTGCCATTTTCAGAAAATGCCTCCGAATTTTTCTGCCCACTTTTGGTTTTCAAAACCGGGCTTTTGCCCACTTTTTCTGGGCTTTTTTCGAGAAAATTGTCCGTACACGCTCAAAAATTTTTTCGAAAGTGGGCTTTCGCCCGAATCCGCCAAACAAAAGTGGGCTAAAATTTACACAATTTTCAAGTATGTACGGACTCATTTCTCTCATTTTCAAACTCGTCCGTTCCGTTTATCAACCAGAATAATCCGACCTTCGATCTCGAAGCCAGCCAACTCACACAAGTAAAACAGCGTATGCAGCAGCCTATGAAATCTTTCGTCTTCTTCACGCTCAATATTCTTGAGGGCTTCGTAAGCGGTCGGGTCAGAATATCCTTCGGCATTTCGTCGAGGATTAGTAGTGTTCGCCATGATGCAGGTACTCCTTTCTTCTAAGTTTGTTTCAAGATTGCTACGCCTTCTTTCAAGCTTTCCGGAATATCAATTACTCGCTGGTTACGGCTTCCTCTGAAATCAAGCTCCAACGATTTTTCAACCTGTACGAACGGGCCGTCAACGAGTACATCAATATGTTTAAGAAGCTCGATGCCTTGTCCATACAAATCTTCAAAAAGATAACCAGTGTAGCACCAAACGCTAAGTCCCATTTGATGAGCTTTTTCAGCGATCAGAGCACACTGGTAAATCTGACAGAACGGCTCGCCTCCGGAAATGGTGATGCCGTCTATCCAATTTTTTCTTTTTGAAATATCATCGAGTATATCTTCGATCGACACGAGTCTTCCGCCACCGAAAGGGTGAGTTTGAGGATTGTGGCAGCCGGGGCAATGATGTGGACAACCTTGAGTGAATATCACATACCGGATTCCTTCCCCGTCAACAATAGACTCCGATTCAATCCCCGAAATTCGAATCAACTTCATGCTTGACACGATCTCGCTCCTCCGCACGCTTAGCGTCATTCCACTTATCAAGAGTTCCGACCAAATATCCAGTGATGCGACGAATGCGTTCGAACGGAACTCCATCAGCCTCGCTCCGTCCGCAGCAGGGACAGGTGTCATTGATAATACCGTTATAACCGCAGACAGGATCTCGGTCTACAGGATGATTGATGCTTCCGTAGCCGATGCCGGCTTCTTTCATGTGTCTTACAACTCGTTCGAAAGCTACAAGGTTTTTGGTCGGATCACCGTCCAGTTCTACATAGGAAATATGACCGGCATTAGTAAGAGCATGATACGGAGCTTCAATATCGATTTTCTTAAGTGCAGGGAGATGGTAATATACCGGAACATGGAAGCTGTTGGTGTAGTATTCACGGTCGGTAACACCTTTGACAATTCCGTATCTTTCTCTGTCAGATCGAAGCAGCCGCCCAGCTAAACTCTCAGCGGGAGTAGCAAGACAGGTTACATTCATACTGAGTTCTGTGCTCTTACGGTTGCAATAGTCACGAATATAGCCGACAATACGCAAGCCAAGCTCCTGGGAGAACTCATCTTCACCGTGATGCTTGCCATTAAGCGCTACAAGACACTCTGCAAGCCCGCAGAAACCGATAGATAGCGTTCCATGCTTCAAGACCTCTCCAACCGTGTCATCAGGAGAAAGCCCGTCAGAATCCATCCAGACGCCTTCTCCCATAAGGAATGGGAAGTTGCGAACTACTCTCGAAGCCTGAATTTTATACCGGTCGAGAAGCTGCTGCATCGTAGCGTCGAGCATTTTATCCAGTAGTTTGAAGAAAGTGAGATAGTCGCCTTTGGATTCAATGCCAAGTCGAGGCAGGTTGATAGAAGTGAAGCTTAGATTGCCTCTACCGGGAGCGATCTCACGAGACGAGTCATAAACATTACCCATTACACGAGTACGGCAACCCATGTAAGCCACCTCCGTCTCAGGATGACCGGGTTTGTAATACTGGAGATTGAATGGAGCGTCAATGAAAGCAAAATTTGGGAACAGTCTCTTGGCACTTACCTTCATTGCCAGCTTAAACAAGTCATAGTTTGGATCGTCCGGATTATAGTTGACACCCTCTTTGACACGGAAAATCTGAATCGGGAAGATTGGTGTTTCGCCATGACCGAGTCCTGCTTCCGTAGCAAGCAGAAGCTGTTCAATAGCAAGACGACCTTCCCAAGATGTATCTGTGCCATAGTTAATAGAGCTGAATGGAACTTGCGCGCCGGCGCGGGAATGCATGGTATTCAGATTATGAATAAACCCCTCCATAGCCTGATAGGTATCACGGGTGGTCTTTTCCATAGCATAGTCGAGAATCCATGCTTTATCTTTCAGATCGTTGAGGCGTTCGCAAATCTCATAGCCTTCTTTCAGATATTTTTGATAGGTGTAACGGACACCTTCGGCCATAGCATAATCGAAGTCCACGACACTCTGTCCGCCATGCTGGTCATTTTGATTCGACTGAATGGCAATAGCAGCCAGAGCAGCATACGAACCGATGCTTTTTGGTGCTCTCAGATGACCGTGTCCGGTATTGAATCCATTCTTGAAGAGCTTGCGAAGCTCAATCTGCGTGCAGGTCGTCGTCCATGCATAGAAGTCAAGATCGTGTATATGAATCCATCCATCGCGGTGAAGTTCTGCAATTGCAGGTTTAATTAAATACTCCAGATTGTACTCCTTGGCGGTATTGGCGCCATATTGCAGCATAGCCCCCATAGGGGAGTCACCGTTGATGTTGGCGTTATCTCGTTTCAAGTCGCTGTCCTTTGCTTGAAGAACGGTAATACTATCAAAAATAGCTTTTACCTTTTCTCCGAATTGTTCATTCATAGAAAACCCTCCTTAAATATCATCCTGATTGCGATGCAGACTGTGTTCAGCGTCGAAACCATCCGGATACCTGGCTTTCAGTTTATCCACATTCATCTGCATGATGGTTTCAAGGTCATACCCAATAGCGTTTGCACTTACAGCGAGATACCAAGCCACATCTCCAAGCTCTTTAGCCATATGTGCAGTGTCCAGCTCATGCCCCTGAAACAGATGCTTTTTCAAAATATCAATTGCTTCGCCGGCTTCTCCGTTCAGTCCCATTAAGCCATTGAGCAGAAGTTTCTCAGGCGGTAAATCTCCTGGGGCTGTGCGAAGAGCTGCCTGCTGATAATCGTTCGGTGTCATATTTTTTCCTCCTGTGATTACGATTCACCAGTGCAATAGCCTGGTTTATTTGAATATCAAGCTGACGTTGTTCTTTTGCTTCCCGCAGACGGTCACGAACAGCCTGAATATCCGCTTTTGTCGCTTCTCTGGCAAGCATAGTTTTCTCCTTTACACAAAAATAAGAGCCAAGGTTTAACCTCAGCTCTTAAATGAGTTATTGTTTTTTCGATTCGTGGTATTTCCAGGCTTCACAAACCGTTTCCTTGCATTTCGGATAATCTGGGCGTCCGCATTTGTTGCAGATAAGTTCTTCTCGCCCGAGATCTGGAATATCTTCCTCAAATTCTTTGATAACAGTAGTCCATGTACCGTCTTTCCTTCGAACAGGACAGGACATTCTGGATTTAACTTTCATCCTTGTTACACATCCTTTCAATAACGGTCATGCAATAAGGTCTAAAGAATTTATCAAAGATTGCTACCGGCACAGTAATAATCAATAATATCCAAAATATGTCTCGAATAATTCTCATTTGACGACCTCCTCGTAGTATTTTACCATAAATATAACAAAAGTAAAAGGGCTTGTTACGGCCCCTTTACCTTTGAAATCGAGTAACTTACGAAATCATGATCTTGTAGCGCTCGTTCAGTTCTTCGAACACTTCTTGATCTGCTGCAATGCTGATGTGAAACTCAATCTTGCCCTTTTCGTTCAACACGGTTTGGACAGCAGGCTGAAGTTTCTCAGCAAACAGCATTCTCAAACAAGTGCCGAGTTGCCGATCATTAACTGCCAGAAAATAATTCATGTGCGTTACCTCCTTTCATAATAGGGGGTGTATTTTTCGTGCAGTTTCAGAGGATTGCTTCTCCGGAACGATAGGTTTCTGTCCAATTTTGGTGATACTTACACCCAACAGAGATGCCGCTGATGAAGTCATAGTGAATCACTTTCTTTGATGTGATCTTTCCATCGCCCGTATCTCGGGTCACAGTTGCATTTTCGACCGCTTTGAGAATATCAAAATAGTCCTGTTTATGTGCACAGACATCTCGATGAGCACAGCGAGTGCACAAGGTTTCTTTTACTCCACCATCAAACATCCGCCATTTCCTCCTTGCCAGTAATCAGCTCAGAATAAGGCAAACTCTCAATCCAGTCGCAAAGCGTGTGCCATTCGTCGAGCTTGTGATGCCGACGGGATTTATAGATGTTTGCCAGAACCTCATAGTTCAGCATGACTGTCCGCTTCTGGTTGTAGGAACTGGGGAGAAGCTGGATCATCTGCCACCAATCGATCTTGGGGTCATCCAGTACCTTATTATTAAACCAATCTCGATGGACATTCAAGGTATGAATAACCGTTTCGAGCACAGCTACAGAGTCCTCCTGCAAATGCTCGTGGCTGAAGTCCTCCAGTGTAAACTCCTTCGCTGCAATTTTGTGCATCGTGGAGCAGGAGTTAGCAACCGTACCAACTTTGTAGGTGTCGAACTCCTTCCACCAGTACAGCGGGGCAGTGATGTCGAGATAGACGGTAATCATCCGCATGAACTTGCGATGGTCAGTGCCGGCATTGCGGAGGGTGGTCATGAGTGTTAAATCATCGCCCCCGAGAATATATTTTGTGCCAATCTCCACATCGTCAGCGTGGCAATCAGTGTATACACAATCTGCGCAATGAGCTGGACCATGCGTGGCGCAAACACCACTATCGCTCTTCTCCCAAGAGTTCTTAGGGTTCCGCATACCACGAATGGCGTGTTCCCAGCCAATAACCTCGGTGTTTTCAATTTTCAGCATTTTCTACCTCCGTAAGCTTCGTCCGAATCATTTCCAAAATCTCTTCCACAATCGAACGAGTGTTATTGTGTAACTTAATATAATCGGCATGGTCTTTATACCAGGCAAACATTTCGGAAAGATCGCCTTTAATCCAACTGAATGCCCACCAGTCACAGATCATCTCGATAATATACGGGTACGGCATTTCAATAAGGATAGTTCCTTCTTTAGACTCATCATTGATTAAGACCCAATGCTGCCAATGATGGGGGTTTCGGTGGATATGCATAAGCCATGCTCGGTTAAATGCTTCAATGACTGCCGGAGTTTGCTCTCCGTAGAAATAGTCGTCATAAGGCATATACTCATCCGGCGTATTCTTCGACATATCATGGAACTCAATATTTCGAGTCGCCTCTACATCTGTTAGCTCTGGAATATAAGCAGCGATCCACTGATAAGCTTTTTTCACGGCTTGTCTGTGGTTTTTCAGATATTCGTCATACTTTTGTGACATCATATTCTCCTTTCAGAAATATCACTCTTGATCGAGCCGCGCCTGTTTAAGGATGCGACCGATTTCGTAAACAGATTTTGCCTGTGCGATTTTTCTCTTGACTTCTTCGCTATAGTAAAGTTCCGTTGCAATATCAATTGCATCCTTTTTCTCGGTATCAAGAATTGTTTTTGCTTTCATAGTTCATCGGTTTGTGGGAGTTTGTATTACTTGGCTCTGCGAGACAGTCATTGCAAGGGTCTTTGGACTCTTTAAGCCCGTGATACTTGCAAGATTTGCAATACTGGTTAAAATAGACTTCCTTTTCTTCATTCATCTGCAAAACCTCCTTACAAAATCCACAGAATGCACTTCACAGTTAAAGCAATGACGATGGCAGAAACACAAAGACAAGCTACCAGCGCGATAGCCTGCCCGATTTTATAAGCGACAGTATTCATTCTGTCTGAATTGTTGGTATTGTTATGCATATTCAGCCTCCAAACTGAAGTCCGAGATGAGAATATAAATCTTTATAAAGGATCTTCTCCAACTCGTCCTTATACATTGTTACTACTTTGCCGTCTACTACACGGCTTACGGTTTCTCTCAAAATGGGAGCTGCTATATCAGCAGTAACCGGGGCTTTGGCATCTGCCATAATCGGTTCTGGTAAATATCCTAATGCTTCCATTTTCTTGTGCTCACAGGTCTCGACAAAAGGACATTCACGGCATTGCTTCGTCAGTCTTGCCAACGCCATCGTCCGTCACCTTCTTTCTCAGGTATCGCTCAATGTTTTTGCACCGATTTCGATTTGAGCATCGTATGACCGTGTCGGATATGACGATCTCTTCACTCATTCCGTATGCTTTTTGCGGTCGTTGAACATCTGGGTCGAAGTCCATGCAAGTAGAGCAATACTCCGCGACATCAATTGTTATCATCTTTTCTCCTTTCTCAGGCAGCTTTGGGTTTATAGCTGCCGACATACTTGGTTTCGTTGAAATTCCGCTTTTCGCTTAACGCTCGACTGATAGCCAAATCAATGCCAGAACGGGATTTCAAATGGTAATAATATAAATCTTTGAACGGAGTATTTAAGCGATCGGTTCGCCCAGCTGACTGCTTCATAATTTTGTAGGAGTAATTCTGCGAGTAGAACACAATGGTGTCTGTACTAATGCAGTTCCAACCTTCGGCTCCAGCAGTATACTGAACCAGATACACCCAGCTGTCGCAAGTCGGGATCGGTTGATGCTTGTGACCGTTCCATTCTGCAATCTCAACATTTTCTCCATAGTAGAGATTTTTCAGAATATCAAGCTCGTAGTCGAAATTGTAGAAGACGATCATTTTAGGATGTTTCTCAAACAGCTCCATTAGAGCGATTTGCCTGGACTCGTCCTCATTTACGATGCGTCGCCATACATAGCAAAGTTCTCCGGCGTTGACAATCGGCTCGTTTTTATATGGGTTCCAGCGAAGACGACTTGTCTCTTTATACTTCGCAACATCATAATTGACATAAACATCCTCATGGTGTGAACAGGTTTCCCTCTTGAAATCCATATCCACAAGAATGCGATTGCGAAGTCGGATGAGTCGTCCTACCCCCAAATATCTGTCTACTTTTGGATACTTTCCGTTTACCCAAGTCATGACCATGTGTTCTTCCTTGAAGGCAGTCCGGTTTTTATAAAAGCCGTTTGCAACAAAGACAGGAATATAATCCTCCCATGTATCACCTGGAGTTGCCGACAGCAAGATCCATTCGTTAAACTTGGCAATTTTCAGGAACGCCTTAACCCATGCTCCTGAACCGACAACACGCTGTTCGTCAAATATAAAGAATGCGTCCGTAACCGTTGCGTACTTCCCAATGTTATTCCAGGAATCAACGACGACCTTATTTTTATAGGCATTGACCTCTTCATGGACAGAAAGAAGGAAGGGCGAAAGCTCACCCTCCCATTCCAAAGTATCTCTTTTTCTCGCCGTGGTGATGATGTACAGGTCTTTTGGCGTACCCGGCATCCGAATATAACTTTTTGTGCCGAGCTTACCACCATTTTGTTTGTAGTAATAGGCTAAAGCTGTTCTGGATTTGCCACTACCAACACCGCCACAGAGAATGCAGCCGTTTTTCATTCTCTCAACAGCATCTGTTTGATAGTCTCGAAGTGATATGCCTGCCATCAGCGCCCTCCGAAGATCCGACGCAGCACCCAGACATTAGAATAATACATTGGCGTGAACCAGTAGTTCTCTTTATTGTCGTTGTCTGTCATCGGTTCTGTCAGAGAGTTTCCGACCTTTACATATCCTGCTACCCCCAAAAGTGAAAGCTGAATATAACACATCAATGCTACCGTTTCGTCGATGTCCTGTGCAACGATGAGAAGATGATTTTGATGGTTCAGATTTGCTTTTTCCAACTGCTTCCTTGCAGTGTGGATTCCGGCAATCAATGTGGCCCCAGCTCCGCAGCACGGATCGTTAATTGAAATATAACCGTCCTGTTCTACCTTTTTTACCGTGTCGTCCATCGTCATTTCAGCCATTAGCTCACAGACATGATACGGCGTAAAGATCTGTCCATTATGCTCGTTGCCGAGATTGAGAGACATGAAAATGCTGCCCAGAAAATCCTGCTCCGGATCTTCTTCCAAAGCCAAGACCGTCTGAGCAGCCAGTTCAGGAAACACCTCTTGTTCCTGCTTATTGTACTTTTTGATGATTTCCAAATATAACGCTTCTCGCTTATCCCGGTGCTCCTTATCAAGAGGATTAGATAGCGAACAAGCGAACATAGTAACGAAGTCACGCCAAACATCCCAAGCCCGATACCGGTTAGTCAACCGTCCGAATGCATCTAAGAAAGCTTTTTCCGGAGACAAAACCTTTTTGCATTTTTTCCCAGCGGGCTTTTTTTGCTTTGGCGTTTCTTCTTTTTCCTCAGGCTCAGTCGTTTGCGGAAGCTCTTCCGCCGGCTGATGAGGAGCAGTCTGAGTAACTGCTTTAGATTTAGTAGCCTTTTTGCGTTTCTTCTTTTTCTGCCACAACATGGCTTTACCTCCTTTCGGTTATTAAAGGGAATAAGGCTGTTTCCTCTTACCGTCATAGGCGTGCACACCTAATCGAGACCTTACTGGACATTTAACCAGACATGTACTAAGCTGGCACCTATTCACCTTTAGAGGGGCATCTCCTCAGGACCCTCCGTTTCGGCATACTTTTCAGCGAATTCGTCTTCTTCAATGGTGACATACATCGTCTTAAGGTATGCCTTGACGCCAGTCTTACCATTGACCTCCCAGTTGTAGGGACGGATAGTCAGGTCGACATTGCGGATCTCTGCGAAGTCCAGAGTTCCGATAGACTCCTCATCCAGCTGAGTCTTAGCTCGACGAGTAATCATAATAACCTTCGGGGGAATGTTGTCGAAGCTGACCGCCACCTGAATATAATGGCGAGGAGCCTCGTCCTCATCACGAGGAGCCAGAACACGAACATTCCAGCCATCCGCAATAAGCTTCTGCGCCATATCGGGATCTTCAATGACCACGCAGAAATTGCGAGAGCCAGCACGATTGTACTTGGACTCCTCACCCTTAAAGTTGCGAAAGATAATTCGAGCATTCTCGATGATGATGTTGTCTACTGCTTTGTAAGCCATAATTAGTTTCTCCTTTCAATTTTTGCGTTTATCGCATGGAAATGGACAAGTCCTGCACTCCTCATTGGGAATACAGGACTCGGTAGAATCAGCCGTGCACAAAATATAAATGAACACAGCAATTAACAGAATTAAAATCATAAGCATTACCTCACATCAAACGGAGTAGTATCGTCCTCATGAGGCTCGCCAGCTCCGAACCACGGTGGTGTGTTATCCGAAACATACGGTTCGTCCGCCGCAAAGCGTTCGAAGTCACCATAAACAGACAGAGACTTGACTGCTTCGTCTACCATGTTGTTGTAATAACCACGGTCAATGTCACCCTGTTTGTCCAGCTGCTTGACCATCTCGGACTCAAGCCAGCGGAAGCCCTTAGAACCCGTAGCAGCAGCGTAACCCTTTTCACCGGTCTTCTTGTTTTCAGTCTCACGAAGCAGAATGCCACCTCCGCAGCCAGGCTTAATCGGGCAGAACTGCCCAACCTTTCCGATGAAGTGGTAGTCGTGACCCTTGGCGATTTCGTCCGTTAGTTCTTCGACACTCTCACATTCAGTGGGCATCGGCTCAGTCATGCGTTTAGAATCGGTAATCTGTTTCCACAGTTTATCTTTTTCCGCTTCAAGGGCACTTACATCCGGCAAAGCCTCGTTCATGTCAAGATAGAGCGAGGACGTCACAGATTTCGTTTCGCACATATCCTCGAACTCGATGTTCTCCTTGCTGAAAAGCGTCTTGAAGACATAAGGAATCTGGAACTGAGTGCCAGTCGCCGTCCATGCATACGGATGCTTCTTGTTCTCCTTGCAAATATCTTTTGCGGAGTCGATGTACTTTTTCCCATACAGGTCGCAGCACTTCTCAACCGTAGCATATCGAGCAATATAAACTGTATCGTTCACCAGACACATACGATCATAGGTTGCTTCGTGCTCAAAGTTGTACCCATACAGTTTGCCGTACTCAGTTACAAACTTGATGATCTCAGGCGTTGCGTCCGGAATCTTGATGGAGTCGGTTTTGATGTGCGCTACAGTAAAGCCCTGACTCTGAACAGCGTGCTTGAGATTGACCATAAACAGAGCTCCACGCTTCGCGACGATGTTATCCTTGTTACGATTATCTCGGAACGGATTTTCAAACCCAGCTGAGGTCAGACCATATACCGAGTTAATTGCAATCTTCAGAGCCTGCGCCAAATCAGCCGCTGCATTTTCATCAGTCAGGTATTTAGCCAATGCACCGCCCAGCATTTTCTTGGCTTTATCAAAATCCTTATGCTTGATTGCGATACGAGCCTGAAGAATTTCGTTGAATCGCTTTGTGTATTCCGGTCCGAAGAGTTCTTCCGCTACGATACTGCTCGGATGCATGGATGCAATATCCAGCAGAGCAATGTTGCTGTACATGCCGGGTTCAGAATATACATAGCCGCCCTCACCAACTTCTTCGCCTCTGTAGACGGACTTACCGCCCTCAAATGTGTAGCCAGGAAAGATGGGACGATGGTTTTTATCGAACTGTGTGAACTCGTCGTAGTCTTCAAGCCCCATTGTAAACGGAAGATCCGCATTAGGGTCGAAGATTTGACTCTCGTCACCCATGAAACGGTAATTGAACTGATCCTGAGGCTTGCGGTTGTTACCAAATATAATTCTGGTAGTCAGCGAGTTCGTTGTATCATTGACGGACATCCCCGCCACATCTGCCAGAATCTGACGAGCCGTGAAGTCCGCCTTACGAGCATTAAAGGTTGCTTCTGTCGCAATGACATCGTTGTCGCAATACTCAGCAACCTTAGTCCAAAGCTCCTCCGGCACAGGCTTGTCCCAAGGCAGACCAAGTTCCTGATGGTGAATACCCAGTTCAATCTCGAACTTCTTAAGGGACTGCTTCTTACTGGAAAAGTCATACACATCCGTATACGACACATTATAGGCTTCGCCAAAGAAGCAATTTGCGCTGCCGTTGATGATCTTTGTCGAGAGATTATAAAGCTGTTCGTTCGTATACCCCATCAGCCGAGCATAGAGAATATGGTTGTCGTATCGACGGCAGTTGAAGCCAACCAGACGGAATCGCATCAGCTCTTCAATCTCAGTCGGGGTAGGGTTAATCATACGAACCACCGGCTTACCCTCGCCCTCGATTTTCCAGTTCACCAAGAACAGGTTCGGAAACACCTCAACATCGTAAAACACGAGCTTGGCATCATCATTTTTTGCTCCTGCTGACTGGTCTGCGGACTTAAACTGCATCTTGTTGACTAATTTGATACAGTAATCCGCCTGATGTGTGCTGCTCGCTGCAAATGCCAAGACAGCATTGCGCATATCAGTCACGTCATAATTGAGTCCGCTTGCATAAGCATCCTCAAGAATCTTGTAAATGAAGTCGATACTGGGCTTTGTTGCCGGATGGTACTCCTTGTTGAGATTTCGCTTGATTTGCGTTCTAAGCCCTTTCTCGCTCTTCACCCCTTCAAAATTTATCACTTGTTTTTCTCCTTTCAGTGGCAAACCCGAATTGATCGTTGCGATAGGCAAGTCATTACACTTTGTCAGCTTTCTGCGCAGCGAGCTCTTACCGGTGAAGACTTTCACTTCAATATGATCGTCGTACACTCGGCTGAGCTTACTGACATCACCGGCATAAATATAATGAAGGTGGATGCCCTGACCGCTTTTGCTGAGTTCAGCATAGGTCGGCGGCCATTTACTCGCTTCTTTGAGATTCAGTTCATACGACTTATTGCCGTCCTTATCCTGAATATCAAAGTCGATAACAATGTGGTTCTCCGGGACTTTCACATAATGCAATCTCGATGTAGACAAGTCACTTAGCTTAGTTGAAACTTCATCCCATTTGGAAGTTGGTGTCTCTTTAGCCGAAGCATACTGAGCAGGGCAATCTGCGCATTCTCTATCGAAGACCGATTTCTGTTTTAAGAATTCGATCAGTTTATGCTCAGGCTCGTCTTGCTCGGTAAGTGCCTTATCCTCGAATTTCTCGGTTCGGAAGCCAATGTAATAACTTCGCACACGAGTTCCGTCATCGAGATTGAACCTCTCCTTGTAATCCCGGAAGTAGTTTTTAAGTTCCTCCTTAAATATCCTCTGAGAGAATGGGAAGGTGACTTTTGCCTCATCACAATAGGTTTTATACATCTCCCACGAGGCTCTGAGAGTTGTCCCGTCTTCTTTCTTGAAGACATGGTAAGAATCAATAATGAAGTTATAGAAATCATTAGATGCACCGAGCATCGTCACGGGAATATAATCATCGTATCTGCCCGGATTCTCCAGATAGACTTCCTGACAATGATAAGCAATCGCACCGAGCTCAAATTCGATCTGCTTTGTCACCGCCTTGTATTCCTTGGGACTCAATTTATTTCCGGAAGGGGATACATCGATCAATCGTCTGATGAGACCTGACTTTGCGTCCGTAATCTTGACCGGTTTATTGGTGCCCATAAACAGGAAGCACTTGAAGCGGTTTGCATAGGTCGATTTGAACTTTTCGTTTACTGTCATCAGTTCGTGAGAAACCAAACTGTTCAGTCGGGTGTTATCCTCAATACGAGACAGATCACCATCATGCTGAATCGCCACAAGTGGGTTTGTCTTAAATGCCTCCAGCGCAAAGGAGTTACTGGATGAACCCAGTGCCTTAGCGTCAAAGACCGAGTAATATCCCTCAAAGAGCTGCTGAACAATGTTCAAAACTGTAGACTTACCCGTACCTGCTGCACCGTACAGAACCATAAATTTCTGCAATTTTTTCGACTCTCCACAGACAATAGAACCAATAGCCCATTCAATTTTCGTTCGCTCTTCTTCAGAGTAAATTGTGGACATCAGCTTATTCCATGCATCCGTGGTCCCTTCCTCAAGGGGGTAGTTCAGCCGCTTACTTGCATAGTCTTTTTTGTTCGTCGGAGTATTGGAGAATATAAGTTTCTCATCAAGCATGTGGAAAGAGTCTCGCATCTGCTTTTGACAGTATTTGTGCCACGAATCGATCATTCCGGATTCAGAATCCCACATGTGCAGAACTTTAATACTTGAATCAAAGTTTTTGCGGTTTTCCTCTGCATACTTGTCAAGTTCCCGGTCAATAAGCTGGAGCGCATCTTGCTCATCCGTAGACCATAAACCTCGGTCTTCTAACCAAATGGCATAGAAGTCACCGCCTCTAATCATCAGGTCGGAGCCTTTCTTAATGATAAACTTCGGATAGATTTCTATTACACCACGCTTCGTACTACGGGTCGAAATCATTAAAAAGTCGATCATCGAAGTTCTTTAGTCTCCTTCCGTTTTTCTAAGCTCCTTGATTTCGTTTTTAAGGTTCCCGATCTCGTCACGCATACTGCGAATCTCCAAGTCCTGGATAAGCATGTGTACAGTCATAACCGTGGCGACCATGACGGTGCTGCGATTGAAAGACCTCTGTTTTCTGAGCGTCTTAGCAAACACACGTATCGCAGTTTCGGAGCAGCGAAGACTTCCGAAAATATAACGAATCATTTCATCCATGTTTCTTTTCTCCTTTCATGTCGGCAAGAAATTGATCGATCGTTTCAAACTTCCAAGCCTTCGGCTCTCTCAATGAAAATATAAATTCCTGTCCGTTGGTTTTGCGAATTCGAATGCTGTTTTTACCATTTGGGAAGTATTCTTTTACCTCCTTCGCCTGGTCGGGTAAGCATGTCTGAAAAAACCCGTACACTTGCGTATGAATCATGGTAATTCTCCTTCATAGGATGCTGTCCAAATACCAATTCATCTGCCACCAAATTTCAACAGTTCTCATGTCATACTTGCAGCGTTCGACGGTAAACAAACCGCCTTCGCCGTTTCGCTTGTATTTGCGGTTCATAAATCGAGATATTACGTCGTCCGTATACGCCGCATCAAATCGAGAATCACTCATCGACCCTAAACCCAGACTAACAATCATGTTCCAGAACCACTGTCCCATGCGGTTACCGATATCCGGGTCGGTCATAATATGTTCTTCGCAACGAAACGCTAAGGCAATAAGCATCTCCAATACACTGCAAGGGCGGTTATCCAGATAACTGGCAATCATAAGACCCTCGTATTCTTTTTCATAACCAAAACGATACCGGAGGTCTATCCCATCTTCTGCTCGATTTCCGTCCATCGGCAGCATATATTGAAAATCAATATTATGCAGATGACGAAGAAGCTTCTGATAAGACAGCCTCCGGCTATATCGTTCGTTGCATACGAGCTGACACATCCACTCAAAATATTCATTGTTCAGCTCAATTTCAGTCATTCGATCCTCCTATTAGTAGTTGGAGCCTTCAGCCACATCGGAGAAAGAGCGATTGTCTCTGAGAATTTCATAATCGCATCTCAGACGGTCGTTACGAATAAAGACCGAATCGTCCTCATACTCTCCGAAATGTTCAGCAAAGTCCTCGCCAACAGTGTCCTCAATATCCTCGACGACTTCATCTTCATCGTCGGCAAGGACTCCGTCACCAGCATAATAGACCAGACTGATCTGCGTGTAATTGTCATTTTCACCATAATTGTTCGGAGAGATGACATAAGGTTCATTGGGCATAGGATCATCCTTTTTTTCTTCAGTATTTTTCTTGCTGTGCTCCGTGTAATTGGTATAGCCCTCTTCCTGAAGCTTAGCAGCATAATTCACCAGGTCGGGTTTCAGCTTGGCAATATCTGCCTTATGCTGATTTTCCTCCTGCTTTTCATTGCTCTTTTCATTCTTGGCAATATTAGTGTTTACGGGCTTTCTTTCGGCAAATGCCGCTTTCACAGAATCGATCTCTTCCTGTGCAATCTGCTCGTAATACCGTCTAAGACAAAGCCATGTTGCTGCGGCGCCTACCGTGGCTCCAGCCAGAAACATAGCGAAACCGGTTTTACTCATCTTCGTATTCCTCCTCGTCAGTTTGAATTGTAACAACAGTAATGGCGAGACCTCCGAACAGCAATGCTGCACTCAGAAGAATCCCGCCAGTAATGTGTCTTTTCCGCCGACTGTCCAACATGGCATCGACGGTTGAGATGAAGTCATCCAGAATATCCATTATTTACTCCTTTCCACCGGAGAGAACAGCAATGCCCCCTACGAGGCAAAGCCCTGCCATAGTGGAAAGAATGTACGAAAATAAAGCTTTCATTTTATGTTCTCCTTTCAGTCATAACTCGAAAAGTAGTGACAACACTCCTGAAACAAAGGCTCACCATACTTGCTGTATCCTCCTGTCATGAAGAACACATTCACCCATGGTTACGAGTGCTATGAGGTCGATTTCTTCTTGTGTAAGAGGATAGTCCGGCTCATTCTTCACCTCAGGTGTTAAGTTAGGAGACTCCATCAGAAGATCAGCCATAATCACAGGCTCTGCCTCCGCAAGAACCGGATAAGATTGCTTAATCTCCGATGTTTCTTTATCTGTAGAGCGAACCACACCGCATACTGCAAAACCAATAAAGAATATCATGCAGAGAACGGCGGCTATCGCTCGTGGTTTAATGTGCATTGTTAAAACTCCTTTATATTAAAAATATCACCCCCAGTCCAAGTCTGAAGGTGATTGATTACATCTTTTCCCAGATATTGCCCTCAACATTGAAGTCGAGCAGAAGCGCCGGCTCATGACGACCATCCTCGGTCTCACGCTCTACCTCAACGATGCGGAAATTAACATAGCCGTCCGGACCATCCTTTGTCCAACCGACAATTTGACCAGCAGGGGTACGAGGAAGATCCAGATCGTCCAGAACCTCATTCAGGAAGAGATGACCACGAGTCTGAAGCTTGTCGTTTGCAAATGCCTGCTGTGCCTTGAGGAACATACGGTTGTAATCGGGATTGGTTTCGTAGTTGCGGCTCTTGCTGTCGAAATATACAGCATAATCGCTCTGGAGATTAGGGTCAGCGACCATCACGGTCTTCTTGACCTTCTTCTCCTTACCGGTCTCGGGATCAACTTCGATCTCCTCGAACTTCTTCGCTTTGATGCCATATTTCAGTTCAGTGTCGACCTGCTCGCCGAAACGCTCGATGACCCGACCACGATACTCCTTGAAGCTCTTATCGATTGCAGCATAAGCCGCCCCGAGAGCAACATTGCGCTTGCGAAGAATATTGTTGGATGCCAGAATGCTGGTAATGGACAGCGTGCCAAGAATGATGGCGGGACCATAAAGCTTTGCGAGCTTCATTCCTGTCTGAGCATAGACCACAACCGTGTCCTTCTTGCCGTCCTCGGTCGTATACTCCTGACCGTTGATTGCACCAGTTTTCATACCCTCGTGGATGGTATCAAGAGTACCCTTAGTCTCATCAAGAATCTCTGCCACCTTGGTGGTAGCCTTGCAAGCGAGAACGGCGCTTACGACCGTACCGGCAATACCAGCCACAACGAGAATCTCAGGGCTGTGTTTCTTGAGCTTCATAATGGTCTTGGAAGCCACGCCGTTCACGCTCTTCATGATTTCAGTCTTATTTTTCATGTTTATAAAATCTCCTTTTCGTTATTTGTTGGAATTGATTTCTGCACCACAGGCAGCATATCCAGCTAAATCGACATAGCTGTCGTCCGTAGCCGTGCCTGTCCGGATTCGTGCAATCTTAAGAAGTGCCATCATCATGGCAACATCATTTGCAGTGAATTCAACGCCTTTATAGACGCTCCAAAAGCCAGCAATAGCGGCGAAATTATCTTCCGGAGAGCCGTATTCGTTCTCTCTCTGCCCGCATACACAAGCCTTTGCTTTATCAAGAGTCTCAGATCTGTTCATCATCTTCATCCTCCTTGACAAACGAAATATAATCACGCTTACGCTCTTTTGCGATTACCTGGCAACCACACATCGGGCAATCAAATGTGTCATATAAACTTTCTTCGGCAGTAGAGCCAAAGGCAACTGCCAAACCAGTCTTTCCGTTATCACGAGCAATATAATGTCTCTCGATAATGGCATTGAATTTAGTGCCACAAATTTTGCATTCAAGCATTATTTTTCTCCTTTCAATTCAGCGGGATAGCACGAGGCAGTTTCAGAATATAACCATCTCGAACTCGTACCGCAGTTGCACCGCCAATGTTTGTCCAACCGTAGCGGTTCATAGTGAAATTATCATTGGGAACACGAGCGAGATCATAGAAATCGGACACGCTCACCGTTCCGTACTGACTGATAATATCGTTCATTGCATCGAGAACCGCTTCTGCATCTCCACGAGTATCGAAGAGAATATCATCATAGTCAGGTGTATTGCGTCTATTGCCGACGGAACCTGCACGCACTCTGTCTGTGCCTTGATCGTAGTAGTTCCGATAAGACACCTTAGATGCCGTTCCGTTTTTCTTGCTGCGACCTGCCTCGCCGTACAGAATCATGTCAATACCGGTAGTGACAATGTCAGAAATCGCTTTCTTGACAGCAGGCACAATGACCTCCATCAAAATATAAGATTTGACATTGTTTGCATCTTCTGCGATAAAGACATCTGCGAATTTTTTCATCTCGCCTTTTTTTCGAGTTTTTGCAGCCCCGGTAATAACCGCCTCGACTTTCTTTTCTGACTGTTGCTCCTGACGAGCCTTATCAGAATTAGATTTGTAATCTTCCACTGGGTGATCTCCTTTCTTATGCCGGAATCAGCTTACCGGGCAGAGTAATTTTTGTGTTCGGCATCAAGCCGTTTTCTTTTTTATATCGATAGGCGAGATTGCTTTTTGCTTTCGCCTCTGTCGGAGCAACAGTAGTTGCTTTCCAACGATGTTGAACGCAATCATCAAATCGCATAACCGGACCGTCGTATTGATACTGCTGCATAATTTTTCCTCCTTTCGAGAGATAAAGAAAAAAGGGAAAGCACCTTGTTACAGGTACTCTCCCTTATCCGAACTTCTCAAATTCGCATTTTCAGTTGTCTTCGCTGACAACATCAGATTCTTCCAAGATAACCGTCTTCTCCTCAGCAGCCATCTTCTTCTGCTCGATCTGGGCTTTGATATTCGCGATCACCGGCTTTGCCACATACTTGTAGACGACCACGCCTACAACTACGCTCAAGCCGATACCCGCAGCAATCTTTACGCCCTTGCTCAAACCAGCGTTCTCGATAACCTCTTCGGTAGCCTCAACGACCTCGTTGTTCATAATCTCATTGTTGTTCATTGTGAAATCTCCTTTCAAATGTGTAAAATTGTGGAATGTTCTTCCATTAAATAAGTTGTAAATTTCGCGCGGCAAGTTTACTGATAGTCGTAAACAGGCGCTACCTGATAGTCAATCACCAGGCAGGGGGTACCATTTGCATCAAGCTGAGACGAGAATGCAAGGTCGATGTAGCCCTTATCAATGTTCCAACCGAGCATATCGCCCATTTTGGTTCCATCCAGACCAAGTTCATAGTAGAAATCGTTCAGCGTGACATACATTTCGTCACGCATCTGACGATTCAATTCGTTCATGACTCTGGTGATTTTGTCTCTGTCAGACTTGAAATATCGTCCGGATAAGACATCGTAACAGATTGTGTTCCCGCCGCTTTCGGTGAGAATAACTTCTCGAACAGGGTTCTTAACCATCTTGTCTTTCGACACAGAGTCTCGAATGGACTGTTCCTTTTTCTCACCGATTGTCTCAACGACTTTTTCCTGATACTCTTTGAGAGTAGACTCCGAAAGGGTATATGCCGTTGCCAGCGCAGCATTTCGACGAAGATTAGTCGAGCTTGCCCCAATCAGGCAGAATACAGAGATGGAGCCTACGACAGCTGCCGGAATATAACAAGGCCAAGCTGTCTTGATGATGTCCTTCGGCTCAAGTCTGTCCGTATCCAACTCATCTTTTTTCTCTTCAAGCAGAATCAGAGCTTTTGGGGTTGCTTTTACCGCCATAACAGTGGTGGTAATCATGCCGGCAATTCCGATACCGGTGAGAATTTCAGGACTATGTTTTTTCATTGCCGTCCGTACACCTTTGGCAATGCTTGCTAAACTTTGTTTAGGCATGATTTTCTCCTTTCGGTTAAACAAATAGTAGGCTTAATTCTTCAGCTGTTTCGACTGCACTCTGAAATATAAAGCTACGCTGCTCATCCTCGCCGTAACAAGCATACATAGCCATCTCGAACATGAAGCTTTCGATGACGGTGATTGGATCATCGAAAGGTTTGTCCATGATTCGATCACAGATTTCATATGCAGCCCATTGCTGATATGACCTTTTTCTGAATTCATACTTTGGCCATGTGAACGATGGACTGAACAGATGCTCGTCAACATATCGTTGAATAATCGAAACAGCCGTGCTTGCATCGCACATATCGTTCGAATAAAGAAGAAGAGCCCTTGTTAGGACTCCTCGTCTTCTTCTTCATCGTTAAGTGCGGCAAGCTTCTCATTGATGCGTTCATCAATTTTTTCTTCCATCTTCTTCTCGTTCACCCAGTCAGTGAGAAGCGTAGCCCCCATACCTACTGCGGTAGCGACAAGACCCAGGATTTTAACTAATTTTGCATTATTCATAAAGCGAAACCTCCTTTTCGTTTTCATAAAGTGAAATGTATTTTTTGCGAACTTACAGATCTTCCATCCACTCGGCTGTCGGCTCAAAAACCATGTCAATGATATAGATCTCCATGCCGTCATCCAAAGTGAGTCGGTGATGATTAAAGTCGATCCAATAAATATCACCATTACAGCTTGACCATCCTACGGCATCTCCGAGTTCCGTCTTTTCAAGTCCAAGAAACTCATAAAAGTCATTAAGTGGGATGACCCCTGCGAACATGAAATTGCGGTTTAGATGGTACTCAGCCTGAATGACCTTCTCGATAGTTGACTCAAAATATCTTTGCGAAAAACTATCGTAAAAAGTGCGGGAGACTTCTGGTTCCATGCCTTCACCAAAATCGAGGGAAGAATCGTACCAACCTCCATTCGCAGAGATGCTGATGTCCTTGCACTTTTCCTTGATGATAGAATCCATAATGGCATTATGCGCTTCCTCGCCATAGAGTTCTTTCAGCTTGTCCTTATACTCCTTATAAGAACTTTGGACGAGAGCATACGCACTTGTTAGTGCTGCCTGTTGGCGTCGGTTTAGTGCATTGGCACCCATAATGCAAGCGATAGTAGAAGCTCCAAATGCCACTGCCGGAATATAACATTTCCATGCAGCGATGAACGCCTCTTTCTTGGTGTACGCATATGGATCGCCATCATGCTTTTTGCGGCTGTCTGCATAAACTAACGCTACTGCTCGTGGGGTCGCTTTGGCTGCGGCGATTGCAGTAACCACAACGCCGGCTGATGCTACAAAAGACAAAGCAACAGGCGAGTATTTCCTGATGCAAAGCCCTGACTTATGCAGCAACTTTTGAATTGCTTGGTTTTTGCTCATGTCTTTTCTCCTTTCATGTTTTTGTTATTCCATAGCCCTTAGAAGGTCTAAAATGTTCGCTGCCATTTCGCTGGCAGATTGAAACATAAGACTTGTGTTTGGATTTACCCTCGCATACTTAGCGGTCTTCATCATGAATTCATGCGTGAGCTTACAGAATTCATCAATAGACCCTTCTTTTCGAGGGTAAATCCGTTCGGCGATAAAATCTCTGAGCTCGTCGACAGCCCATTGTGAGTAACTCGCTTTTTTATAATCTTCAGTCCATTTACCAAACAAAGGCGGCAGCCAAGCGTCCATGCGGTACATGTCATACAAGATCAAATCAAGCTGATCGATGCTCATGTCTTTTCTCCTTTCATGCGAAAATAAAAAGCAAGAGAGACTGTATCGGATTCGAACCGACGACCTCCACGGAAGTGTGGCGCTCTACCAACTGAGCTAACCCGTCTCTCATAATAAGACTTGTAAATTTCGCGCGGCAAAAGAAAAGAGCCGTTGTTAGCAGCTCCTTTCAGATTTTACAAACCAATACTTTTCAGGATTTTAGTAAGTTCATCTTTCTCAAGATCGGCATCTATATCCAGATGAACATGTGTCTTTCCGTCAACGACTGTGGCTTTTACCTCATTCAAATTCAGTTTTACATCATAACCAAATTTCTTTCGGATTGCCAAACTCGCCAATTTCGAGATAATGCTCGTAGTGAATTTAGAACCAATTTTCATTTCGTCCATGCTCCTTTTACTCCTTTCAAATAGCATCGTTTTCCATAACAGGAGCTGTAATTTTGGCGAAAAGAAAAGAGCCGTTGTTAGCGGCTCAATCCTCAATAAATCCAGTTTTCTTTTGCAAAGAACAACGGTATTGCGATAAACGCAAAGAATACTAACGCTGTTGCATCTTTGTCAATAAGTACCGGTAAGTACCCACAAATAAGTAATACTACAGCATATAGCTTGTTCTTTAGTGTTTTCATAATCCATGTCTCCCTTCAAAATTCAATGGTTTTCATAAAGGGAGATGCGTTTTTTGCGCTTAGATATCCCGTCTATCGAATACGGTTTCCCATCGTTCTTTCTGAATTGGTTTCATTTTTAATGCCCACATAATTTGGCGAACCGTTACAGTAGGGTATATTCCGTCCGTACACACCCCAGCCCTCATTTCAAAGTATTCTCGAAAATCAGGGTGCAAATATAAAGCGTCAGTGATCCAAGGGTCAACTTCGCTCCACCATGTACTTTTCGTCTCTGAGTCAAATCGTTGCTGAATTACTGCTAAACCTCTTTCTTCAATTCTGTAGAGAGTGCAGCTATTGTAAACCGGATGCTCACAAATATAACGCTCGCCATACAAGGTCAAGTAAATTTCCGGTTTGTCAAAATGGTATCGCATATCCATCACCTATAAAAAGAAAAGAGAAAGAGCCCTCGTCAGGACTCCTTCCCCTTTGCTAATAGTCTTAATTAGTCGTCGCAGATCTGATCTTTGGTCGGATATAGAGCATCATATTCTTCATCGTTCTCCATACCGTAATGCTCTAAATCGACGGAGTGACCGCAAGCCGGGCATACTAAAGTATCTTCCCACTCGTCTTCAAATTCCATAAGTCCTCCGCATTCACTGCAAATATACCGTCCAGTAAGTAAACCGTCTCTCTGCGCGTCGTTAAAAAAGCTCATTGCAAATTACCTCCTTGATATTGTGTGGCACTATTAAGTATAGCGGCCATCAGTATTTTATCAAGAGATAAAAAGCACTTTTACATCTCTCACAATAGCCCTTGTAAATTTCGAGCAGGAGAAAAACGAAGAGAACGTGTTGTATGCACGAACTCTCCGCTTTTGGAACCGGTTTATTTCTTAGTCGGTCTGAATCGACTGAATAAACCTCTGAATGTCTGAGAGGTGAAAGTTCCGTCCTGTTCGAACTTGAAACCTCGTCTCATCCAAACGCCGTAGAACATCAACGGCAGCACCAGCTCAGCGGCAGCCATACCAAATCTGAAGTATCGATCTTTGACAGACTCTGCCATTTGAGCCGTCTTGGACTCTTGATCGATTTCACGATTCTCGATCTTGTCCAGACGCTCATAGGTATTCTTATCCTCTTCGAGCTTCAGTTTGTACAGCTTCGTCAAGCTATCCACTGCTGTGGTATGCTCCTGACTTCCGGATTCGAGAGATCCCAAGCGTTTAATTTCGGCTCTGATCTCCTCTTCCAACAAACTTCTGTTTTCTTCACCCATATTCATTTCTCCTTTCGTTTTAATAGGGTTCCATAAAAGGAAGTGTTATTTGTGCGGAATAAAGTCTTCACGCTTCACTTCCAATAGGACAGTTCGTTGAGCTATAATTTCGTTAACGGTCTTTTTCAGCTCCAGAAAAATGTAGGGTCCGTCCGGATCAGACTGGTCAAAACGCAGAAAACCGCCAGGATGCTTACGGCGAATGATAGATGAGACGGCAAACCCAATCAAGATTCCGACAACTACATAAATGACTTCCATAATGGTCTCCTTTCGAATTGTTTTTCAAAATTTCAACCCGGGGATTTTTCCAGATACTAATTTAACACATATACCTGTCACCTCCATCCGGGTTTTAATCTAAGTTAGAAAAAAAAAAAAGAGCCAATGCTATAGTGCATCAGCTCTCACTTCTCCATAAAGGACACTGTTATTCTTGCGAACCCTCGTAGACGATCTTCTTCCGTAAGTCAGACCAGGTTATATATCGGTCTTTACGGCATACGGGGCAATAGAACTTGCTTACTTTACCTCCGATGTCTGTCAGCTCACTGCTGTCGGCTTCAAGCCTACTCTGGCAATTCGGGCAGTTGAAGCGATAGACTTTTTTCACTGCAATATCTACAATCTTCATTACTGTCTCTCCTTACTAAGTAGCCAGAAAAACCGTCTGTACAAGTCGTAATAAACATCCTTGCAACATGGGATGCCGGTTCTGGCTTTCAAATGGTCGTATGAAATACCCTCCGTTATAGCTTCCAAAATATAACATGAAAGCTCTTCGTCCGTTTCTTTTGCAACCTGTTCCACCATCTTCATGCGATCGGCATAGTACAGCCTCTCATCAATGTGCTTGGTAACGGGATCACTAACAGCATTCGTTTTGCAGGGCGGCACTAATTGAGGCCATGAACCCGGATAGTCTATCAACGAATTGTACGCATGACGCCACAACGGGTATTGCAAGCAGAAATGCTTCAATTCGTAATAGCGGTGTTTCTCGATCCAGTAACGATTAGTCTCGGAAAGTTCTGGTCGTATCAATGTACTCATGCGCGTTCACCCCTCCATATATAGCCAGTCTCCTGCCAGAGGAGCTTAGGCGAAATATAAAAGTTGATGCGCCCATACTTAGAGTTCATTTCCTCCAAGTTCGTAACGAGCTTTCCACTCCGAGTAGCTTTTCCGATTGGTAGCCACCCAGATACGATGCCGGCTCGAATCCAGGATGCGTCTTTCCCGTAGACTCGTGCTGCAACTGCCACCGGGACAGATCCCGATGCAAATATAATTTCTTCCATTGGCGTTTGCCTCCTTTCAATCGCTATTTTAGGTTAGGAACGGCTGTTAGTAAAAACAACCTCGGTGGAAACAAGCGCCAGCGAATCATAGTCATTTCGCAAGGATAATCTTCAAATCCAAAAGTCTCACAAGTAATAAGACCCTCGATCACGCCGATAATAATGTCTGCTTCATACTGTTTATACGGAAATATAAAGTCAGGAAGCTCCCGGTGGACTGCATGGCAGTTACAGCACCGAAGTCTTCTGATAGCCACCCATTTTTTGTTGCCGAATTTCGTCCGTACCAATCTTTGAACATTATCGTAGTATTTAAGCTGCCCTCCACATTTGGGGCAGATTGATTGGTTATCACTAATCATATATACTTTCCCTTTTCTTTGATTAAAAAGTTTGAATGTAGGAGTTGACATTCCTACACTTATGATATATGATTACTAATAGCAAATCAATGGGGAAGGTGATAATAATGCTGATAAAATGCCCTGAATGTGAATTACAAGTAAGTGACAAAGCAATTTCTTGTCCTCACTGCGGATTTCCATTGCAACCAAATATAAAACCAAGAAAACCTCGAAATAAGAACAATAAACGCCGTAGACTGCCAAACGGTTTCGGGCAGATCAGTGAGATCAAGAATCGGAATCTCCGCAACCCATTTAGAGCTATGATAAGTGTCGGAAAGGATTCGAACGGACGACCTATCTGCAAGCCTCTTAAACCGGAGTCCTATTTTCCAACATACAACGAGGCATATGCTGCTCTCGTCGAGTACAATAAGAACCCTTACGACCTTGAACCGTCTATCACTATGAAAGAGCTTTACGAGAAATGGCTTGCCGAATACGAGAAGACAGTTAAAAGCACTCGTTCGGTGGCTTCAGCATGGGGGTATTGCTCGGCCGTATATGATATGCGAGTCAAAGATGTCCGCGCTCGTCATGTAAAAGGTTGTATGGATGAAGGCATATCGAAGGTTCGAGGCGAAGAGAAGACACCAAGTGCATCCATGAAGAACCAGATTAAGTCTTTGTTTAACTTGATGTTGGATTATGCCTTGGAGTATGAGCTTGTTGACCGGAACTATTCGCGAACTTTTAACCTCAGTGAGGAAACAATCAAAGAAATCGTCACAGTTAAGAACGAGCATATTCCTTTTACGGACGAAGAGATGGACTTGCTTTGGAAACATGCTGATGATAAAATGCTTGTAGATGTCCTGCTTATTCAGTGCTATTCTGGTTGGCGACCCCAAGAACTTGGTTTGCTGGAATTAAAAAATGTAGATTTGGAAAACTGGACTTTCCGAGGCGGTATCAAAACTGATGCCGGAACAGATCGTGTTGTTCCAATTCACTCGAAGATTCGTCATTTGGTCAAACGAAAATATAAAGAGGCTCAGGAACTTGGAAGTCTGTATCTGCTCAACTATGTTAATCCGAATGCTCGCAGTAAAAACACTGCACTCACTTATGCTCGATACCAAAAAGGCTTCAGCATGATTCGAGATGAATTGAATTTGAACCCCGAGCATAGACCGCATGATGGTCGCAAACACTTTGTGACGATGGCAAAGAAGTACGGCGTTGACGAGTACGCAATCAAATATATGGTTGGTCACAAGATCTCTGACATCACTGAAAAGGTTTATACCCAGAGAGAATTTGAGTGGTTGAAAGATGAAATTGAAAAAATAAAATAGCTTGTAAAAACAAAGAAAAGCCTCCCCGAAGTGGGAGCACCAACAAAGGCACTCAGCACAACGAGGAGGCTGACTTTGTGTAGGAATATAGATGTATGAGTAGTGTAGAAATAATGCACGAGTTACCTACATTTCTCGGCATTTACCCGCTTCTAACCACTCTGAAAGCAGCGTAATTACAGGGGTTTAGAAGTGGTTAGACCGTGGTAAGTTTCTATAATATTAAAAGCATAGGAGACGCTGCATGGAGAAAAAGAACGCAGTCTATACCATCACAGAAGATCAGTCGCCGGAGGAAGCCCGGCGGGAGCATGTTATGCTCGTTGTGCGCAATCTGGCGGCTGGCGCGGCGGCTGTTTTGTTTCTGGCCTCGTTTGCGCTGGCGGATATCCACAAACTGCTGCGCGCAGCGGCGTATTTTCTCGGCGCGGGCGCGTATTTTGCTGAGATCCTCGTCCTGACGGACGGCTTCCGGCGCAAAGTCCCGCAGAAGGAACTCTTCATGGCATACTGCTTCGGCCCCTTGTACATCTTACTTGGCCTGAGTTATCTGCTCGAAGCATGACCGCATAGCCGGCAGAACCCCTCCGACCCGGCGTACCGCCGCGCCGCCTCCCTGAAAGGGGAGGCTTTTTTCTGGGATGAAAAATTTTTCTTCAAACGCGCGCAACCTTCGCGGAAATTTTGCGTGTGGAAAAGAGAAATACAGCGGCGGACGCGGCGCGGCCCACAATATCTTGTGGCGGATGTTACGTCTACCTCGCAACATGGGGCGAAAGGGGATGAAATGCTTGGAAAAACAGCCATTTTCGTAAAAATTGGTTGCATTTTTTAATTTTTATGGTAAACTGATTACATAAAAATCTGCGGCTGCAACAGGCCGCAAATTGAAAGAGGTGCACTTATGAAGCGTACATTTGGAAGATTCATGAGCCTGCTGCTGGTCCTCGCCATGGTGTTGGCGATGGTGCCTGCGGCATTGGCTGCAAATCAGGCGTACAGCGTCGAGCCGGGCTCGACGATTACGATCAAGACGTCGATCATCAAAGAAGGCTCTGTCAGCTGGAGTTCCAGTGATACAAGTGTTGCGAAAGTCGAAGGCAGCACGACAGCGGCAACTGTGACTGGCGTAAAGGCCAGCAATACAGCTGTCCGGATCACGGCCACCGGCAAGGTAAATGGGCGTGATTATTCGGAGTATTTCACGGTTTATGTGCGGGACGCATATACCCTCACGCTGGCGCTCAGCAACAGTAATATCAACGGCACGGTTGCGCTGAATCAGAACGACACCAGAACGCTCACCGCGACTGTCACGGTCGGCACCGGCAGCGGTGTGACCGCAGGCAATCTGGCAAACTGCGAAGTCCATTTCACCAGCGATAACCCCAGTGTTATCTCGGTTTCTCCTGCCAGTAAAAAGGTCACCGCAAGTACAGTCGGCAACTATACGACCTATAAGGTCGAAGCGACTGTCACAGCAGCCGGTGTCGGCGGCGCAACGCTGACGGCGCAGGTCTGGTATCAGGGTAAAGATGGCATGAAGCCGTCCACGTCTGCGGCTGCAACGAAGCAGATCGGCTTCAGAGTCAGCGGCGCGGCTACCGTCACGGTCACGCTGCCAGACGCGCAGAAGACGCTGTCTCTGGAAGCGATGGGCACGAGCGGCACGCTTCAGCCGAAGGTGTCCGGCTATTCCGGCACGGCGCAGCCGAAGCTGCTGTATTTGTATGACAGCGAGGACAACAGTCTGTATGTCCGACCCAACACCGCTACGACTTCTGCAACGGTGGAGCCGTACAAGGCTTGCGACGCGACGAACATCTATATCTGCATTGCAAGCTACAATGCTGGCAAGACATATAAGGATGCCGAGGAAGGAAAACTTGTTGGTTCTTATGCTGTCTGCACGGTCAGCATCAAGAATAAGGGTATGTCTGTTACAGCGCTCGAAGTCATGAACAGCGAGAGCGTGACGTATAACGGGAAGACTTCCCGTCTGCAAACACTGCTGGACAACGGCACGATGGTCTTCGGCCTGCAGGACAGCTATTACAAGCCCGCTGTGGTTTCCCCGATGATCCGCGGTACACTCGAAGTGACCGCGCGCATCAAGGCGCCCGATTCGCTGCTTAATAGCAAGACAGATCGGAGAAATGCGTATTCTCGCATCGAGTGGACGAGTTCCGCACCTGCTGTTGCAAAGGTAAAGACTACTTCGTCTGACGATCAGAAGGCGGTTGCAACGATTGAGGCTGTCGCACCCGGCACGGCGACGATCACCGCAAAGGTCGATGGCAATGTAACGGCTACTTATGCGGTCACGGTCTATCAGGGCCGCGCTTACAAGATCACGGAAGAACCGAGTATCGGCGAAACGGTCGGAAAAATGACCCAGACAGAACTTGAAGCTCTGTTTAAGAAAGAATCGGCGAAGGTCGAGATTCAAACCAGTATTTACTCTGACGAGGTAATGATTTATGAATTGCCAGTCAAGACTGCAACGGCAACTGGTTCTGATGCAGCTGGTTATACGTTTACCTATACACTTGACGGACTCAAAACGTCCACAAAGGAATTCTTCTACAACAGAAACGACCCTAGCGACAGTGGTGTTACGACGACAGACAAGGTGACATTCTCTGATATCTCCTTCCCGGAACAGCCCGTGACAGCGGCCTATAAGATCACGGACACCATTGCCGATCTGGCGATGACGGCGTCGGTTTCGACAAGCACGATCAAATCCGTGGTCTGGTATATGAACAGCGACCAGACAACCGGCGGTGTGGATAAAGCAATTCAGACAGACAAAGTTACCGGTAAGCCTACGAACTACCGTTCGGTTCTGTCCAACCTCAAGCAGTACATCACCGGTACCGGAACCTATGTGTTCTATTGCCGTGTTACAACGGAAAACGGCAAGTACGCCGAAACCCGCAAGGCCATCATCACCATCACTGGTGAGAACCACATTGAGATCACCTTCAAACCGACTGCGGTAAAGGCCGGCGAGACGTTCACCATCACCGGCGTGCCGCAGGAGTATGTCAACGGAAAGCTGACCAACGTGACCGGCAAGACCTATACGATCACATGGACCTCGAGCGACGAGAATATTGTCAAGCTTTCCAGCAAAACCAGCACCAACAGCAGCCCCTCCGTCACCGCGACGGCCAAGGCCGGCGGTCAGGTCACCATCAAGGCTGAGACGACCATCGGCGCGAAGAAGTATGCCGCTGAAAAGGTGTTCACCGTCACGGTTCCCGAGGCGGCCGACGTTGCGCTGACGCTCGGCGAGAACGACACCTATGTCCTGCTCGACGGCAGCAAGCTTGCCGCGGCAGTCAAGACCGCCGCGAAGGTCACGCCCAGCACCTTTACCTTTGAGTCCCCGGCCAACGGCACGCTCTATACCTCGAGCGCCATGTCCGGCACGGTCAGCACGACGACCAAGTATTCTGCCAGCGAAGTCAGCAAGATGGTCTACCGTCCGACGAGAACCACCGGCACGCATACCATCAGGTACGCCGCCTATGACGGCAGCGCCCAGATCGCGACCGGCACGATCAATGTCGTGACCAGCGCAAGCACGGTCGAATACCACATCTCCGCCAATGAAAAGCAGCAGATGGTCGTCAGCGACTTCCAGCGCGTCTACGGCTCCGGCCTGAGCACCGTGACCTTCGGCTCAAACACCGATACCCGCGGCGCGCTGTACAAGGGCAGCACGACCAGCTCCGGCAAGGTCGGCAGCGAGGCCTACAGCGTCTCGACCGGCTCGAACCTGCTGAAAAACGTCTGCTTCATCGCGGGCAGCACCACGTCGAAGTACACTGTGACCATCCCCTTCACGGCAAACGGCTCGTCCGGTCAGATGAACGGCCAGCTTGTGGTCTATGTCAACGACACCCACACGCTGAACTCCACCGGCGCGTCCTTCCGCTCCATGGGCATTGCAAACGAACTCACGCCGGATAACGCCACCGGCAGCACCTACATCACCATTGACCGCATCGTCGGCGGTAAGCTTTACTCCGCCTACACCAGCATCAAGAACTGCACCGCGCTGACCAGCAAGGATCTCGGCAGCACGAAGTTCTACTTTACCGGCTCCAACAGCCTGGACAGCCTCTATGTCCTGCCGCTGGCCGACAGCAGGAGTGTCGAAATCTCCTATACCATCGACGGCAGCACGAAGGGCACCCTGTCCTTCTCGGTCAACCAGCAGACGGCTTCCAACCAGTTCACCGATGTGAGCGGTTCTTACAAGTGGGCAGCCAACTCGGTCGATTTCATGTACATGAACGACATCATCAAGGGCAACAACACCAAGAACCCGAAACTCTTCGGACCGGGCGCCAAGATGACCCGCGCCATGCTCGTCACGGTTCTCTACCGCGCGGCAGGCGAACCCTCTGTTACCGGTATCACCAACAAGTTCACCGACAACAAGCAGGGCAAGTATTACTACAACGCGGTTCTCTGGGCCTCCAACAAGGGCATTGTCAACGGCGCGACCGCCACGACCTTTGACCCGGATGGCAACATCACCCGTGAGCAGATCGCAGCCATCCTGTACCGCTACGCGGGCAGCCCGTCCGTGACCGGTTCTCTGAGCGGCTACTCCGATCAGGCGCAGGTCAGTTCCTTCGCCGTCACGGCGATGCAGTGGGCCGTCGGCAGCGGCATCATCACCGGCGTCACCTCCGGCGGCAAGACGACCCTCTCCGCCAAGGGCAACGCCACCCGCGCTCAGGTCGCCGTCATGCTCCACCGCTTCCTCACCTTTGAATAATTCCAGATTTAAAACCGCCCCCGGTTCACAAAGCCGGGGGCGGTTTTCTGCGTGCGCACAAAAAGGGGGCATGCTGCAGCAGAAGCTTGTAGCATGCCCCTTGATTATTATTTTGCGTTGATGACCAGTTCGCCGTGCTGCACGTCGCAGACCAGCGTCTGGCCGGGCAGCACGTCGCCGCGCAGGATGCGCTGGGCAAGAAGTGTTTCGACCGTGTGCTGCAGATACCGGCGCAGCGGTCTTGCGCCGAACTGCGGGTCATAGGCTGCGTCAATGACGAACGACTTTGCCGCCGGAGTCAACTCGCATTTAAGCTGCTTGTCGGCAAGGCGCTTGTTGAGCGCCGCGATCTGCAAGTCGATAATGCCGGTGATATTCTCCTTCGACAGCGGCTTATAGAACACAATCTCGTCCAGCCGGTTGAGGAACTCCGGGCGGAAATTGCGGCGCAGAAGCGTCTGCACCTCGTTTTTCGCATCCTCAGAGATCTCGCCCTCCGGCGTGATGCCGTCCAGAATGGCCTGCGAACCGAGATTCGAGGTCAGAA
>ENA-UOJJ01000458-UOJJ01000458.1-human-gut-metagenome-genome-assembly--contig:-CS66-NODE-458-length-69352-cov-8.273302_pt1 | contig 69352 bp, 59 predicted proteins | sample MGYA00242343_ERZ723890 | MGnify/ENA metagenome assembly ERZ723890
GAATACTTGCTGTATTGTCAAGGGCTTTGAAGAAGTATGGGCGCATTTCTGCCCGTCAAAACCGTGTCTGCCCTTGTTAACCGATACTATATTTACACCCCGAAGTGCCAGTTCTGCCCCTCGAAGGACAGGCTCATTCTGCATTTGGTTTCGCCGTTGAGTGCAAAGCGTATATTGCACTCGGCAAAATATTCCGCGCTGTAATCGGTCTCGGCAATGAGCAGTCCGGTTTCGTCTCTGAGGCTGCCAGTCTCAGCCTCGACGGTGACATTCTCGAAGCCGTAGCTTCTGCAGAGCGCCTCTCCGAGACGCCGCGCCGTCTCATCTGCACCGGCGGGAGCCGTTTCGTCCGACCGCCCGTTGACTAATGCGTCGTTATTGTATAAGTAGAAGTAGGCGGAGAGGATCATGCCCGTCTCGTCGTCGACGACGAAGTTTAGCTCGTTCTTTCCCCAAGACAGCTGTGCGACCCATACTATCGACGAGGTCATGCTGGATTCGTCGTTGAAAACGACCAGCACCGGTGTGGCGAAGCGCTGGACATCGTCCGGCTGTATCTCATATTGCTCATATTGCAGCCCCGAAGTGCTTTGAATGCCGTCAAGCGGCATCTCAAACGGCAGCCCCGCAGCGTCCGCGATGGTTTTCAGCTCCGTGACCCGCTCCAGAACCTGCTCCGCGGTCATGTACCGCCCTCTGCTCAGCTCGATCTCATCGCGGCTGCCGTTCTCCATGGCATTGTAAAACCGCGTTAGGATATCGAGCTTCGCCGTCTCGCTGCTCTGTCGGCCGACGGAAATGCCGGTCGGCAGCAGAGTATCCGTTTTTTCAAGATGCGCGCCCTGCACCGCGAGTACCGCCTGCGGCAGGAGCATTCCCACTGCGAGCGCAAGGACTATCAGCAGCGCCGGGAAGTATCGCCGGTCCAGAAGCGCGGCGAAAGGTCTTCTGACTCTTTTCACACCGCTCCCCCTTTCAGCTCGACCGTAACGCAGGTGCCGTTGCCGACGCGGCTTGCAAAGGACATCGTGCCGTTATGCAGCTGCACGATCTCGCTGCACAGCGACAGGCCGAGGCCGACGCCACCCTGCGCGCGGGAACGCGATTTGTCCACGCGGTAGAACGCCTCCGTGATGTGCGCGATCTCCTCCTGCGGGATGCCGCGCCCGGTATCGAGCACGCGGATGCGGCAGCCGTCGGGCAGCATCTCGGACACGACATAGATATTTCCGCCGCCGTCCATGGCCTTGCGCGCGTTATCAAGCAGATTCACTAGCAGGGACTTCACCAGATCAGGCTCCAGCATGCACATTCCTTCCTCGCAGCGGCACTGCAGCACGATGTTCTTCTCCGCGTACACGCGCCGCAGGTGCTCCACCGTGCCGCCGACGAGCTGTGCCGGACTGCACGGCTGAAGCTCGGCGGTCTTTTTCTTGAGCACCAGAATGTCCAGCAGCTTGAACGACAGGCTCTCCAGCCGCTTGCCCTCGGAAAATATATAGTTCGCCGCGTCCTGCTCCTCCTCCGGAGTGAGCAGCTGGGAGCGGATAAGCTCCGCGTAGCCGATGATCGATGTCATCGGGTTTTTCATCTCGTGCGCGAAGCTGCCCATGAAGCTCTCCTGCCGCGCAGCGGCGTCCTGCAGCTCATGGATGTTTGCGGCGAGCTTATCGGCCATGACGTTGAAGTCCGCAGTCAGCGTGCCGAGCTCATCCGTCGAACGGACGGCCTCGCGGTATTCGAGATCGCCCGCGGCGAAGCGGCGTGACGCGCGCGACAGCGCGGTCAGCGGTCGGGTCAGCCAATACGCCAGCAGCCAGCTCAGCCCGCCGCCCAGCACTACGACCGCCGCGAACACGCGCCGGTATATCCTCAGCTGCTCGCCGCGCGCAGTGTACACGTCGCTGACGCTGCTGCACTGGTCGAGAACCAGCGTGTCCTGACCGGATTTGAAGGCCGAGGTCAGGCGGATATATCTCCCGCCGTCGTCGCCGCGGATAACGGTCATGCGGCTCATCCCGTCGTCCGGCGTGAGCTGGACGACGGTGTTGATGTTGCGCTCGCCGGAGAAATATATTATCTCGCCGTCCGGCCCGCACAGGCTCAGCATCGCAAAGCCTGTCCACTCCTGCCCGTTGAGCTGTTCGAGCGTGGAGGCAAGCTCCTTGTGCTCGGGGTCTGCGCCCGCCTCGTCGACGATCTGCAGCGCGCTCAGAAGCATCTGGTGCGAGGAAAGCGCCGTGGCCTTCTCCCGCTCAAACGCGTTTGAAAAATTGAGCGCAATGAGCATACTCCCGCCGATGCCGAAGGCCAGCGTCAGGAGCCAGATCATGCATATCGTGATTTTCAGACGAAATTTCACAGGCGCTCTCCATGAAGCAAAATTTTCTACGGCTCCAGCCGGTAGCCGACGCGGTTGACGGTGCGGAGCTTGTCCTCCCAGCCGATCTTCCGGCGCAGGCGCTGGATGTGCAGATCGACCACGCGGCTGCCGACGGGGTATTCCCCGCCCCAGACGCGCTCATATATCGTGTCGCGGTAGAGCGCCGCGCCGCGGTTGCGCACGAACAGCAGCATCAGATCCCACTCGGTCTTGGTCAGGTCGATGGCCTCGCCGTTGCGGTGCACCTGCATGGAGCGCAGGTCTATCTCGAGGTCGCCGCAGGTGATATGCTCGCCGGTCTTCTGGCAGCGGCGCAGTACGACCTCGACCCGCGCCAGCAGCTCTATGACCTCGAAGGGCTTGACTATATAGTCCTCCGCGCCCATGCGCAGCCCCTTCACGCGGTCATCCACGGAGTTGCGCGCGGTGATGAATATAACGGGCGTGCCGCTCGGGCGGATGTACTCCATCAGCTCGAAGCCGCTGTATTTCGGCAGCATCACGTCAAGCAGCACCAGGTCGAATATTTCCTTTTCAAGTATGTCCGCCGCCTGCGCGCCGTCATAGGCGCAGTGGCAGCTGTAGCCGGCCTTCGTAAGGCTCAGGCGCATAAGTTCGGATATCGGCTTTTCGTCCTCCACGATGAGGATTCGTATCATGCTCTCACTCCCTGTCGTGTTCGCTGTGTTCAGAGCTTATTTAATTATACACGAACTTGTATCAAATTTGTATATTTTTAGGTAAAATTTGTAACTGTGCGGTGAATTCTTAAGAATTAGCGCAAAAAATCCTGCCGGTTTCCTCCGGCAGGATTTTATACATATTCAGAAATTCACTATGCCGAGGTGCTCAAGCAGGATCTTCACGCCGATGAGGACGAGGATTATGCCGCCCGCAAGCTCCGCCTTTGACTTATATTTTGCTCCGAAGACGTTGCCGATGTATATGCCCACCGCGGCGATTATGAAAGTGGTCACGCCGATCAGGCTCGCGGCGGGGATGATGCTGACGTTCAGGAAAGCAAAGGTTATGCCGACGGCCAGCGCGTCTATGCTCGTCGCGACCGCCATGAGGAACATGGTCTTGAAGCCAAAATCGTCGTTGAGCTCCTCGGACTTGCCGAAGGACTCCTTTATCATGTTGCCGCCGATGAAGGCCAGCAGCACGAAAGCTATCCAATGGTCAATGTTCGTGATGAGATGCTCGAACCGGAAGCCGAGCAGATAGCCGATGACCGGCATGAGAAACTGAAATCCGCCGAAATAAACGCCGACCAGCAGCGCATGCTTCGGGCTGAGCTTTTTGACGCTCAGACCCTTGCATATGGACACGGCAAAGGCGTCCATGCTAAGGCCGACGGCGATGAGGAACAGTCCAATAAAACTCATTATGGCATGACCTCGATTATTGTGATAAGTTTTATTATCATATCGCGTGTTTACAAAAAAGTCAATAAAAACGGCTTGTAATTCTGCCGGACAAAGGTTAATATATTATATAAACTTGGGCAGATTTATATTATTGCATGAAAGGTTTAATGACATGGAAGAAATATATGAGTTTCTGAAGGCCTGCGGGGATTACTTCCTCGCCACCTGTGACGACGGGCAGCCGCGTGTGCGCCCGTTCGGGACCGTGAACATATATAACGGCCGGCTCTACATCCAGACCGGCAAATTGAAGTCCGTTTCGCGCCAGCTGCACAAGAACCCGAAGCTTGAGATATGCGCGATGAAGGACGGCAAGTGGATGCGCGTGGAGGCGACCGCCGCCGAGGATGACGACCGCGAGGCGCGCGTGAGCATGCTGGAGGCGTACCCGAACCTGAAAGCGCTCTACTCTCCGGACGACGGCAACACCGAGGTCTGGTACCTCCGCAACGTCACCGCGACGCTCTACTCCTTTACAGAGCCGCCCGTGGTATATCATTGCTGATACCAAAACGATCCCGCACTAAAACCTGTGCGGGATCGTTTGCGTGAGCCCGCGCCGGTCTTGACCGCGCGGCGGGCAAGAGCACCTGTCCGGAGGAATGCATGAAAAAATTTTTCGCTCTTATTTTAATATGTACCCTGTGCCTCGCGCTGTGCGCCTGCGGGCAGCAGGCGCAGGCGCCGGAGACGGACGGCGGGGTCAATATCGTGGCCACGGTGTTCCCGGCCTACGACTTTGCCCGCCAGATCGCGGGGGGCGACGGGAACGTGACCCTGCTCATCCCGCCCGGCTCCGAGGCGCACAGCTATGAGCCGACGCCGCAGGACATCATCCGCATACAGGGCTGCGACCTGCTTGTCTGCAACGGCGGCGAATCCGAGGCGTGGCTCGACGAGATTCTCGGCGGCATGGACAGGGAGATACCGGCGGTCGTAATGCTCGACTGTGTAGACGCGCTGACCGAGGAGGTCAAGGAAGGGATGCAGGTACACGAGCACCACGAGCACCACGACCACGACGAGCACGAGGACGAGGAGTACGACGAGCATGTCTGGACCTCTCCCGTCAACGCGCAGCTGATATGCCGCGCGATCTCCGCCGCGCTCTGCCAGGCCGATCCCGCTCACGCATCCGATTATACGGCGCGCTGCGTTGATTACTGCGCGGAGCTTCAGGAGCTGGACGCGGATTTCCGCGGCGTAATTGCGAACGCGAAGCGGCACACGCTGATATTCGCCGACCGCTTCCCCGTGCGCTACTTTGTCGAGGAATACGGGCTTGACTACTTCGCCGCCTTCCCCGGCTGCGCGGACGACGCCGAGCCTTCGGCGCGCACGGTCGCGTTTCTCATCGACCGCGTCCGCGAGGAGCAGGCGCCCGCGGTGCTGTACATCGAGTTTTCAAACCAGAAGATGGCGGATATCGTCTGCGAGGACACCGGCTGCGAGAAGCTGCTGTTCAACTCCTGCCATAACGTCACTGCCGATCAGCTGCGCGGCGGCGTGACCTATCTTGAACTTATGCGCGGAAATCTTGAAACGGTAAAGGAGGCGCTTGGCTGATGGCCATACTTACATGCAGGGACATGAGCTTTGCCTATGATGGCAAGACAGTCCTTGAGGGCGTGAATTTTTCCCTGAGCGCTGGGGATTATCTGTGCGTTGTCGGCGAGAACGGCTCCGGCAAATCGACGCTTATAAAAGGGCTTCTCGGCCTTAAAGCCCCCGCGTCGGGCGAGCTTATCCTCGGCGACGGGCTGCGCGAAACGGAGATCGGCTATCTGCCGCAGCAGACGCAGGTCCAGCGCGATTTCCCCGCGAGCGTGCGCGAGGTCGTGCTGTCCGGCTGCCTAAATTCCCTCGGCGGACGGCTGTTTTACAGCAAGGCCGACCGTGAGCACGTGCAGATGAACATGGAGCGTATGGGCATCGAAGAGCTTGCCGACACGAGCTATCACGCGCTGTCCGGCGGCCAGCAGCAGCGAGTCCTTCTCGCCCGCGCGCTGTGCGCGACGAAAAAGCTCCTGCTGCTCGACGAGCCGGTGACGGGGCTTGACCCCATCGCCGCAGGTGAGATGTATAATCTCATCAAGCTTGTGAACCTCTGCGACGGCATTTCCGTCATCATGGTCTCGCACGACATCCACGAAGCTGTGCGCTACGCCACGCACATTCTCCATCTCGGCCACCGCCAGCTTTTCTTCGGCACCGCAGCCGAATACAGGGAGAGCGACCTCGCGCGGCGCTTCCTGGGAGGTAACCGAGTATGAGCGAGATAATAAATATGCTGTCTTACCACTTCATGCAGCGCGCGCTCATCGTCGGCGTGCTCGTGAGTCTCTGCGCGGCGCTGCTCGGCGTGTCGCTGGTGCTCAAGCGCTATTCGATGATTGGCGACGGACTTAGCCACGTCGGCTTCGGCGCGCTCGCAATCGCGTCGGCGCTGGGGCTTGCTCCGCTCGCCGTTGCGGTGCCGGTCGTCGTTCTCGCGGCAGTGCTGCTCCTGCGGCTGAGTCAAAACTCGAAGATAAAGGGCGACGCGGCCATAGCCATGATATCCAGCAGTGCGTTGGCCATCGGCGTCGTCGTCATCTCCGTCACTACCGGCATGAACACCGAGGTGTCGAGCTACATGTTCGGCAGCGTGCTGTCCCTCAGCCGTGGCGACGCGGTACTGAGCGTGATACTTTCCATCGCTGTGCTGCTGGCCTTTACACTGCTGTACCCGCGCATCTTCGCCGTCACCTTTGACGAGACTTTCAGCCGCGCCACCGGCGTGCGCACCGACGCTTACAACACGCTCATCGCTGTGCTGACCGCGGTCACGGTCGTGCTCGGAATGCGTATGATGGGCGCGCTGCTCATCTCCAGCCTGATAATCTTCCCTGCCCTGTCCGCGATGCGCGTGTGCAAAAGCTTCCGCGCAGTCGTGCTGTGCTCGGCAGCGATATCCGTTGTGTGCTTCATTCTCGGCGTGCTGGCCTCGTATTTCTGGGAGACGCCGACCGGCGCAAGCATCGTTATCGCCGATCTGATATGCTTCGGCCTGTTCTCTCTGCTCGGCAAAAAATAATTAGCACTCTTTTTATTTGAGTGCTAACGTTAACGGTTTATTCATATTTATTGCTATATTTGTTAACATTTGTGCAGTATCTTATATACAGGATGAAGCGAGAGAGATAAAAGTTTCACCCGAAGTTAAATGTGTTAATAAAATATGGAGGTATATATATTATGTTTGAACTGATTCCTTTTGAACGCAGAGCTAATCGTGTTGCCACTTATGATCCGTTCCGTGACCTTGAAGAGTTTGAGCGCAGCGTCTTCGGCGGCAGTTCCGTAATGGGAAGCTTCCGTACCGACGTTATCGACACCGGCGACAGCTACGAGCTGGAGGCCGAGCTGCCCGGCTTCAAGAAAGAGGACATCAAGCTGGACGTTGAAAACGACGTTCTGACTATCTCCGCTGAGCACAGCTACGACAGCAAGGATGATGAAAAGGCTGAAGAAAAGGCCGAGAAGGGCAAGAAGAACTACGTAAAGCGTGAGCGTTACTACGGTTCTTACACCAGAAGCTTTGATGTGTCCGCCGTCGAGGTAGACAAGATCGATGCCGAGTACAGCGACGGTGTGCTGAAGCTGACCATGCCGAAGAAGGCCGCCCTGATCCCCGCCAGCCGCAGACTGGAGATAAAATAAAAGGCTCACATATCGCTTGGATTGCATTTGCAATCCAAGCGATTTTTTTATATAATGACCTCATTATATAACTTCAGGAGAAAGCCATGTATTTTGACACTCATGCCCACTATGACGACTCCGCTTTTGACGATGACCGCGGCGCGCTCCTGCCGGAGCTTTATGCTTCCGGGGTCGAGCTTATAATTGATCCGGGCTGCGACGTGAAAAGCAGCCGCGCCGCAATAGCGCTTGCGGAGGAATACTCCTTTGTCTATGCCGCCGTCGGCATCCATCCGGAGGAGCTTGCAGGCGCCGCCGAGGGCGATTTCGCGGTCATCCGCGAGCTTGCCGCGCACGAAAAATGCGCCGCGATAGGCGAGATTGGGCTTGATTATTATTGGGACGCGAGCCGCCGCGAGGAGCAGAAGGAGCTGTTTGCAAAGCAGCTTGAGCTGGCGTTGGAGCTTGACAAGCCCGTCATCATCCACGACCGCGAGGCTCACGCGGACACGTTCGAGATCGTCAGCAGGTATCCGAATCTGCGCGGAGTGTTCCACTGCTATTCCGGCAGCGCGGAGATGGCAAAGGAGCTTCTGAAGCGCGGCTGGTATCTCGGCTTCGACGGGCCGATAACTTACAAGAATGCGCGCAAAAACATAGAAACGCTTGAGATCTGCCCGCTCGACCGCATACTCATCGAGACGGACAGCCCGTATCTCAGCCCCGTGCCGATGCGCGGCAAGCGCAACGATTCGCGCAATCTGCAATATATCGCCGCGAAAATCGCCGAGGTCAAGGGCATAAGCGCCGAGGACGCCGCGAAGATCTCCCTCGAAAACGGCCGCCGGCTTTTCGGGATATGACAGGCTAATAATCCTTGGCTCCCTCTGATGAGGGAGCCAAAAAAATTCTCCGCATATCACAAGACCTCCGGCAAAGCCGGAGGTCTTGAAACTAAATATTCCGCTTTTGCAGCACGGTTATGCTCTCAGCGTTGCGGTGCTGCGCTTTTTGCCGTACCAGACGACGATCACGCCGTAGGCAACGGCAAAGCCCACGCCGATTATATATGCGGCAGTCCACGGGATGTTGAAGCCGATCTTCGCGTTTGCGATGAAGGTGCAGGTGATAAACGCGTAGAACACGCCGGGGATCATCGGCATCCACGACCACTTGCCCTTGCCGTTTTCGAACATCCACACGGTCACGGATGCCAGCGCGAACAGCGCGAGAGTCTGGTTCGACCACGCGAAGTAGCGCCAGAGGGTGTTGAAGCCGTTGACGTCAAACTTTGCCCAGACGAGGATACCCGCGACGAGCAGGAAGATGATGGCCGACAGGCCGAGGCGCTTGCCGTTCGTGCTCTGGTCGATATGCAGCGTGTCGGACACGGTCAGGCGCAGCGCGCGCAGAGCGGTGTCGCCGGAGGTGATAGGCAGGACGATGACGCCGAGCAGGGCGATTATGCCACCGACGTTGCCGAGGATATCTTTGCAGACGACGCCGACGGTACTGGTAGCGAGCTGTGCGTTCGCCTCCTGAAGGCCGAGGTTGTAGACGCCCATTGCGCCCGCCGCCCAGACCATTGCTATGAAGCCCTCAAGCACCATCATGTTATAGAAGGTGTTGCGGCCCTGACGCTCGCTCTTCATGGTGCGGGAGATGATGGCGGTCTGAGTGGAGTGGAAGCCGGAGAGGATGCCGCAGGCGACGGTGACGAAGAACACCGGCAGGAAGTGGCCATCCGCAAAGTACTGCGAGTAGTTGACTCCGCCGTAAGTCCATGTGCTGTTCCACAACTCAACGAGCGGGTAGCCCTTGGCGAAGATGCCGATGAACACGCCGACTGCCGAGAAGAGCAGTATGCCGCCGAACACCGGGTAAATGCGGCCGATTATCGCGTCGATGGGGAACACGGTTGCAACGAGGTAGTAGACGAAAATGACGCCGTAGATGACCCAAGTGGAAACCGCGGTGGCCTCGCCGGAGAAGCCGAACACCTGCTTTGCGGCGATGTCGCCCGGGGTGTAGATGAACACCGCGCCGACGAGCAGCAGCAGTACGCACACGAACACGTTGTATATCCAGTAAACACCCTTGTTGGTATACTTTTTGATCATGTCCGGCATCTGGCTGCCGCCGTCGCGCAGACAGATCATGCCGGAGAAGTAATCATGCATCGCGCCGCCGATGATGTTGCCGATGGGGATTGTGATGAATGCGATGGGGCCGAAGAGAATACCCTGAATGGGGCCGAGGATCGGGCCTGTGCCCGCGATGTTGAGCAGGTTTATAAGGCTGTTCTTCCAGCCCTTCATCGGCACGTAGTCCACGCCGTCCTGCTTTGTGTACGCCGGTGTCTTGCGGTCGTCCGGACCGAACACCTTTTCACACAGCTTGCCGTACAGATATGCGCCGACAACAAGCACCGCAAGGCCAATTATGAATGTTACCAAAATTATTCCTCCCTTACAAATTTTTTCCAGTAACATTTCAGCGGTTCCCCGCTGGCTCATGCATAGATTATAGTGTCACAGCCCGTTAAGACTCCATTCCCAAACCCGATAAATATGTATTAAGATACCCGGAAAGTCCATAAACAACCTGACAACGTTGACATATTCACAATCTCCCCTTATAATAATTATATTATGAAGGAAGCGGTGCAAGAACCGGGAAGCGAGGAAAGGCATGAAAATATGCGTATTCGGCGCGTCGGGCAGGGAGCTTGACCGGGATTATTACGAGGCCGCGGAGGAGCTTGGCGCTCTGATCGCGGAGCACGGCCACACTCTGGTGTTCGGCGGGAGCCGGAACGGGCTGATGGGCGCGGCGGCGCACGGCGCGGCTGTATGCGGCGGCAAGGTCATCGGCGTGATGCCGCGTGAATATGACCTGCCGGACGTCACCTTTCAGGGCTGCACGGAGCTTATATATACCGACACCGTTGCCGAACGCAAGCGCATAATGCAGGAGCAGAGCGACGGGTTCATCATCCTCCCCGGCGGCCTTGGTACGCTCGACGAGTTTTTCGACACGCTGGCCCAGCGCCAGCTCGACAAGCTGTGCAAGCCGATCGCGCTGCTGAACACGCTGGATTATTACTGCGCGCTGGAGCTTGTGATAGAAAACTGCGCGAAAAAGGGCTTTATGGGGCTGAATTGCCTTGATATGTTCGTCCTGTGCGATCAGCCGGATGAGGCGCTGAACTATGTTGTGACCTCCGCCAGCAGCGGCGGCACGATCACGAGCCTGTATGAGCACAGAAAATAACGGGTGAAATATCAATCAGTCAGGGGCAGAGCATGGCTTTGCCCCTGTTATAATTTCGACGAAAGGATAATCGCGCCGCTGCCGTGCCCGCAGTGGGCGGTCTCTGTGCCGTCACGCCGCGATTCGCCCGCAGCCGCCCCATATCTTCACTTTTTTCGCCGCTTCCTATTGAATTGCAGCTCCGTTTTTGATATCATGTTAGAATAAGTAAAAATATATGTAAGATAGAAATACGAAGAACAGATTATGAAATCGAAGATTTGGAAAATCCCATACTCTAAGCCCGTGATACCTCCGGAGCTGCTTGCAGCGGGCTATACTCCCCTGCTCGCAGCGGTGCTCGATCTGCGCGGCATAACGACCGTGGACGAGGCCGCGCGGCTCATCCGCGGCAGCGAGAGCTGCCTGCACGACCCTATGCTGATGAAGGGCATGCCCGCCGCGGTCGAGCGTGTGCACAGGGCGATAAGCAGCGGGGAGACCGTCGCGGTCTACGGCGACTATGACGTGGACGGCATCACCTCCACCTGCGTCGTCACCGATTATCTGCGCGGTAAGGGCTTGAAATGCATCCCTTACATCCCCGATCGCAACGGCGAGGGCTACGGCGTCAATAACGGCGCGCTCGACACGCTGCACGCGCAGGGCGTGACGCTCGTCATCACCGTGGACTGCGGCATCACCGCCGCCGCGGAGACCGAGTATGCCGCCTCGCTCGGCATGGACATGCTCATAACCGACCATCACGAGTGCCCCTCCGGCGCGCTGCCCGCCGCATCCGCCGTGGTAGACTGCAAGCAGGACGGGGACGAATACCCGAACAAGGAGCTTGCCGGAGTCGGCGTTGCGCTGAAGCTTGTCTGCGCCTGCGAGGGCGACAGCGCCGCCATGCTTGAGCGCTACGTCGATCTCGTCGCCATCGGCACGGTGGCGGACGTGATGCCGCTCGTTGACGAAAACCGTTATCTCGTCCACCGCGGCCTTGCCAGACTTGCGTCTTCGCCCCGTCCGGGCATTGCGGCCATGCTGCGCGAAGCGTCGGTGGACGCGAAGAAGCTGACCGCAACAACTATCGGCTTCTCGATAGCCCCGCGGCTCAACGCCGCAGGCCGCCTCGGCCAGGCAATGACGGCGGCAAAGCTGCTCATGACGCAGGACACTGACGCAGCAAACGCGCTCGCTGCGGAGCTGTGCGAGCTTAACCGCAGGCGTCAGAGCATAGAGACCGGCATCTGGGAGGAAGCCAACGCTATCCTCGCCGGCAAAACTCCCGACGCGCCCATCGTCCTCGCCAGCGACCACTGGCATCAGGGCGTCATCGGCATCGCCGCTTCGCGGCTTGCCGAGCAGTATTCGCTGCCCGCCATAATGATTTGCCTCAACGGCGAAAACGGCAAAGGCTCCTGCCGCAGCTACGGCGGCTTCAATCTCTTTGAAGCACTTTCCGCCTGCGCAAAGCATCTCACCGGTTTCGGCGGTCACGCGCTGGCCGCAGGGCTGAACATCAGCCGCGGTGAGGTGGGCGCTTTCCGCGCCGCGCTCGCCGAGTATTACCGTGAGAACCGCCCCGCCGCCGAGCCGGAGGTTCACTGCGACCTGCTCATCAGCGACCCCGCCATGCTGAGCATTGACAACGTGCGCTCGCTCGACCAGCTCGAACCGTACGGCAACGCGAACCCGCGCCCGACGCTCTGCGTTTTCGGCGCGGAGCTTGAATCTGCGGACGCCGTCGGCGGAGGCCGCCATCTGCGTATGCGCGTGCGGCTCCGTAAGGAGCGCTTCGAGGCGATATTCTTCTCCCACACCGCGGCCGAGCTTGGTCTGCGTGAGGGTGAGCTTGTGGATCTGGCGTTCACGCCGCAGATAAACGAATTCCGCGGCCATGTTTCGGTGCAGTTCGTCGTGAGCGAAGCGCGGCCGCACGACGGTGCGGAGCTTTGCGCCGCGATACTCGCAGGAGACGAGCAGCCGCTCTACGCCGCCGCGCCATTCTGCCCCGACAGGGCGGACTTTGTCCGCATATGGCGCGGCATACAGCACCGCGGCTTCACCGCTGCGGACGATGCGGCGGGCATAATCGCCCAGACGCCGCACGGCATGGAGCCGGAGCGCTTCTGCATCTGCCTGATGGTTCTTCTCGAGGTAGGACTGCTGTCCCCCGGAAGCAGCGGCGGCATATTCGGCGCCGTGCCGCAGACGATCACAGGCAAGGCCGACCTTGAAGGCACTCGGCTGATCCGCCTGCTGAGAAGCATATAAGAACCAAACGCCGTCAGGCCCCGCGCCTGAGCGGCGCTCCCTCCGCGTGAGGAGATTTATGATAACTATTTGTGCGGGATGGACCGCATGGAGGACAAAAATGCCCATACAGGACTCTGACAGACCCTATATAAAACGCGAGGAGCACTCCCCTCTGGATCCGGACAAGATGTACGCCGAGCTTGAGGAGAAGATCAAAAACTGCGGACATCCGATGGATCTCGGGCGCATAAGGGCGGCCTACGAGATGGCGCGCGTCGCGCACTCCGGTCAGCTGCGCAAGGACGGCTCGCCGTACGTAACGCACTGCGTCGCGGCGGCGGATATCTCGGTCGATATGGGGCTGGACGAGGACTCGATCATCGCGGCGCTGCTGCATGACGTTATCGAGGACACTAACCTCACCCACGCCGACATCGCCCGCCAGTTTGGCACGGCAGTGGCGGACATCGTAGAGGGCGTCACCAAGCTGACCCGCGTGCAGTACACCAGCAAAGAGGACGAGCAGATGGAGAACCTGCGCAAGATGCTCATGGCCATGGCCAAGGACATCCGCGTTATTCTCATCAAGATTGCCGACCGCCTGCACAATATGCGCACGATGGCCTATCAGTCCCCCGAAAAGCAGCGCATAAAATCGCTTGAAACGATGGAGATATACGCTCCCATCGCGCACCGCCTTGGTATGCAGCGCGCGAAATGGGAGCTTGAAGACCTCTCGCTCCAGTACCTCGACCCGACCGGCTACAACGAGATAACCAAGACCCTTGAGGAGCGCATGCCGGAGCTGGAAGCGTTCATGTCCAGCGTTGAGGAAAAGATGCAGAAGCGGCTCGACTCCGAGGGCATCAACGCCACGATATTCTGCCGCATCAAGCACGTATACAGCATCTACCGCAAGATGTACGCGCAGAATCTCGACATCACCGGCATCTTCGACCTCTGCGCTTTCCGCGTCATTGTGGACACGATACCCGACTGCTACAATGTTCTCGGCGTCATCCACGATATGTTCAAGCCCGTGCCCGGCCGCTTCAAGGACTATATATCCACCCCGAAGCCGAACATGTACCAGAGCGTGCACACGACTGTCATCGGCTCCGAGGGTATCCCATTCGAGGTGCAGATACGCACCTGGGACATGCACCACACCGCCGAATACGGCATCGCGGCGCACTGGAAATACAAGATGGGCGACAGCAGCACGGCTGTCCGCGCCGGGGATGAGGACAAGTTCGCGTGGGTGCGCAGACTGCTGGAGAGCCAGCAGGAGTCCGACGCGCAGGACTTTTTCCATAACCTCAAGATAGACATGTTCGCCGACGAGGTGTTCGTCTTTTCCCCAAAAGGCGACGTTATAAACCTCCCCGCCGGCGCTACCCCGATAGATTTTGCCTACAGCATACACTCCGACGTCGGCAACCACATGGTCGGTGCGAGCGTCAACGGCCGCATCGTGACCTACGACTATGTGCTCCAGAACGGCGACATCGTCGAGATACGCACCTCGAAGTCCGCGTCCGGCCCCAGCCGCGACTGGCTGAACGTCGCAAAAAGCGGCTCCGCGCGCACGAAGATAAAGCAGTGGTTCAAGAAGGAGCGCCGCGAGGAGAACGTTATCCGCGGCCGCGAGGCGCTTGAGGACGAGCTGAAGCACGCGGGCGTCAGCGTGGACGACGCGCTGGATGCGGAGATAATATCTCCCATCATGAAGCGCCTGTCGTTCAACAACGTCGACGATCTCTACGCCGCGATAGGCTACGGCGGCGTGACCGCGACGCGCGTGGCGAACCGCCTGCGCGACGAGCTCGCCCGCAGCAGCAAGACCGACAAGAAGACCGCGCTCGATAAGGTCGCCGAAGCGGCGGAGCGCCGCGAACAGAAGGCAGCCAAGGAAGGTAAGGCCATCCACGGCATCCTCGTGCAGGGCATCGACAACTGTCTTGTCAAGTTCTCCCGCTGCTGCACCCCCGTGCCGGGGGACGATATCGTCGGCTTCATCACCCGCGGTCAGGGCGTGTCGATACACCGCTGCGACTGCGAGAATTACCAGCGCAGTCTCGCGCATCCTGAGGAATCCGAACGGTGGATAAACGTCTCATGGGCGCATAATATTACCGACAGCTACGTCACCTCGCTCGCCATCGCGTCGAAGGACCGCTCGGGGCTCGTCATGGACATCGCAACCGTCCTCAATTCGATAAACGCGAAGGTGCGCACACTCTCCGCGCGCGACATCGGCGCGGGGCAGGCGCTCGTAAACGTGTCGCTTGAGGTGCGCTGTCTCGCGGATCTGAAATATATAATGAGCAGGCTTGCCTCCATCCCCGGCGTCTCGTCCGTAACGAGAAACGGGAAGTAACGGAGTTGCCGCATTTACCACATTATAAGGAGAATCACATGAGAGCAGTTGTTACCCGCGTGCGCTCGGCCTCGGTCGAGATCGGCGGAGAAATAAAAAGCAGCATCGGTCAGGGCTTCCTCGTCCTTCTCGGCGTGCACGAGAATGACGGCGAGGCCGAGGCCGTGAAAATTGCCGACAAGATATGTGGACTGCGCGTATTCGAGGATGAAAACGGGAAAATGAACCTCAATCCCGAAGCCGCGGGCTGCCCGAATCTGCTGATAATCAGCCAGTTCACGCTGTTTGCCGACTGCAAATCGCGCCGTCCGGGCTTCTCGAAGGCCGCCCGCCCGGAGAAGGCGATCCCACTCTACGAGAAAGTCATCTCCCTCTGCCGCGAGCGCGGCTTTACCGTCGGCACCGGCGAATTCGGGGCGGATATGCTCGTCGAATCCGTCAACGACGGCCCCGTAACCATAATTCTTGACACGAAGGAGCTTTGAATCATGCTTATCAAGACCATCCCCGTCGGCCATCTTGAGACGAACTGCTATATCGTCACCGACGAAAATACGCTCGGCTGTGCCGTCATCGACCCCGGCGACGAGAGCAATACCATCATGGACTACCTTGAGGACAACCACCTCAGCTGCAAGGCCATTCTGCTGACCCACGGCCACTATGACCACACGGGCGCGGTCGCCGCCGTCGCGGAAGAGACCGGCGCGCCGGTCTGGATGAACAGGCGCGACACCCGCAAGCCCACCGAGAACGACCCGTACCGCTACGCGCCGCCCGAGGGCTGCAATTTCTATGACGACGGCGACTGCGTGGATGTGGACGCGCTGCATTTTCAGGTCATCGCCACCCCGGGACACACTCCCGGCGGCGTGAGCCTTGTCTGCGGCGAAGCGCTTTTCACCGGCGACACGCTGTTCAAAGGCTCCTGCGGCCGCGGCGATCTCCCCGGCGGCAGCGCAAAGGACGAGATGCAGTCGCTGCGCAGGCTCTGCGCCCTCCCCGGCGACTATGAGGTCTACCCCGGCCATATGGATCCCACCACGCTTGAGCGCGAGCGCAACTTCAACTATTACTGCCGCGAGGCGTCAAAATAACGCCCCCGCCGCGAATATTATACTCAGAGGTGTTTTTAATGGAACCTACACTTGTGATCCTCGCCGCCGGAATGGGCAGCCGCTTCGGCGGACTCAAGCAGATAACCGCCGTGGACGAGATGGGTCACGCCATCATCGACTACTCGATGTTCGACGCATACCGTGCCGGTTTCCGCAAGGTGTGCTTCATCATCAAGCACGAGATCGAGGCCGATTTCAAGGCCAGCGTCGGCAAGCGCATGGAGAAGGTTTTCGACGTGCAGTATGTCTACCAGCAGCTCGACTGCCTGCCCGAGGGATACAGCGTCCCCGAAGGGCGCGTCAAGCCGTGGGGCACCGCGCACGCCGTGCTCTGCTGCGCGGGTACTGTCGAAGGGCCGTTCGCCGTCATAAATGCGGACGATTTCTACGGCCCCGGCGCGTTCTCCGCGCTCTATGACTTTCTGAAAAATGACACGAACGACCGCGAGCAGTGCATGGTCGCCTATCAGCTGCGCAACACCGTCACCGAGCATGGTCACGTCGCGCGCGGCATATGTCAGGTTGAAAACGGCCTGCTGACCGACGTTGTCGAGCGGCTGCACATCGAAAAGCGCGGCGACGACGCGGCATACACCGAGGACGGCGAGCACTTCATCCCGCTCTCCGGCAGTCTCCCCGTGTCGATGAACTTCTGGGGCTTCAAGCAGACGATGATGCAGGAGCTTAAAGAGCACTTCCCCGCATGGCTGGACGAGAATCTGCCCGTGAACCCGCTCAAGTGCGAGTATTTCCTGCCCTTCGTCGCAAACGCGCTCATCAAGGAAGGGCGCGGCACCATACGCGTTCTCCCCTGCCACGAGACTTGGCACGGCATCACCTACAAAGAGGATATGCCCAGCGTCGTCGGCTCCATCGCCGCGATGCGCAAGGCCGGCATCTATCCCGAAAAGCTCTGGGAATGAGCTTCTGACACGCGGCGCTGTGCCGCGGAATTCAAATTAAACGGAGGTATCATTATGAACGTTCTTGTCACCGGCGGCGCCGGGTACATCGGCAGCCACACCTGTGTGGAGCTGCTCGAAAAGGGCTATGGCGTTGTCGTTGTTGACAATCTGGTCAACTCCAGCGCGAAATCGCTTGAGCGCGTGGAGCAGATAACCGGCAAATCACTCGACTTCTATCAGAACGACGTCCGCGACCGCGACGCGATGGAGCGCATATTCTCAAAGCACGACATTGACTGCGTCATCCACTGTGCGGGGCTCAAGGCCGTCGGCGAATCCGTTGCCATGCCGCTCGAATACTATGATAACAATTTGTATTCAACCGTCGTTCTCTGCGAGACGATGCGCGATCACGGCGTGAAGAACATCGTTTTCTCCTCCTCCGCCACGGTGTATTCCGGCGACAACACCATGCCCCTGCGCGAGAATTCGCACACCGGCATGTGCACCAATCCCTACGGCTGGACGAAATACATGTGCGAGCAGATCCTGCGCGACACCGGCAAGGCCATCACCGACTGGTCCATCGCCCTTCTGCGCTACTTCAACCCCATCGGCGCGCACAGCAGCGGCCTCATCGGCGAGGATCCGCGCGGCATCCCGAACAACCTCATGCCCTATATCTCGCAGGTCGCCATCGGCCGCCGCGACCATCTGAATGTTTTCGGTGACGACTATGACACGCCCGACGGCACCGGCGTGCGCGATTATATTCACGTTGTTGACCTCGCGCGCGGCCATGTCGCCGCGATAGACTACATGCAGACCCACAAGGGCGAGAACGTGTTCAATCTCGGCACCGGCATCGGTTACAGTGTGCTGGACATGGTGCACGCCTTTGAGCGCGTGACCGGCAAGAAGATTCCCTATGAGATAACCGCGCGCCGCCCCGGCGATCTTGCAACCGTCTACGCAAGCCCCGACAAGAGCGCGGAGCTGCTCGGCTGGAAGGCGCAGTACAATCTCGATGACATGTGCCGCGACACTTGGGCATGGCAGACGAAGAATCCCATGGGCTACGGCGAATAAAGCCCGAATATAATATACAAAGACTTGCGGAGGTGATGCAGTGAAGGCACAGGAAACGGCAAAATACCGCCTGCTGGCGGTCGATTGCTGCGACGGGCTGGTGGACGCGATAAAGTCCCGCGCCCTCGGCGGCTGCATCTCCGCCGTCCTGCGCGCGTCCGCGTCGCAGGACATCCCCGCGATAGTCGCGGCGCAGAAGCCTGACGCCGTGGTGATATCCGGCGGCGCTTCCGCCGCGATCGACGCTGCGGAGCGCTCCTCCTCGGCGATACTCCTGCTGACGGACGACACCGCACTTCCCCGCCGCTGCATCCGCGCCGGAGTTATGACCGCGCATCCGGATGAGCTTGCAGCTGTTCTGCCCTCGCTGCTCGCATCCGCGGAGCGGCTGCGTACGCTGCGCGATAAGACCAGCTCGCTCCAGCAGCGGCTGGACGACAGCAGGATAGTCGCCCGCGCGAAGCTCCTGCTCATCTCGCACCTCGGCATGAGCGAGGGCGACGCGCACCGCTACATCGAAAAGACCGCGATGGACTCCTGTCTGCCCCGCCGCGATGTGGCCGAGGGCATCATCCGCACCTACGAAGAATAAAAATAGTGTACAAAAATTTTCTGTTGAAATTATGGATTTTTTACAGGCCGCCCCATTGACAAATGAGGCGGCTAGGAATATAATCCGCACATATTGAAACGGCAAAGACGTCGTGCATTGGCATGGTGTCTTTGCCGCTATTTTTTCAAAGATATGAGAGGTATAAACATGAACACTGTCACCGAACTTTTTGGCTCCATGGTTTTCAACGACTCCGTTATGCGCGCACGGCTCCCCAAGGACGTATTCAAGCAGGTGCAGCGTTCCATTCAGGACGGCAAGCGTCTTGACAGCTCCGCCGCGACCGTAGTCGCAAACGCCATGAAGGACTGGGCTATCGAAAAGGGCGCCACCCATTTCACCCATTGGTTCCAGCCCATGACCGGCATCACCGCCGAGAAGCACGACAGCTTCATCTCCCCCGTGGAAGGCGGCAAGGTCATCATGGAATTTTCGGGCAAGGAGCTTATACAGGGTGAGCCTGACGCCTCCAGCTTCCCCTCCGGCGGCCTGCGCGCCACCTTTGAGGCCCGGGGCTACACCGCATGGGACCCCACCTCTTACGCATTTATAAAAGACAACGTGCTCTGCATCCCGACCGCGTTCTGCTCCTACGGCGGCGAGGCGCTGGATAAAAAAACTCCGCTGCTGCGTTCCATGGAGGCCATCAACCGTCAGGGCATGCGCGTCATCAAGCTCTTCGGCAACGACGACGTCACCTCCATCCGCACCACCGTCGGCCCCGAACAGGAATATTTCCTCATCGACAAGAGCGTTTACGAGAAGCGCAAAGACCTGATGTACACCGGCCGCACCCTCTTCGGCGCGAAGCCGCCCAAGGGTCAGGAGCTTGAAGATCACTACTTCGGTACGATAAAGCCCCGCGTCTCCGCATTTATGAAGGAACTGAACGAGGAGCTGTGGAAGCTCGGCATCATGGCCAAGACCGAGCACAACGAGGTTGCCCCCGCACAGCACGAGCTGGCGCCCTTCTTCACCACCACCAACATTTCCGCCGACCACAACCAGCTCACCATGGAGCTGATGCAGAAGATAGCAAAGAAGTACGACATGGTCTGCCTCCTGCATGAGAAGCCCTTCGCGGGCGTCAACGGCAGCGGCAAGCACAACAACTGGTCGCTCGTCACCAATACCGGCGTGAACCTGCTCGAGCCGGGCGAGACGCCGTACGAGAATGCACAGTTCCTGCTGTTCCTCTGCGCCGTCATTCAGGCCGTCGATGATTATCAGGACATGCTCCGCATCTCCGTCACCTCCGCTGCAAACGATCACCGTCTCGGCGCGAACGAAGCGCCTCCGGCCATCGTCAGCATGTTCGTCGGCACCGAGCTTGAGGACATTCTCACCGCCATCGAGCACGACATTCCCTACGGCAGTAAGGAGAAGGAGCTCATCAAGGTCGGCGTTCACGTCCTGCCGAAGTTCCCGAAGGATACCACCGACCGCAACCGCACCTCCCCGTTCGCCTTCACCGGCAACAAGTTTGAGTTCCGTATGCTCGGCTCCTCCGCGTCCATCTCCGGTGCGAACGTCGTCATCAACACCGCCGTTGCCGAGTCGCTGCGTCAGTACGCGGACATTCTGGAGAAGTCCACCGACTTTGAGGCTGACCTGCACGATCTGATAAAGTCCGTCATCGCAAAGCACAAGCGCATCATCTTCAACGGCAACGGCTACGACGAGTCTTGGATCCACGAGGCCGAGAGCCGCGGACTGCTGAACCTGCGCTCCACGCCCGACTGCGTCCCCTACTACCTCGCCGACAAGAACGTTGAGCTGTTCACCCGCCACCGCGTTTACTCCCCCACCGAGCTGCACGCCCGCTACGAGATAAAGCTTGATGGCTACTGCAAGGTGCTGCACATCGAGGCGCAGACGATGCTCGACATGGTCTGGAAGGATATTCTCCCCGCCGTCAGCGCATACTCCAAGGAGCTGACCGACACCGCACTTGCGAAGAAAGCGCTCAGCGCCGACATCGACTGCAGCTTTGAGACCGATCTTGCCGTGCGCATCAGCGCACTGACTGCCGCCGCTGTCAAGAAGACCCGCGAGCTTGAGTACGCGGTCATGGGCGTGAAGGATGTCGAGGGTACGCTCGAACAGGCAAAGTATTACAAGGACGTTGTGTTCTCCGCAATGAACGAGCTGCGCATCGTCGTAGACGAGCTTGAGACCCACACCTCCGCCGAGTACTGGCCGTACCCCTCCTACGGTGACATCCTGTTCAGCGTTAAATAATCAAGTCTCCACTATATTTGCCTCTATATTTGTCCTGACACAAAACAAATCATCCGTATGATAACCATACGGATGATTTGTTTATTATCAGCTTTTGTCAGCCCACGGCGTGAGTGCTGAGGTATTCGAGAACCTTGCTGCATCCGGCGCTGCTGAGCGCGTGTCCATCGCCGGTCGAATACTCCGATGCGAGCGAGCCGTTCAGCGTCAGGGCGGAGGAGATATCCGCGTAATAGACGCTTGCCTCGGTGCAGACCTGCTTGAGCCACGTTGTCACCTGCGCGACGGCCACGTTCGTAAGTCCGTCCGCGCCGGTGTAATTCTCGGTCACGGGCAGGAGCGAGCAGACAATTATCTTCGTGTCCGGACTTGCGGAGCGGATGGAATCGATCAGTCCCTTGTACGCCGCGCGGAACGCTTCCTCCGATGCGGAGGCCAGCCCGTCATTGCCGACGCACAGCACGAGCAGCTTCGGCTGGGCTATCATCGCCGCAGTTGCTGCGGATATCTCAGAGCCGTCGGCCGGATATTTGATGACGCAGGACGAAAGGCTCTCGATGGGTATGGTGCCCGCGGTGCTGCCCCAGACCTGCGTATTCGCGCTGCCGCCGGAGAGCATTCCGTAGTCGCGCATCCCGATCATGGTGCTGTCGCAGATGAAGGTCAGGCTTGCGAGATAGTCCTGTCCGGCATTCTTTGTCTCCTTCAGTTCGTTCAGCTCGCCCGGCGCGAGCGGCGCCTGCTGTGCAGTGCCCTCGTCCTTGATGTTCGTCGCCGCGCCGAGATCGACTCCCGGCTTCTCGCTGCTGCCGCCGTAGCCGTGCGCCATGGCGAAGATCAGCCCAAAGAGCACCGCGACGAGGCATATTCCTATGCCGATCGCCCAAAGCGTATCCTTCAGTCCGGTAAGTTTGCCCATCATAAAAATCCTCCATGCGGCCCTGCCGCATCGGTCAAAAAACTGCCTCTAAAAACTCGGCGGACTGTTGCCAGTCCGCCGGATCATTTTTTGAAATTAAAAGCTTACTCCTGCTCTGCCAGAGCCTTTGCCTCTTCGATGACCTTCTGCTGCACGTTGCCGGGAGCTTCCTCGTAGCGGACGAACTTGCAGGTGAAGGAACCGGCACCCTGAGTCATGGAACGCAGGTCGATGGTGTATGAGGTCATCTCGGCGAGGGGAACCTCGGCCTCGATGGTAGTCATGCCGTCCTCAGCGGGCATGGAGCCCATCATGGTGCCGCGGCGCTTGGAGTTGATGTCGCCGATGATGGCGCCCTGATACTCGTCAGGAATGGTGACGAAGAGCTGGCCGATAGGCTCAAGGATGGTGGGCTTGGCCTTGGGGATACCGTCCTGATATGCAAGGCGGGCGGCAGTCTGGAAGGCCATATCGTTGGAGTCAACGGGATGGTAGGAGCCATCGTACAGAGTAGCCTTCAGGCCGACCAGCGGGTATCCGGCGAGAACGCCCTTGACGACCGCGTTGCGCAGGCCCTTTTCGACGGAGGGGAAGAAGTTTTTGGGGACAGAGCCGCCGAAGACTTCCTCGGCGAAGATCATGTCGTCCTGCTCATCCTGCGGCTCGAAGCGGATCCAAACGTCACCGAACTGGCCGGAACCGCCGGACTGCTTCTTGTGACGGCCGTGAGCCTCTACCTTGCCCTTGATCTTCTCGCGGTAAGCAACGCGAGCGGGCTTAAGCTCGGTCTCGACGCCGAAGCGGCTCTTGAGCTTTGCGCACAGAACGTCAACCTGAATGTCGCCTGCGCCGGAGATGACCATCTGATGGGTCTCTGCGTTGTTGACGAGGGTAAAGGAGACGTCTTCTTCGTTAAGTCTTGCAAGACCGCCGGCGACCTTGTCGTCCTGACCCTTGGTCTTGGGGGAGATAGCCATGGAGTAGCAGGGTTCGGGGATCTCGATTGCGGGCAGCTCAGTGCCGTTCTTGTTGTCGGTCACGGTGTCGCCGGTCTTCCAATCCATCTTGCCGATGGCGACGATATCGCCGCAGCAGGCTTCGGTGACTTCGGTGCTCTTCTTGCCGCACATGGTGTACATACGGCCGAGCTTGTCGTTGGAGGAAGCGCGGAGATTGTAGAGGGACATGCCGGCGGTGATCTTGCCGGAGACGACCTTCACAAAGCTGAACTTGCCGAACTTATCAGAAACGGTCTTGAATACGAAGCCAGTCACGCCGTCGTTCTTCTCGACGGGTGCGTGGCAGTAGTCGGCGATGCCCTGGAGCATTGCAACGGTGCCGACGTTGGTCATTGCATCGCTTGCGAAGACGGGAACGACGGAACGATCCTTCATACCGGCCTTCAGCCCCTCGACGATGTCAGCCTCTTCAAGCTCCATGGTCTCGAAAAACTTCTCCATGAGCTCCTCGGTAGCGCCTGCGGCGGCTTCCATAAGCTCTGCGCGAAGCTCCTCAACATGGTCGGCATCTGCCGCGGGGACTGCGCCCTTCTCGGTCTTGCTGCCCTTGGTAATGTAGGCAACGTTGTGGACGAGGTCGATAACGCCGGTACCGTCGGAGGTGGGGATGGTGACAGGGCAGACGATGGAGCCGTACTTGCCCTTCAGTGTCTCAAGAGCCTTGAAGTAGTCGCCGTGCTCTTCGTTGCACTTGGAGATGGTGAACATGACGGGCAGGGAAGCTGCCTTGAGGTAGTTCCAGCAGCGCTGTGCACCGACGGGAATGCTCTCGCCCGTGTCCTTCGCGGAGGTGACTATCATACCGGCCTCGACCGCGCGCAGCGCGCACAGCGCGTCGCCGACAAAGTCAAAGAAGCCGGGGCAGTCCAATACGTTGATCTTGCAGCCGTCGTAGCTGACGGGAGCAATGGAGGTGGCGATGGTTATCTGGCGGGCGATTTCCTCTGCGTCGTAGTCGCATACGGTATTGCCGTCGGAGACCTTGCCGAGACGGTCGATAGCGCCGGTGACGTACAGCATACTCTCGGCCAGACTGGTTTTGCCGTTATTGCCATGACCCAGCAGGGCAATATTGCGGATGTTCTTGGTTTCGTAGCTCATGTGTTGCTTCCTCTCTGTCAGAATATATTAAGATGCAAATTTTAATTGCAAAATTTAATCAGCAATCAATTTATTATACACTAAGGCTTTAGCCTTGGCAATATTAAAATAAGAAAAAATGGCACAAACGTGGTGCTCTCAGCCCTCCGCCACGCTTATCACGGCGACCGGCACGGCGCTGAGCAGCATATACACCAGCAGGAACACGGGGCTTACCGTTCCGGTGGAGATAAGCTTTATGAACACCAGCAGCAGACCAAGCAGCGACGACGCCAGCGTCACCGCCAGATTTGCGCGCACGGCAAGGTACATTTTCCGTCCCGTCTCGGCCACATGCGTGAGCGGCCCGAGCCCCTCGCGGCATACGACCGCCGCGATCTTGCTGTCCTCCCCCGGCGCCGCGGCGGATATCTTGAACCTCTCCACGTACGGCGGGAAATCGTAGCCGTCGGTCGCGATGTCAAAGGTCTTCGCCAGCATTTCGGGGTTGATATTGAAGTCGCGTATCGCAAATATCGGGTGTCGGTCGGAGCGGATGAGATTTATCAGCGCCTGCCGCACCTGAGGCAGCGGGGTGTACTTGACGTTGAAGATGCCGTAGAGCACGCCGTCTATGGCCAGCAGCACCGATGTCTTGCCGACGAGCCTGTACGGCACGCGCACGTTCATGAGCCGCATCAGCTCCGTGCTGCCGCAGATGACGACGCTGCCGTCGATGATGCCCTTCATACCGCCGCCGGAGAGATACTCAAAGTTATCTATCCTGCATGTGGTATAGCCGTTATCCTCCATCAGCTTGCCGAACACTTCGCTGACACTGCATCCCGCCGCGCATATCATGCTCCCCGCGAAGGAGATTATGCGCTCCGGATCACCGTCGGCAAAGATGCGCACATTTTCAAGCTCAACGCTGCCCTCAGGAAAGAGGTCGCGGTCGGTAACGATGAGGTTCTTGCTGCGGCCGATGTCGCTCAGCCCGGACCAGCCCGCTATCGCCGCGCCGCTGGAGAAGATGCGCAGCGAGCCGAGCAGGAACGGCAGCGCAAAGCACAGCAGCGCCGCAATGGGCACTCCGGGGGCGAAGATTGCCGAATAGATAAATATCAGGTCGCCGAAGCTCTTCTTGACCGCGGCGACGATTATCGCCAGCAGCAGCGCCGCGAACATCAGCGGCAGCGCCGCCTTCTGGAATATCTCCTCGTCGGGCGCGGCCTCTTCCGTCCTGTGGACGAAGCCGGAGAACGGGCGCAGCGACTTGAGCAGCGTTATCTCATGCGCCTTGACGTCCATCTCACCGGTCACGGTGTACGCGCGGCGGCCTATCGCCGGTACGCGCAGCGCCTTGCGCATCCCGCGGCAGCTTATCAGCGAGCTTGCGAGCGCGCCGATGAGCGAGAGCGTGGAGATGCAGCAGAGCGAGACGTGCGGGCTTGAGATATTGCCGAGCGAGACTACCAGCGCATCCGCCCCCGTAAGGAAGCAGGAGAACACCGCCAGCGTCTCCGCGCCGGGCTTGCCGCGTACGAGATTCATTATTCCCGTCGTCACGACGTCCAGCGCGAGCAGCGACACGGTAAGCTGCATTGCGAGCAGCGCCGCGGACGCGCACTTATAATCCTTCAGCATGCCGGGGACGGGCAGTCCCACGGTTATCCATATCATCACGACCAGCATTATAAGACTCACTCGCAGGCGCAGCCGCAATGAATTCGTAAAGCTGGCATAATATTTTGACGCGTTGAGCGGGCTGACCTCCGCCCCAAGCTCCTCCGGCTCGTCCTCCATCGTCAGCGAGCTACCCCTGCCGCCGCGCAGGCGGTAAAGCAGCGTGGTTATGACGGAGAATATGTATTCCTTGAAGCTTGACGGGAAGAAGTCCTCCTTCTCCCTGAACTCCGACTCCGGACGTTCATAGTCGATCTTTTCGGCATAATCGTCGCCCAGATCGTAGTCCACGAAGCCCTCGGCGTACCCGTCGTCATCCGTGCGGTGCGCACCGGCGGGGTCAAACGCGTTGAAGCTGTCAAACTCATAGGGCGACCGCTCCTCGGGCGGCTGGGTCGACTCCGGTTCGGGCTGCGGCTCGTCGTACTTCGCAAAGTCGAACTCCGGCTCCTGCCAGGGCGTCTCCTCGGGCGGGGCATAGTCCGTCTCCGCCGGGGCGTCGTCCTCGTATTCGTCCGCAGCTTCGTCAGCCTCGCCGTATTGCGGCTGATACACCGCCTCGTACGCGGGCTCCTCCGGCTCGTACGCATCGTCCTCGTATTCCTGTTCCGATTCCGCCGCCTCATAGGCGCTGGCGCGGCGCTCATACTGATCCTCCGAAAGGTCGTATGCCGTCGCGGCAGCGGCAAATGCGTCGTCCGTGCGGCGGCGGCGCTTTATACGCGGCTTGCCCAGCGAAGCCTGATCGAGCTTATCCACGAGTCTGCGGAAAAATCCGCGCGGCGCTTCATCCTCCGGCTCCTCCGCAGAGTCGGCTCCCGCATAGGCGGAGACGAAGTCCGCGTCATGCGGCAGGGGCGGCGCATAGTCGTAGTCGGCGCTCAGGTCAACGCTTTTCCCGTTGAACGACAGCTCCGTGTCCTTCTTTTTGCCGCCGAGATTGAAGCGCGGGTCAAACTCTATCTCCTCCGCGTCCGTATCGGCGCTGGCCGCGAAGCTCTTCGCGCCGCTGCCGGGACAGTATATCCTTACGCCGTCCTCGTCCTCCGCGTCTGCCGCGGGACTCGGAGAATAGACGCGCACGTCGTCCTCCGGTTCCGTGTCGAATGAGAGATTGAACGCGTCAAAGTCCGGTTCCCCGCGCTCACCTATCTCGTGCGGGAACTCGAATTTCGGTTCGGCAGCTTCCGCGGCGTCCGCTTCCGGTTCGGGAAACGTCACGTCCTGCTCGCCGCCGTATTCGCGGAGTATGGCTTCGAGATCTATCTCTTCGTTCCAGTTATCCATCAAATCTATCCCTTACTGTATATGTAAACCCCCGACTGGGGAGAAAAATGTCGGTGAAGTTTCGCCGCGGTTCAGTCCATGCGCTGTCTGAGTATCTCGTACATGGTTATCGCGGCGGCGGCGCTGGCGTTGAGGGAGCTGACCTGCCCCTTCATCGGCAGGCTCACGATAAAATCGCAGCTCTCAGCCACAAGTCGCCCCATCCCGTCGCCCTCGGAGCCGATCACAAGCGCGAGCGCGCCGGTGAAATCGGTCGTCCAGAGGCCGTTCTGACCTCCGGCGGCGGTGCCGTATATCCAGAGTCCGTTGTCCTTGAGCGTCTTTATCGCGGCGGGCAGGTTCGCGACGCGGGCGATGAGCATATGCTCCGCCGCACCGGCGCTCGCCTTGTCAACTATCGCGGTCAGCCCCGCGGAGCGGCGCTTCGGTATCACGACGCCGTGCGCGCCGACGCATTCCGCGGTACGGATTATCGCGCCGAGGTTGTGCGGGTCGCTTATCTCGTCGCACACGATGACGAACGGCGGCTCTCCGCGCTCTGCCGCGAGCGCCAGAATATCCTCGATCGAGCAGTAGTCGCGCACGGCGCACACGGCGATGACGCCCTGATGCGCCTTGGTCTGGCTCATAAAGTCGAGCTTGCGTCGGTCGCTCTCCACGACGACTATGCCCTTCTCGCGCGCCTTGGACGCTATATGTCCCAGCGTCTTGTCCACGTCGCCGCGGGCGATGAATATCTTGTCTATCGCGCGTCCTGCGCGCAGCGCCTCGATAACGGCGTTGCGGCCTTCAATAAGCTCATTTTTTATCTCGTTGTTATCTATCATCAGAAAAATCTCCGGTAAACATAATATGACAAGTCTCATAATAACACAATGTTACCGAAACATAAAGATAATTTTTCGCCTTTAACAAAATTTTCATAGACTTGAGCTTAAAATAAGGGTATATTTATATATACTCTTCACATGGCGCACACCCTGCGCGCGAAACGACCTGCATTCCCAAGGAGGAACTCTATATGAAAAAGCCCATGGACTATGTCTATCGCTTCTGCAATAAGCACCCGAACTTCGGCATCCCGAACCTGATGAAATACATCGTCGGCGGAAACGTCGTGTTCTGGCTGCTGAGTCTTGTCAATCCCGTTCTGATGAGCTACCTGTCGTTCTCCCCTGCCGCAATTCTGCACGGGCAGGTCTGGCGGCTCATCAGCTTCATATTCTACCCCGTCAGCTTTGATTTTCTCGCCTTGTTCGCTTTCTATTTTTATTATCTCATCGGCAACACGCTGGAGCGCTACTGGGGTACGCCGCAGTTCACGATATTTTTCTTCTCCGGCGTCATTCTCTCCGAGATATTCGCCTTCATCGTCTACTTTGTCTCCGGCGTTAGCCTGAACATCACGGCGACATACATCTATTTCTCGATGTTCTTCTCCTTTGCGACGCTCTACCCGGACATGACCATACTGCTGTTCTTCATCATCCCGGTCAAGATAAAGTGGCTCGCCTACGTCAACGCCGCGTTCTTCCTTATAAATATCTTCACCACCAGCTTTCCTCTCAACATGCTCCCCGTCGTGGCGCTGCTGAACTTTATGATATTCTGCGGCGGTGATCTGTTTCATGCGGCGAAGATACACAAGCCCAGCGCGAACACCGTAAACTTCCGGCGCGAATCGCGGCGCATACGTCAGGAGCAGCGCGACAAGCTCTACACCCATAAGTGCGCCGTGTGCGGCCGCACAGACACCGACTATCCCGATCTTGAGTTCCGCTACTGCTCGAAGTGCGCCGGATATCACTGCTTCTGCCAGGATCACATAAACAACCACATTCACTTCACCGAGTGAGCGACATTCAAAAAATATCCGATAAATTTTCATAAAAACCGCTATCCCTCCCGAAGCCCGGATGATATCATCTGAGCATCAGGAGGGATTTACCATGAAAAAAGCACTTTCCATCGCAGTATCCGCAGCAATGCTGTTCTCCCTCAGCGCCTGCGGCAGCAATGAAACCATTGCGGAAACCCCATCCCCGACGGCGACGGAGCTTCAGGCTTCAGTTGAAACCGCCGCTGTCGACTCCAGCATGTTCACCAAACGCGACAGCAGCACGGACTACGACGAGGCCGCCGCGCAGTACATTGATCTCGACGCGCAGACCGGTGACATCACTCTCACCGAGGCCGGGGATTACGTCCTTAGCGGTACGCTTACCGACGGCAGCGTCATAATAAACGCGCCTGAGGACGCGAAGCTGCACCTTATTCTCAACGGTGCGCACATCGCGAGCCAGAGCGCGGCGGCGCTGTACGTGATAAGCGCCGACAAGGTGTTCGTCACGCTCACGGACGGCAGCGAAAACGGCATCAGCGCGGCGGGCGATTCCGCCGAGGACGACTACGCAAACGTTGATGCCGCGATATTCGCCCGCTGCGACATAAGCTTCAACGGCAGCGGCTCGCTCAGCGTCAGCAGTGCGAAGGGGCGCGGCATCGTCAGTAAGGACGATCTTGTGTTCACCGGCGGCAGCTACATGATACAGGCCGCGAACCACGGCATATCCGGCAAGGACAGCATCCGCATTGCGGACGGCAGCTTTGATCTCTCCTCCGGCAACGACGCATGTCACTGCTCGGGCGACTTTGATTTTCTCGCGGGCAGCATGGAGATCAGCGCCGCGGACGACGGAGTCCACAGCGACGCCGCGCTGAGCGTCAGCGGCGGCAGTATTACCATCTCACTGTGCTATGATGGGCTTGAGGGCGTCACCGTCGATATCAGCGGCGGCATGATCGACATCACCTCCTCCGACGACGGTATCAACGCCGCGAACGGCAGCAGCGACAGCGCCCATGATGGCACTGACGGCACTCCCGCAGAGTCTGCCGGCGGTGTCACCGATATGAGCGGCGATCCGCCCGAAAAGCCCGACGGGGACAGCGCGCCCGACATGAGCTGCGCAGGTATGCGGCGCCCCGACGGCGGCACTCCTCCCGAGAAGCTGGACGGCAGCGGGGATACAGGCACCGCGTCCGGAAGCACGCCCGAAGCTCCGGCTGACATGCCCGAAGCCCCGACCAACATGCCCGGCGGAATGGGAGGCGGCTTCGGCGGCGGAGACGATCTGTTCGCCGCGGACAGCAGCTGTCTCGTCACGATCAGCGGCGGCACGGTGCGCATCAACGCGCAGGGCGACGGCATAGACTCCAACGATGATCTGGTCATCAGCGGCGGCGAGGTCTATATCTCCGGCCCGCGCAATGGCGGCGACGGCGCCCTGGACTATAACGGCAGCGGCACGATCAGCGGCGGCATCGTCGTGGCCTGCGACATGGGCGGCATGAGCCAGAATTTCAGCGACGGCAGCCAGTGCTCCGCGATGATAAGCCTCAACGGCAGCGGCGAGATCAGGCTCACCGACGCAAGCGGAAATGTGCTGCTCAGCTACACCCCCGCGGACGACTATTCCTGCATCGTCGTGAGCTGTCCGGAGCTTTCGGAGGGCAGCGAATATACCCTCAGCTACGGCAGCGCGTCCCAGAGCTTCACCCAGAGTGAAGCGCATATGGGCTCCGCGTCGAACGTCCCCGCCGGAGGTCTCGGCGGCATGGGCGGCAACATGGGCGGCGGATTCGACAAATCCCGCAGGCCGTGATCGACGTTAGATTAACATAATGTAATTTACATATTATCATTTACATATTGTATGTAAAGAATGGGACGGCATCTTCCGTCCCATTCTTTGTTTGTTCGGTGCATACTTTCTTTTCCCCTCTGCCAGCGTCTCCCCCTCCGGCGACCCCTTTCCCCTAGAAGGGGCAGCGCGATGCGGCAAAGACTGGGCATTGGCGCATCGCAGTACCTCATTTACATTCCCCATCGATGATGATATAATCATAGTCTCTGGAACGGAGTGCTGCTATGGAAACATCATCAAGAGAACTAAACATAAAATACGCGTTCGTACAGGCCGGATACTGGATGGGCTTCTGCGTAGCGTTCAGCTTCGGCGCTGTGATGCTTCAGGCGCGCGGCTGTTCGAACGCGGAGCTTGGCGGAATAATGGCCGCCGGCAACATCTGCGGCTTCATCCTCTCGCCTATGCTCGCCGAGCGGCTTGACAGCTCGAAACGCCTCACGGTATACCACGCGCTCTGGGCATTGCAGCTTTTCGAGCTTGTGCTGCTTGCTGCCTTCGCGCTGATACCCGGGCACGGCACAGCTGTCGCCGTGATATACACACTATATATAGCGATTGAGGTCTGCATAAATCCGGTCAACACGCAGCTGTATAACCTCATGGAGCTGCGCGGCATACATATAAACTACGGTCTCGCGCGCGGCGTCGGCTCGCTGGCGTTCGCCGCCATATCCGCCGTGCTCGGCATACTCGCAGGCAGCCTCGGCGCGGCATCGCTGCCGGTCGCAGGGCTGGTGCTCTGCCTGTTCCGCTGCGCCGCGCTGCTCGCCATCCAGCTCCGCCTGCGCCGCGGCGGCAATTCCGACGCGCTTCCGGAGAACGGTGCAAAGAGTGAGGACAGCCGCTCGCTCATCGCCTTTCTGCGGTATAACCCGCGGTTCTGCGGGCTGCTGCTCGGCGTCGCGCTGCTGTTCTTCGGGCACAACACGGTGTCGAATTTCATGATAAACGTCGTGCGCAGTGTCGGCGGGAACGAGACGAGCATGGGCTGGCTCAACGCCTTCATGGCATCGACGGAGATCCCGATAATGTTCCTGTACGACCGGCTGACGCGGCGGGTCAAATGCCCCGCGACCCTGCGCTTCGCGGGAATAATGTTCTCGGTCAAGGCCGCGGCCTTCGTGCTCGCGCCGAATATGCTCGGGCTGTACGGCGCGTGTGCACTGCAATCGCTGTCCTTTGCGCTTCTGATCCCCGCAAGCGTCAGATACGTCAACCTGTATATCGCCCCGGCGGACTGCGCAAAGGGGCAGGCGCTCATCGCCGGTATGACCAGCCTCGGCTCGATATTCGCAAGCTTCGTCGGCGGGATGCTTTATGATATGACCAGCGTCAAGATAACGCTGCTCGTCGGATTTGCCGCAGCGGCAGCCGGCGCCGTTCTGTGCCAGATAGGCACGGTGCGCGAATAACGCGAAAAAATATGACCCCCTCCGTATGACATATCATACGAAGGGGGTCATATCTATATATTCCGGCTTCAGTCGCCGAAGGAAATGCCGATGTCGCGCGCGACCTTTATCAGCGGATGATCCACGGGGAGGAACTTTGTGCGGCTGGCCGCCTCCTCCAGCGGGATGGAACAGATGTTTCCGCCCTGTATCGCGACCATGCGGCCATACTGCTTATTGATGATAAGCTCCGCCGCCGCGGCGCCGAACTGCGTTGCTAGGACGCGGTCGTACGGGCAGGGAGGGCCGCCGCGCTGATAGTGCCCCGGCACGGTCACGCGGGTCTCCTGTCCGGTGAGGGCTTCGAGCTTCGCGGCGATCTCGTAGGACACGGTGGGATAGCTGGAATTCTCGCGCATATGACGCTTCGTCTCCTCGTCCAGCACCGCGTCGGTCTTAGCAACCGCGCCCTCGGCGCAGGCAACGATGGAGAAGCTGCGGCCTTTTTTCCTGCGCTTCTCGATAAGCTCCGCAACCTTGTTGATATCATACGGTATCTCCGGAATTAGAATGACGTCCGCTCCGCTGCCGATACCGGCCTGCAGCGTCAGCCATCCGGCGTCGCGCCCCATCAGCTCCACGACGAAAATGCGTCCATGGGAGCTTGCGGTGGAGTGTATGTAGTCGATAACATTCGTGGCGATGTCAACGGCGCTTTGGAAGCCGAAGGTGGTGTCCGTGCCGTAGATATCGTTGTCAATAGTCTTCGGGAGCGTGATGACGTTCATCCCGGCGTCCATCAGGAGCTTTGCGCTCTTCTGCGTCCCGTTGCCGCCCATGATGACCAGGCAGTCGAGGTTGAGGCGGTTATAGGTGTCGAGCATAGCGGGGATGAGGCTGTTGCCGTCCTCATCAACGATGTCTTTTCCGGGGATATAGCGCTGGCGGGAGGTGCCGAGTATCGTGCCGCCCTCGGTAAGGATGCCGGAGAAGTCATTCGGCTCCATGAATTTGTAATCCCGCTCTATAAGGCCGCGATAGCCGTCGTACATACCGTATATCTCAAGGTCTTCGACATGCTCAAATAGGGATTTTGCAACACCGCGCATTGCGGCGTTGAGTCCCTGACAGTCGCCGCCGCTCGTGACCAGCGCGACTCTTGTCGGTTTATTCATTGAAATTCCTGCCTTTCTGAAAACGCATCGCCTGCGGCGGGCGGCACCGGATGTACGCTTCCCTGCCGCGCGGCGGATATAGCTTTTATGACCTTTTATGCCCTATATTATCGTATAATCCGACAGGAATTTCAAGGCGGGAAAATAGACAAATTTTACGCAAATAACCATTGCTGAAAAAGCCGTTTATATGCTATAATTTATAAGCCTTTTTTTGCAATTCATGCGGGCATGTTTCCCGCAATCTCAATAAAGGAGCTACGACATGGCAATGAAAGGGAATTCCTTTATGCATCGCGTCGCGGAGCTTATCGTAAAGCTGCGCTGGGTGTTCATAATCCTCTTCGTCGCGGCAATAGTTTTTTCGGCGTTCTCGGTGCAGTGGATACAGGTCGAGAACGATATAAAGGCCTATCTGCCGGACAGCTCTGAAGCCAAGCAGGGTCTCCAGATAATGAACCGAGAGTTTGTCACCTACGGCACGGCGGATATCATGGTGCAGGATGTGAACCGCGAGGAGGCCATGGAAATATACGACGCGCTCGTCGCCCACGACGGGGTCATTCTCGTGAACTTTGACCTCACTGAGGCTCACTATAAGGATGCGGCAGCGCTCTATTCCGTCACCTTCAACGGCCCCGCCGAAAGCGAGGAGTGCACCGCGGCGATGGAGAGCGTCCGCCCGCTGTTCGCCGGTCATAAATATTATATGTACTCCGACGCCTTCAGCAATCTCACCGAGATAATCGTCAACGAGATGAAGGGTGTCGTCGTCATCGTCGCGCTGGTCGTTGTGGCGGTGCTGATATTCACGTCGAGCACCTACGCCGAAGTCCTTGTCCTGCTCGGCACCTTCCTCGCCGCGGCCATCATCAACATGGGCACTAACTTCCTGATGGGGAAGATATCCTTCGTTTCAAACTCCGTCGCCATCGTCCTTCAGCTCGCCCTGAGTGTGGACTACGCGATAATATACTGCAACCGATATAAAGAAGAACACAAGACAAAACCGATACGTCAGGCGGCCATCGACGCGCTCACGATGTCCATCCCCGAAATTTCCGCCAGCAGCCTGACCACCATCGCCGGACTTACGGCGATGACCTTTATGAAATTCCGTCTCGGCTTTGACATGGGCGTGACACTAATCAAGTCCATCGTGTGCAGCCTGCTGTCAGTGTTCCTGCTGATGCCGGCGCTGCTCATGTGCTGCGGCAAGCTCATGGATAAAACGAAGCACAAGAACTTCGTACCGAAGATCAACTTTGCGGGCAAGTTCGCATATGCCACGAGATTTATAATCCCGCCGCTGTTCGTGCTGCTCGTCGTCGGAGCATATTTCACATTCGGCAGCTGCAATTATGCTTACTCCATGGATCTTGTCCACACCAAGCGCCAGAACGAGCAGGACATCGCCGCGAACGCCATACATGAGCGCTTCGGTGAAAATAACCTTATGGTCGTTATCGTTCCGTCCGGCAGCTATGAAAAAGAGGCCGAGCTCATCTCGGAGCTTGAGGCCTGCCCGGAGGTGAATTACGCCCTCGGCATCGCGAATATCGACGCGATAGACGGCTATAAGCTCGGCGACATGGTGGATTACGCCGAATTTTCCGGCATTGCGGGCGTGGACGCCATAACAAGTCAGGCGCTCTTCGCGTACTACGCGGCAAGTCAGGACGAGTACCGAGACGCGAGCGACGATCTGACCGGCTACAAAGTGCCGCTGGTCGATCTGTTCCTCTTCCTGTACGATATGCGCTATGACAGTCCCATGCCGCTCGGCGAGGAGCAGATAGCGCTGATCGAGGATCTTTACTCTCAGCTTCAGGTAGCAACCGTGCAGCTGCAAAGTGAGGATTACAGCCGTTTCCTGCTGTACGTCGATCTGCCGATGCAGGGCGACGACACCTTTGATTTCCTCCAGCGCGCACGGCTCATCGCTTCGCAGTATTACCCCGAGGGCAGCGTGTACTTCACCGGCAACGCCGTGGCGGCAAGCGACTTCAACGACACCTTTGTCAGCGACAACATGGTCGTGAGCCTGATGTCGCTGGGGCTCGTCATGCTGATATTACTCTTTACCTTCTGTTCGCTCGGAATGCCGCTGCTGCTGATCCTGGTCATTCAGGGCAGCATCTGGATAAACTTCTCTATCCCCGTCCTGCGCGGCAACTACGTGTTCTTCATGTGCTACCTCATCGTCAGCGCGATACAGATGGGCGCGAACATCGACTACGCCATCGTCATCTCCTCGCGCTATAACGAGCTGCGCGGGAAGATGCCCAAGCGCGATGCGATAATCGACACGCTGAACTTCTCGTTCCCGACGGTCATCACCTCCGGCACGATGATGGTCATCGCCGGACTCGTCATCGGCGATCGCGTGTCGCAGGTCGTCATCGCGGGCATCGGGCAGTATGTCAGCATCGGCACGATAATCACCATCGTGCTCGTAAACTTCGTCCTGCCGCAGCTTCTCCTGCTGGGGGACGGCTTCGTGCAGGCGACTACCGTGAAGCTGCGCGGGCTGCACGTCAAGGATCCGCGCCGCACCGCGAGACTGGCGTTCAACGTGCTGCTCGCTGCGGCCTGTGTGTTCGCGCTCGTCGCGGCTCCGATGTGCCATGCGGCGGTCGACTCATGGCAGAGCAGCTCCGTGAGCGAGAATAAGCAGCTTCTGAAGCAGACGCGTGAGCTGCGCCAGCTTGCCGAGAAGCTGAGCATGGATCAGACCCGATACGACGATCTGCGGTACAGCTTCGCCGAAAGCCTTGTGACCGACACCGTCGGCAGCGATCAGCTTGCAAGCGGTGAGGCGCAGTATAACGCCGGTAAGGCACAACTTGAGGCCGGTCAGGCGCAATACGACGCAGGCAAGGCACAGCTTGACGACGCGAAGTCGAGATACGAGAGCGGCAAAGCCGAATACGAGGCTGGACTTGCGGAGTATAACGCAGGCAAAGCCCAGCTCGAAGCCGGTCAGGCGCGCTATGACGCGGGCGCGGCACAGCTTGAGGCCGCCAAGCGGCAGTACGCCGAGGGCGAAGCGAAGCTGAACGCCATCACGCCGATATATAACGCAATTCTTCCGCTGTATAACGATTATCAGCGTCTCCAGGCCGAGTATGACGCGGCCGTCGCCGAGGGCGACACGGTCAAGGCGCTGCTCATCAAGCCGAGGCTTGATGCGGCGCGCATCGCGCTCGACACTCAGGTCGCCGGTACGGGCTACTCGCTGTCCGGGATAATCACGGAATATCAGGCCGGACAGCAGCAGCTCGCCGAGGGCAAGGCGCAGATAGAGGCCGCCGAAGCGGAGCTCGCGGCGGGCAAGGCAGAGCTTGACGCCGGATACGCGCGGCTCGCCGAGGCGGAAAAGCAGCTGGCGGCGGGCAAAGCCGCGCTGGAAGACGGCGAAAAGCAGATAGCCGACGGCGAACAGCAGCTTGCAGCCGGTAAGGCGGAGCTTGACGCGGGCTACTCCCGTCTCGACGCCGCCGGTGCACAGCTCGCGGCAGGGCGGAACCAGCTTGCTGCGGCGCGCGAACAGCTTCAGGAGGATCTGGCGGCGCTGGATAAATATTCAGACGAGAAGGAGCGGCTTGAGGCCGGAATGAAGCTGCTGATGTCCAATGAGAACGTGAAGAAGCTCTCCGGCAGCACGGCTACGTACGCGGAGCTTTGCGACGCCGCGGAGGAATACTTCGCCTCGCAGATAGACTCGGCGAACGACGAGGCGTGGTGGGCGGACGTTCTGACTGCCGCACTGACTGTAACGGTCGTGCTGGCGCTCATTTCGCTGCTGCTCTGGCAGTTTGTGCGCAGCAGCGGAGCGGCGGCGATCATCGCCGGTGTATCGGCAGTCGCGGCGCTGGTGTGCGGAGTTCTGTGGCATAATCATTGTCCGGCGGACGGCACGCTCGCCTTCGCGGCGGGTCTGACGCTGTGCCTTATCGCCGTGGTGTGCACCGACCTGATGGCGCACCGTGCGAAGGAGGCCTCGGCGGTTCCGGCCTCATCGGTGACTGCAAACTGAGCAAGGGCACGCAGATTATGGGAGTGGATCGGGCTTGACGGCCTGAACATATAAAAAGGAGGAAAAAACATGAAGAAAATGAAAGTTATAGCAATAGTGCTGGCGGCAGTGCTGTGCATGGGGCTGCTGTCCGGATGCGGCAGCTTCTCCGCCACGGAGCTGGTCAAGAACAATCTTGACCTCATCTACCTGAACCAGTACACCGACGACTACCTGACAAGGGTAGGGCTTGACAAGGAGCAGGCCGATCAGGAGTATGAGGGCGGTCTGGAGGTTGAGGCGGAGTATTTCGCCAACACGTTCGACATTGATCTGGATATCTGCGGCGACGAGATACGCCAGCAGATCATCGACCTGTACCGTCAGATATACACCCACAGCAAGTATGAAGTAGGCTCGCAGAGTCGCAATGGCGACACTTATCTTGTGCAGCTGACGGTTTACCCCATCGACATCTTCCAGAAAGTTAACGATGAGGACTCCGAAGCTTTCTTGGCGGATATGCAGGAGCGCGCCGACGCCGGTGAGTTTGTCAACATGACCGACGATGAGTATGAAGTCGTCTGGGCGCAGGCGATCATCGACATGGTCTCCGCCCGCATCGACTCTATCGGCTACCTCGACCCGCAAACCATCTCCGTGCAGGTCGTGAAGGGCGAGGACAATGTCTACGTCATCGACGACAGCGATTTCAACCGCATCGACAGTCTGATCATCGCATACTGAAATTTGTTTTTATGCACTGGCCGATTTTCGGCCATATTGTCTGAAAACTCCGGGGACATCCGTCTCCGGAGTTTTTTGTCGTTATCGCTCCATTTTGGTTAAATATGCACTTGAAATTCCATTCCGCCTCGGTTACAATATGACCTGCGCGCTTCGGCGCAAATTTTTATTTTTAAAGGTAAGGTAATTTCAATGCAGCGTGAATCGTTTCGCTCCCGCCTAGGCTTTCTGCTTGTCAGCGCGGGCTGCGCTATCGGAATCGGCAATGTCTGGCGCTTCCCGTATGTGACGGGTCAGAACGGCGGCGGCTTTTTCGTCCTGATCTATCTCATCTGCCTGCTTATAATGGGCGTGCCGGTGCTCACGATGGAGCTTGCGGTAGGCCGCGCGGGCAAAAGCAGCGCGGTTCTGGCGTACAGGAATCTTGAGGGCAAGGGCCGCAAGTGGCACATTCACGGCTGGTTCTGCCTGCTCGGCTGCGTAGTGCTGATGATGTACTACACCACCGTTACCGGCTGGATGATAGATTATTTCGGCAAATTCCTGACCGGCAGCTTCCACACCGGTATGGACACCGCCTCCGTCACCGCCGAATTCGGCACGATGCTGTCAAATCCCGGCGAGATGGTGATATGGACGGAGCTTGTCGTGATTGTCGGCTCTCTGGTCTGCTCGTTCGGCCTGCAAAAGGGTCTTGAACGCGTGAGCAAGATCATGATGCTCGCACTGCTGGCGCTCATCATGGTGCTCGCGATACACAGTCTCACTCTGCCCGGCGCCGCCGATGGCATGAAATTCTATCTGCTGCCCTCTATAGATTCGATACGCAAGGTCGGCCTCGGCTCGATAATCACCGCCGCCATGAACCAGTCCTTCTTCACGCTGAGCCTCGGCATCGCCGCGATGGAGATCTTCGGCAGCTACATGCCGCAGGATCAGACCCTGCCGGGCGAGGCCGTGCGCATCTGCGCGCTGGACACCTTCGTCGCGCTCATGGCAGGCACGATCATCTTCCCCGCCTGCTTCTCCTTCGGCATCCAGACCGACAACGGCCCGTCCCTGATATTCCAGACCCTGCCGAACGTGTTCGTCAACATGGCCGGCGGCCGTTTCTGGGGTGCGCTGTTCTTCCTGTTCATGATCTTCGCAAGCCTGTCCACGGTGCTTGCGGTGTTTGAAAACATCATTGCCATCTGCATGGACACCTTCGGCTGGAGCCGGACGAAAGCCTCCGTCGTAAACGGCATTCTTCTGCTTGTGCTGAGCCTGCCCTGCGTGTTCGGCTACAACATCTGGAGCAATGTGCACCTCATCGGCGGACGCGATATCCTCGACAGTGAGGACTTCATCGTCAGCAACCTTCTTCTCCCCATTGGCTCTCTGGTGTATCTGCTGTTCTGCGTGACCAAATGGGGCTGGGGCTTTGACAAATACCTCGCCGAGGCCAACCGCGGAAAGGGTCTGAAGCTGTCCCCGAAGCTGAAGCCCTACTTCCAGTGGATCCTGCCGATACTGATACTCATCATCCTCATTCAGGGGCTCTGAGTATAAAATCTCGCTCGCGCGGGGACAATAGAGTCAGCCGTACATAAGATGTATTGGGCGACTTTATTACCCGGAGAGTGAGACCCATGGTAAAACGAGGAGATATTTATTACGCTGACCTTAGTCCGGTGGTCGGCAGTGAGCAGGGCGGGATGCGTCCGGTGCTCATCGTGCAGAACGACACTGGAAACCGCCACAGCCCGACCGTTATTGCCGCAGCGATAACGAGTCAGATGGGTAAAGCGCGCCTGCCGACGCACATCCAGCTTCAGGGGCAGAGCGTCGGTCTGAGTCGGGACAGCGTCATTCTGCTCGAACAGATACGCACCATAGACAAATCGCGTCTGCGCGAGCGGATGGGGCGGCTGGACGAGAACACGATGAGCGCGGTAGACAGCGCCATCGCGGTCAGCTTCGGGCTTCAGGGTTAAAGCGTTTTTTGATGAATAAGCATCGGCTTCGTGCATATAAATATGCACGAAGCCGATTTCTATTTCTTCAAAGGAGCAAACCATGATCTACGCCATTCACCCCGTCGGAAAGCTGACCGTCACGCCTGAAGGGGCATATCTGCACTTTCACGCCGAAGCGCCGCAGGCGGCGGGGCTTTTGCGTCTGTGGCTCTCCGGCTGCGGACGCTGCGAGAGCTTGGGGCTGATGGAGCCGCGCGGCGGCAGGCTGGTATTGGATCGCCGCCTGAGCCGGCGGGAGCTGTGCCGCTTCCCCGCCCAGATTGAGCGCGCAGAGCTGGCGGAGCAGCGGCCGTCGGGCGCGCCCGCGCGGGAGCCTGAGCCGGCGCCGTCCCATGATGCATCCGATGTTATATGGCGCGGTGACGCCGGAACGGAGCTTGTCGCAGAGATAAACGGGCGGAGATATATCGCGCTGCCCGCAAAGCTGCGCCGCCCCTCCCACTGCTCACGAAATATCGGCGGGCAGGAATACGTGATTTTCCCCGCGCCGTCTTGTAAAAACGGCGATAATAGTGTATAATAAAATTTCTAAAAAGCAAAAAAACATCCCAAAAGGAGATATACATATGCTAATGACAGACCTCATCGCCGCCAAGCGCGACGGCGGCAAGCTCAGCGCCGAGGAGATCGACTTCATGGTGCAGGGCTACACTAAGGGCGAGATACCAGACTACCAGATGTCCGCAATGTGTATGGCCATCCTTCTGCGCGGCATGGACGACGAGGAGACGCTGAATCTCACGATGTCCATGATGCGCTCCGGCGAGGTGCTCGACCTCAGCGCCATCAAGGGCGTGAAGGCCGACAAGCATTCCACAGGCGGTGTCGGCGATAAGACGAGCCTTATCCTCTGCCCGATGGTCGCGGCCTGCGGGCTGAAGATCGCCAAAATGTCCGGGCGCGGACTGGGACACACCGGCGGCACCATCGACAAGCTGGAGAGCTTCCCTGGCTATGACACGGGCATCTCGGACGAACGCTTCATTGAAAACGTCAACCGCGTCGGCATCGCCATCACAAGTCCGACCGCGGACATTGACCCCGCAGACAAGAAGCTCTACGCCCTGCGCGACGTGACCGGCACCGTGCCGAGCATACCGCTCATCGTCAGCAGCATCATGTCCAAAAAGCTGGCCGCGGGCGCGGACGTCATCGTGCTGGACGTCAAGTGCGGCGGCGGCGCGTTCATGAAGACCGAGGAGCAGGCGCGCGAGCTTGCCCGCAACCTCACCCGCATCGGCAACATGGCCGGACGCAAGACCGCCGCGGTCATCACCGACATGGATCAGCCGCTCGGCTGCGCGGTCGGCAACGCCGTCGAGGTCAAGGAGGCCATCTCCGTCCTCTCCGGTGAAACACAGGGCGACCTGCTTGAGCTGTGCCTGACGCTCGGCAGCTGCATGCTCGTCTCCGCAGGCTTTGCCAAGAATGACGACGAGGCGCGCGCGGAGCTTATGGAGACCATCCGCAGCGGCAAGGCGCTGCAGAAGCTGGCAGATCTTGTTGAGGCTCAGGGCGGCGACGCGGACGCAGTATATGAGCCGTCGATGCTGCCCGACGCGAAGGTAAAGCTTGAAGTGCCGAGCACCGAGGCGGGCTATGTCAGCCATATCAACGCCGAAGAAGTCGGCCTTGTGAGCATGCATCTCGGCGGCGGCCGCGCCACCAAGGAGAGCACGATCGATCTTTCGGTCGGCGTCGTGCTGGCAAAGAAGCTTGGCGACCATGTCGAAGAGGGCGAAAGCCTCGGCACGATACACGCCTCCAGCATGGAGAAAGCACAGGAGGCGGCGGAGCTTTTGCGCGGTTGCTATAAATTCAGCACCGCTCCGGTCGAGCGTCCGGCGTTCATCAAGGGCATTGTCAGATAAGAATATTGATACGAGCAAGCCGTCCATATGGGCGGCTTGTTCTATTATATTCGTCTGAACCCACGCGCAGCAAAAAAGCCGCCCGTATGGGCGGCTTTTTTATGCTATGTATTGTTGGTATTAGACTATTCCTGAAACCCGAATCAAGCTTTCTTGGCCTTGGGCTTTGCAAGAACCTGAACGCCCTCGACGACGAGGATGACAGCCAGAACGATGAGGCCGACGGACCAAATCATCTGGAACCAGTCGCCCCATGCAGCGGTCTTGTCTGCAACCAGACCGGCGATGAGCTTGATCTTTGCGATGATGGTCATGGTCAGGGAAGTGCCGGTCGCGGCAAGCATGAATACCATCGGGACAAAGAACATCTTGTTGCTCTTACCGACCTGACCGAGCCAGGAGGCAACAGCCAGCATTGCGATACCGGCGAGGAGCTGGTTGGCAGCGCCGAACACGCCCCAGATCTGGTTGAGGCCCATGAAGCCCATGCCGCAGCCGATAACGACCATGATGAGAGTTGCAACGAAGGGGTTGGAGAAGAACTTGCGAGCACCGGTGAGCTCCTCGCGGGTCTTTCCTTCGGGAACGAACAGCTCAGCAAACATGTAGCGAGCCAGACGAGTACCGGAGTCAAGAGAGGTCAGTGCGAAGACGGAGACCGCAAGAGTCAGCAGGGTGTAGGTGGTGTCGTAGACAGGGTTGGAGAAGTCTGCAACGCCGCCGAAGGTGGTAGCGACCATGGTGGCAACGCCGCCGGCGAAGATGGTGGGAGGTGCGGTGAGCAGGAACTTCTCGCCGCCGCCGATGTTGGTCTCTTTGAAGACAACGCCGATGGCGATGAGGGCGATGATTGCCAGAGCGGACTCGACGATCATTGCACCGTAGCCGATGACCTTTGCGTCCTTCTCAGAGTCGAGCTGCTTGGAGGTCGTACCGGAACCGATCAGAGAGTGGAAGCCGGAGACAGCGCCGCAGGCGACGGTGATGAACAGGGTGGGGAAGAGGCTTGCGTTGCCGTTGAGGCCGCCCCAGCCTGCGAAGGCGGGCAGATCGACCTTCGCGCCGGAGAAGAGAATACCGATGATAGCAATGATCATCATGCCGTAGAGCAGGAAGGAGCTGAGGTAGTCACGCGGCTGGAGCAGCATCCAGACAGGAAGCAGAGAAGCGGCCATGACGTAAACTGCGATGAAGAGGACCCAGAAGGTACGGCTGCAGTTGATACCGAAGTTCAGACCTGCGATAACGATGGCAATGATGCCGATGATACCGACGATGGTAGCGGGGCCTATCTTGCAGTTCTTGCGGTAGACGAAGAAGCCGAAGATAAAGGCGATAACGATAAAGAGCAGAGAGGTAGTTGCGGTAGAAGCGTTGCCGCTGACGTTAGCACGACCGACGGTGAACAGAGGAATTGCGGGCTCACCATCCTTCGCAACGGAGACGAAGGTACCGGCGACAACTGCGGTGAAGGAAGCGATAACGAGAATAAGAACGAGCAGTGCGAAGATGGTGAACAGTCTCTGTGCCTTGACGCCCATGCTGTCCTTGATGACCTCGCCGATGGAGCCGCCGTTGTGACGGATAGAGGCGAACAGAGCACCGAAGTCATGCATTGCGCCGAAGAAGATACCGCCGATGACAATCCACAGGAAAACGGGAACCCAGCCGAAGATAGCGGCCTGAATAGGTCCGTTAATGGGGCCGGCGCCGGCGATGGAAGAGAAATGATGTCCCATCAGGACGGCGGGGTTGGCAGGAACGAAGTCCTTTCCGTCGTAACTGGTGTGTGCCGGGGTTTCACGATTGGGATCCACGCCCCATTTCTTTGCAAGGAAGCTACCGTAGAAAATGTAGCCGCATGCCAGCAGGGCGAGTGCGATGATGAGAATAAGAATTGCGCTCACACTTTTCACTCCTTATAAAAAATGTTTTATTTACTCGCGGCCGTTCATTTTTTTGCCGCAAATAATTTCCTGAAGTACGCCTCCAACGGGCGGCCTGCGGAGTTTGTCCTGGTGCTCTCGGTGCCCAGCTCTACCGCGGCTGTCAGAAGCTCGGTGTAGCCATGCAGGGAAAATTTATAGCTCTTGCTGAATGAGCGCTTCGCAATATGTTTCGCCGTCGCGGGGTCAAAGCTTTCCGCGACGAATATGGCGGCAATGTTCGTATACTGGTGCTCCTTGTGCGGCTTTACGCGGGGCAGCCCGTCGGCAAGGGCGAAATCTATGCAGTTGTCAACAAGCTCCTTGTCAAAGCTCTCCGCCGCGAACATGTACACATGCTCGTTTGTCTCGTTGCCCCAGACCTTGATATTTTTCGTCAGCCAGTATTTCTCGTTGCGGGAGGAGTAGTCCGCGCGGAAAACGAGCGGCAGATCCGTGAAGCTCTCGTTCTCGTGGATGTCATAATAGGCGCTGTATGAATCCCTGAGCGTTTCAAGGAAGTCGGTACGCGTTCCCGTCATGCTAAGCCTCCGCAAATAGTTCATATAACAGCCGCCAAAAAATATGTACAAACTGTTAACCATAGTTATTATAACGCAAATATGTATAAATTTCAATAGGAATTTTTGCTAACTTTTAGTCAATCATTCTGTTTTGGTGATTCCAGACAGTTATTCGGAACAAACTTGGTAGTTTTGCACTAAACTCAGCGCAGAAATTTTGGCCTTCCGGCTGCCGCACGTTTTTCCAAAAATGTTCACAAAAATTTTTATAATTTTTTTATATTGAATCTAACACCGGCATTTACAACTTTAAATTTTTGTAGTAATATAAATTGAATATAATTACAGTGTTTAGAAGAGGACATCACATGGACTACAACTTCTGCGTCCCCTGCCTGCTCGGCCTTGAGGGGCCGATAAGCGACGAGCTGCGCCGGCTGGACATTCCCGGCGTGCGAGCGGAAAACGGCAGGGTGTATTTCACCGGCGGCGGCGAGGAGCTTGCCCGCGCCAATATCAACCTCCGCATCGGCGAGCGCATACTGCTTGAGGTCGGCGGCTTCACCGCACTCAGCTTTGACGAGCTGTTTGAGCGCACCAAGGCGCTGCCGTGGGAGCGCATAATCCCGCGCGACGGCGCGTTCCCCGTCAAGGGGTACAGCCTGAACTCCAAGCTCTTTTCGGTGTCCGACTGCCAGAAGATAATAAAGAAAGCGATCGTGGAACGGCTCAAGCGTGTGTACGGCATAGAGTGGTTCGCCGAGACGGGCGCGCTGTATCAGATCCAGTTTTCAATAATGAAGGATCACGTCTCCCTCTGCATCGACACATCCGGCGACGGACTGCACAAGCGAGGCTACCGTCCGGCTCATAACGCGGCTCCGCTCAAGGAGACGATGGCCGCCGCAATGGTCAAGCTCTCGCGCTACCGCGGGCGGGACGATTTCTGCGATCCGTTCTGCGGCAGCGGAACCATCCCCATAGAGGCGGCGTTGATCGCCAAGAACCGCGCCCCCGGCCTGAACCGCGATTTCACCGCCATGAACTGGAGCATCTTCGACCGCTCGGTCTGGCAGCAGGCGCGGGACGAGGCGCGCAGCAAGGAATTCCACGGTGATTATAATATAGTAGGCTCCGACATTGACCCGAAGGCGATCGAGATCGCGCGAGAGAACGCGCGGCGCGCCGGAGTTGACGACGTAGTGCGCTTCGAGGTTGCTGACGCGACAAAGTTTGACCGCAGAACGGAGCGCGGCGTCATCGTGACGAATCCGCCCTACGGCGAGCGCATTATGGAAAAGCAGCAGGCCGAAGAGCTGTACCGCGGCTTCGGCAGGGCGTGGCTCGCAAGCGAGAACTGGCAGCTTTATCTGCTCTCCTCGCACACCGAGTTTGAACGCTGCTTCGGCAAGCAGGCAGACAAAAAGCGCAAGCTCTACAACGGCATGATAAAATGCGACCTTTTCATGTATTTCAAGTAAGACAGTAATGTAGGAATGAGGATAAAGATATGAAGCATCTGTTCATCGTCAACCCCACTGCCGGCGGCAAGGATAGTACAAGCGAGGTTCGCGCCAAGGTCGAAGAGGCCTTTTCCACGCGCGAGGGGCAGTATGAGATATACGTCACACGCGCGCCGCTGGACGCGACCGAAAAGATAAAGTCCGAGGCATCGACCGGCGAGCACATCCGCGCCTACGCCTGCGGCGGAGACGGCACCTTCAACGAGTGCATCAGCGGCGCGGTCGGCTGCGAGAACGTTGCCGTCGCCCCATTCCCCACCGGCACCGGCAATGATTTCTGCCGCATGTTCGGCGACGAGATGAATCTCTATCGCGATGCGGGCGCGCTGCTGGACGGCTTCGAGCACCCGATCGACATTATCCACTGCAACGGCCGTTACAGTGCGAACATCTGTTCTGTCGGCATCGACGCGCGCATCGGTACGAACGTACATAATTACAGCAAGTTTCCGCTTATCGGCGGCTCCGCAGCGTACGTAGTGTCGGCGGTGGTCGAGATGTTCCGCGGCATATCGCGCCATATGCGCATCACGAGCGGCGATTTCGTCGCAGACGCGAAGCACACGCTTGTCTGCGCCTGCAACGGCCGCTTCTACGGCGGAGGCTTCAATCCCAGCCTCACCGCCATGCCCGACGACGGGATAATGGACATCTTCGTCGCCAAGAAGCTCAACATTCTCCAGTTCGCCGCGCTCATCGGCAAGTACGCGAAAGGCCGCGCGGATGAGCTGCCCCAGTTCGTCACGCATCTGCGCACCGACAGGATCACGATAGAGTTTGACGAGGACAATGTCGTCAACATCGACGGCGAGGCCATCTTCACCAAAAAAGCGGAACTTCGGCTGCTCCCCAAGGCCGCGCGGCTCATCGTTCCGGCGGGCATGCATTTCTTTGATGAGAGTCTGAAGACCGCAGGCGCCATGGGCTGAGCCTTGACCTCGTAGGCAAAACTCGTAACAAAAAATTTATAAATTTCTCTCCGAATTTTGCGTCAAGGGGCTTGCAAAATAAAAAAAATATGCTATTATATACATCGTTAGCACTCCAGTGTTTTGAGTGCTAACGATGTTGAATTTTGTATTAAAATATTTGGAGGTATATATCATGAAGCTCAAACCTTTGGCAGACAGAGTCGTCCTCCGGCAGAACGCCGCTGAGGAGCGCACCTCCTCCGGTATTTTCCTCACCGCATCCGCGCAGGAAAAGCCCGAAGTTTATGAGGTCGTGGAAGTTGGCCCCGGCGGAATGGTCGATGGCAATGAGGTCAAGATGATCGTCAAGCCCGGCGAGAACGTTCTGGTCGGCAAATATAGCGGCAGCAAGGTCAAGATTGAGGACGAGGAGTACACCATCGTCCGTCAGAGCGACATTCTGGCTGTAATCGAGTAATTTTCCGCTGAAACATTTCTATTCCAAAACTTAATGGAGGTTATATATCATGGCTAAACAGATAATTTACGGCGAAGACGCACGCAAGGCTATTGAGCATGGCGTGAACCAGCTTGCAGATACCGTTAAAATAACCCTCGGCCCCAAGGGACGCAACGTAGTGCTTGACAAGAAGTTCGGCGCTCCCCTGATCACCAACGACGGCGTGACCATCGCAAAGGAGATCGAGCTTGAGGATCCGTTTGAGAACATGGGCGCACAGCTCATCAAGGAAGTCTCCACCAAGACCAACGACGTCGCAGGCGACGGCACCACCAGCGCGACCGTGCTCGCACAGGCGATGATCAACGAAGGTCTGAAGAACCTCGCCGCGGGCGCAAACCCCATGGTTATGAGAAAGGGCATCCAGAAGGCCACCGCAGCCGCTGTCGAGGCCGTCAAGGGCATCTCCCAGCCCGTTTCCGGCTCCAATGACATCGCCCGCGTCGGCACCATTTCCTCCGGCGACGAGCACATCGGCAACCTGATCGCAGACGCGATGGAGAAAGTCAGCCAGAACGGCGTCATCACCATCGAGGAATCCAAGACCGCCGAAACTTACAGCGATGTCGTCGAAGGCATGCAGTTTGACCGCGGCTACCTCAGCCCCTACATGGCAACTGATATGGACAAGATGGAAGCCGTCATTGACGACGCTCTCATCCTCATCACCGATAAGAAGATCTCCAACATTCAGGAGATCCTGCCCCTGCTCGAGCAGATCGTCAAGGCAGGCCGCAAGCTGCTGATAATCGCCGAGGACGTCGAGGGCGAGGCTCTGGCCACCATCGTTCTCAACAAGCTGCGCGGCACCTTCACCTGCGTATGCGTCAAGGCTCCCGGCTTCGGCGACAGACGCAAGGAAATGCTTCAGGACATCGCGATCCTGACCGGCGGCACCGTCGTTTCCAGCGATCTCGGCATGGAGCTGAAGGATGCTGACCTCAGCGTTCTGGGTCAGGCGCATCAGGTCAAGGTCACCAAGGAGAACACCACCATCGTTGATGGCGCAGGCTCCTCCGCTGACATCAAGGCTCGCACCGCTCAGATCGAGCATCAGATAAGCGTCTCCACCTCCGAGTATGACAAGGAGAAGCTGCAGGAGCGTCTGGCAAAGCTGTCCGGCGGCGTTGCCGTCATCAAGGTCGGCGCTGCCACCGAGACCGAGATGAAGGAGAAGAAGCTCCGCATCGAGGACGCTCTGAACGCTACCCGCGCAGCAGTCGCTGAAGGCATCGTTGCCGGCGGCGGCACCGCGTATGTCGTGGCCTCCAAGGCAGCCGACAAGCTGGTCGCCACCCTCAGCGGTGACGAGAAGACCGGCGCCGCGATCGTTGCCCGCGCGCTGAAGGCTCCTATCATGCAGATCGCCGCGAACGCGGGTCTGGAAGGCGCAGTCATCCTCAACAACGTTTACAACAGCCGCAAGGCCAATTACGGCTTCGACGCCGCAAATGACAAGTACGGCGACATGATCGAGCTCGGCATCGTCGACCCGACCAAGGTCTGCCGTAGCGCTCTTGAGAACGCCGCCTCCGTCGCCTCCATGGTTCTGACCACCGAGAGTCTCGTAGCCGACATTCCCGAGAAAAATCCTCCCGTTCCCGCAGCTCCCGACATGGGCGGCATGTATTGATAAACGGGTAAAACCTTATAATATCAGCTGTTTCGTGTAATAAGCGTGATAGTTGCACACGATTTGTACGAAGCAGCATGATTCCGGACAGCCCCCGACACTCACTCGATAGAGTGAGTGTCGGGGGCATCTTAGTATCGGTTGACAAGGGCAAACACGGTTTTGGCGGGCGTTGAAATGTGCCGCGCGCTGTGGTATGATTGTCAGCAGATTTCACAGGAGGTCAGGCATGAACACATACACAGAGCAGCACGCGATAAGCTATCACAGCGAAGTTCCGGCATGGCTGGGCGAATTCTGCGCCGTACCGGAGATGCAGCGCCTGCGCGGCGTGGGCATGAACTGCGGCTGCGAATACACCTCGTTTCCGCGTTTTCGCGGTCTGCCGCGATATTCCCGCTTCCGGCACAGCGTCGGCGTCTGCCTCATCACATGGCATTTTACCGGCTCGATCGAGCAGGCGCTCGCGGCGCTGTTTCACGATATATCCACGCCGTCCTTCGCGCACACAGTCGATTTTCTGCACGGCGACTACCTGCGGCAGGAGTACACCGAAGGCCGCACCGCCGCGATGATAACGCAGTCCGCGGAGATCACGGCACTGCTCGGCAAATACGGAGTCGCGCCCAACGCCGTGACGGACTATCACCTATACCCCATCGCCGACAACGATAGCCCCCGTCTCTCCGCCGACCGGCTCGAATACACGATCGGCAATCTTGCGGGCTACTCGCTATGCTCCCCCGCCGCACTTCAGGAATACTACGACGCGCTGTACGTCGCCGCAGCGCCCGACGGCGTTCCGGGGCTTGCGTTTCAAAGCGCGGACATCGCCGCTGCCTTTGCGCGCGACGCGCTGAAAATGTCACGCATATACGTGTCAGACGAGGATCGCTGCGCCATGCAGCGGCTGGCCGAGCTGCTACGGCACGCGGTTGAAAAGAGTGTAATAAAACTTGATGACCTGTACGGGACTGAAGACGAAGTGATCGCCCGAATCACAGCCGACGACGGGCTGCACGCCGAGTGGGCGGCCTACCGCGCTCTGCATCGGATGCTCCGCTCCGACGAGGCCGTGCCCGACGCCGCGTGGCGTGTGATACCGGCAAAGAAGCGCTGCATAGACCCGCTCGTCGCTGGCAAGGGGCGGCTATCAGAGATCGACGCGGATTTTGCCGCGGAGCTTTCCTCCTTTATCGGCCAGCCGCTGGACGCGCCGGTGTGCGCAATATGATATGATAGTAAAACAGGCAGAGCCTTGAGGCTCTGCCCGTTTGATATTCTGTTGTGCCCGTTTCACTCACGCGGCAGCTTTGCCGTAACTATCGCCATCAAGCACAGCCCGAGGCACATGAGCTTGAACACTCTGCGATCCGTGAGACACATAGCGTTATTTATAAACATATCTATTATGAGAACCACCGCGACGGCGATCGCAAGGCCGATCGTCACATGCCGGATAATAAGCGCAACTTTCTGCATACTCCGCTTCACTCCTTTGGTATGTATATGATATCGCACACGGGTCGTCCGCCGCTGGCGGGCGAATTCACAAGCGAGCTGCCGCAGTCCCACGCCATCACGGACGAGCGGCCTCCGTCCAGATTGTATGCCGCCGCGCAGCCCAGCTCCTCAAACAGGGCGGAGAGCAGCGGGCCTGTGGCCTCAGCGCTTGCCGGACGCTTCTTCTGCGTCATGCCGACGTCCACGGTGTACTGCGCCGGTCAGACCTACGCAGACAAAGCGGACGAGGTGCGGCAGATTGAGGAATTTCTGCGCGGGCAGGGCGTGGAGCGCGTCGAGATGGTCGTCGCGTCGTCCATCGGTGCAGACCTTGCCATGGCGTTCCTGACCCAAACACAAATACCGGTCGGGTACGTTTTCTTCGACGGCGGGCAGTTCGCGCAGATCGGCAAAGCTACGCGCCGCATCATGGGGCCCATGCTGTACCTCGCTATCAAGAGCCTGTACTGGTCGAAGGGCGCGACGCTCGGCAAGATAATGTGGTGCAGCGACGAGGCGATAAAGCCGTACTTCGTCGCGGCGGGCAAGGCGCTGAGCTATGGGAATATCCGCCGCCAGATGGCGGACAGTCTGGAGGACAAGCCCTTCCCTCCGCTGTCCAAGGAGCTGCAGAAGCGCTGCTTCTTTGAATTCGGCAGCGCAGAGGATCACTTCAAGTACCGCGCCGCCGTCATGCAGGCTTATCCCGCGGGCAATTTCCCCGTGTTCGACGGGTATAATCACATGCAGTATCAGATACGCGACCCGAAGGGCTTCGCGGCCATGATGGAGCTGCCGTTCCTTCAGAAAGAATAAAAATTATGGCACAGGCTTTTCAGCCTGTGCCTTTTTCGCGGTCTTTGGCCGTTCCTCGTGGAGAAATCTGCCTACCTGCCTGATGGTATTGATTTTTATTTTCAATGGTGCTAGAATAAATATTCACGATATTCGAATTTCAAGTCAGGGGTAAGCAATGGATCACATACAAGACAGAATGACGGAAGGCTCCATCGCGGGGAAGCTTGTGCGTTTCGCGGTGCCGCTCTTCATAGGCAACCTCTTCCAGCAGCTGTACAACACGGCTGACGCGCTGATAGTCGGCAACATGCTCGGCAACGACGCACTCGCCGCCGTCAGCTCCACGGGCACGCTCGTGTTCCTGCTGGTCAGCTTTTTCGCCGGCATCTCCGCGGGCGCGGGCGTTGCGATATCGCGCTACTACGGCGCGCGCGAGCACGACAAGATGGAGCTTGCAATACACACAAACATCGCCTTCAACATCGTTGCGGGCATACTGCTGACAATCGTCGGCGTACGCTTCACTCCGACGATACTCCGCTGGATGAGCACTCCGGAGGACGTTTTCGAGCAGGCTGCGCTCTACGTGCGCATCTACTTTGCGGGCAGTCTTGGCCTTGTCATGTATAACTCCTGCCGCGGCATCATGCAGGCCGTGGGCGACAGCAAACACCCGCTCTACTACCTTATAATATCCTCCGTGCTGAACGTTATTCTCGACATCGTCTTTATAGGCGTATTCAAGACAGATGTTGACGGCGCGGCGCTGGCGACCATTCTTGCGCAGTTTATCAGCTTCTTCCTCTGCGCCGGCAGGCTGCTGACTACCAAGGAGGAATATCGCGTATCCATAAAGAAGATCGGCTTCAACTGGCCGATGCTCCGCCTCATCGTCAACTACGGTCTGCCCTCCGGCCTGCAGAACTCCGTCATCGCTATCGCGAACGTCGTCGTGCAGGCAAATATCAACTCCTTCGGCAAGATGGCCGTCGCGGGCTGCGGCGCCTACGCCAAGATAGAGGGCTTCGCGTTCCTGCCCATCACCAGCTTCACCATCGCGCTGACGACCTTCGTCGGTCAGAACCTCGGCGCGGGCGAATACGACCGCACCCGCAAGGGCGCGCGCTTCGGTCTCTGGAGCGCGATAATCCTCGCGGAGCTTATCGCCGTCGTAACATTTTTCGGCGCTCCGGTGCTCGTCGGCGCGTTCACGCAGGAGCCGGAGGCCATCGCTTTCGGCGTGGCGAAGTGCCGCATCTGCGCGCCGTTCTTCTGCCTTCTCGCCGCATCGCACGGTTTCGCGTCGATACTGCGCGGCGCGGGCAAGTCCGTTATCCCGATGGTCGCAATGCTGACCTTCTGGTGCGTAGTCCGCGTGGCGTTCCTGTCGATCATGGTTCCGATCACGCAGAGCATCAATACCGTCAACTGGGTCTACCCGCTCACATGGTTCTGCAGCACGGTGTTCCTGCTGATATACTATCTCAAGGCTGACTGGATACACGCGTTTGAGCGCGAAAAACACAAGGCATAACGGAGGTAAAACGCTATGGCAATGGTCGTTATCGGCACGGTTTTCGTTGATATCAAGGGCTTCCCCGACGATCTGTATATCCCCGAAGGGCGCAACGCGGGACGCGTGGAGATAGTCCACGGCGGCGTGGGGCGCAACGTTGCGGAGGACATCGCAAACGTCGAGCTGCGGCCGCGCTTTGTCGGCATGGTGGATGACACCGCCGAGGGTGCGGAGGTGCTGCGGAAGCTGAAAAACCACAAGGTCAACACCGACTACGTCGCCGTGACGCAGGACGGCATGGGCATGTGGCTGGCCGTGTTCAATAACGGCGGCGACATTGCAGGCTCGATATCCAAGCGTCCGACCTCCGACGCGATGCTGCGCATGCTCGAAGAGAAAGGCGATGAGATATTTGCCGACGCCGACAGTATCGTCATCGAGATCGATCTCGACAAGGAGCTTATCAAAACCGTTTTCAGGTACGCCGAGAAGTACCATAAAAAGGTGTACGCCGTGGTCGCAAACATGTCCATCGCCTCGCAGCGGCGCGACTTTCTGCAGTCGATCGACTGCTTCGTCTGCAACGCGCAGGAGGCGGGCATTCTGTTCGTCTGCGATTTCAGCGGCCTGACTCCGGAAGAGCTGTGCGAGGAGCTGTCGCGGCGCGTCGTCAGCGCGCGGATCCCCTCTATGGTCGTCACGATGGGCAGCCGCGGCGCGGTGTATGCCGACATGAATGGCGACAAGGGCGTATACCCTGCACGCAAGGTCAAGGTACGCGACACTACCGGCGCTGGCGACGCGTTCTGCGCGGGCGTTGCGATTGGCCTGACCTACGGCAAGACGATGCGCGAAGCGGTCGAGATCGGCACGCGGCTCGCGTCCTCGGTCATCACCGTGTCCGAGAACGTCTGCCCCCGTTTCCTCCCGCAGGAGCTGGGTCTGGACGTGAAAATAGAAGAATAATCGGCACCAAACCGGCAGCTTCCCCGAATGCGGACGCTGCCGGTTTTGCATACTTGCCGTAAAGGGCGCTATGGTGTATAATCCGAGAAGGTGATGAAAATGCTTCAGGAAGCGATAATAACTAAAATCCGTGACGACGGCCTCGCAGAAGTCGTCGTTGAGCGTCTCGGCATCTGCGGCGGCGACTGCAATAATTGCCGCGAGTGCAGGTACGAGCATCTTATGAAGTCGGTCGTGCAGAATCCCATAGGCGCGCGGCGCGGTCAGCACGTTATGATCGACACGCCGACAACGGGCGTGGTCAAAGGCGCGCTGGCGATATACGTCCTCCCGCTCGTGACGCTGTTCTTGGGCTATTTTATAGCGGCCGCACTGGGGCTTGGAGAGTCGGCATGCATCATAGCGGCCTTCGCCGCGGCCGGTATAGGCATAGTCATTGCCGTCGTCATAAGCCGCGCACGCTACCGCGCGGATCCCACACCGACAAAGATTGTGAGTGTGATAGAGCCTAATGCAGAATAAAACATTAAAGATAGACAGGGCGTTTTTCCTGCTGCTCGTATTGATATTCCTCGCCGGACTTTTGAGGACCGTGTTCCGCCCGACCGAGATAAACGAATACGAAAACCGCTACGCCAACCAATTGGCGCCGCTGACTGCGGCCTCGTATGCCGACGGCAGCTTTCAGGACGGAATGGAGAGCGCGCTTTCGGATCAGGTGCAGTTCTCTCAGCTTGCGAAGAAGACCTATAACTTTGTCACCTCATACGCGGCGATGCCCCTGATTGTTCCACTTGAAAACCTCACACACGGCTACGTTTCCGCCGGCGACGTGTCTTTTTATGAAAGCAAGATAGTATACCAGCCATGGACTTCCTTGCAGCCGGAATGGCTGGAACCGAAGGCTGAAAACCTGAACGCCGCCATCGCTGCACATCCGGAGCTTGAGTTCTATGCGTACTACATAGAGAAAGACACCGATATCGATTTCACCACCGGGCAAAAGATAGACGCGTCAGAGTCTATGCTCTCCATGCTGAACCTCCCGGACTCGCACAAAGGCATATATGAGATAAACAGCTTTGAGGAGTTCAACGAGCGGTTTTACAATACGGATCATCACTGGAATTATATCGGCTCATATGAGGCATACAGGGATGTTCTTTCTGTCTTAGGCGGCGGCGAGCCGCTTGAGCCGACCGGTGTTTATCACTCCGGACTTCGCTTTTCAGGTGCAAAATCTAAGCAGTTTTCGAGATTTTTCAGCGATGAGATGACTATATACAGCTTTGCTTCCACCCCCCCCCCGATGGGAATATATGTAAACAGGATTAAATCAGACTACGGCTCACAGGATGAGCTTCTGCGCGGCGAGCTTGGCTGGGTATCGTACGGCGGTGTGTACGGCGGGGATAACGGCGAAGTGATATTCGACACCGGCAAAGACGGCGACAATATACTCATCTTCGGCAACTCGTATGACAACGCGATACTCAAGCTTCTGGCAAGCCACTTTTCCAAAACTTACAGCATAGACCTCCGTAATTATGAGCACACATTCGGTGAAAAGTTCGATTTCGACAGCTATGTCCGCGAACATGACATCTCAAAGGTGCTCTTCATAGGCGACATCAGTTTCTATACTATGTCTGAATTTATGATCTGATCGGAGAATCAATATGCTGTTTTCAAGTCTGACTTTTTTATATTTCTTTCTGCCGATAGTCCTGATACTATACTTCGTCATAAACAACCGCACATGGCACAACGCCGTGCTGCTCGTCTCGTCGCTCGTGTTCTATTCGTGGGGCGAGCCGAAGTACGTGTTTCTGATGCTGGCGTCTACGCTCGTCGCATGGCTGTGCGGTCTCGGCATAGACAGATTCAAAGAAAAGCGGCGGATATCGCGCGCGTTTCTGATAGCATCGCTCGTCCTCCTGCTCGGCAGTCTCGCAGTGTTCAAATATCTCAACTTCTTTGTTGAAAATCTCAACCGGATAGACGGTGTCGCGCTGAAGGTGCGGAATATTGCCCTGCCAATCGGCATAAGCTTCTACACCTTTCAGATACTTTCCTATCTTATCGACCTGTATTGGGAAAAGGTCAGCGTACAGAAGAGCTATTTCCGCTTCACGCTGTACGTCTGCCTGTTCCCGCAGCTCATAGCCGGGCCTATCGTCCGCTACGAGACTGTCGAGCGCGAGATATCGCTCAGGCGCGAGAGCTGGGAAGAAGCTGTCGGCGGGATGCGCCGGTTCATTCTGGGTCTTGCGAAAAAGGTGCTCATTGCGAACAACGTCGCTGCAGTTGCGGAGTATATCTATTCGTCGAGCAGCGCGGGGAGCGGAGCCTATTGGCTTGCCGCCGTATGCTACACGCTTCAGATATACTTCGATTTCTCCGGTTACAGCGACATGGCCATTGGCCTTGGCCGCATATTCGGCTTCCACTTCCTTGAAAACTTCAACTACCCGTACATCTCCCGCTCCGTTACGGAGTTCTGGCGGCGCTGGCACATAAGCCTTTCAAGCTGGTTCCGCGACTACGTATATATCCCGCTCGGCGGGAATCGGGTCAAGACCTCGCGCTGGATACTGAACATTCTCATCGTATGGGCGCTCACCGGCTTCTGGCACGGCGCGCAGTGGAACTTCATTCTCTGGGGTCTGTACTACGCAGTCCTGCTCCTGTGCGAAAAGCTTCTGTGGGGCGAGGCGCTCAAGAAGCTGCCCTCCGCCGTGCAATGGATTTATACGATGCTGCTCGTGATCATCGGCTGGGTGCTGTTTGACAAGACGGACTTCGCTCAGCTCGGCCATGTGATAGGCGTGATGTTCAGCTTCGTGCCCACCGGCTGGACGACGCTTCTGGCCGGCGACGTGTCGAAGCTCTTTAATCTCGCGTTCATTATCCCCGGCATCCTGTTCTCCTTCCCCGTCGCCGGTAAACTGCACATCCAAGAGAAGGGCACGGTATCGGCCATAGCCGTGAATCTCATGTATATAGCGCTTCTCGCCGTGTGCATTGCATTTATCATAAGCTCCAGCTATAATCCGTTTATCTATTTCAGGTTCTGAAACCGTATTTTCCCCCGCCGAATTAAAATCGGCGGGGGAATTTTTTATTCTCCCGCCGGGATCCGGAAAAAATATTTCCGCGGGGCTTGGCGAATTAGAGGACTCGAACTGTAATTCATAACGCTGTTATGAATTACAGTTATGAATTGAGGCGAGATTATGGCAAAACAGCTCGAGGGCGTATCCGAACGCATACTGAACTGCGCAAAGGCAGAATTTCTGGACAAGGGCTATACCGACGCGTCGCTGCGCGCTATCGCCGCGGCCGCCGACACCAGCACCAACTCCATCTACGTCCGTTTCGGCGATAAGGAGGGGCTGTTTTCGGCCATCGTCGAGCCTGCGCTGAACGAGATGACAGAGCGCTTTCTGAAAATTCAGGAGGAGTTCCACCGCATGGACAGCACCGCGCAGTCCGCCCACATGGCGGAATACGCCGACGGCGGCACGATGGAGCTGGTGGACTACATGTACGACCACCTGGACGAATTCCGGCTGCTGCTCGACGCGTCCTACGGCACGCGCTTTCATAACTTCATCGATGAACTGGTGCGTATCGAGGTCGAATACACCTATAAGTACATGGAGACCGTCGGCTACCCTACCCATCTTGGGGACACGCTGACCGAAAAGCTCCTGCACATCGTCACCACCTCCCGCTTTGAAAGCATATTCGAGGTCATCCGCCACGGCGCGACTGACGCCGAGGTCGAGGCCGCCGCGCACGCCGCTGGCTGTGACAGCTTCATCGGCGGGCTTGAAAACGGCTATGACACGATGGTCGGTGGAGGCGGCGCATCGCTCTCCGGCAGCGAGAAGCAGCGCATCTCCATTGCGCGCGCAATGCTCAAGGACGCGCCCATCATCATTCTGGACGAAGCCACCGCGAATGTTGACCCCGAAAACGAAGACAGGCTTCAGAAGGCCATCGAAGCCCTGACGCGCGACAAGACCATCATTATGATCGCGCACCGGCTGAAAACCGTCCGCAACGCGGATCAGATCCTCGTGCTCGACGACGGCCGCATTGTCCAGCAGGGCAAGCACAGCGAGCTTATCTCCCAGCCCGGCATCTACGCCGACTTTGTCGGCGGCAAGAGGGAGACTTCCGGCTGGAAGCTGTAACATACGTTTCTTGTAAAATAAACTACACCCCAAAGTTCCGCATTGCGGAGCTTTGGGGTGTTTTTAGTTCGATTAAGAAAAGTTATGTATACATATAGTTGCCAACATTGTATAATAGTATCATCTGACAAAGGCAAAAATCAGAGAAGGAACAGCTATGGAGATCAGTAAATTTTTTATGAACGGCGACATAAAGGGCGCCATCACATACATGCGCGAGCACGAGGAATTCAAAGACATTCTTCCCGCGTACACCGCAATTTTTGAAAACTGCGAATACCGCAGCTATGACATACCGGATGCGCTCAACGACATTCTGCGCTTGTATCAGATATATTTCCGTGATGTCTTTTATTGCGGCTTGCCTGAGCCTGAGGCCGCGTACAAGCTGCTGACAGGGCTGAGATTGCTCCTGAATATGCCGGACGCGGACGAAGAGCTTCTGGCCGAGCGGCTTCAAGCGGCGTTTGAAGCAAATGGCTATCATGCGCTTTTTGGGAAAACGCAGGGCTACTACGGCCCATATGTCTGGCGGGAAACGGTTCCGACCGTCTACCGCGTCGAGCTGCCGGACGGGACGGCGGAATATACGGTCAACATTCTCAAAGGCTTCGTATTCCGGAGTTGGATGGATTATCTGACCTTCGGCAGGTACGGTACGGGTGGCTGGGCTTCACCCGACGGCACGATCAGCTGCGTCGAGCAGGCGTATGATTTTGAGAGCGAACGTTTCCTTGTTTCCCTGCTGAAGCATGAAGCGCAGCATGCCATGGATATGAAACGATTCCCGAAAATCACCCCCGCGGAGCTGGAATACCGCGCAAAGCTTGTGGAACTGCATTACTCCGGCGATCTTGGTCTGCTGCAAAAGTTTTTATCGGAAACGGACGAGAGCAGAACAGGCGACAGTCACGCGGCAGCATCAGCGAGAATCAGACGCGAGTTTGCGGGTACTGATCAAGCAAATCTTCCCTCCATTCAAGCACGGGCACGCGAACTGCTCCACGCGCATACAAAAGAGCTGGAAGTAAAATACGGGCATTAAAAAACCGGCGTGACTCTTGAAGTCACGCCGGTTTTTTGCGTACACGCCGCCAGAATTCCGGCTCTTTTCATCAGCCCAGCAGGCCGTATTCGGCTTTGAGCTGCAATATGCGCAGGACGCTCTCGTCGATGCGCTCCTCGCTTATCTCTCCGGCACGAACCGCGGTAAGGACGCCGTCGAAGGACGCGGCGTAATCGTACGGCATGAGGATTATATCCGCTCCGGCCTTGACCGCAAGCACGGCGCTTTCGGCGGGGCTGTAATTCTTGGTTATTGCGCCCATGGCGAGCGAGTCTGTGATTATCACGCCATCATAGCCCAGCTCCCCGCGCAGCCTCTGCGTGAGCAGTTCATACGACAGCGAGGCGGGCAATCCGTCGTCCGTGACCTGCGGCAGAGTTATGTGTGCCGCCATCAGCATATCCGTCCTGTCGAGCACGGATTCAAACGGGATAAGCTCGCAGTCCAGCATCTCCGCCCAGCTCTTGCCGAGCGAGACATAGCCGTTGTGCGAGTCGCCGGTCGTGTCGCCATGGCCTGGAAAATGCTTGACGCAGGTCATTATGCCCGCGCTGTGCAGCCCGTCCACCGCCGCCCCGACCATGACCGCGACCTGCTTCGGGTCACTGCCGAAAGCGCGGCTGCCGATTATGACGTTGTCGGGATTGGAATTTGTATCCGCCACCGGTGCAAAGTCGAGGTTGAAGCCGTACTCTCGCAGATATTCCCCGATGGACGCGTACATATTGCGCACAGCGTCCTCGCCCGCGGCGGCCTCGGCCTGCGCCCCGTCATATCTGGGCACGTCAAAGGCCGCGGAACCGGCGACGCGGGATACGGCACCGCCCTCCTCGTCGGTCGCAACGAACGGCGCAAAGTCGGATTCGTCCCGCAGCGCCGAGATGAACGCGTCGAGCTGATCTGGATCCTGAATATTTTTGCCGAACAGGACAAAGCCGCCCGCCGGACGGAGCGCAAGCTGCGCCGCCATATCCCCGCTCAGCGCTGACACACCGTACTGCGATGCGTCATGAACCTGCTCCGGCGTCAGGTCGGTGTCCAGCGATTCGGGGCGGATAATGAACAGCTGGCCGACCTTCTGTTCAAGAGTCATGCCGGCAAGCAGCGCGTGCACGGTGTCAGGCTCCGTATCTCCGCCGGAGACCTCCGGCGTGTCGCTCGGCTCTATTATTATCTCGGCGCTGCCAGGGTTCGGCTCGACCGTGGGTGCGGGCGCAGGATCAGCCGCGCCGCAGCCCATGAGGAGCATCAGCGAGAGCGCGGTAATGAATGCAGAGAGTTTTTTCAAGGCCATGCCTCCAGAATGCTAGAATGGATAGCATGTATGATAAACCAATATCCCCCCGCTGTCAAGCGCCCATACCGCGCGGGCGGCGCAGCATGGCGTACTGCTTTATATCTGTATCGGGAATTGCTGAGACATAACGGTTTTTATTTCTGGATGTTCAAGGCTCCGATGAAGCAGGTTCTCGCGGAGAAATACGGGAAGCAGTACGCCGCAGAGATCATGAAAAAGAGTCATAAAGTCTATAAGGAGCTAGTCGCGCAAGCGGACGATATCGGGGACGACAACCCCATGGCGTATAACGAGCTGTTCGCGCTGGTCTTTGTTGCTCCGTATGTGGCAAGCGAGAAAAAGATCCCGCCGGAGACCGTGCAGGAGATGATGCGCCGCGCGCTGTATCATATCAAGTGGTACTTCAGCCGGACGGATTTGAACACGGCTAAGGGCAAGGCGGAGAACAAGAAGAGCGTCGTGAAGTACGCCGCGTGGTATACGCCCGAGAATGAGAAGCAGTACCCGACCTCCTTCAAGGTAGACTTTGAAGGCCAGCCCTATGACGGCGCATGTTATTACCGTATCACCCGCTGCCCCATCTGCGCGTATGCGGATAAGTTGGGTGTGCGGGAGCTGATGCCGCTGTTCTGCGAGCTTGACGAGGTTATGATAACGCTCCAGCACGGCGTGCTGCACCGGCAGCACACCCTCGCCAACGGCGGCGACTATTGCGACTACTTCATAACCGGTGATAAAGAATAAACCTGAGCCAATAATCCAGAGATGTTCTTGTGGGTTATCGGCTCAGGCTTTATTATATTCTGCCAAATCTTGTTGTTATTTTGCCCATAATATGTTATTATATTGTTGAAATATAACAAACATGGAGGTTCGAGCCTTGGAGTATCTTGCCCATATTGCCGATGACGGCAGAGTACAGACCGTTTCGGAACATCTGCACGGCACGGGCGAACTCGCCGCGGGTTTTGCCGCACCGTTCGGCGCGGCTGACGAAGCGCGCGCCGCCGGACTGCTGCATGACATCGGCAAATACAGCGCCGCATTCCAGCAGCGGATCCGCGGAAGCGCCGTGTCCGTTGACCACTCCACCGCCGGAGCGCAGGAAGCACGTAAACGCAGAGACCTGCCTGCGGCGCTTGCCATCGCCGGGCACCACGGCGGTATACCCGACTGCGGCAACCTTAATGATGCAGCCGACGATACGACCCTCCAAGGCCGTTTAAAACGCAAGCTGCCGACATATGACGAATGGCAGCGTGAAATCGCTCCTCCACCTGCCAAGCCTCCCGCATGGGCTGTGTCGGACAGCACCACTGCCGCGTTTTATACGCGTATGCTGTACTCCTGTCTGGTAGACGCCGATTTTCAGGACACGCAGAATTTCATGGACGGACAAGCCGCGCCGCGCGGCGGCGGCGAATCAATATCCGCACTTCTCGAAAAAGTGAGAGCGAAAGCCAAGGGCTATCTGGAAAAGCCCAAAAGTTCGGTTGCATCCCAGCGCAATGCAGCGCTTCGCGTCTGCATGGAGCGCGGCGCACAGTGGGAGCAGGGTATGTATACGCTTACCGTGCCCACCGGCGGCGGCAAAACCTTCGCTTCTCTGGCATTCGCGCTGGAACACGCAGCGGCGCACGGCATGTCACGCGTGATATACGTCATTCCATACACTTCGATAATTGACCAGACTGCCGGCGTGTTCGCCGAGCTTCTCGGCGAAGAAAATGTTCTCGCCCACTACTCCGCCGCCGAATATCTCCTCGCAGAGTCGGAAGATCTGACCCCCGCACAGTATCGCAAGCTGCTTGCCAGCGAAAACTGGGATGCTCCCATTGTTGTCACGACTGCCGTGCAGTTTTTTGAATCGCTCTACTCAAACCGCAGCAGCCGCTGCCGCAAGCTGCACAATATTGCAAACAGCGTGATTATTTTTGACGAGGCGCAGACTCTGCCGCAGGATTACCTCCTGCCGTGCCTTTCGGCCATTGCCCAGCTCGTGGAGCACTACCATGTCACATCCGTGCTCTGCACGGCCACTCAACCGACGCTTGCGCCGCTTTTTGACCGCCTCGCGCCCGAACTGACACAGCGCGAAATATGTCCTGATGTTGCCGGAATGTACAGCGCGCTGCGCCGCACCGAGATACGCGATCTCGGCAGCATCTCCACTGACGAGCTTTGCTCTCGGCTGCAGGCACACGAGCAGGTGCTGTGCGTTGTGAACCGGCGCAAGACGGCGCAGGAGCTGTACGCCGCTCTGCCGTACAGCGGCAGCTACTGCCTCACCACGCTGCTGTGCGCGGCTGACCGCAAACGCCAGATAGACGAGATACGCGCCCGGCTTCACGACGGGAGGCCGTGCCGCGTAGTCTCAACGTCGCTTATAGAAGCGGGCGTCGATGTGGACTTCCCCGTCGCCTACCGCGAACAATGCGGGCTTGATTCGCTGCTGCAAACCGCCGGACGCTGCAACCGCGAGGGACGCAATGAGCCCGCGGACAGTCTCGTGTACCGTTTTCAGCTTGACGGGCAGGCCGCGCCGCAAATGCTGGCGCAGAATATCAGCGCCATGAACTACGCTGCAAGGCGGCATGCCGACCTGTCCTCGCCTGAGGCAATAAAAGCTTATTTCAACGAGCTTTTCAACCTCCGCAGCCCTGACCTGCTCGACAAAAAGCACATACTTTCCATGATAGAAAACGGCGTCAGCGGCTGTATACTGCCGTTTGCTCAGGTTGCGGAGCTGTTCAGGCTCATCGAGACACCCACCAGAACCGTATATCTGCCGCTCGGCGCTGGCGCTGAGCTGTGCCGACAGCTCAGCGACGGGAAGATGAGCCGCGGACTTCTGCGTCGTCTCGGCGTATATTCCGTTGAATGCTACGACGCGCAGTTCAACGCGCTTGACCGATCCGGCGCGCTGGAGCTTCTGCCTGACGGCTCGGCGATACTTATCGACATGACGAAGTATGATCCAAAAACCGGTCTCGCGCTCGACGCGGAAACCGGATTAGGCTTGTTTATATAAACTGCAAAGGAGGTAGTTTTGTGGCGCAAAAGCATATAACAGTAAGCGCCCCGACCCACAGTGGAAGGAGGTGGTGCGTATGTCTATGCTGATAGAGGTCTGGGGCGATTACGCCTGCTTTTCCCGCCCGGAGATGAAGTCCGAGCGAGTGAGCTATGACGTGATGACACCGTCCGCCGCGCGCGGTCTGGTCGAAGCGATCTATTGGCATCCCGGTCTGAAATTTACTGTAGACCGTATCTACGTGCTCTCCCCGATCAGGTTCACCAACATACGCCGCAACGAGGTCAAGGCCACGCTTCTCGCTTCCGCGGCGCTGAGTGCGGCAAAGGGCGGCACACCGCCGGTACTGTATACCACGCAGGAGATACAGCAGCGCGCCGCGATGGTGCTTCAGGACGTGCACTATGTTATCGACTGTCATTTTGACCTGACGGGCAAAGCCGCCCCAAGCGACAATACGGGAAAGTTTCAGGATATCCTGCGCCGGAGGCTCGCAAAAGGGCAGTGCTATCACACGCCGTACTTCGGCTGCCGGGAATTCCCCGCCAGCTTCCGCGAATGGCCGGGAGGAACCATTCCCGCCATCGAGCTGACGCAGGATCTCGGCTGGATGCTGTACGACATGGATTACTCCGACACGGCAAACATAAAGGCGCAGTTCTTCCGCGCGCGGCTTGACCGCGGCGTACTCGACTGCCGGAACGCGGAGGTGCACACATGATATTACAGGCTCTGACCGCGTACTATGAGGCGATGCTGAAAAAGGACATCGTCACCCCGCCGGGCTGGGACGGGGCTTTTAAGGTCAGCTTCTGGCTTGAACTGAACGACAGCGGCGAGCTTATCGACGTCATCGATCAGAGGCTCGACGAACAGCGCGGCAAGAAAACCGTGCTCGTCCCTCGCCAGATGAGTGTCCCCGCTCATGTCAAACGCTCCTCCGGCGTCGCGGCAAACTTTCTCTGCGATAACTCGTCCTATATTTTTGGCGCAGATGAGAAAGGCAAACAGGCTCGCGCTGTGCAGTGCTTTGAAGCATGCGCCGTGCTGCACCATAAGCTGCTGGACGGCGTCGATTCTCCGGCAGCGCGGGCTGTGCTCGCATTCTTTGACACATGGCAGCCGGAACTCTCCGCCGCACATCCGCTGCTTGCCGAGCGCTGGAAAGATATCACCGACAACGCAAATCTCGTATTCTGCTACGACTATGCCGACGGCCGCCATCCAGTAACCGAGGATCCGGCGATTCAGGACGCATGGCAGCGGCATTATCACAATACTGCCCCGGACACCGCAATGGCGCAGTGCCTTGTTACCGGGCAGACCGCCCCCATCGCCGCAACACACCCCGCCATAAAGGGAGTGCCCGGCGCACAGAGTTCCGGAGCCGCGCTCGTATCGTTCAATGCCCCGGCCTTCTGCTCCTACGGTCACGAGCAGGGCGGAAACGCTCCCGTAAGCAAATACGCCGCGTTTGCCTATACCTCCGCGCTCAACACACTTCTCGCCGACCGTGACCGCTGCAAAATCATAGGCGACACCGCCGTAGTCTGTTGGGCGGAAAATGCCGATAATGCCGCGGCAGACCTTGGAATGGATGCTATATTCGGTATTCCGGAAGACCGCGGCGTGCAGGAGTCCGACGTAACGGCGGCGCTTAAAGCCCTTGCCGCGGGGAAAAGCTGCGATTGGCTGGATGGGCTCATCCTCCCCGATCAGCATGTATACTTTCTCGGTCTCGCGCCGAATGCTGCCCGGCTCTCCGTGCGCTTTTTCCTCCGAGACAGCATACGCCGCTTTGCCGAGCACATAAATCAACACCGCGAAGCGCTTGAGATCGTCCGTCCGGCAAATGACCCGTGGGAGGATCTTCCTGTCTGGAAGCTCGTGCGCGAGACAGTCAATATGAAAGAGCGCAACCCCTCCCCCGCTCCGCAATTGGCCGGTGACCTCATGCGAGCGATCCTCACCGGCTCCCGCTACCCCGCCACGCTGCTCAACGGCGTGACGCTCCGCATCCGCGCCGAGCGGGAAATCACCCGCGGCCGCGCCGCAATAATCAAAGCCTATTACACAAGAAACCGTTCAAAATATTGCCCTGAGGAGGTACTTACCGTGACACTCAACGACGAAAGCGAATATCTGCCCTATGTTCTCGGACGGCTCTTTGCCGTGCTGGAGGCCGTGCAGGACGCCGCGAATCCCGGCATCAACACTACTATCAAGGATCGCTACTTCAACTCCGCCTGCGCTACGCCCGCCGTCATTTTCCCGACCTTGATCAAGCTCGCTCAGAAGCATCTGCAAAAGCTTGATACGGGTAAGAGCATCCACTATAACCAGCAGCTTACGGCACTTATGGGCATGATTCACGAGGGCTTTCCCGCCCGCATGACCCTGCCGGAACAGGGGGCATTCCAGCTCGGCTACTATCATCAGACGCAGAAACGCTATGAAAAGAAAAATAAGGGGGAAAACTAAAATGTCTGAAGCTATAAAAAACCGCTATGATTTTGTGATCCTGTTCGATGTGGAAAACGGAAATCCCAACGGCGATCCCGACGCGGGCAATATGCCCCGCGTTGACCCCGAGACCGGTTACGGCCTTGTGACCGACGTATGCCTCAAGCGCAAAATACGCAACTATGTTGAAACGCTGAAAGAGGACGAGGACGGCTACCGCATATACATCAAGGACGGCGTTCCCCTCAACCGCAGCGACAAGGCCGCAATAACCGCGCTCGGCATCTCTGAGGATCTCAAAGCCGCAAAGAAGAGCGATCCAGAAATAGACCGCAAACTGCGCGACTATATGTGCGCAAATTATTATGATATCCGTACTTTCGGCGCGGTAATGACGACGTTTGTAAAAGGCGCGCTCAACTGTGGTCAGGTCAGAGGCCCTGTACAGATTGGCTTCGCCCGCTCCATAGACCCTATAGTCCCGCAGGAAGTCACCATAACCCGCGTTGCTATCACCACCGAGGCCGACGCAGAAAAGAAGGGCACCGAAATGGGACGCAAGCACATTGTGCCTTATGCGCTCTACCGCGCAGAGGGCTTCGTCTCCGCTAATCTCGCCCGCAAAACCACCGGCTTCTCCGAAGACGACCTCGCGCTGCTTTGGCAGGCCATACTCAACATGTTTGAAAACGATCACTCCGCCGCCCGCGGCAAGATGGCCGTGCGTGAACTCATCGTCTTCAAGCACGAATCGGAGCTTGGCAATGCGCCGTCCTACAAGCTTTTCGACGCCGTGACCGTCAGCAGAAACGACGGCGTTGATATTCCCCGCAGCTACCGCGACTATACCGTAACCGTCGCCGAGAATATTCCTGATGGAGTGACCTGCGAGAGGCTTTCGTGATGTACGAGCCTGACGACTGCTTGATGATCTCCGGCTTGCAGCACTTCCGCTTCTGCCGGAGGCAGTGGGCGCTGATACACATTGAGCAGCAGTGGGCGGAAAATCTTCGCACGGTTGAGGGTGAACTGATGCACGAGCGTGCGCATGACGAAAGTCTCCGCGAGAGCCGCGGCGACACGATCATTACCCGCAGTCTGCGCGTATATTCCCTTACGCTCGGGCTGAGCGGTCAGTGCGATGTTGTTGAATTCCGGCGCAGCACGCAAGGCGTTCCGCTTGCCGGGCACGACGGGCTGTGGCTGCCGTACCCCGTCGAATACAAACGCGGCAAGCCCAAAGATGACGGCTGTGACGAATTGCAGCTGTGCGCACAGGCGATGTGCCTTGAAGAGATGCTGTGCTGCACAATTGACAGCGGCGCGCTGTTCTACGGTGAACCGCGGCGGCGTACCCGTGTGGAGTTTACAGATGCACTGCGCCGGGAAGTCGTTGACGATGCCGCCGAGATGCATGAACTGTACCGCCGCGGCCACACGCCGCGCGTAAAGCCGACCAAGTCATGCAACGCCTGTTCGCTCAAGGAGCTGTGCCTGCCGCGGCTGTCGCGGACAGGCACGGTGGCCGCCTACCTGCGCGATAACATGGAGGACACGCCATGAAGAAACTGCTCAACACTTTGTTTGTCACAACGGAGGACGCATACCTCAGCCTTGACGGGGAGAACGTCGTTGTGAACCGTGAAAAGCAGGAGCTTGCGCGTTTCCCACTGCACACGCTGTCCGGAATCATCGCCTTCACCTACGCCGGTGCATCCCCTGCGCTCATGGGCGCATGTGCCAAACGTGATATTGCGCTGAGCTTCTGCACTCCGCGCGGCCGTTTTCTCGCGAGATGCGTCGGCGAGACGACCGGCAATGTGCTACTTCGGCGCATGCAATACCGCGCGGCAGATGATCCTTTTCAAAGCTGCCGCATTGCCCGAAATATGATATTCGGGAAGCTGCACAACGCCCGCTGGAGCATTGAGCGCACGAAGCGCGATCACGGCCTTCGTGTTGATGTTAATAAGCTTCAGGCGTCCATCGACCGGATCAAAGGTCTTTACCCCCTTGTCATGGAAGAGATCTCGCTGGACTCGCTCCGCGGAGAAGAGGGCGCAGGTGCACAGGCATATTTTGACGTGTTCGACGATATGATCCTTCGCAGCAAGGATGAGTTTTATTATCGCACGCGCAGCCGCCGTCCGCCGCTCGACAATGTCAACGCCATGCTCTCATTCGCCTATTCCCTGCTTGGAAACGACTGTGCCTCGGCGCTTGAGAGCGTGGGGCTGGACGCTTATGTCGGCTTCATGCACCGCGACCGGCCAGGACGGTCTTCTCTTGCACTCGATCTGATGGAGGAGCTTCGCCCCTGTTTTGCAGATCGGTTTGTTCTGTCGCTCATTAACAACCGCGTCATTACCCCTTCGGATTTTGAGCACACCGACAGCGGCGCAGTGCTTTTGACCGACAATGGCCGAAAGGCATTTTTGAAGGCTTGGCAGGAGCGCAAGCGTGATGTTATTACCCATCCATACCTCAAAGAGAAGCTGTCCTGGGGGCTTGTACCGTATGTTCAGGCGCTGCTTCTCGCGCGGTATCTGCGTGATGACTTGGATGAGTATCCGCCGTTTCTGTGGAAGTGAGGAGGCAAATGCTTGTTCTGATAACTTATGACGTGAATACTGAGGGCGCGGGAGGAAGACGCCGGCTGAGAAAAATCGCTAAAGAGTGCATAAATTATGGTCAGCGCGTTCAGAACTCCGTGTTTGAGTGCCTCGTTGATCCCGCACAGTGCCGAAAGCTCCAGCACACTCTGTGTTCTATCATGGACGAGGAGCGCGACAGCCTGAGGTTTTACTACCTCGGGGATAAGTACCAAACCCGCATAGAGCATTTCGGCTCTAACTCGGGTTACGAGCCTGAGGGGGTGCTGATGGTCTGACTGCGAAGCAGAAGCTTACACATTTCTGCTGGGCGCTTCGCACCGAAAAATGAGCGTCAGCCCAAAGTTTTTATATGCTTACATACGTTTTTTGTAGGTAAGGCATCCCTTTCAGCGGGATATTTGTAACTCTTGCGCAAATCTGCACGAAAAAATTGTGCATGTTTGCTGTCGTGCCCCTCGCGGGGCACGTGGATTGAAATCTGCTGACGGTCGACCAGTACCGGCGCAACCGCGACGTCGTGCCCCTCGCGGGGGGCGGGGTTTTAAAATTGAGGAGGTTTGGGTTGTTGGTGGGCGGCT
>ENA-UOJJ01000462-UOJJ01000462.1-human-gut-metagenome-genome-assembly--contig:-CS66-NODE-462-length-68969-cov-52.581217_pt1 | contig 68969 bp, 61 predicted proteins | sample MGYA00242343_ERZ723890 | MGnify/ENA metagenome assembly ERZ723890
AGTAGGTAGAGCACCTGCCTTTTAAGCAGGGTGTCCGGGGTTCGAATCCCCGACGAGGCACCATAAAATCAAAACGGTATAGATGCCACTGGCGAAAAGCCAGTGGCATCAACCGTTTCCGGGCTTTTTCAGCTCAAAAATTCACGGATGATTCCATAGATGCCAACCGCTGTTTCCCCCTAACTGGTGGGATTCGAACCCCCTCTTCTCGGAGGTTGGCAAAACCAGAAACCATGTAGCGCCCTTTTTGAAGCATCAATTTTCAAAAAGGGCGCTATTTTTCTATCAATAGAATACACAAAATTTGAGGCGTCAATTTGTTGGTCACGACGGGCCATCAGATTGGCGCCCTTTTTGCTTTCAGACAAATTCAAAAAGGGCACTAAATATCAGGAGGTAGTAAATGAACCGAGAACAGTTTTTTCAGGAGCTTCGCACCGCTCTCCACCGTGAGGGATTCACTCCGCAGCCGGAACAGGATGAATTGCTTCCTGTGGAGTGGGATGGTCTCCCCCTCTGCCGGATCACAGCGGACGGAGGCGTTCGCTACTGGCAGGAGGATGTAGCGACGCCGGAACGGGAACGAGCCTGTGAGCGAGCCACCGATCTGGCCTGCACCGTGCGGGAGTACATGACGCTGCTGGAACAGGCTCCGCCCCTGCAAGCCCAGAGCCTGACCGGTGACTACCGCCTGCTGGCTGACTTCAACGGAGCCGTGCTGGCTGCCCATCCCACCCGGCTTGGCGTTCAATTCGTCACATGGGACTGGAGCTTCGACCGCACAGGTCTCAATCAGGGCAATTACTTTCAGGAAAACTATGCAGGTGCCAAGCAGGACTTCGCCATCCGCGCCGGCCTCATTTCCAAACAGCAAATCTTCAATCAGGAGCAGCTTATCGAAATCTACCGGTGCTGCTCTGACACCTTAGACGCTGGTTATGACTTGACTGCCGAGCAGGAAAAGTGCATACGGGGCGTTCAGGAGCAGATTGCCATTGCAGCTCCCGATGCTCTGGAGCGCATAAGAGAGCAGGAGCAACACCCCATGGAACCCTACAACCAGGAACCGATCATGTAATATTCAGGCGCCGGAGTTTTAGAAATAAGACTCCGGCGCTTTTTTATTGCCTCAAACCAGACAGGAGGATTGAAGATTGGATCAAAAGAACGAACAAAAAGCGCCGCTGCGCATCAAAGACCTGGCTGAGTTGAAACGCTGTATCCGCCCCGGGACAGAGTTGGTGGCAACCAGCCATAGCAAGCACCCTGCCCTGGTCGGGCTTGTACGGGTGGTGACTGAGGTTCAGACCAACGCTTACTATTCCGTGGTCAAGGATCAGCCGACTCATCAGTATTCGACCTGTAATTACGGGAAGGGATTCCGCTCTGATTTCGAAAAGGCATCCAACTATTTATTTGAGGGCACGACCATCAAGGTTCTTGACCGCAGAAGCGGTGATAACAGCGTGCTGTACGAAATGGAGCTTTATCCGGGCGAATGCCTTATGCCCGGCCAGAAAAGCGATACGGAGGAGAATGAGGGAATCAGGGAAGACGATTGCGAAATCAAGCAGAAAGGGATGGGCATGACCTTATGACACGCTACTTCATGCGGGATACACCGCTGTGCCAGATGGAACAGCAGATGATGACCCCGCCCTATTTCAAGCCCAGAGGCCATGGCCGATACTATCCCGGTTTTCAATATAGCAGAGATGACATGGAGTGCCCATACTGCATGAACTTCAGACGCAATCATCCCTGCCCTTTGGAGCAGTGTGTCTGCCTGGATGAACGGATCGCAGCCGGCGCACTGAATCTCAATGAGTTCGTCAGGGATTGCTTCTTCCCTGAAGCGGGGGTACAGCTTCAAGCCCGCTTAGAGAGGAATTTCACTTGCTGCTCCATCAGCTTTTTTCTGAATGAGAGCCATCGTGAGCGCTGGCAGCACTGGCGCGAGCGCTGTTATCGAATGTCAGACCGTAATCTGGCCGCGCTTTTTCTCCTCACGGCGTATGAGGATATCTGGCGCAGGATGATCTGGAAGTTTGATGCCCACGGATTTGACTTCCAGTCCGTCCAGCTTTCCGGCATCCAGCCGGAACTGTACAGTGTTTATCAGGCGGCCAAAGCCATCTCCACCGGCAGCCGCAATATCACTCTTGCCGATCTCGCATCCCCCGAATTGGTCACAGATGAGGCGTTCCACCTGATTGTCTGCGCTCTGCTTCTGGCCAAGTACGGAGATGCGATTTTGAATTTTGAAGGAAGTAAGGTGATGCAATGTGATGATGGAAGCAGTTCTGAGCAACGCCGACCACCCGGAATACGGTGTTGCGACGATCCCTCTTCCCATTCCCAGAAATCAATACGACCACTGCGTTGCGCTGTTGGAGGCACTGGAGATCGGCGATGCCTCTGAAGCCGACTGCCGCTTGGACTCGCTCGACAGTGCCTGGCCTGTGCTGAATCGGCTGGTATGCACCAAGGTCAACCTTGATGAGTTGGACTATTTGGCAAAGCGGCTGGACAGCTTTACTGTGGGCGAGTTTTCGCAATTTCAGGCGATGGCTGAAAAGCTGAATCTCGCCAGCATGAAGGATCTCATCAACCTGACCTTTTGTTATCAGCAGGCAACGGTGATTACAGACTTCACAAATTTAAAGGAAATTGGCCGTGACCACTATATGAACATCCATGGCGGCTGTGCAAGCATGGAAGAATTGGAGCAGTTGGATGGAGAGGAAACCGCCATTCTGCTGATTGAGGACAATGAGGGAACCATAACCCGCTATGGTGTGGTCTATGATAACGGTATGACAGAAGCGGCCAGCCAGCTTGATGAGGCCAGCAGAGCAGGAAAAACAGAGATCGTCGAGATCAAAAGCGTGATCGCCAATCTGCCGTCGTACCTCAGCGGACTCGACCCTGGTTCCAGAACGCAGCTTGCACAGCTGAATCAGCTTTCGAGCATCATTGCCAAAATGGACTCCCGCGAACGGAACATCTATGCCGGCGCCTTGGATGGCAACAGCATCAATGATCTGAACGATATGATTCGTGTGGCGGAACAGGTGTCGGACTATATCCTCATTCCCAATGTCAATTCAGATGTGACGCTTGGCCGTTATGTCGCTGTTGCCGGTCAGATTCAGGGCGATCCCAGATTCCCCGAAGCAGCCTGGCCCTACCTGGACTTCGCAAAAATCGGCGCAGAATACTATGCCGAGCATGGCGGTGTCTATACCTATGCCGGCTATGTGCTCCGCAAGCAGGATGATGAGCTTGTCAGAGAGAAAAAATCGAAGATCCAGCTTGACCTCTCCTCTTCCCAAGCGCAAGTGAGTATCTGCCTTCCGGCAACGAAGGAAGAATTGGAGCGAGTAAAAAGAACACTGGGAATCGATTGTTTTGCAGAGGCATCAGTACGACATCGACCTCGACTGCGGAGATATGGAGGCCGTCAGCATCATGGATGGCTGGAAGCGGTTCAGAATTCGGGATGTAAGCACCGCCGCCTACTTCGCCATAAAGAAAGGAAACGCCGCGCCGGATGAAAGGTGGCGGATCTTCCTGGACCGTCTGGAGGAGAGATCGCTTATCCAGGAGCCGGAACCGGAATACCTCACCGGCAGCCGGCGGCTCTGCGCCGAGGACATCTCCTTCGCCGAGGACATTATTCAGAACGACAACCTGCTGGAGTTCTACATGGAAGTATCGTTCAATGCGGATGAAGTGTTCGGAACCGATGTCTGCACCTCCGAGAATGACGACTGGCTGAACATCTATGCCAACTACGATCTGGATGCCCGTCGCGTCTGTGACACGCTGGAGGTGTATCTGCAGCGGGGCAACGGCGACGAGGAGGCGTTCAAGTATCGCCTCAGCGCCGAGGAGCAGGCTCTGCTACTCCCCAAGATGAACACCTACTGTCAGGAACACTGGGGCCAGAGTTTGGAGGAGTGCAGTGCGGACTATCTGGCGGAACAGAGCAAGGAGCTCCCGGAGATGCAGATGTAGCGCCGTATCGCCCCCTGTGAGCCGATGTGTGCGGCTTTCAGCGGGTGGCCGACCGTGTACCCCACCCCGGAGAAACAGGCGGGATTTGGGCCGCTTTCCAAGGGAGCGGGAAGCTGACGAAAGCGAAGCAGGAGAAAGAGCCGGGGACAAAGCTTCCCCGGCTCTCCCACTTCTGCCCGCAGTGCGGGCAGTTTCCGGCTTTTCGCAGCGGGGACAATCCGGCGGGTGGAAAGCGCTGTTGGACCCTATGATGCGGGAAAGTCCCGCTGTGGCAAGGGTTCTCAGCGGGGACTTGACGAAAAAAGGAGTGGTTTTACTGAAGTCCGAAAGCAGAAAAACGAAGAAGGGGTTCTGGATCTCTGAGGATCTGGACGAGAAGGTAGACATCTACCTGCGCCTCGACAACTGCGCCAGCCGGAGCGAATTCGTGGAGAATGCGCTCCGCTTTTACATCGGCTATCTGAACACGAAGAACGCCGGAGGCTTCCTGCCCGAAGCACTCTCCGCCATGCTCACCGGCACCCTGGACAATTTTGCCGGACGCATGGGCTCGCTCCTGTTCAAGCAGGGTGTGGATCTCAATGTGCTGGGGCAGATCATCGCCTACGACACCGACATCGACGAATGCGAATACCAGCGTCTGCGGGGACGCGCCATCCGGGATATGAAGCGCACCAACGGACGTATCTCGTTCAAGGATGCGCTGGACTTCCAGAAGTCGGTGTAACCATGGCGAAGCTCGTACAGAAAAGCGGCTACATCAAATCCGAAAAGGCTGGCGGGTACATGAAGTACATTGCCACCCGCGAAGGTGTGGAGAAGCTGACCGGCAACGGTCCCGTCACCAAGGGACAACAGGAGCTGATCCAAAAGCTCCTGCATGATTTCCCTGATGCCGTGGAGCTGTTCGAGTATTCAAAGAGTATCTTTCCGGCAAAAGTACAGAGCGGATAGCATCTGACCTGCGAGAAAAAGGCATCCCGTGTAAATCTGGTGAAGTCGCTTGGGATTCAACTGCTATTCGATATATTATCTCGAATGAAAAGTACATTGGCGATTCTGTGTGGCAAAAATACTTCTCAACAGATACGCTTCCATATAAATGCCGGCTGAACCGAGGACAGAAGGTTTCTTACTACGCATACGGAACACACGAAGGAATCGTGCCAAAAGAAGATTTTGAGAAAGCAAATGCTTTGATGAAATCTCGTGCTCAGAAGATTACATTAACGAAAAACAGTCCGTATGCGTTTCGGAAAAAAATAGTATGTGGCGACTGCCAGTCACTATTTCGCCGCAAGGTTGTGCGCGGCATCACATACTGGGTATGTATAGGACACGATAAAAAGAGACATGGCCTCAAATGCGGCATTACACCAATTGCAGAAGATGAAATAACAAATGCTTTCATCCGCCTATACTATAAGCTCAAGCACCATGGCGAACCCATCCTCATGGGAATGACCACCTCGCTCCAAGCCATCCGCAACCGCCGGATGCTCTGGAGCCTGGATGTCATTGAACTTAACAAACAAATATCCGATCTTACCAGTCAGAATCAAATGTTGGCCACACTGAAACAACAGGGCCTCATTGATCCTGACATTTTTATAGCCCAGAGCAATGAGTTGACCGAGCAGCTCCGCGCTGTAAAGCTGAAAAAGGAGCGTCTTCTGGCCGTCGATGGCGACAACACCATCTCCCAAACAAGAGAGCTGATGGAAATCTTGGATGATGGCCCGGACTTCCTTGACAGCTTTGACGCAGAGCTGTTCGGTGAGCTCGTTGAAACAATCATCGTGGAAAGCAATGAGCGAATCCGCTTCCGCCTGAAAAACGGGCTGGAGCTGTCCGAAACCATAGAAAGGACGGTGCGCTGATGGGCAATCGGAAGCAGCCGTTTGGCTACAGGGTGGTTATGGGCGAAATTGCCCTCCATCCGCAGGAATCAAAGCTGGTAGAGTACATCTTCCAACAATACCTTGCGGGTGCTACCTACAACACCTTGGTAGAGGAGCTTCGAGAACAGTCAATTCCCTATGACGAGGGAAAGCTATGGAACAAAAACATGGTTGCCCGAATTCTGGAAGACAGCCGTTATACGGGAGAGCGCGGCTATCCGCCGGTCATTGATCGAGAAGCCCTGGAAAAAGCACTGGAAAAACGAAGCGCAAAACAGACGGCAGCTCCCAAAACGGACACGCAGAAGCTCCTCCGCCGCTTCAGCGGGCGGCCATCGACAGCGCGCATGGAGCGGCAGGTGCTGGATCTGCTCAACAGCCTGATCGTATCGCCGGAACAGCTCCGGCTTCCGGCAACAGCGCCGCCTGATCGATCCACTGAACTGAACCTGCAGCGTGAGCTGAACAGGGTGATGGAATGTCAGCCAATCGACGAGGATGCCGCAAAGGCGCTAATCCTGTCCATCGCTGCGGCTCAGTACAGCGCCATCGACTCCCGCGAATACGAAACAGTTCGTCTGCGCAGAGTGTTTTCCGGGCGTCAGCCCATGACTGCGTTGGATGCAGAACTGCTTCAAAGTTCCGTGTCCGCCATCCATTGTCATAACGATGGAAGTCTGAATATCAAGCTGAAAAACCGTCAAGTAATTGGGAAGGAGTGAAACAGCATGAGAGAAAGCCCGCCCAAAGTCATCACCATACCCGCAAAGCCGGAGGTCGCAAGCCGGCAGGCGGTCCAGCGCCAGCTTCGCGTGGCTGCCTACTGCCGGGTATCCACTGATGACGAGGAGCAGCTCACCAGCTATGAGGCGCAGCAGAACTACTACACCGACAAGATCATGACCAACCGGGAGTGGACCATGGCCGGGATCTTCGCAGACGAGGGCATCACAGGGACATCGGCTCGGAAGCGGCCCGAATTCCTGAAGATGATCCGGCTGTGCAAGCAGAAGAAGATCGACATCGTCCTGACCAAATCCATCTCCCGCTTCGCCAGAAATACGGTGGACTGCCTGAATTACATCCGGGCCCTGCGGGAATTGGGCATTGCAGTCATCTTCGAAAAGGAGAACATCAACACGCTGGAAGCCGACAGCGAGATCCTCATCACCATGCTTGGCGCCTTCGCTCAGGCAGAAAGCGAGAGCATCAGCGCCAATGTCCGCTGGGGCAAGCGGCAGGCCATGCGCGAGGGAAAGACAATCATACAGTATAACCGGCTGTACGCCTATGAAAAAGGCGAGGACGGCAAGCCGAAAATCATCCAGGAGCAAGCAGATGTGGTTCGTTCGATCTATGACCAGTATTTGAGCGGAGCCAGCCTTCGGATGATCAAAGACAGGCTGGAAGCGGAGCAGATCCCCAATGTGACCGGCGGCTCCCAATGGACGATCACGGCGATCCGAAGCATCCTGATCAATGAGAAGTATTGCGGAGATGTCCTCCTCCAGAAGACCTACATCAGCGACTGCATCAGCCGCAAGGTCATCCGCAACACGGGGCAGCTCCCCATGTATCTGGTCCAGAACCATCATGAGGGCATCGTGGAGCGCAAAACCTTCGATGCGGTACAGGCAGAGATGGCGCGGCGCAGTGCCGGGAAAAGCCCTTCCAAAAAGAATGCTCCCACAGGGATGACATCCTATGCCAGCAAATACGCCTTGTCGGAGCGCCTCGTCTGCGGCGAATGCGGCACCCTGTACCGCCGCTGCACCTGGTCCAAGCAAGGCAGGAAGCGCATCGTGTGGCGCTGTGTCAGCCGGTTGGACTACGGCACCAAGTACTGCCACAACTCACCAACGCTGGACGAGGAACCGCTCCAGAAGGCAATCCTCGCCGCAATCAACTCCGTCATGAGTCAAAAGAGTACGCTGATCCGGCAAATCACCTCCGCCATGGAAATGGAGCTGGCTCCGATCCCAGGAGAGAGCATGAGTCTTGCCGATATTGAAAGGCGGCTGGGCGAGCTGAACGACCAGACCCGTGAGCTGGTGGCAGAATCCGCCCGAGCTGAGGATGCCACCGCCTGCACCGCCCAGTTGAGAGCTATCATGAATGAGGCTGCCGCGCTGAAAGAAAAGCGGGCCCTGATCGAAGAACAGTGTCAGAGCAACGCTCAGGCTGTACGGCGCATTGAAGATGCGGCTGCCGCGATGGCTCAGGCGTCCACCCACATCAGCGAATGGGATGAAGCTCTCATCCGGCAGCTGGTGGATACGGTCAAGGTCAACTCAGCGGAGAAAATCACGGTCTTCCTCCGCGGCGGCGTTCAGGTGGAGCAGGATATGATATAATAAGCAAAAGAAGGTGAACCGAAATGATCTATGCAACCGGCGATACCCATGGCAACTTCCAGCGGTTCGCACCCGAACACTTCCCCGAGCAGGCCGGAATGACCAAGGAAGACTACATGATCATCTGCGGAGATTTTGGCGGCGTATGGGATGGGGGCAAGAAGGAGGAGCGGAATCTGGACTGGCTGGAGGATCTGCCCTTTACCACGCTGTTCATCAGCGGCAACCACGAAAACTTCGACCTGCTGAGAAAATACCCGACAGAGGAATGGAACGGCGGAAAGATTCAGCGAATCCGGCCTCATGTGATCCACCTGATGCGCGGGCAGGTCTTTGACCTGCAAGGATACTCCTTCTTTACCATGGGCGGTGCCAGAAGCCATGATATCGAGGACGGTATTCTGAACCCCAAAGCACCCGATTACGAAGAACAATACTGGGCCCTTCGCAGAATGGGCGCCCGATTCCGGGTCAACCACCACTCCTGGTGGAAACAAGAGCTTCCCGATAAATCCGAGTATGAGGAAGCTCGGCACAGCTTGGAAAGCATTCACTATGAGATGGACTATGTGATCACACACTGCGCCCCAAACAGCATCGTGGACATACTGGGAAACGGTGGATATGTTCACGACCACCTGACCGGCTTCCTGGAGGAAGTCAAAGAACGAGCCAAGTTCCACTACTGGCTGTTCGGACATTACCACGACAACAAAATCATCGACGACCGCTTCGTCCTGCTCTGGGAGCAGATGGTACAAGTGGTGTGAACAGGCCAAAGAGAAACGCAGGAGGCGCCTCCTGTGCTTCTCTTTGGCCTGTTTCTAAATAAGGCAGGTTCTGCCGGAAAGGAGAAGCCATGAACATCCGCAAAAATATCGATTATTCTGCCATGTTTGCAGCCCTGGACGCCGCGCTGAACGCTGAGCTGCCCCAGATGAAACTCTGCTGCGAACTGGGCCGCATCGTCTGCTCCAGGCCGGAGAAAGGCGCGGCTGTGGCCGCAGCCGAACACCTGCACAGCCGTTTCCCCGATGCTTCCGGCTTCTCCCCGCGCAACCTTCGCCGGATGCGGGAATTCTATCGGATGTATGAGGACACCCCCGAGTTGCTGGCCCTGGCCATGGAGATCAGTTGGACCCAGAATGTAGTCATTTTGGAAGCAGACATGGAGCCGGATGAGCGGCGCTGGTATCTTCGTGCCGCTGGTCGTTTCGGCTGGTCAAAGGCAGAACTCCAGAGAAAAATCGATTCTGACGCCCATCTGGAAATCCAACTCGACGAATCTGAGGTTCCGTGCTATACTGAATTGGAAAACAGTAATTTGGAGTGTTCATCGCATGATCAAGATACTTTTCCTCTGCCACGGCAACATTTGCAGAAGCCCGATGGCCGAGTTTATTATGAAGGATCTGGTAAAGAAGGCCGGTCTGGAGCAGAGCATTCAGATCGAGTCAGCAGCCACCAGCACCGAGGAGATCGGCAATCCGGTGTATCCGCCAGCTCGCCGCAAGCTGTCCGAGCATGGCATCGACTGTTCCGGCAAGCGAGCCCGGCAGCTCCTGAACAGCGACTACGAGAAATACGATCTCCTGATTGGAATGGATCATGCCAACCTGCGGAATATGTACCGGATCTGCGGCGGCGACTTTGCCGACAAAATGCACCTGCTGATGGACTTTACCAACCGTCCCGGAGAGGTGGCCGATCCGTGGTACACCGACGATTTCGACACGACCTGGCGGGATGTGGAGGAAGGCTGCCGGGGACTTCTGCAGAAAATTATCAAGAAGGCAGTGGTGTAATTTATGAACGATAACTGTTGGGGAAATCCGGATGCTTTTTCAATGGTGTTGCGCTGTACAAAAATGCGATATGCGCGCACATTTTTGAACTGCGGCCAGATCAAATTTAGTACACCGAGTTCATGGGTTGAGTATGAAGAAAAATACGGTGATGGCAGAGGCGATCGCCTTGAAGGAACAATGGCAACTTTCAATATTTGGGATTTTGAGAATTCACTTCCTATTTTAAGAAAATACAGCCATTACACTGATCTTTTAAAGATTCAGAATGGCAATAGGATCTATTTAAAAAGAAGACGGGATATGCACTTGCCCTGCTTTTGCTTATATTATTTAAAAAACAGTATGTTCATATGTCCGAAAGAACCAGGTATTCAAAAGTTGAAAACATCTATTCCATACTCATATTTTAGAGACTTTGCTGATAATATGTCTCCAGAAGAAGTTCAAAAGTTGCCCGAAGATGAGAGACCAGTCCTCATTGTTATTGAAGACTACCCGGAGTTTAAGCAAAGATTAGTCCATAAACTTATAGAAATCGGTTTGCTTGACCGCGAAATTATAGAAACTAAAGTTAGTTATTTTGATTTTGATCAGTATGGTGAATTTGGTTGGTGGGACTTTGGGCAGAAAAGCCCTATGGAATTAGCTGTAAAACATATTCGGTTCAAAGACCAGAACGAAGGACGTTTTATCATTAATACAGATAACCAGAGAATCCTTCAATTATTGGACAAACCAATTGAGATTGGGCCCTTAGATGATATATGTATTTTGTGTGACCACTATTTGTATGATGGCATGGATATTGTTATGACAGCAAAAGTAGAACAAATAGAGGAATAAATAATTGAATTATGATTTGTGTTCTGGCACATGCTTAAAGAAAAGCGGCATCTATAGTGTTGCGATGTTCCAAAAGAGGAAGATACCTTTTGGTATCTTCCTCTTTTGCTGTCTTGCCTCCGGGGAGTCGAAGTTTATACCCCCTTCCCGCAGAAAGCGCCGCGGGGCTATTTTCTCTCCGCCGCCAGCTTCAGCAGGGTCTCTTTATCGTTAGGCGTTCCGTCCAGCACGGCGTTCAGCAGATACTGCAGCGCATCACCGACCTCTCGCCCCCGCAGCCCCAGCGCCATCAGGTCGCCGCCCTTCACCGTCAGGTCCTTCAGTGAAAAGCACTGCCGCTTCGCCAGCAGCGTGTTCAGAAGATCCTCCGCCTGCTGTATATCCGCCAGACGGCAGCGATCCTCCGGGCTTTGGGCGGCGTTGTCGGCCCGCTTCACCTCCAGCAGCTGCCGAAACGTCTCCTCTCCCAGCTGCGACACGGCGCGGGCAATAGCCTTCTCCGTCCGGGCAATATCCCGGTCGTGCCAGCGCACCAGTGTCACGATGCGTTCGGCCGTGCGGTTGTCCATCCGCAGGCGGCGGCAGATATCCGCCGCCAGGTCCGCCGAGATGGCCGGGTGACCATAAAAATGCCCCACGCCCTGCTCGTCCCGGGTAAAGCACGCCGGCTTGCCGATATCATGGAACAGCATAGTCCAGCGCAGGACCACCTCCGCCGGGACGGCAGCCACTGCGTGGGCGCTGTGCCCCCACACGTCGTAGATATGATGGCGATTGTGCTGATCGAAGCCCACGCAGGGCGCGATCTCCGGCAGGAACATCGCCAGCACGTCCGGCCAGTTCAACAGCACCGGCAGCACGTGGCTGCCGCACAGCAGTTTATCCATCTCTGTCAGGATACGCTCCGGCGCGATACAGCGCAGCAGCGGCGCCTTCACCCGCAGCGCCGCATCGGTCCGCGGCTCGACCGAAAATCCCAGTACGGCGGCAAAGCGCAGCGTCCGCAGGATACGCAGCGCATCCTCCTCAAAGCGTCGTTCCGGCTCTCCTACACACCGCAGGATACCCGCCTCCAGATCCTCCCGTCCGCCATACAGATCGGTGATATGCCCGCGCAGGTCCATCGCCATGGCGTTCACCGTCAGGTCACGGCGGCAGAGATCCTCCTCCAACCTGTCGGAGAAAAACACCTGATCCGGCCGGCGATGGTCCGTATAGGTCCCATCCGCCCGGAAGGTGGTCACCTCAATGTGCATCTCCCCCGCCCGGACCGTGACCGTCCCGTGCTTCAGCCCGGTTGGGATGGCATAGCCGTCAAACAGTGTAAGCACCTGCTCCGGCCGCGCGGCGGTGGTCACGTCCCAATCTCCCGGTGTGCGGCCCAGCAGCGTGTCCCGCACGCAGCCGCCCACGGCATAGGCGGCGAAGCCCGCATCCTCCAACCGTTCCAGCACATATTGCACCGCCTGCGGCAGCATGGCTTCGCCTCCCCTCACGTTTTTTCATCCTCCGCCGCCAAATACCGGCAAAAAAGCCGGTTGCATGGGCGGAAACGTTGTATTATAATAGTACAGTAATTTTTCTGTTCCTGTCAAGGAGGCAGCAAATATGTTTCATCCTACTGAGGACTTTCACAAGTATATCCACCCCGGCAAGCGCGTACACCTTGCCGGCATCGGCGGCGTCAGTATGTGCGCGCTGGCAGAGGTATTGCAGGGCATGGGCGTGACGGTGCAGGGCTCGGACATGAGCGACAGCGACACCGTGAAGCACCTGCGCTCTGTGGGGATCCCCGTGGCCATCGGCCACTCGGCGGAGAACCTGAAAAACTGCGACGCGGTCATCCGTACCGCCGCCATTCACGACAGCAATCCCGAGATCGCCGGCGCCGTGGCCCGGGGCATCCCGGTCTATGAGCGCGCCCAGGCCTGGGGCGCCATCATGCAGGGCTACCGCAACGCCCTGTGCGTCTCCGGCACCCACGGGAAGACTACCACCACCTCCATGGCCACCCATATCTTCATGGCGGCCCAGGCAGACCCCACGGTGATGATCGGCGGCACGCTGCCGCTGCTGCACTCCGGCTATCGGGTGGGCAGGGGCGACACCATCATTCTGGAGAGCTGTGAATACTGCAACTCCTTCCTGAACTTCTTTCCCACCGTGGCAGTGATCCTTAACGTCCACGCCGATCATCTGGACTTCTTCAAGGACCTGGCCGATATCGAGCACTCCTTCCACGACTTTGCCGCCCTGGTGCCGGAGCGCGGCTTTATCATCGCCAACGCCGATGACGAGGGTGCCCGCGATGCCGTCAAGGGCCTGACACATCCGGTGTTCACCTTCAGCGTCAAAGACCGTAGCGCCGACTGCTATGCCGACAACGTCTCTTTCTTTGACGGCTACGGCGACTTCGACGTGGTCATCAACGGCCTGACCTACGCCCATGTGTCCCTGCACGTCCCCGGCGCCCACAATATTTCCAACGCCCTGGCGGCGGCCAGTGCCGCCTATGTTCTCGGCCTTCCCGGCGAGGCGGTAACGGCGGGTCTGGCGTCTTTCACCGGCGCAGGACGGCGCTTCGAGCACAAGGGCACCTTCCGCGGCGCGGAGGTCTATGACGACTATGCCCATCATCCCGACGAGGTGCGGGCGCTGCTGAGCGCCGCGCAGGCGCTGCCCCACAAACGGCTCATCCTGGCCTTCCAGCCCCACACCTACACCCGCACCGCCGCGCTGTTCGACGACTTTGTGGAAGTACTGCGCCTGCCGGACCGCGTAGTGCTGGCGGAGATCTACGCCGCCCGGGAAAAGAACGACATCGGCATCTCCTCCCGGGACCTGGCCGCCCGCATCCCCGGCGCCGTCTACTGCGCCACGCTGGAGCAGACGGCGGACGAGCTGGAAAAGCTGGCCCAGCCCGGCGATATGATCATCACCGTGGGCGCAGGCGACATCTACCGCGCCGGAGAGCTGCTGCTGAAACGAGGTGACGCACAGTGACCATCTCCCCCGTATCCCATAACACCCGTCCGGAGAGCCAGCTGCTGCCACAGGAGGCCACAGCCTTCGACCTGCTGGACAAGCTGGGTATCGAATACGACCGCGTCAGCCATGACGCCGCCTTCAACATGGAGCTGTGCGCCGAGGTCAGCCGCGTACTGGACGTGTCCGTATGCAAGAACCTGTTTCTGTGCAACCGGCAGAAAACCGCGTTCTATCTGCTGTGCATGCCGCCGGACAAGCCCTTCCACACTAAGGACCTCAGCGCGCAGATCGGCTCCTCCCGCCTGAGCTTCGCCCCGGAGGAGAGCCTGTGGGAGCTGCTGCGCTGCCACCCGGGCTCCGCCACCATTTTGGGCCTGGCCAACGATACGGAGCACCGTGTCCGGCTGCTCATCGACCGCGAGGTCTATGACGCGCCCTTTTTCTCCTGCCACCCGTGCATCTGCACCAGTACACTGAAGCTGAAGACCGCCGACGTGCTGGAAAAGCTGCTGCCCCACACCGGCCACACGCCTGTTATCGTTGATTTGTGAGAAATACTGCCTGTCCTTCCCAGCAGGCAGTATTTTTTCATATATATCACAAAAAGCCCTTGCGCTTGGAAACGTTTTCGGTTATACTTACCGTATTCCCACCGTCTGGCGGCACTCCACTTCATGCCGCCGGACGGCAAAAGATAAGGAGGAATACCCGCTGTGGCTGGCGGTGCGGCAGTGTGGAGACCTGTCGTAAGGCACTGAGGGCAATGCCCGTGCGAGGCCGTCTTTTGCGGAGGCAGGACGGTTACAGTCAAAAATGTATGGCAAAGGTCATTCTGAAGGACCTGAAGAAGGTCTACCCCAACACCGAGAAGAAAAAGAAGGTCAAGAAGGGCGAGGAGCCCCAGGAGAAGAAGAGCAATCTTCAGATCACCGATGAGGGCGTTGTGGCCGTCCAGCAGTTCAGTCTGGAGATCGCCGACAAGGAGTTCATCGTACTGGTGGGCCCCTCCGGCTGCGGCAAGTCCACCACCCTGCGTATGATCGCCGGTTTGGAGGATATCACCTCCGGCGAGCTGTGGATCGGCGACAAGCTGATGAACGACGTGGAACCCAAGGATCGGGACATCGCCATGGTGTTCCAGAACTACGCCCTGTACCCCCACATGACCGTGTATGAGAACATGGCCTTCTCCCTGAAGCTGAAGAAGGTCCCCAAGGACGAGATCGACCGCAAGGTCCGTCAGGCGGCAGAAATTCTGGACATCACCCAGTACCTTGACCGCAAGCCCAAGGCCCTGTCCGGCGGCCAGCGCCAGCGTGTGGCCATCGGCCGCGCCATCGTCCGCGACCCCGCCGTGTTCCTGATGGACGAGCCCCTGTCCAACCTGGACGCCAAGCTCCGCAACCAGATGCGCGCCGAGATCATCAAGCTGCGCCAGCGGATCAACACCACGTTTATCTACGTCACCCATGACCAGACCGAGGCCATGACCCTGGGCGACCGCATCGTCATCATGAAGGATGGCTTCATCCAGCAGATCGGCACGCCTCAGGAGGTCTTTGACCACCCGGCCAATCTGTTCGTGGCCGGCTTTATCGGCACGCCGCAGATGAACCTCTTTGACGCGAAGCTGGTGAAGAACAGCGACGGCAAATACGCCGTGGCTATCGACGGCATCAACGTGGAGCTGGCCGAGGATAAGCAGGCCCGGCTCAGCGCTAAAAATGTACCGGAACAGGACGTGACGCTGGGCGTTCGCCCCGATCACATCATGCTCTGCGCCGACGGCGTCAAGGGTACCGTGGATGTCAGTGAGCTGATGGGCTCCTCTGTGCATCTGCATATCTCCACCCACGGCCATGATGTGGTGGTCATCGTCCCCACCAATGGCAACGCCGCCCACTTCCCCATGGGCAGCGAGGTCAACATGATCTTCGGCGGCAATGTGGCCCATGTGTTCAGCAAGGAGACGGAAAAGAATCTGGAGTGGTAACACCCTCATATAGAAGGACAGCGCCCCGCATGGGGCGCTGTCCTTTCTTCGGGGCCGGCGTCCTGCCGTGGAGCGCAGCGGAACAAATGCCCTTGGGGTACGACGTCCCTCCCCTGTCATTGCGAGCCAGCGCTCACGCTGGCGTGGGGCTTCGTCCCCCGACAAAAAAGAAATCCCTTTCGGGATTTCTTTTTTGCGTTCTCAAGATTTCTTCTTACTCACATATACCATCCCGGTCAGCGACAGCGCCGCACTCACGGCGTACATTCCCACGCCCGCATCTATGGTCTTGGGGGAGCCGGTCTTGCCCTCGTCCTTCACGGTAGTCGTAGAGTTGTAGTAGTAACGCGGCGTTTCCTCTACTGTCGGATACTTGTGCTCCGGCAGAAGCGGTGTGCCATTCGGGTTGAAGCGGTAGTCGCCGCCGTTCTGGGTGAGCTTGTCGTAAAATTCCTTGGTTTTCATGGAATCGATGGATTCTGCGGTGCCAGCGATAGTACCATTGGTGGCGCAGGAATCAACGTTTGCAGTTTCGGTATAGTAGTTGTTCTTAAAAACAGGGGTGCCGGATTCAACCTTACCAACAAGTCCGCCGAGACGCTTATATGGTGGTGTGGTGACACCATATTTGGTCAAATCAATTTCACCAGCGAAATAACAGCTCTTGATAGGGGGGTCACCGTAGATGTAGCCCACAATGCCGCCCGTATTACCGCCAGAAGGTTTGCCGAGAACCGTCAATTTGCCGATGGAATAGCAATTTGTTATGGACGGATTACCACTGCCCAGAGAGCCGGCAATACCGCCGATGCTGTTGGCGCAAACCTCTATGTCAGCTGTGTTGACACAGTAGCGGATTTCAGAAGTGCCACCAGCATAACCAACAATACCACCAACGTTTAGACTGGCAACGCCATTATCAGTTCGAGTGACACTAATGCTGCCTTTGCTTTGGCAGTGCTCAAAGGTGGAGTCCATAGCAAACCCACATAGGCCAATAGAACCGTCGAGATAATTGTCACTGTTAGTGAATGATATATCAGATACACAATCACGAATCGTACTCTTGTTAGATGCACCGACAATGGAGCCAAAATCAGAGTATTTCCTTGAACCAGTAGCATTTACAGAGCCCTGTACAGTAAGACCGGAAATCTCGGCGTTCTCAATATATCCGAAAAAGCCATATGATTCATATTCAATCATGCCATAGGCATCGGAAAAGTCCAAATTAGAAATCGTATGTCCGTTGCCGTAAAATTTTCCGCTGAAAAAATGCGGAACGTTAGCGTCGTTGTCGGCGCATCCAATCGACGTCCATGTTTTACCGCTCAAATCTAAATCGGATTCCAGGCTTACTACAGCATCGGTCTTGCCGTCGTATGCACCCGCGTTTACGTCCGCCGCAAATTGCATCAGTTCATCAACCGTAGTAATAACCGTGCGGCTGCTCTGCGCAGCTCCGACGGTATCCTCCGCAAACGCCGCCATGGGCAGCATCGCCAAACACAGCACCAACGCAAAAAATATACCCACTACGCACTTCTTCATTGTACACTCCTCCTTTTATTCTCCCATAGCATACAGGCGGCATCATTCCGTGGGTACCCACGGAATGACGGGAGCTCCCGTCGCCGCACATATCAACGCTGCTGGTCATATTATACCTGCTTTTCCGCCGAATGTAAATTCAAAATTTGTGCGCTTTTGGCGGAAAATAAAGTGGGAGGGGACGGCTCACAGCAGCTTCTCCAATTCGCTCTCGCCGTACACTTTTATGCCGTTTTCCTTCAGCAGCGCCGCCGTGACGCCGTCGCCGTCCGTCAGCGTTCCGGTGAACGTGCCGTCATAGATGCGCCCGCAGCCGCAGGAGGGGCTTCGCTCCTTCAGCACGGCGGCGGTACAGCCGTACAGCCGCCCCAGACGCAGCGTCTCCTCCGCACCCCGGCGGTACTCCGCCGTCACGTCACGGCCATCGTTCATCACCACCTGATCGCCCCGCCGCTCGGAGGGATTTCGGGGCGTGGGCAATCCTCCCAGCTGCTCCGGACACACCGGCACCGCCAGTCCACGCCGGGCCAGCTCCTGCGCCAGCGGGTTGGGCTTGCTCTGCCCGTCGTAGCGACAGGCACAGCCCAGCAGGCACGCGCTCACCAGGATCATACCGCCAGCTCCTTTCCGTTCAGAGTGGCATACACCAGCGTATCGCCCGCGTATTGCAGCTTCATGGAGAAAAACGGCGTGTCCGGCTCGTGGATCAGCGCCAGAAACAGCTTGTCCCCCTCCCATTGGGGCAGCGCCGCCAGCGCGTCCTTGTGCAGCCATTCCAGCACACCTTCATCGCATTCCCGCAGCGTTCCCGTCCAGCCGGTGGCGGTAAACAGGTGCATATATTCCCCCTCCCAGATATCCGACACAAAGGTGATGACCCCCCGATACCGATAGTCGGTCAGCATCAACCCCGTCTCCTCCAGCGTCTCGCGGCAAACGCACTCCTCCGGGCTCTCGCCCTCCTCGCACTTGCCGCCCACGCCGATCCACTTGTCGTGGTTCAGGTCGTTCTGCTTCTTCACCCGATGCAGCATCAGGTATTCGCCCCGTTCGTTTTCGATATAGCACAGCGTGGTGTTTTTCATCTTTGCACCTCCGATTTACAAATCACTGCCAATAGTATATACTATTCGTATCGTCAACACAACTGTTACCTGTCAGGAGAGTATATAGTATGACAACGATAAAACCAGGCCGCTACCGCCACTTTAAGGGTAATGAATATGAGGTCATCGGCACCGCCCGCCACTCTGAAACACTGGAGGAACTGGTGGTCTACCGTGCCCTGTATGATAATGGCGGTCTGTGGGTGCGCCCCGCCGCCATGTGGTCCGAGATCGTGGACCGCGACGGTTACCGCGGCCCGCGTTTCATCCCGGAGGACGGCCAATGACCGACTATACCGTGATACGCTCCCGCCGGCGCACCCTGGCGCTGGAGGTCACCCGGCAGGGCACCGCCCTGGTCCGCGCCCCCCTGCGGGCCTCCGATGCGGACATCGCCCGCTTTGTGGACAGTCACCGCGGCTGGCTGGAAAAACATCTGGCAGCACGGCAGGCCTATCTATCCGCCCACCCGGAGCCGTCTGCGGCACAGACGGATGCATGGCGGCAGCAGGCAAAAGAGACACTGCCGCCTCTGGTGGCCCACTGGGCCCAGCGCATGGGCGTGCAGCCCGCCGGTATCACTGTCACCGCCGCCCGCACCCGCTTCGGCAGCTGCTCCGGCAAAAACCGTCTCAGCTTCTCCCTCTACCTGATGGCCTATCCCGAAGCCGCCATTGAATACGTGGTGGTCCATGAGCTGGCACACATTCGCCATCACGACCACTCCCCCGCCTTCTACCGCGAGGTGGAAGCCTATCTGCCTGACTGGAGGGCGTGCCGCGCCCTCCTTCGCCGGTAATTCAGCCATTTTTCGCCGTACATTCGATACTTCGCCGCCGCCCGTTCAATCGGGCGGCGGTTTTCTTGTGATTTTCACAAGAAAACCACCGTCTTTTCTGTGCGTTTCGGCAAAAATGCAGCGGAGCAATTGACAATTGCGGCAAACACTGATAGGATAACTATGCTGAACGGAAACGTTACCGGAAATGTTTTCGCTTTCCTCTGACGATTTTCGTTCCTTTCGATCTGGTATAGTAGGAGGCACACCCAGGTATGACGATCAAGGATATAGCCAAGCAGTGCAGCGTCAGCGTCAGTACCGTCTCCCGTGTGCTGAATGACCGGCCGGATGTCAGTGAGGATGTCCGGCGTAAGGTGCTTTCCGCTATCAAGAATAGCAACTACATTCCCAACAACAGTGCCCGCGATCTGGTACGCACCAAGTCCGACGCTGTGGGTCTGGTGGTCCGCGGTGTGTCCAATCCGTTCTACACCGACATTATCCGCGCCATTGAACGCACCATCACCGATGCCGGTTTTACAATGGTCATGCAGCAGATCGGTACTTGTGACGACGAGGTCAAATGCGGTGCGGTCATGGAGCGCGAAAAGCGCCTGCAGGGCATCGTATTCCTGGGCGGTCGGTTTGATTACACCCCCGCTGATCTGGCGATGCTGAACGTTCCCTTTGTTTGCTGTTCCTACTCCAACCGCTATGGCACGCTGATCGAGGGCGAGTATTCCTCTGTGTCCATCGCCGACGGTGACACCGCACAGCAGGCGGTGGAGGAGTTGTACCGCCATGGGCACCGGCGCATCGCCGCGCTGATCTCCCGGCCCGATGACCAGTCTATCAGCCAGCTACGCTATGAGGGCTATGTGCAGGCGCTGGAGAGTCACGGCATCCCTGTGGACCCGGAACTGGTGATCTCCACCGGCGGATTCGGCGCGAAGGACGCCTACAGAGCCGTGCAGGAAAAAATGGCCGAAAATGTTGATTTTACAGCACTTTTCGCCATCGCGGACTCTATGGCCATTGGTGCCATGCGGGCTTTGATGGACGCCGGCAGGCGTATCCCCGAGGACTGTTCCGTTATAGCGATAGATGGGTTAGAGTTGTCTGCCTATATTGAGCCGCCGCTGACTACCCTGTGCCAGCCTATGGAGGAAATGGGCCGGCGCAGCGCCGAGATTTTGCTGGACATGGTGCGGCACAAGGGCTCCCACGCCTGTGAGCTGCTGCCCACCACCCTGCGCCAGGGCCGCAGCGTGGCCGCGCCCGGATGATACTTTTGTATATCTTTGTGATCTGTTTTGTGTATCCTAAGGATCCGTTTCCTGCATCCCAATAATTTGTTTTTTGTACCCTAATGATCTGTTTTTTACATCCTTGTGATGTGAAAATAAAAACAAAAAAGGAGTAAATATCATGAAGAAGTTTCTTGCAATGCTTCTTGCTCTCGTGATGGCCCTGTCTCTGGTGGCCTGCGGTGAGAAGAAAGACGACACCAAGACCGATGGCGATACCACCGCCACCGGCAGCGTGTACTATCTGAACTTTAAGCCTGAGTCCGACAACGCGTGGAAGGCTCTGGCCGCCACCTACACCGAGAAGACCGGCGTGCCCGTCAAGATCCTCACCGCCGCCTCCGGCGAGTATGAGTCCACCCTGGTGTCCGAGATGGACAAGGAAGACGCGCCCACCCTGTTCCAGTGCAACGAGGGCGGCGTGGCTACCTGGGGTGAGTTCTGCTACGACCTGAGCAGCAGCGACGTGTACAACCAGCTGACCTCCAAGGATTATGCCCTGAAGAACGCCGACGGTGAGGTCATCTCCATCGGCTACTGCCTGGAGACCTACGGTATCATCGTGAACAAAGCACTGCTGAAGGAAGCCGGCTATGAGGTCACCGACATCACCAACTTCGAGTCCCTGAAGAAGATCGCTGACGACATCCACAGCCGCGCTGCCGAGCTGGGCTTCGACGCCTTCACCTCCGCCGGTCTGGACGGCACCTCCTCTTGGCGTTTCTCCGGCCACCTGGCCAATATGCCTCTGTTCTATGAGTTCCGCGATGAAGGCGTGACCAGCAAGCCCGCCACCATCAAGGGTACTTATCTGGACAACTACAAGGCTATCTGGGATCTGTACACCACTGACTCCGCCACCACCGGCGCTGCCCTGCTGTCCGCCACCGGCGACCAGGCTGAGGCCGAGTTCGGCGAGGGCAAGGCTGTGTTCTATCAGAACGGCACTTGGGAGTACAGCAACCTGACCGGCGAGAAGTTCGGCATGAACGCTGACGACCTGACCATGATCCCCATCTACTGCGGTATTGAGGGCGAGGAGAAGGCCGGCCTGTGCACCGGTACCGAGAACTACTGGTCCGTCAACAAGAACGCCTCCGAGGAGGACATCAAGGCCACTCTGGACTTCCTGAACTGGGTCGTTACCTCCGAGGAAGGCACTGCCATGATGGCTGAGCAGTTCGGCGCCTGCCCGTTCCAGGCCTCCAAGGCTCCCTCCAATCCGTTCAGCGCTCTGGCCAACGAGTATGTTGCCAATGGCTGCTATCCTGTCACCTGGGCCTTCAACTACACCCCCGCTGTCAATGACTGGCGTGCCGCTGTGGTCGACGCTCTGGGCAAGTATACCGCCGACGGCGGCAGCTGGGACGATGTGAAGACCGCCTTCGTGGAAGGCTGGGCTACCCAGTACAACAACGATATCGCCAACGGCTAAGCTACGGTTTCAACCACATACGCACAGGGGGCGGGCTTTTCGCCCGCCCCCTCTTTCTTACTCTGTGACGGCGTGCGCTGTCCTTCGAACGCACTTCGGAGGAGAGCTTTCGCTGTGACAAAACTACGGAGAACAGGAGTGGTCTAATGAAACGATTTCAAGCAAAACGGGACGCGGCTGCGCTGAACAGCCGACTGGTCCGACGGCCAATTCAGCGCATGGTGTGGCTGTTTCTGCTGCCCACCTTTGCCGCCTTCTGCATCGGGTTCATCTACCCGTTCCTGAAGGGCGCGTTCCTGTCCTTCTGCAAATTCAAGCTGACCAGCAAGTGGACATGGGTAGGCTTTGACAACTATCTGAAGGCCTTTGCCGACAGCAGCTTCCGCCATGCCTTCTTGTTCACGGCGCTGTTTGCCTTTGTGTCGGTGCTGTTCATCAACGCGCTGGCCTTCGCGGTGGCCTATGCGCTGACGCGGGGCATCAAGGGCTCCAATCTGTTCCGGACGGTGTTCTTCATGCCCAACCTCATCGGCGGCATCGTGCTGGGCTACATCTGGTCCATGATCTTCGACGGCTTTCTGGTCGCTTACGGCCAGTCCGTGGTACTGAACAGCCACTTCGGTTTCTGGGGGTTGATCATCCTGCTGTGCTGGCAGCAGGTGGGCTATATGATGATCATCTACATCGCCGGATTGCAGTCCGTGCCGGAGGATATGCTGGAGGCGGCCCGCATCGACGGCGCCACCAACTGGCAGACCCTGTGGAAGGTCACTATCCCCAACATGATGAGCTCCTTCACCATCTGCATTTTCCTGACGCTGACCAACGGCTTCAAGCTGTTTGACCAGAACCTGGCCCTGACCGGCGGCCGCCCCTTCCTGCAGCAGGCGGACGGCAGCGTTGTCAAGACCACGGAAATGCTGGCCCTGAACATCTACAACTCCTTCTACTCCGGCAGCGGCAACAACCGCGGCGTGGCCCAGGCCAAAGCCGTGCTGTTCTTCATACTGGTGGCGGCTATCGGACTGATCCAACTCCGGGCTACCCGTAAAAAGGAGGTGCAGCAGTAATGCAGACGAGCCTTGCCAAAAAGCATGACCGCAGCAAAATGGTGTTGACCATAGCGTTCACGGTGATCTGCATCGTGTATGTGCTGCCCATCGTCATCGTTCTGATCAACTCTTTCAAGACCAATGCCGCTGTCAATACCGATACGTTCGCCCTGCCCAATGAGGACACCTTCGTGGGCTGGCAGAACTATATCAAGGGCATGACCTTCGGCAACTATCCGTTTATCAAGGCGGTGTTCTACAGTCTGTTCATCACCCTGGTCTCCTCGGCGCTGATCCTGATCTGCACCTCTATGGCCGCGTGGTATGTGGCCCGTGTGGGCAGTCTGTTCAGCAAGATCGTGTACTACCTGTGCGTGTTCTCCATGGTGGTGCCGTTCCAGATGGTGATGTTCACCCTGTCCCGCACCGCCGAGCAGGTCAAGCTTCCCTACTTTAGCTTCACCTCTATGGCTTTTGCCAAGATCGGATTAAACACGCCGTGGACAATACCTATCGTGTACCTAGGCTTCGGCGCGGGACTGGCGGTGTTCATGTTCTCCGGGTTTGTCAAGACGATTCCGCTGGAGATCGAGGAGGCTGCCGCCATTGACGGCTGTGGGCCTGTGCGTACCTTCTTCCTGGTGGTGCTGCCCATGCTGAAGCCCACGTTTATCTCCGTGGGCGTGCTGGAGATCATGTGGGTGTGGAACGACTTTCTGCTGCCGTACCTGGTGCTGGATCTGAACAAATACCGCACCATCCCCATCGTCATCCAGTATCTGAAGGGCAGCTACGGACAGGTGGATATGGGCGCCACCATGGCGCTGATCCTGCTGAGCATCGTCCCGGTCATCATCTTCTATCTCTGCTGCCAGAAGCACATCATCAAGGGCGTGGCGGCAGGTGCCGTCAAGGGCTAAACTTACAACACGCCGGGGGCGGGCTGATCGCCCGCCCCCGTATATTTTGGCCGGGACCGTCCGGCTGAAAGTCAAATCCTATCCAAGAGAGAAGTTGAGTTATGAAACGAAGCAGCGGTATTTTAATGGCGGTATCCTCCCTGCCCTCCCCCTATGGCATCGGTACCCTGGGCAAGGCGGCCTATGATTTCGCCGATTTCCTGAAAGACGCCGGCCAGTCCTACTGGCAAATGCTCCCCCTGGGCCCCACCAGCTATGGCGACTCCCCCTACCAGAGCTTTTCCGCCTACGCCGGCAACCCCTACTACATCGACCCGGATATGCTGGCGGCTGACGGACTGCTGACGGCCGCCGAGTGCGCCGCCCCCGACTGGGGCAGCGACCCGCGCCATGTGGACTACGGAAAGATCTACGAGAGCCGCTTTACCCTGCTGCACAAGGCCTACAAACGGGGCTGGGAGCGGGACGCGGAGGCCGTAGCGGCCTTTGCGCAGGACAATGCGCGGTGGCTGCCGGACTATGCCCTGTACATGGCCTGCAAACGCCATTTCGGCATGAAGGCATGGACGGAGTGGCCCGACGACGACCTTCGCCTGCGTAAGAACGAGGCCGTGCTGGACAAGTACCGCACACTTCTGCGGGAGGATGTGCAGTTCTTCACCTATCTGCAATTTCTGTTTTTCAGGCAGTGGACCGCTCTGCGCGACTACGTCCACCAGCAGGGCATCCGCATCATCGGCGATCTGCCCATCTACGTGGCCATGGACTCCGCCGACGTCTGGGCTGAGCCGCAGTTCTTCCAGCTGGACGACGATCTGGTGCCCAAGGCTGTGGCCGGCGTCCCGCCGGATTACTTTACCGCCGACGGCCAGCTGTGGGGCAACCCCCTCTACGACTGGGACGCCATGCGTGACGACGGCTTCGGCTGGTGGATCCGCCGGATCGACGGCGCCGGCAAGCTGTATGATGTGATCCGCATCGACCACTTCCGCGGCTTTGCCAACTACTGGGCCGTGCCCTACGGTCAGCCCACCGCCAAAAACGGCCGCTGGATCGCCGGTCCCGGCATGGACCTGATCGAACGGCTCAACGGCTGGTTCCCACAGCTGGAGTTCATCGCCGAGGATCTGGGCTACCCCACCCCGGAGGTGGCGCAGCTGCTCCGCGAGTCCGGCTGGCCCGGTATGAAGGTGCTGGAATTCGCCTTTGACTCCCGGGATTCCAGCGGGTATCTGCCCCACGCCTATACGCCGCACTGCATCTGCTATACCGGCACCCACGACAACAGCCCCCTGGCACTGTGGCGGCAGGAGGCCGCGCCGGAGGATGTGGCCCACGCGGTGGAATACCTGGCGCTGACAGAGCAGGAGGGCTTCCACTGGGGTATTATCCGCGGCGGTATGTCCAGCGTGGCGGAGCTGTTCGTGGCGCAGATGCAGGACTATCTGGGCCTGGGCGAGGGAAACCGCATGAACATCCCCGGCACCCAGGGCGGCAACTGGACCTGGCGGCTGCTGCCCGGCGAGCTGAGCGATGCACTCTCTGTCAGGATCGACCGCATGACCGCTCTCTACGGCCGCAAGGCATAAGCGAACACCCCCGGCACTGCCGGGGGTGTTTTTTTGCCGTGAGCACCGCTTCCGCAACGCCGAAACCCCCATCTGCCATGTGACAGATGGGGGTTTCGATGCCGCCGAGGTAGGGGTTAGACCTCCGCGACCCGTACTGCAATATGGGCCCTGCCGGGCAGGGCAAATAAAAAACCGGCTGCAATGTATGCACCTTTGAAGCGCATCCCACTTGCAGCCGGTCGATCATGCGGTCAAATGCCGTTTAGACACCGTAGCTTTGCGTCTCGGCCTTTCAGCCGATTTGCCAACAGAACATTATTGTATTTGTAGTGTATCACTTTCGTTCCGTTTCGTCAAGCCTTTTTCGGCAAAAATCCGTGTTTTCTACGCGTCCGTGTCTAAATCTCCGATCGCCGCGCACGCCTCACGGTATGCCGCGGCCGTCTCCGGATACAGCGCCGACGCGCGCTGCATATCGCTGCCGCGCAGGGCCTCCGTCAGGGCTGAGGCTGCCTGCCATAGCTGCACCAGCCCCAGGTTGGCTGCCAGGCCCTTCAGCGTGTGCGCCGCCCGGAACGCCCGACGGGCGTCTCCGGCGCTCATGGCCGCCTGCAGCATGGCGAAGGTGTCGTCTCCGGCGAACATCCGCAGGAAACGCTCCACCGCGGACGCGCTGCCCAACCGGCGCACGGCGTCCGCCATGTCACCGCCCATCTCTTGATAAAGCTTCTCTAAATTCATTGTTTCTTCCTCTCCAGCCACTCGGCGATCGTTCTTATCATCTGCCCAGCCTCCAACGGCTTGGGGATATGCGCATCCATGCCCGCTGCCAGGCAGGCCGCTACGTCCTCGTCAAACAGGTTGGCGGTCATGGCGATGATCGGCAGCTGCGCGTCCGGCCTGTCCATCCCGCGGATGGCGCGGGTGGCGGAAAGGCCGTCCAGCTCCGGCATCATCACGTCCATCAGCACCGCGTCGTAGGTACCGGGCGCCGACGCGGCGAACATCTCCACCGCCTCCTTGCCGTCGGCGGCCTGGTCCACCATGGCGCCGGCCTCCTGCAGCAGGTACACCGCGATCTCCCGGTTCAGCTCGTTGTCCTCCGCCACCAGCAAGCGCCGTCCGGCGATGGAGGTCGCCGCACCGGGGAGCGCGGCTTCCGGTTCTTCGGCCTCACTGGGCATCATGGGCAGCACCACGCGGAAGCGCGTTCCCTGTCCGCGTGCACTGTCCACCTGAATGGTACCGCCTCTTTCGTCCACCAGCTTTTTCACCACGGCCAAACCCAGGCCCACGCCGCCGGAAAGGCTGCCCCTATCGCTGTTTTCCTGGGCAAACGCCTCGAACATATGGCGCTGGAACGTCTCGCTCATGCCTGCGCCGTTGTCCTCGCATATAAATTCCAGCCGGCACACGCCGTCCGCATAACGGGACTCGCGGAAGCTGCAGCGCACCCATCCGCCGGGGTGATTGTATTTGATGGCGTTGCCGATGATGTTCTGGCAAATCTGCCGCATATACAGCGGGTCGCCTGTGAATCGTTCATGCTCCAGCGTCAGGTCCATCACCATCAGCGTAACGCCTGCGCTCTCCGCCTGGGCGTGCGAAATACCCAGCATCTCGTGCAGCTCGCTTGTCAAACAATAGGGTGTCTTTCCCAGCGCCTCCTGCTTCGGGCGACTCAGCGTCAGCACGTCGTTTACCAACGCCAGCAGATAGCGTGCCGCGGTCTGCGCCTTCTCCCGGCAGGACTGCACCAGCGTCACATCCTCCGGGTTCCGCCCGATGATCTCCAGCATACCCATGATGATGTTGATGGGTGTGCGTATGTCGTGGCTCATGCTGCGAAGGAAGTGCGTCTTGGCCTGGTCCGCCGCGCTGGCGCGGCGCACCTCCTCCTCCAGACGGTGCTGGTAGTCCATCTCGCGACGCTTGCGCTCCTGCGTGGTGCGGAGCACCAGCAGCGTCGCCAAGACCGCCGCCAGCGCGTAGACGCCGAAGGCGGAGATCACCATGTTCTTGCCCAGGATGAACACGTATTCATTGGGGAGGAACACATACAGGCTGTACTGCTGGTATCGCTCCCGTGCACCGAAGAACGTGCCGTCCGTGCGGAGCTGGGTCAGCTTGCTGCCCGGGGAGGGGGAGGACTCCAGCGCACGGATGAGGGGCACCTCGTCCACCAGCAGGTTCCACTGCTCCGCCGCGCTGCTGCCCACCACGCGCTCGCCGTCGGTGATGTAGGTGTAGACCCTGTCATTGAGCAGCGTCTCGTAGCCCGCCAGCAGGCTCTCGATGGACGCACGGTAGGAGGCGATGATCGTGTTCGACTGGAGGCGGACGCAGAAGACGACGCCGGGATTTTCGACGCGCGCCACGGCCGCTATGTCGTATACCGCGCCGTCACGGGTCAGGCGGCGGGCGAAGATCTTCTCCGGGTAGTCCATGATGGAGCGGATCGCCTCATTGGTGTAGTAATCGCTCCAGTCCATGTCCGCACCGGAGCCGAACTCGATCTCCAGATCCTTGTCCAGCACCAGCACGCAGGTTACGCGCTGACGCTGGGCGTACCGCGCCAGCTCCTCGTTGGAGCGGTTCTGCCCCACCATACCCTCGCGCTCCGCCACCTCCTGCGCCTGCTCCGTCAGCCGCACGAGGCTCTTTAGCCGGTCGGCGGCGACGATGTCGCGGTAGCTGATGCACTGGTTTTGCAGATATTGCAGCGTCCGCTGGGCGGTCTGCTGGGCGTCGCGGATGCTGCTGTTGCCGCCGATGAGAGCCGTGACCGCCATCACAAAGACGCCCAGCACCAGCATGAGCACCCAGATATATTTGTTGGAAAACTTATTGCCCATGGATCAACCCCGCTAAAGCCGCCTGTGCGTCCACGCCGTAGCTCTCCAGAATGGCGGCCACGGTGCCGTCCGCCACCAGCTCGTGCAGCATTTCGTTCAGAGCCTCCGCTCTGCCGCTGCCGTCGTCCTTATAGAACGCCGCGCCCAGACCTGCCCGCAGCAGCCCCGGCTCCAGCACCCGGTATTCCCCGGCGCGCCCGGCGATGAAGGTGAGGTACGCCGTCTCGTGTCCGGCGCAGGCGTCCACGTAGCTTTTGTCCAGCGCGGCGAACACGTCCACCGTGTCGGCGAAGCAGTACACGCTGTCCACCTGCTCCACGCCGGGCACCTGATGCTTCAGAAACAGCTCCTCCGGCTTGGAGGAGGTCTGCACGGCGATGCGCTTGCCGTTCAGGTCGCCAAGACCGTAAATATCGCTGGACGCCTGCACTATGACCACCTGACGGCTGTACATATACGGCCCTGCCCAGCGGTAGCAGTCCTCTCTGCCGTTCATGGAGAAGCTGCCCCACAGGCAGTCCACCTCTCCGTCCGCAAGCAGCTGGTCCTTCTCCTGCCAGGATATCTGCCGGAAGTCCGGCGTCCACCCCAATCGCTCACAGGCTGCTTTTGCGATCTCCACGTCGATACCCGCATAGGCGCCATTCTCATCCAGATAGAAATACGGCTCATAGTTGTCGCTGCCAATGACCAGCACCGGCAGTTCTTCCGTTTCCGTCTCCCGCTGTCCGCAGCCGCACAGCAACGCGCCGCACAGCGCCAGCAGCACCGCCAGCAATCTTTTTGTCCTGCTCATTCCTTACCTCTCATGCCGTATACCTCACGGCACAACGCACTCTGTATGTCCTCCAGACAGTCCACCAGCAGCGGATCGAACGCGCCGCACTCGCCGCCCCGTATCATAGCCAACGCCTCCGCATGGGTATACGCCGGCTTGTACACCCGCTGGCTCACCAGCGCGTCATAGGCGTCCGCCAGGCCCACCGCCTGCACGGTCATCGGTATCTCGTCGCCCTTCAGCCCGTCGGGATAGCCGCTGCCGTCCACCCGCTCGTGATGCCAGCGGCAGATCTCCGCCGCAGCCTCCACCAACGGCTCGCTTTCCATCTCCTTCATGCCCCGCATCAGTTCCTCGCCGATCAGGGTATGCTTCTTGATCTCGTCAAACTCCTCCGGCGTCAGGGGGCCAGGCTTTCGCAGCAGGGCATCCGGCACGCCCATCTTTCCGATGTCGTGGAACATAGCCGCGGCGGCGGCCCGCCGGCAGTCCTGCAGGGTCAGGCCGTATTTATCCGTGCGTTCCAGCATTCTCTGCAGCAGCCGCTGCGTGATCTGCTCCACGTGCCGCCCGTGGTCCGCGCCCTCGCCGTTGCGGTAGCCCATCACCCGCGACAGGATATCCGCCGCGATGCCCATCATATGCTCCTGCCGCCGCAGCTGCTGCGTCATCACCGCTGCCAGCCGCCGCTGCCGCGCGTACAGCTTCACGGTGTTCATCACCCGCTGCCGCACGATACGGATATCAAAGGGCCGTTCTATGTAGTCCGACACGCCCATGTCATAGGCCTGCCGCACCTTTTCTTCTGAGCCGTCCGCCGTGATGATAATGACCGGGATATCCTCGATAAACCCCCGATTATTCATCTCCTCCAGCACCTGCAGGCCGTCCATTTCCGGCATGATCATGTCCAGCAGCACCAGTGAGATATCCGCGCCGTAGGTCTCCAGCTGCGCCATGCACTCCCGGCCATCCTTCGCCTCCAGCACGTTGAAATCCTCCGCCAGCATCTCCCGCAGTATCGCGCGGTTCATAGCCGCATCGTCCACCACAAGAATATGCGGCTTGATCTCCTCCCCCTCCACGGGGGTATCCTCGGTGACCACGGCGTCCTTTCTCCGCTTGGCCCGGTACATCAGCCGGTCCGCCCGCTGCACCGCCTGGGCGATCGTCTCCTGCTGCGCCATGACGCAGCCCACGCTGATGGTGATATGCTGGCCGCCCTCGCAGCCCGGTATGCTCACTGTCCGCAGCCGCCGCTGAATGTCTCCCAGCACGGTGGCAAAGGCCGCCTGCTCCACGCCCGGCAGCAGCAGCAAAAACTCGTCGCCGCCGTAGCGCACCAGTGAGCCGCTGCGGCCAACCACCTCATAGATGGTATCCGCCAGCGCCCGCAGCGCGTTGTCGCCCACCTGATGGCCATTCATGTCGTTATACAGCTTCAGATCGTCCATATCGATGAGCGCTACACCGCCGCGGTATATCTCATTGCTCATCTCCCGCTGGTAATGGTTGCGGCTCAGCGCGCCGGTCAGCGCGTCTATCTCCTGCGCCTGTGTATCCCGCCCGGAGATGACCAGCACATAGTCGTTGATCCGGTCGATGCGGATGTCATACTGCCGGCAGCCTACGCCGCCCTGCCGGAACCGCAGGCGAAAGCTCTCGTTTCGCTCCTTTTCGTAGAAAAAGCTCCGCAGGTTATCGCTGCTGAGATAGCGCATCCACACGCTTTTCTCCGCCGACACACCGCCGTTGTCCCGGAAGATGTCCCACAGCTCCTCTACGGTGTACCATTTGTCCTCCAGCCCACTGGCCAGACTGGTTTTCCGGACCCGCAGCTTTCCCCGGGCCCTGTCATATTCACATACGGTGTCGCAGATCGGCAGCAGTGCCGCGATAAAGGCTTCCTTCTCGATCATGGCTGGACCTCCGTCCCTATCATATCAGCCTTATTATAGCATCTTAATGCCGTATTGCAACGGCTTCCCCCTGAAACGCCGAATTTTTCGCCTGCTTTGCAGGCGGCGCGCCGGGGCACGCTGTCGGTGAACGGCCCTGACCCGCACAGGGCAAAATAAAACCGCCCGGACGGGCGGTTTTGTTTTGCCTTTTTGCGATCTAACTGCGGCGGCGTCGGCGGAGGGCTAAAACGGTCAGTGCCGAAATGGAAGCCCCAACAATAAGCCATGCCCACGGACCGGCGGAGGGCGCGGCGGCCGGCAGAGACTGCCAGGCGGCATACAATGTCATATCCGCCGTGACCGGCGCATTGAAATCCCAGGGGCGGGTCAGGTCGTAGTCACTGTACCAGCCGGTGAAGCGATAGCCCGAGCGGGTGGGCGCCTGCGGCGGCGCCAGGGGCGTTCCACGGAGCACCTCCGTCGGCGCTACGCCGCTGCCGCCGTTACTTTGGAAGGTCACGCGGCACTGCTCTGACACCACCACCGTGACGTCCCGGGCAGCGGCGGCATAGCGGCCCATGCCGTCCTCGGTGGACACCAGGTAATGGCTGCCGGTTATGGCGGACGCACCGCCGTCGGCCAGGACCTCCAGCTGAAAGGAGCCGACGACCGTCTCATCCGCCCAGTCCGCGCCGCCGCCAAAGTCTACGTAATTCATGTAGACCGCCTGACGGCCATCACGCAGCGTGACCAGCGTCGTCTTGACGCCCTCGCGGAGCAGGGTGCCATCAGGCTGATAGGCGAAGAAGGCAGGATCGAAGCATATCTCGTCCTGCATGGCGAACATCGGCCCTGTGCCGGTGGTCCGGCACAGGGTAAGCGATACCGTTACGGTATCGCCGGCGGCGGCATGGTACGTCGCCTCTCCGTTGGCGGCAAGGCGGAATTCATAGTGCCGGCTGTCGTCGCCCCAGGCCAGGGACGGCACCAGCAGCAGCACCGCCAGCAGCGCCAGAACTACCCGCTTCATGGTCCGCCTCAGTTCAGGAAGTCCTTGAGCTTCTTGCTGCGGGAGGGGTGCCGCAGCTTACGCAGGGCCTTGGCCTCGATCTGGCGGATACGCTCACGGGTGACGTTGAACTCCTTGCCTACCTCTTCCAGCGTGCGGGTACGGCCGTCCTCGATACCGAAGCGCAGCTTCAGCACCTTCTCCTCCCGGGGCGTCAGGGTACCCAGCACGTCCACCAGCTGCTCCTTCAGCAGTGTGAAGCTGGCGGCCTCGCTGGGCTCGGACGCGGCCTCGTCGGGGATGAAGTCGCCCAGATGGCTGTCCTCCTCCTCGCCGATGGGCGTCTCCAGCGACACGGGCTCCTGGGCGATCTTCAATATCTCGCGGACCTTGTCCACGGGCATATTCATCTCGGCGCTGATCTCCTCGGGGCTGGGGTCGTGGCCCAACTCCTGCAGCAGCTGGCGGGACACACGGATGACCTTGTTGATGGTCTCCACCATGTGGACGGGGATGCGGATGGTACGCGCCTGATCGGCGATGGCGCGGGTGATGGCCTGACGGATCCACCAGGTGGCGTAGGTGGAGAACTTATAGCCCTTGGTGTAGTCGAACTTCTCCACGGCCTTGATCAGGCCCAGATTGCCCTCCTGGATCAGGTCCAGGAACAGCATACCGCGGCCCACATAGCGCTTGGCGATGGACACCACCAGACGCAGATTGGCCTCGGCCAGCTGCTGCTTGGCCTTCTCGCCGGCCTTGATCTGCTTTTTCAGCTCGACCATCTCCGCCTCAGGGATGGTCGAGCCGTCCGCCTCGGCCTGCGCCACACGCGCCTCGGCCTCGCGGCCGGCGGACATAACGGTGGCCAGCTCCACCTCCTGATCGGCGGTCAGCAGGGGCACCTTGCCGATCTCCTTCAGGTACATACGCACGGGATCGTCAATGTTGAAGCTGTCCACCAGCGTGTTGGGGTCGACCAGTTCCTCCTCCTCGATCTCGGCGATCTCATCCATAGCGGGCTCGCCATCCTCATCGGGCAGGTCGGCCAGGAAATCCTCGCTGCCTACCTCGATGCCCAACTGCTCCAGAGAGTCGTAGATGGAGTCCATCTGCTCGCTCTCCAGGTCCAGCTCGTCCAGCACGTCGGACAACTCACCGGCATCCAGCTTGCCCTTCTTCTTACCCTTGGTAAACAGGTCGCGCAGCTTCTCGTTGCCGTTCAGCAGCGCGGCCGCCGGCAGGGACGCGATGGTCTTTTCGTCCAGGCCGCCCTTGGCTGGCTTCTCCTGCGCCGGCGCGGCCTCCTGCAAAAGCTGGTCCGCCATCTGCTCCAACTGCTCCGCGGTGTACTTTTCTTCGGTCATGTTCGCTTTCCTCCGTAACCTTTTTTATCTTTATACGTCTCCATCGCCGCCGCCAGCGGATCCGTGCCGCCGGTGCGCTTGGTGTGTTCTTCCCGAATGATGCGTATGTAATCCGCCAGCGCCTGCGGCGCATTGGCTGCGGATTCCGGTTTTTGCAGCAGCGCCGTCAGGTGGTTCATCTCCTCCGGCGTCAGCACCGCGGCCAGCGCCGCCATGCTCGCGTGTCCCCGCCGCTGCCACAGCTCGCCGTAGATGCGGCCCAGCAGCGGCGAAGAGAATTCCTCCGGCCGCACCGGCATTTCCGGCGGGAACAGGCTCTCGTCCTGCATCAGCAGACGGATAACGCCCTCCTCCGCCAGCGCGCTGCGTACATTCTGATAACGGATGCTGCGGTCCGCGGGCTGCAGGGCCGATATCGGGTTCATCTCCTGACGCTCCTGTGCCTTCCTCGCCTTGGCCTGCACCCGCTTGGCGGCCCGCTGGACCTCCATCCGCATGGCCTCTACCGGCAGGGACGCCGCCTCGGCGGCCCGGGTGGTATATACCTCCCGTTCCACGGGATCATTTAGTTTACATAATGTTTCTGCAATCTCCCCCGCGTAGGCGATACGGCCCTTGTCGTCCTTCAGATCATACTTGGACGCGATCTCAGACATCGTGAATTCAATGCCGTTTGCGCTGCCGGAAAGCAGCTGCTCAAAGGCGTCCTTGCCCTGATACTTGATAAAGTCATCGGCGTCTTGCTTTACATAATGTCCATCCACCAATCGCTGCGGCAGACGCAGGACCTTCACGGTGAACTCGCTGTTCTGCAGCAGCTCCAGCGCCCGGTCCGTGGCCATCTGGCCCGCGCCATCGTTGTCGTAGCACAGCACCAGCTCCTTGGTGAAGCGGCTCAGCAGACGTATCTGCTCCTGGGTCAGCGCCGTGCCCATGCAGGCCACCGCGTTGTCGAACCCCGCCTGATGCAGCGTCACCACGTCCAGGTTGCCCTCGCACAGGATCATGTTGGGCCGCTTGGTCTTTTTGGCCAGGTTCAGGCCGTAGAGCACCCGGCGTTTGCTGTACGCCACCGTTTCGGTGGTGTTCATGTATTTCGGCTCCGACTTGTCGATCACGCGGCTGCCGAAGCCCACCACGTCGCCCCGCACGTCGATGACCGGCAGCATCAGCCGGTTGCGGAACTTATCGTACAGCCCGCCGTTTTTCCCGTTGACCACCAGCCCGGAGGCAAGCAGCTCCTGCTTGGTGAAGCCCTTGTCTGTCATGGCGCGGAGCAGCGCGTCCCACTGGTCCAATGAAGCGCCCATGCCGAAGCGCACCGCGATGCCGCGCCGTATCTGCCGCTTGTCCAGATACGCCTGCACCGCCGCACCCTGCGGAAGCTGCAGCTGGTCGTAGTACCACCGCGCCGCCGCGCGGTTCAGCTCCAGCACCCGCCGCCGCAACCGGTCGGCGTTGCTGCGGGCCTCGTCCTCCGCCGGCAGCGGGATGTTGGCCCGCTTGGCCAGGAACTCCACCGCCTCCGGGAACGACAGGCCCTCGATCTCCATGATGAAATTGATGACGCCGCCGCCCTTTTTGCAGCCGAAGCAGTGGTAGATCTGCTTGTCCGGCGCTACGGAGAACGAGGGCGTTTTCTCGTTGTGGAAGGGGCACAGGCCGAACAGGTTGCCGCCCTTGCGCGTCAGCGTCACGTAGCTGGATACCACGTCCGCGATGTCGTTCCGCGCCACCACTTCGTCCAGAAACTGGTCGCTGAAATGCACGAAAAGCCCTCCTTTCCCCCGCCGAACCGCGGTGCAAAATAAATCTGACAATATACTATACCAAAAAACTTCCTCAAATCCTCTTTTTTCGCAAAAGTTTTTAGCCGTGACGGATGAGGTGCCACAAAAAAAGAAAGGCCCCGTAGGAAAGCAGCATTTACTATCCCTCCCGCGGCAGCGGGAGGGATATATATTTATCCCCCGCGGCAGCGGGGGATATTTATTTTGTCCGCGCCGACAGGCGCGGGCTGATTAAGCGCAAAAAAGAAAGGCCCAGCGGGCAAGCAATCTTTATTCACCCCACCCCCGCCAGGGGAGGGATAATTAAGCGCAAAAAAAGAAGCACCCGGTAGGGTGCTTCTTTTTTTTGAGTTTAATTAGAACTCCTTTTTCTTGCCGATGACGACGGCGGAGCCGGCGACGGAGGTCAGAGCCATACCGACGTACATAGCGATACCAGCGTCAAAGGTCTTGGGGGACTTGTTGGTGTCAGTGGTAGTGTCAGCGGTCTTGTCAGCGACGACCCACACACCAGCGACCTGCTCAGCGGTAGCGCCGGAGGGAACCTCGGTGTAATTCTCATAGACCTTAGCGGTGGCGCCGCAAGCGGAGCACTTAGCGGTCAGCTTCTCGCTGTCGATAACCCAAGTGTGCTCAACCAGCAGATCGGACAGAGTTTCGTTATTGCCCAGCTTGGTCACCTGAACCATCTGGCCATCAACCAGCAGGTACTCATCGCCGTTGGTAGTGTCCTTAACGAACAGATAGGTCTCGTCATCAGCCTCGCTAACAGCAGTGTAGAACTTGCTGTTCTTGGTCAGACCGGCGAAATCCTTGTAATTCACCTGACCGCACTTGGTGCCAATGTTGGTATAAGCCGCGCCAACACCATTGTACTCAACTTCGGACACCTGAGCCAAGTACATGGCCACGGTGCTCTTGCCAGCGTACTTCAGAACCAGATCGGCATCAGAAGCCTTGGACACCTTGACATAGTACTCATTCTCATAGCCGTTAGTGTTCTGACCATCGTCCAGCGTATAGTAAGCAATGGTATTTGCGTCCGCGTCAGCCTTGGTGTAGCTAACAGTAACAGTGTACTCGCCCTTATTACCGTCCTTGTCAAAGACATCGTACTCCTGACCAGCCGCGAAAGCGGTGGTGCACAGTGCCAGAGCCATGACCATGGCCAGCACAGTTGCAATGATCTTCTTCATGTTTGTTTCCTCCATAAAAATTTGTTTGCGTCGAGCTTGGCCTCGCCACTCTCGCCAGCGGTTTACAACGTAAACATCATTATGTTGTAGACCGCAGGCCCGAACAACTCGGCTTCGCCTTTCACGGTTGTAAGTATACCACATCCCGCAGATAAATCAAGGCGTTTTGGCCGGGGATTTGCAAAAAAACTCGTAAAAAATTATTAAAAAAGATTTACATTTTCCGAAACGTTGCGATTTCCATGAAAAACAGCACATTTTCGGAACTTTTGTGGCTGTTCTGGTTCAGCGTCCGGGGGTGCGTAAAACACGAAAAAACGCGCTTTGTATGCGATATTCAGTATTTCTCTTGCGTATATGTGTGTTACAGCACAAATACGCTGGGAAAAAATGGGAAAACTTTTAGACGCGAAAGCGCGCAAGGCGGACATTTGTTCACAATTTGTGCGCGTTTTGCGGACGTGTGCATGGTTTTGCAGAATGTAAAGGGGTTGGGGTTGTTTTGCGGCGCTTGACAAATCGCGGAGAGGGGTTATAATAAGAGATGAAAAGGGGACGCCGCGACAGGCGGTTGACCCCGTTGCGTGAGAAGTTTAGATGAGTTTCAGCAACTCAAAGAAACCGTCACTTGGCAGAGTGGCGGTTTCTGCTTTTGAGTTTCTGTATCCGTATCGAGACCGAGTGGCCGAGGATATGGAACGTAACTACAAAAAACATTGCGTCACCCCCTTTCGGGGCCGTGACTAACCGCCCGCCTATGTATGCAGCGTCCTTGTGACGAAGTATACACCGCGGGGCGGTGTTTGTCAAATTTCGGGGAACGGCGGCGCTTGACAAATCGCGGGGATAGGGTATAATAGGAGATGAAAAGGGGACGCTGCGACAGGCGGTTGACCCCTTGGGTTTGGGAATTTTATAGAGCGCTATGGCTCACAAAAACCGTCACCGTGCAGGGTGGCGGTTTTTGCTTTTGAGTTTCTGTATCCGTATCGAGACCGAATGGCCCAGAATATGGAACGTAAACACAAAAAACATTGCGTCACCCCCTTTCGGGGCCGTGACTAACCGCCCGCCTATGTATGCAGCGTCCTTGTGACGAAGTATACACCGCGGGGCGGTGTTTGTCAAATTTCGGGGAACGGCGGCGCTTGACAAATCGCGGGGATAGGGTATAATAGGAGATGAAAAGGGGACGCTGCGACAGGCGGTCAGTCCCGGTGAGTTGAGATTTGCTTACAGGCTTTGTAGCCTACAGAAACCGTCACCCTGCCCGGTGGCGGTTTCTGCTTTTCAGCTTTTGAATCCGTATCGAGACTGAATAGCCTAAGATATGGAACGTCAGCGTCCAAAACATACTGTCCCACCTCCCTTCGAGAGGAGGTGACTAACCGCCCGCCTATGTATGCAGCGTCCTTGTGCTGTATTATATATGGTGGGCGATTTTTTGTCAAATTCAGTTGTCAAGGTGCATCTTTTCCGCCAAGGGGGACAATAAGGGCGGGAGGCGCGGTTTACAGCACCAGGCGCATACGCTCGAGACAGCGGCGGTGTTCGGCGCTGGTGGTGCGGATGTAGATACGGGTGGTGTTGATGCTGCTGTGGCCCAGCAGGTCGGCCAGCTTGGCCAGGTCCTTGTTCAGCCGGTAGAACGTGCGGGCGAACAGGTGGCGGAAGTTGTGGGGAAACACTTTTTTGTCGGAGACGCCGGCGGCGCGGCACAGGGCCTTCATCTCGCGCCAGATGTTGCTGCGGTCCAGGGGTGCGCCGCTGCGGGTGACGAACACCGGGCCGAAGGCGATGCGGTGCTGCTTCATATAGCGCAGAAGCTTCTTTTGCAGGCGGGTGGGGATGAGCACGCGGCGGGATTTGCCCTTGCACCGCACCACGGCTACGCCGCGGCGGGCAGCCTCGGCGGTGATGGCGGGCAGCTCGCTGACGCGGATGCCGGTGGCGCAGATGGTCTGCAGCACCAGCGCCAGGCGGGCGCGGCCCGTCTCCCGGGCGGTACGGACCAGATCGGCGTACTCCTGGGCGGTGATCTCGCGTTCCTCGGGGCTGTACGCCTGGTACTGGATCCGCAGGCGGTGAACGCGGCAGTCCTCGCGGGCGATCATACGGAGAAAACGGTTCAGCGCGGCCAGGATGGAGTTGACGCTGCCGGCGGCGTAGTGGCGCATAAGGTCGGCCTTGTAGTCCAGCATGGCGTCGCGCTCCAGCGGCGTGTCGCCCAGCCACAGGGCGAAGCGCTGGATGTCGCGGAGGTATTTGTTCAGGGTGGCGGCGGATTTTTCCTCGTTTTTCAGCAGGGCGCGAAACTGCGTCAGCTGGTCGGTTGTGATGGTCATGGCGGGCCTCCAATATGTATAATAGGTGTATTATAAGGCCTGCGCGCTGTTTTGTAAGCGTTTTTTGGAAAATACTGGGCAAAAATGTGGAAGTGAGCTTCCTCCGCGCCGGGATGGCCTGTCCCCCGACGGAGCGTACGCACAAGATATGGCCGCCGGGGGGTAAAAACAAGTGAAGGCACTTTACGTCAGAATGCAGGAATTCTCTTTAGCGAAATAAATTGTAAACAAATCGCGAACGGGATAGGCGAGAAATGTGGTGGCCCTGCCGGACACGAAATTGGTGAGGAAAACCGGGAGATTTCCGGAAAGCTGAACGCTCCCCGCCCCCGCAGGGGTGGGGAGCGTATTTCGGTTTTGGTAAATTATGGAAGAGATACGCCGTAAAAATTTTTACAACATAATGATGTTTACGTTGTAAACGGTGGTCCGAGTGATGAAGCCGAACCGGACGCAAACAAATTTTTATGGAGGAAACAAACATGAAGAAGATCATTGCAACTGTGCTGGCCATGGTCATGGCTCTGGCACTGTGCACCACCGCGTTCGCGGCGCCCAAGACCGCGTTTGGCGATGCTACTAACGGTATCCCCACCTATAATTCCCAGTATTCTTATGAGCTGAAGGCTGCTGTTGCCGCTTACGATAAGAATGTTGGCACATTCCAGGTGTTCAAGACCGATGCGGATACCAAGGCTGTCACCAACGAGGGTATGTTCGTGAAGGTTACCAAGGAACAGGCTGAAAAGATCCTGGTCGTGGGCAACACCATCACCTATCTGGCTACTTCCACCACTTTTGGTACTGCTTATGCCGATAAGGGCGCTGCCGCTACTACCGTTGACACTCTGAAGAACTGCGACGATGTCAAGGCCAAGGATGGCGTTACTCTGTACAATGTTGATAGCAAGCTGTATAAGGCTGACGCCGCTGGTAACAAGACCCTGCTGGTCGGCGATCTGCTGGTTAAGGTCTCCGAGGCCCAAGAAGGTACCGATTTTGATGCCAAGAATCACGAGTACAAGGCTGACACCACCACTGTTGCGGGTACTGCTACCGTGACCAAGGTGTACTGCGACACCTGCAAGAAGTCCTTTGACTTCGTTGTTGGCACCGCTACTGACGCTGCTGCCAAGTTTGGCATCGACAACTACAAGCTGATTACTGCTGCTGGTTACACCAATACCGATACCAAGTCCGTCTATATCAAGCTCGGCTCTGGCTCTGCTGATAACACCACCAACACCAACAAGTCCCCCAAGACCTTTGACGCTGGTATCGCTATGTACGTCGGTATGGCTCTGACCTCCGTCGCCGGCTCCGCCGTCGTCATCGGCAAGAAAAAGGAGTTCTAATTAAACTCAAAAAAGAGAAAGGCCCATTGGGCCTTTCTTTTTTTGTGTTTAATTATCCCTGGCCTGTCGGCCAGGGATAGATAATATCTCACCCCTGACGGGGTGAGATAAATATATAACCCACCCGCTGCCGCGAGAGGAACAGTAAAGATCGTTTTCCTACGGGGCCTTTCTTCTTTTTGCGCTTAATCAGCCCGCGCCTGTCGGCCAGAGATAATTTAGCCCCTTCCAAGCTTGAATAACAAAAAGGCACCCCTACGGGGTGCCTTTTTGGGGGCCGTCGGGGACGCCGGCCCCTACGGGTGTTCAGCGGGGGCCCCTGCATTGTGGACGCCAGCCCCTACGGGTGTTCAGCGGGAACCTCTGCATGCAGGCGGATGTGGGCTCCGGCCCCTACGAGGGAAACAGGCCGTACCCCAAGGGGGAGGCTTTGTGCCCTCAAAACGGGATGGTGCCGCCGGTCGCCACGGTACACGGGGTAAATATGCCGCCGGCGGGGGGCAAAATGGTCAGCAGGATATAGGCCACACTCAGGGCGGCAGTCAGCAGGTACCAGGGCAGCGCGTCACCGGAGACGCGCCGCCACAGGGCGGCGTACAGGGCCAGCGCCGCCGTGATAGCCAGCACGGCCACCGCCGCCGGCACCAGCGGCGTCCAGGCCAGCGCCAGGGCCAGGGCCGCGCCGGACAGGGCCATCAGGCACAGTCCGCCCCGGCTGCCGCCCTTTTGCAGCACCCACAGCGTCGGTGCCGCCGCCAGCAGGGGAAAGAACGCGGCTTTGCCCATCTCCCATGGGCTGTTCCATACGGGGGAGAGCGTGTTGGTCAGCGGGCCGGGGAACTTTTCCTGCAGCGCCCAGAGCAGGATCGCCGCGGCCAGGGCGGCGTGGAATGCCAGCACATACGGCAGGAGCTTTTTCATACGATCACCTCGCGGGAGTATATGCGCCGCGCCATAAGAAAATCCGTGGCCGAAAGGCCACGGATTTTATAGTTCGTTCACATATTTCCCTCGGAAATGCTATACAATAGCCCTGTTGATCACGGCTGGGGCGGTGTCTGCTCCGCGGCCAGCACATCCTCGGCATCTGCGCCGCACAGGCGTATCAGCTTCTCCGCCAATATCTTGGAAAACCCGGCGATCAGCGCACTTTCGATGACCAGCAGCTCCACGGCGTTATTGCCGTTCTGTTCGTTGGCGCTGCGGATGCCCTCCGACCCGGACTGCACCTGCTGGTTGAAAAACAGCCCCACCCGGCGGAATTTCAGCGAGTAATCCTCATACACCGCGCGGACGTCCGTCTCGTTGCTGTCAGCGGGCAGGATCTTCTGCACATCGCTGATGCTCAGGCTCTGCTTCATGGTCAGGATCATGATGAGGTACGCGATGTGGATGCGGTGGTATTTCCGCTTCTCCGGCGCGGGCATGATCTTCAGCCGAACGTAGTTGTTGATGGTGGAGGACGTGACAAAGCGCTCCTTGCCGCCCACCGGCGCGGGAATAAAGCTGAGATACTGCTCCAGCAGTACGATGACCTGGTCCATATACAGGCCGAAATCCGGTATCGTCTCCCAGTCCGGCAGATGATAATCCGTGATGAACTTGTCCCACCGCTGCAGCTTGTGGGCGATCAATTCCTTGTCATATTCCATAGCGACACCCCTGTATCCGATTTACTGTATAGTATACCACATACGGGCACATCATGCAAGAAATCCAGCAGAAAAATCTATTGACGCGCGTGTGCTAATATGCTATATTAGATAAAAACCACATGGGGAGGCAGTCCTATGGAACGTGCTTTTATCTACGGTGATTCTCTGCTGAAGGCCACCATGCCCGACGCGGATATGCGCTACCACTTCCATCTGCCGGAGGTGATGGCCCAGTATCCCAGCGACCGGCTGGAGGTGGTGAACCGCGCCAAGATGGGCGCCACAGTGACCAAGGGCCTGGCGTTGGTGGAGCACGATGTGCAGCGGGGCATGGATGCCCGCTGGGCGCTGGTGGCTTACGGCGGCAATGACAGCGACTTCGACTGGGAGGCCGTCGCCGCCGCGCCGGAGCAGGACCACCTGCCCCGCACGACCCTGCCGGAGTTCACTGAGAAGCTGCGCCGCGCCGTCACGGCGCTGAAGTCCGCCGGTGTACAGCCGGTGCTGATGACGCTGCCGCCCATTGACGGACAGCGGTATTTCCGATTTATCTCCCAAAAGACGGACGGCGGCAGCGTGCTGCGCTGGCTGGGAGATGTGGGACGCATTTACCGCCACCAGGAGCTGTACTCCGACGCGGTGGCGGCTCTGGCCTTTGCCGAGGGCGTGCCCCTTATCGACGTGCGGCGGCAGTTCCTGCCCCAGCGCGATCTGTCCGGTCTTATCGCCGCCGACGGCATCCATCTGACCATGTCCGGTTACCGCTGCCTGTTCGACACGCTGGCCGACTGGGTGCGCGCACGGCTATAATATACGTATCTATCCTCAAAGGAGACGCATTATGATCAAAGTAATGACTGACAACGCGGCCAATCTGCCGCCGGAGCTGCGGGCGCAGTACGGTATCACGGAGCTGTGTCTGACCTATACCATCGACGGTGAGCCGGTGGACATATCCAAGCCCTTTGACGGCCACGCCTTTTACGAGGCTATGCGTAAGGGTGCGGAGATGAAGACCTCTATGATCACACCGCTGGCCGCCCGCGAGGCCATGGAGCCTGTGCTGGACCGGGGCGATGATGTGCTGTATGTGGGGCTGTCCGGCGGTGTCAGCGGCACCTGCTGGGGCGTCAGCGTGGTGGCGCAGGAGCTGCGCGAGCGCTACCCCGACCGTGACATACGCGTGCTGGATAGCCGCGGCGCTTCCCTGGGCGAGGGGCTCATCGTGCTGGAAGCCGCCGATATGGCGCAGAAGGGCGCAGATATGGAGACGATCGTGGCCCGCGCCAACCAGCTTATCGGCAAGATGCGCCAGCACTTCATGGTGGACGATCTGAAATTCCTTCGCAAGGGCGGCCGGCTGTCCGGCGCCGCGGCCTTTGCCGGCACACTGCTGCAGATCAAGCCCATCCTACAGGGTGATCCGGAGGGCAAAATCGTGGTGCTCAGCAAGGAGCGCGGCCGTAAAAAGGCTATGGATACGCTGATCCAGCTGTATGAAGAAATGGTGGAGGATAAGTCCGCCCCGGTTGGTATCTCCCACGCCGCCGCCCCGGCGGAGGCGCTGCACCTGGCCACTGCCCTGCGGCAGGCCGGCTGCACCGGCGAGATACTCTCCGTCTGTCACGAGCCCGTCACCGGCGCCCATGTGGGACCCGGAATGCTGGCCCTGTACTTTTACAGTCAGACCTGGCGATAAGTTAACAATAATATATATTATGGTAAACCCAACAGTCGCGCTTTTAGCGAGGCTGTTGGGTTTTTCCTTTGGGAAAAGCAAGGCTCCCATATACCACTCAAAGCCGCCCTCCGGGCGGCTGGGCGGCTTTGGCGCGGTTTGATAATCGCCCGCCCGGGAGAAGAAAACGTCCCTACCGTGGCTGGGGCAAGCGACCGCGTAAGCCTCCGCGTAAGCCTCCGCGCCGCCGGGACGGCGAAGCTCCTTTTATGCACCAAAACGCAGACAACGCTTTCGCCGAATAAATTGTAACCGAATTATGAACGGCTTTTGGCCGCTATCAGCGTCAAAACAGTTTACATAATGACTTCTCGATTTTGGCTGGAAAATTTTTCCAGCTAAGTTGTTGCGTTTTTTGAAAATCTCGATTTGAATTGCATAAATGCTGCGTTACACAAGAATTACGCGTTGCAGGTGCTCAAATAAATTGCGTAAATTACTGGTAAATTATGGAAGAAATGGAAATTATTTCCAATTTCAGGCGATTTTTAACGGCGCGATGTCGCTATCTCAAAAATGGAAATAACTGGTAATAAAATCCGTAAAAATTTTTACAACATAATGATGTTTACGTTGTAAACGGTGGTCCGAGTGATGAAGCCGAACCGGACGCAAACAAATTTTTATGGAGGAAACAAACATGAAGAAGATCATTGCAACTGTGCTGGCCATGGTCATGGCTCTGGCACTGTGCACCACCGCGTTTGCGGCCATGCCCGAGGGTGCTACCAAGGTTAATCCCGATCAGGGCAAGACCCTGAAGGAGACCTATTACAAGCTGGGTGACGAGTATTACATAGACGAAGAGTGCACCAAGCTGGTCACCGCCGAGGTCAAGGCAGTCCTGGAAAATGGTGGTTATGAGGCTATCACTCTGAAGCAGTACAAGGCAGCCGCTGCTGCTACTTGCACCGCTGATGGTTGGGCTGTCAACGTCTACATTGACAAGGACAACAATCTGTATGTCAAGGCTGACGATGTTAAGGCTTATGAGGACAAGTATGAGGAAACTCTGCTGACCACCAAGACCGCTGTTTATGTTGGCACCAAGATGGAGAACGTTGTTAAGTACTACGCAGCTGGCACTGCCGCTGATACTACTTCCGAGGTTAAGCTGGCCAAGGGTCATGTGCTGGTGAAGACCGATGATACCTATGGCACTTCCAAGGCTACCGTTTATAAGTGCATCCTCTGCAATGGCACCTATGCGCTGGAGAGCACTATTACCACTGATGCTGACAAGGCCGCTGTCAAGACTGCCGGTCGCATTAACTATCAGACCACCAACAACACTCAGGCTATGTTTGACAAGGGCTATCTGAATGCTACCGAGGCTTCTGCGGGTGTGTATGTTGAGCTGAAGGCTGGCACTACCACCACTACCACCACTGGCACCACCAGCCCCAAGACCTTTGACGCTGGTATCGCTATGTACGTCGGTATGGCTCTGACCTCCGTCGCCGGCTCCGCCGTCGTCATCGGCAAGAAAAAGGAGTTCTAATTAAACTCAAAAAAGAGAAAGGCCCATTGGGCCTTTCTTTTTTTGCGCTTAATTATCCCTCCCCCTGACGGGGGTGGGGTGAATAAAGATCGTTTGCCCATTGGGCCTTTCTTTTTTTGCGCTTAATTATCTCTGGCCTGACGGCCGGGGATAGATAATATCTCACCCCTGACGGGGTGAGATAAATATATAACCCTCCCGCTAACGCGGGAGGGATAGTAAAGATTGCTTTCCTACGGGCCTTTCTTTTTTGACTTTAATTATCCCACCCCCTGGCGGGGGTGGGGTGAATAAAGATTGCTTGCCCGCTGGGCCTTTCTTTTTTTTGTACTTATTTATCCCTGGCCTGTCGGCGCGGACAAAATAAATATCCCCCGCTGCCGCGGGAGGGTTATAAGAGCTTCTTTTTACCCCTCATCCGTCAGCTTCGCTGACACCTTCCCCCCAAGGGGAAAACAACCGCAAAAAAGAACCGCCGGAGGGCGGTTCTTTTGCGGTTCTCCCTGACGGGGGAAGGCTTCTCTCGTTCACTTCGCTTTTCTGTGCCTGCGGCGGCGCTTGGCTTTTTCGCGGGTGCAGTGGAAGGGCTCGTTCTCCCGGGCGGCGGCAAAGGCGGCTCGCTCCGGGTCGGTCAGGGGCGGCACCACGCGGCGACCCTGCCAGCTACCGTCCTCACGGTGCACCACGGACATCCGCACGGGGAACAGGCCGTGATTTTCACAGCGGAACACGCCGTAATACACGTCACCCTGGGGATACCACGACTCCACGGCCCCGGGCTGGCGGCACAGGGGGCAGGGCACGATACGCGCCTGACGGCTGTTGAGCAGCTGCTCACGCTCCGGCAGCGGTGTGATCTTCTGACGGGGCTGCTTGGGGTACGTCTCACGGCTGAACTTAACGCCGCGGCGGCGCTTATGCTTGGCTTCAGCCCGGGGCACGGTGGGCAGCAGAGAGCTCTCCGTCAGCCACGCGGTGATCAGCGCCGCGTACAGCGCATCGTGCAGGGCGTTGTGGAACTCATAGATCAGCGGCAGGCCGCAGTACTCCGCCGCCTGCTCCAACGCTATACGCCTACCCAGGCCGATCTCCAGCGTCCGGCAGAAGGCAGCCTGCAGGTCGATGCACGCCGTGACCGGCGGCGCGGGCAACTTCCAATAGGCGGCGTTGGCAGCCAGCACACCGTGGTCCTGGGCACCCCACTCGGCCCACAGGGTATCCTCGCCGCACCAGTCCAGAAACGCCTGATACGCCGTGGGGAAGTCCAGCTCAGACGTCAGTGCCTGGGCGGATTCCGGCAACTTTTTCGCCACAGGCGACAGCTTTCGGTAGATGGACGGCCGGATGTGGGTGTTGAATGCGTCCACCACGGGGCCGCCGGGGCGCGCCAGCCGCACCGCGCCGATCTGAATGATCTCCTCCATGCGCCGCCCGCCAAAGGGCTGGTTCCATTCCAGATCCAACACGATCACGCCGCCTTACCTCCTTGCGGAAAAAGTCATATTAGATATATTATACTCCCATGCTGTCGGAAACGCAAGGGAAACAGGGAGACGCCATAGGCGTCTCCCTGTTTCCCTGCCGTGCAGCTACCCCGAAGAAAAGCGCGTCAGACGGTGGCATCCACCGGGATACGCTGGCGGTCCACCTGCACCCAATGGACGCGGACACCGCCGCCGGGCTGCTCCGTGGCGCAGAACACCACGCCGCCCATATGGCCCTCCACCGGCACGCCGCCGCTGAACAGCGCTGCAAAGCGCCGGATGTAGCCCGCCAGCTCGCCGATGGTCTTCACCGGCAGTTCGGGCGCGAGATAGTCAAAAAACTTGTGCATACGGCACCTCCAATATCATGAATTCAGTGTTCTTCCTTTGACTGTACCCATCTTACCAAGTTTGCTGTCCGAAAAAACGGACAGTTCTTCGGCGCACTTGTGCTTTTTGCCGGCGTGTGGTACAATGTGTGGGAGAAATCGAGCCAGGAGGTGGCCGCCATGACCGAGATGAATACCGCGCCGCAGCTGGCCCCGCGGGAGCGCTGCACCGGCTGCGCCGCGTGCTGCAATGGCTGTCCCAAGGGTGCTATCCGCATGGTGCCGGACCGGGAGGGCTTTCTGTACCCGCAGGTGACCGACGGCTGCGTCCAGTGCGGCCACTGCACGCATATCTGCCCGGTGCTGAAGCAGCGGGAGCCGCGCACCGAGCCGGCAGCGTTTATCGTCTGGAACGGCGACGAGGCCGTGCGGCGTAACTCCACCGCCGGCGGCGCGTTCTCCGCCCTGGCGGAATACGTGCTGGAGGGCGGCGGCGTGGTGTTCGGCGCGGCACTGGACAGCGGCCTGCGGGTCAGCCACATCGCCGTGAAAAACCGGCACGATCTGCCCCGACTGCGGGGGAGCAAGCCGGTGCAGAGCGACGTTGGCGAGAGCTATCAGCAGGTACGGCTGTATCTGGATCAGGGCCGGCAGGTACTGTTTTCCGGCACGCCCTGTCAGGTGGACGGCCTGTACCGCTATCTGGGCGAGCACCCGGAACGGCTCATCACCTGTGACGTGGCCTGCAGCGGCGTGGGCAGTCCCGGCGTGTGGGAAAAATTCGTGCGCTCCATGGCGTACATCAAGCAGCAGAAGCCCCTGTCCGTGGACTTTCGCGGCAAGCTGAACGGTGAGAGCACGCGCCGCTTCCACGTGACCTTTGAAAACGGCGGGCAGTACGACGCGCCGCTGCTGCGGTCTGAGGTGGGACGCGGGCTGGCGCGGGGTATATTCCTGCGGCCCGCCTGCCACACCTGCGGCTATACCAGCACGGACCGTACCGGCGACCTGACGCTGTGCGACATGACCGGCGGTGCCATCACCCCAGAGGAGAAGCGTCTGGGCGTATCGCTGCTGCTCATCAATACCGCCAAGGGCGCCCAGATGTTTGACAGTCTGCCGCTTCACCGCCGACGCTGCGGCCTGGCCGAGGCCGTGGCCGCCGACCGTGCGCTGCGCTCACCTACGCCGGTATCCGTGGATCGCTCCCGGTTTTTCGACGCGCTGGAGCAGGAGCCTTTCCGCCAGGTCTGCGCCCGGTTCCTGTCCGCCCTTCAGCCCCGCGAGCACGCCGGCAAGCCGCTGAAGGAACTGCTGGGCAACGTCCGCCTGCCCTTTGGAAAGAGGAAACAGAAATGACGAAAACGCTGCTGCACACCTGCTGTGCGCCCTGCTCCGTGGCCTGTATCCAGCTGCTCCGGGCCGAGGGTATCGAGCCGGTGTCCTATTGGTATAACCCCAACATCCACCCCTATCAGGAGTACAAGGCCCGCCGCGACACACTGATGGACTACGCGCCGTCTGTGGGCGTGGAACTGATCGTGCAGGAGGACTACGGCCTGCGGGATTTTTGCCGCGCCGTGGCAGAGGACATCGATCACCGCTGCGGCCACTGCTACCGCCTGCGGCTGGAGCAGACCGCCCGCTATGCGGCTGAACACGGATTTGAGAGCTTTTCCAGCACCCTATTTGTCAGCCCATACCAGAACCATGAGTTGCTGCGTCAAACCGCCGAGGAGGTGTCCGCGCAGTACGGTGTGACATTCCTGTACCGTGATTTTCGTCCCGGCTTCCGCCAGGGACAGCAGGAGGCCCGCGAGCTGGGGCTGTATATGCAGAAGTACTGCGGCTGCGTGTTCAGCGAAGAGGACCGCTACGCCAAGCCGATCAGCAGGGATATGCAGAACCCGGAAAAGCATCTGTAAGTTAACAATAACATATATTATGGTAAACCCAACAGTCGCGCTTTTAGCGAGGTTGTTGGGTTTTTCCTTGGGGAAAAGCAAGGCTCCCGGGAAACAGATGATATCTGCCGCCCGGGAGCTCCCCTCCTGTCGCGCGAGGCCTGTACCTCGCGCCCCCTACGTTGTTTCATGGTAGCACTCTGAAATCTGGTTTTCAAGAAAATTGGCGATTTCTTAACGGCATCTTAACGGAACATTCACAGATGTACCCCCGCGCCCGGGGGCGCACCACCCAAAGCCGCCCTCCGGGCGGCTTTGGCGCGGTTTGATAATCGCCCGCCCGGGAGAAGAAAACGTCCCTACCGTGGCTGGGGCAAGTGGCCGCGTAAGCCTCCACGCCAGCCTCCGCGCCGCCGGGGCGGCGAAGCTCCTTTTATGCACCAAAACGCAGACAACGCTTTCACCGAGTAAATTGTAACCGAATTATGAACGGCTTTTGTCCGCTATCAGCGTCAAAACAGTTTACATAATTACTTTTCGATTTTGACTGGAAAATTTTTCCAGCTAAGTTGTTGCGTTTTTTGAAAATCTCGATTTGAATTGCATAAATGCTGCGTTACACAAGAATTACGCGTTGCAGGTGCTCAAATAAATTGCGTAAATTACTGGTAAATTATGGAAGAAATGGAAATTATTTCCAATTTCAGGCGATTTTTAACGGCGCGATGTCGCTATCTCAAAAATGGAAATAACTGGTAATAAAATCCGTAAAAATTTTTACAACATAATGATGTTTACGTTGTAAACGGTGGTCCGAGTGATGAAGCCGAACCGGACGCAAACAAATTTTTATGGAGGAAACAAACATGAAGAAGATCATTGCAACTGTGCTGGCCATGGTCATGGCTCTGGCACTGTGCACCACCGCGTTCGCGGCGGCTCAGCAGTACGATGCCTTTGACGCCGAGACCGGTGCCACCGTGACCGAGGATGCCTATCTGATGTATGTGAAGGCAACCAAGACCTCTATCGCCTTCTATTGGCTTGCCGAGAACGAAAGTGACACGTTTGACAGAGCCACTGACACTATGTATGTCAAGGTCACTAAGACTGCTGATGCTGACATCGTTCTGAAGTATGCCGACAAGAACACTGTCGCTATGTACTTGGCAAAGGTTGATGCGGTTGATTATACTGGCACCGGCGTGGCTTTCACCGAGATCGGTTCCAAGTGCGGTCAGTACAAGCTGGCTGCTGGTGAGACCGTGAACGACAAGTTCTATACCGCTACCGCCGCTGCCGATCAGAAGGTTCACCTGTTCAAGGCTGTTGACACCGCAAGCGGTAGCACCGTGAACCTGCTGGTTGATGGCAAGGTTGTCATTACCAACGATCTGGGTACTCTGGCCGCCAACACTGTTGGTCACACTTGGGTTGTCGACGTTGAGAAGGGCGTTGCCAAGTGCTCCAACTGCGGCACTACCGGTAAGGTCTACAAGACCTTCGTGGAAGTTCCCAATGGTGCTGACGCTGATCAGGTCGCTGGCGTGTGGGTCGTCGCTGACGCTTCCAACACTCCCACTGAGACCAAGCCCGATTCCAACAAGTCCCCCAAGACCTTTGACGCTGGTATCGCTATGTACGTCGGTATGGCTCTGACCTCCGTCGCCGGCTCCGCTGTCGTCATCGGCAAGAAAAAGGAGTTCTAATCAGAACCCGCTTTAAGGCTAACAGAAAAGAGACCGCTTCGGCGGTCTCTTTTTTCTTGCCTCCGGCGGGAGGGTGTTGCGCCCCCGGGCGCAAGCTACTTTCTTTCCATGTCGAAAGAAAGTAGCCAAAGAACGCCACTTAAGGAAAGGGGGATTTCGAATTTCCCCCTTTCCTTAAGGATCCTATCCCCTTAAAGCGACAAAGGAGGGGGCTTCGGCCCCCTCCTTTTGAAACCACCCCCAGGGGGAAGAGAACCGCAAAAAGAACCGCCGGGCGGCAGAATAAAACGATCCCCGGCCATAGGCCGGGGATAGCCTGCTTTATTCTGTCAGGGTTTTGACCCAGGCGGAATACTTCTCGATATTGGCGTCGCGTTCAGCGGCGTCGGCGCCCTTGGTGAGGATATACACCTTGATCTTCGGCTCGGTGCCGGAGGGCCGCACCAGGATCGTGGTGCCGTCGGCCAGCTCGAAGCGCAGGACGTTGCTGCCGGACAGCTCCATTTTACCGACATTCCCGGTGGCGCAGTCCACGGTGCTGCCGTCCTGATAATCCTTGCGGACCACCACATCCACACCGGCGATGTTGGCCGGGGGTGCGGTACGCAGGCGCTTCATCAGCGCCGCCATCTTTTCCAGGCCATCCAGACCGGGCATAATCAGATTGTGGGTCTTTTCGCCGTACCAGCCGTACTTCTTATAGAGCGCCTGCAGGGCGTCATACAGCGTCATGCCCTTGGCGGCATACCATGCAGCCATCTCTGTGATCAGCAGGGACGCGGTGACGGCGTCCTTATCCCGCACGTAGTCGCCCAGCATATAGCCGTAGCTCTCCTCGTAGGACATGATGACGTGACCCTCGCCGGCGGCCTCCAGCGCGTTCTTCTTCTCGGCCATGAACTTGAAACCGGTGAACGTGTCGCAGCAGGTGACGCCGTTGCTCTCGGCCACCTTGCGGGCCATCTCGGTGGTGACGATGGTCTTGAGGAAATAGGGATGCTCCGGCATCTTGCCCGCCCGGCGCATGGCGCCGATCAGGTAATCCAGCAGCAGCACGCCGGTCTGGTTGCCGGTGACGGCGATGAACTTGCCGTCCGCGCCGCGGACCATAATGCCCACACGATCGCTGTCCGGGTCGGTGCCCAGAATGAAGTCCGCACCCACCTTGTCGGCCAGCTCGATGGCCAGATAGAAGCCCTCCGGGTTCTCCGGATTGGGGGAGGCCACCGTGGGGAACGTGCCGTCCAGCACCATCTGCTGCTCTACGCAGTACAGGTTCTTCACACCCAGGCCGCGCAGGGCCTCCGGCACCAGCTTCCAGCCGCAGCCGTGGAAGGGGGTGTATACCACCTTGAAGCTGTCGGCTACCTGGGCGACGGAGGCACGGTCATTGATCATAGCCATGACGTTGGACATGAACATCTTGTCCGTCTCCTCACCCAGCAGGGTGATGAGCCCGGCCTTCACCGCGTCGTCAAAGGCCATGCGCTTCACACCGGTGAAAATGTCGATCTGCTCCAGACGGGCGGCGATGGCGGCGGCGTGCTGGGGCGGCAGCTGCGCACCGTCGGCCCAGTAGACCTTGTAGCCGTTGTACTCCTTGGGGTTATGGCTGGCGGTCACGTTGATACCCGCCTGGCAGCCGTAGTACCGCACGGCGAAGCTCAGCTCCGGCGTGGGGCGCAGGGACTCGAAAATACGCACGCGGATGCCATTGGCGGCGCAGACCTCCGCCGCGGCGCGGGCGAAAGCCATGCTGTTCACGCGGCAGTCCATGCAGATGGCCACACCTTTTTGTTTGGCCTCATCGCCCTCGGCGGCGATAACGTCGGCAAAGCCCTGTGTGGCCCAGCGAATGACGTGTACGTTCATCTGGTGCAGACCCACCTTCATGGTGCCCCGCAGTCCGGCGGTACCGAATTCCAGTGGGCCGTAGAACCGGCTCTCGATCTCCTTCTCGTCCCCGGCGATGGCCTGCAGTTCGGCCTTTTCGTCGGCGTTCAGCGCGTCGCTGGCCAGCCAACGCTCGTATTCCCTCTTATAGTCCAGCATATTCAAAAACTCCTTTCAGGCGTGTTCTTCCGTTTCCTCGTCCTCCACCGGCTGGGAGGCCAGCAGGTCCTTTGCCTCCTCCAGCTGCGCTTCGGGCACATACAGGCTGGCGCCGTAGCCGGAAAAGCCGTTGATGACCTTTCCCGCGCCGCCGTCCAGATCGTAATACTTGAAGCAGGGGATGCCGTAGGCCGCCAGCAGGGAGATGATCATGTCCGTGTCGGCGGGAGAGTCGAAGGTCTGCGTCAGCAGCACGGCCTTCTCGTCCTGCCCCTGCGGGTCCTTGGGCCACGCGGGGACGTCCGGCTTCCCGGTGAAATTCCAGTTGTCCATAGTCTGCCTCCTATTTGTGGTATTTTGTCCCGGCGGCGATCTGGTATGCCCGGTAGAGCTGCTCCAGCAGCATAATGCGGGCCATGTGGTGCGGGAACGTCATGGGGGACATGGACAGCCGCCAGTCGGCCAGCTTTTTCACGTCCTCGCTGAGTCCCACGCTGCCGCCGATGAGAAAGGTGATCTGCGTCTTTCCCTGCACGCCGAAGTCGATGATCCGGCGGCTCAACTCCTCGCTGGAGCAGGGCTTGCCCTCGATGCACAGGGCCACCACCGCGCCGCCCTTGGGCAGACGCTCCCGGATGGCCGCGCCCTCGGCCTGCAGGGCCTTCTGTATCTCCGCCGGGGAGGGATCCTCCGGCAGACGGTATTCCGGCAGCTCCACGACGTCCAGCTTGCAGGATCGCTGCAGCCGTTTGACGTACTCCGCCGCCGCGTCGATGTAGAATTTTTCCTTCAGCTTGCCTACGCACAGAATGGTCACTCGCTGCATACGCACACCTCCGCCGTGTACGGCCCGCTGAGCTCCGACCGCGGCGCCACGGTCACGGCGGCGTCCATCCCCGCCAACGCCAGCTCCAGTGTCTGCCGTGCCCGTTCCGGGGTATTGTTTTCCCGGCTCAGATGGGCCAGCACGAACTGCCGCGTCCCACCTTCTGCCAGCCGCCGGGCAAACGCGCCGGCTGCGGCGTTGGACAGGTGGCCCCGCGCACCCAGAATACGCTGCTTCAGGTAGTAGGGATACGGCCCGGAGAGCAGCCACTCCTCGTCGTGGTTGCTCTCCAGCACCAGCAGTCCCACGCCCTGCAGCACCTGCTCGGCCTCCGGCGTGACAACGCCCGTGTCCGTGAGTATCCCGATGCTCGCCCCGTCGTGATCCACACGAAAATCGATGCTCTCCGCAGCGTCATGGCTGGTGGGGAACACGGTGATCCGGGCGTTCCCAATGTCGAAAGCGCCTGCCCTCGGAATGACACGCAGTACATCCGACACGCAGGAACTCTTGCGGCACAGGGCTTCCGCCGTTCCGTGGCTGGCGTACAGCGGCAGGCGGTGCTGCTTTGTCAGCGTCGCCACGCCGCAAATGTGGTCCGTGTGCTCATGGGTCAGCAAAACGCCGGAGATATCCGCCGGGGACAGGGCAAGCACCTGCAGGGCGCCGCATATTCGCCGCGCGGAGATACCGGCGTCCACCAGAAGGTGGGTCCCGCCGGCGCTGACCAGCAGGCAGTTACCCTCCGACCCACTGGCTAAGATATGTACGGTCAACAACGGTCTATGTCCTCTCTGAACGAAAACACCCGCCGCGGCAAGCCGCAGTTGGCTGCGGCCTCTCGCAGCGGGCGCTGGATGGCTTCGTGTTATCCTGCGTGGGTCTCGGTGTCAGCCTCATCGGGCACGTCCACCAGGGAGATATCCGCGCCCACCGCGCGGAGCTTGCCTACCAGATCCTCGTAGCCGCGCTCGATATAGTTGATGTGGCTCAGCTCGGTGGTGCCCTGCGCCGCAAGACCGGCAATGACCAGTGCTGCGCCGGCGCGAAGATCGCAGGCCTGAATGGGGGCACCCACCAGCTGCTTCACGCCCTCTACAACCGCCACCTTGCCGTCCACCTGGATGTGTGCGCCCAGGCGCTTCAGTTCATCCACATACTTGAAGCGGTTGGCACCGTATACGCCCTCGGTCACCAGGCTTGTCCCCTCCGCCAGCGCCAGCACCGCGGTGATCTGGGGCTGCATATCCGTGGGGAAGCCGGGATAGGGCAGCGTTTTGACGTTGGTCTTTGTCAGCGGACCGCTGCGCCGCACCAGCAGGGAGTCATCATCTTCTGTGACGGATACGCCCATCTCCATCAGCTTGGCGCTGATGCACTCCATGTGCTTGGGGATGACGTTCTTCAGCAGCAGCTGGCCGCCGGTGGCCGCCACGGCGGCCATATAGGTGCCCGCCTCGATCTGGTCGGGAATAATGCCGTAAGAGCCGCCGGTCAGGCGCTTCACGCCGCGGATCTTGATGGAATCCGTGCCCGCGCCTTTGATGTCGGCGCCCATGGAGTTCAGGAAGTTGGCCAGGTCCACGATGTGCGGCTCCTTGGCGGCGTTTTCGATCGTGGTGGTACCCTCGGCCAGTGCCGCGGCCATCATAATATTCATGGTGGCCCCCACGCTCACCACGTCCAGATATACCGGCGCACCCACCAGACGGCCGTTTTTGGCGGCGGTGTGGATGAAGCCGCCCTCCACGGACACCTCAGCGCCCATGGTGGTGAAGCCCTTGATATGCTGGTCGATGGGCCGGACGCCGAAGTTGCAGCCGCCGGGCATGGCCACGGTGGCCTGGCCGAAGCGGCCCAGCAGCGCACCCAGCAGGTAATAGCTGGCGCGGATGCGGCGGGCAAGATCGTAGGACGGGCGGGTGCTGTGGATGGCGTGGCAGTCGATCTCAATGGCGTGCTGGTTCAGCACGCGCACCTTTGCGCCCAGCTCCTCCAGAATAGAGAAGAACAGGGTCACATCGCTGATCTGGGGGATGTTCTCGATACGGCATACGCCATCCACCAGCAGGGCGGCAGGGATGATAGCTACAGCGGCGTTTTTCGCACCGCTGACGGTCACTTCACCAAAAAGCTCTCGTCCGCCGCGGATCATGTATTTATTCAAGGCAGTTTCCCTCTTTTCAAGTCATCGGTGCTTGTATGCGGCGGCGCTGTGCCGGCGTCAAAAGCGCCAAACATAGTGTGTCCAGACAGCGCTCGGTCCATACGGCGCAATACAAGTGCTATCAGTATACCATATTTTTCGATAAAAGCAAGAAAACCGCAGGAAATTTTTAAGAGAACCGAAAAGCTGCACAGAAAAAAGCTCCCGGGGGACGGATATCCGTCTCCCGGGAGCCTTTGCCCCCTGCGAAGCGCGTTCGTGTACTGTACATTCCCCCATGCAGCAAGCCCCTCGGCTTCGCACTCTCTTGTTGATCCCCTCTGCCGTGCGGCGTACCCCTATGCCGCAGCCCCCTGCAAGGCCAAATAGTACGATACCACTTCGCAAACTGTTTTTCAAGGATAATTCGCGTTTTTTAGCCAATTTTTCGCGCTGTTCAACGTCTCTACGCCGGTGTGTTCAGAAAAGTGCAGGCAATAGGCGCGATTTGATAATCGCCCGCCCGGGAGAAGAAAACGCCCCTACCGTGGCTGGGGCAAGTGGCCGCGTAAGCCTCCGCGCCGCCGGGACGGCGAAGCTTCTTTTACGCACAAAAACACAGACAACGCTTTCGCTGAATAAATTGTAACCGAATTATGAACGGGATTTTGGATGTATTTCGGGCTATATAGTTTACATAATGACTTTTCGATTTTGACTGGAAAATTTTTCCAGCTAAGTTGTTGCATTTTTTGAAAATCTCGATTTGAATTGCATAAATGCTGCGTTACACAAGAATTACGCGTTGCAGGTGCTCAAATAAATTGCGTAAATTACTGGTAAATTATGGAAGAAATGGAAATTATTTCCAATTTCGGGCGATTTTTAACGGCGCGATGTCACTACCTCAAAAATGGAAATAACTGGTAATAAAAACCGTAAAAATTTTTACAACATAATGATGTTTACGTTGTAAACGCTGTCTCGGAGGATGAAGCCGAACCGGACGCAAACAAATTTTTATGGAGGAAACAAACATGAAGAAGATCATTGCAACTGTGCTGGCCATGGTCATGGCTCTGGCACTGTGCACCACCGCTTTCGCGGCGGACAACTATGACCTGTATCTGGCCAATAGCACCAACATCAGTGGTAAGGTCATCGCTGCGAATGGCGCTGTGGCCGAGAAGACCAACAAGTCCATCACCATCACCGCTGCTGCCAGCTATTCCGATGGCACTGGCAACCTGGAGTATCTGACTGATGGCGATAACGTTATCTATGTCAAGACCACCACTCCCACTGTTGCTGATTATGCTGTGACTGTCACTGGTAAGAAGGATATTCTGTTCTATGTGACCAAGGTTGACGCTGCTCCCACGTATGCTGCTTCCGCAAAGGCTTTCACTGACTTTGGTTATAAGTGCGGTCAGGTCGTGAACAACGACAACAGCAAGTACTATGAGATCACCACTGGTGCTGATGCTGGCAAGGTCTATAAGGCTACCGACAACGGTGCCCTTAGTGTTCTGGTTGATGGCAAGCTGGTTAAGCTGGACAACACTTCTGCTGCTGCTGTAAAGGAGCACAATTGGAGCGTTTCTGCTTCCAAGGTTGAGAATGGCAAGGTCATTCCTACCGAGGCTGTCTGCGGTATCTGCGGTTCCAAGTCCACCGCTATCTATGAGACTGGCAAGGCTCCCGCTGGTTCCAAGGTTGAGACTCTGAATGGTGTCACCGGTTATGTTGTCGTTCCTAACGGCGCTTCCACCACCACTCCCGCTGGTAACACCACCTCCCCCAAGACCTTTGACGCTGGTATCGCTATGTACGTCGGTATGGCTCTGACCTCCGTCGCCGGCTCCGCCGTCGTCATCGGCAAGAAAAAGGAGTTCTAATTAAACTCAAAAAAGAGAAGCACCCTACCGGGTGCTTCTTTTTTTGCGCTTAATTATTCCTACCGCTGCCGCGGGAGGGATAGTAAATGCTGCTTTTCTGCGGGGCCTTTCTTTTAATTATCCCTCCCCCGGGGTAGACAACCGCAAAAGAACCGCCGGAGGGCGGTTCTTTTGCGGTTCTCTTCACGCAGAAAGCTGTTTGTTCAGTCTCCGAAGGACTCCTTGCCGGTGATGATCTCGGGGACGATCTTTACCAGCATGGTGCGCTGCATAGAGTGTTCGGCGCAGAGGACGGCCCGGGACATGGAAACGGGGTCCAGCGCCTGCACCAGCAGCTTCAGGGCGTACAGCTTCTCCTCCGGGTCCTGCACCAGTACGGCCCGGCCCTGCACGAGGGCGGACTTGTAGGCAGTAGTCAGCTCGCCGGGGATCAGCTCCGCCTTGGACACGGCGGACAGGCACACGGGCGGCTCCTTCGTCAGGATGTCCCACTTGCGGCCGGCGCCGGCGCAATGAAAATACACCGCATTGCCCTGCTCGTCCGCCACATGGTTCACGGGCACACAATAGGGGGCGCCGTCACTGTCGGTCATGGCCAGGGTGGCATAGGTGGCGTCACGCAGCACCTGCCAGGCAAAGGCGGCGTCACGTTCCTTGTCTTTTCTGCGCATAGGATGCATGGTCTGTCCTCCTTATCTCTGTTTCGCCCCGCGGGGCGCAGCATACGGTTTCATCACATAATGGGGCGGCCCAGCAGCTTCTCGAACCGGGGCAGCATACCCTCGTCCACATGGCCGGCGTTCTGGCACATATCGTAACCGGGCAGGTTGTTGCCCTCCACAAGCACGGGGCCGTCCGGCGTGATGGCCACGTCCCAGCCGATATATTTCAGGTGCGCCTCCACCCGCCTGGACGCGGTGCGGCACAGCTCCAGCGCCTGGTCGAACAGGGGGATCTGAAAGCCCATGATCTCCGTACCGGTGACGGGGTGGCGCTCGTAATATTTGCCGGTCTTGTCGCAGAAGGCGGGGCGGTACAGCTGGCCATGCTCGTTCACCGGGGCGTACATACCGCCGGAGGAGACGTTGTCCACGCACACGCCGCCCATGCCCATGCGGACCAGGGCATAGACCATCTGTGCGCCCTGCGCCGTTACCAGCGTGACGATACGGACGGTGTTCACCGAGTCGGGGCACAGCTTATTCATGTCCGGGTGCTGGCGGATGGGCTCCTCGATCAGCAGCTGGCCGCCCTTGACCAGCCGGTCATACAGAGCGTCGTAATCGTCGATGTCCGCTGTGATAAGACGCTGGATTCCCTCGCCGCCGCATAGCCCTGCGGGCTTGCAGAAGATGGCCTCCGTGCCGGCGCAGAAGTCCCGCAGGCCCGCGGCGTCCGTCTTACGCAGGTCCAGAAAGCGGCGCTTCAGCAGGTCGGAGAAGATGGTGTCGAACTCGATCTTGTCGTTGAGTTGATAGAAATACGCCGGATCGTTCATCTGCCGGGTCAGGGCCTGGTTCTGCACGGCGGTCATATAGGTCTTCCGCACCGCGCCGCGGCGGTTCGCAAAGCCGAACACATGGTAGTCCAGATAGCCGATGCCGTAGCGCACCTCGCACCATACCATGTCGCAGAAAATGGCCAGGCGGTTTTTGCCTGTCTCCTCATGGACGGCGTTGATGTGCAGCTTCATCCGTGTGAAGCTGAGATGCTTCAGCTGGCGAAAAAAGGTCGCAAGTTTTCTTCCCATAACAGAGTACCTCCCTTTTTTCTCCCCGCCGCACAGGGGCGGGGAGAGAGATCATTGCCGATGCAGTATCCGCCGCAGCGGGCCGGTCACCAGTCCGCGCTCATAGCGGTTCATGCCGAACAGCCACATACTGGCGGCGTACACCGCCACGAACAGCAGTCCCGGTGGGATCAGCTGCCAGTAGGTGGCGGGATGGACAAACACCGCCAGCAGCACCGCCACGGTGGTGGGCAGTACCATGGCCGGCAGCAGATGGCTGATGTGCCGCCAGAAGCCGGGGATGTTCAGGCCGATGTGCTTGTAGTAGTAGCGGTTCATCAGGAACACGTTGCCCACCAGCGTGGCGACCGCCGTGCCGATGGCCGCGCCCAGCCCCTGCCACTTCATGCACAGGGGGATGGAGATCACGATGTTGCCCACCAGTACGCCCAGATAGACCAGCGAACGGTATTTGTGCATATTCTTGGCACGCTGTATCTCGATGCCCACGGTCTGAATGTTGGTCCACAGGCAGGCGAAGAACAGCAGCAACGCGGTCCAATAGTCGATGCGGAACTGCTCGCCGCCGCCCCACAGCACCACGAAGGACTGGCCGATGGCCACGAAGCCCAGGAATATGCCGCCCAGCAGGATGAACTGCAGCCGTCCCACCTTGGTGAACAGGGCGTCCAGCGTCCGCATGGGGGCGTTCTCCGCCACCAGACGGTGGACGCGGGGCGTCATCACGTTGGAGATGGCGTTTCCGAACAGCAGGAAATAGTTGTTCAGCTGCGAGGCGATGACGTAGACCGTCACCGCGGCGGAGCCGTGGAACCACGTCAGCAGCTGCCGGTCGATGGACCAGTTGATGTTGTCCACCACAATGCCGATGAACACGTACAGCGTAAAGCCGAACATCTCACGCAGCAGCGCGAAGTCGTAGTGCCGGAAGGCAAAGGGCATTTTCAGCCGTGTCAGGCAGTAGGTGATATTGATCACGCCGCTGAGCACGGTGAAGATCAGCGAGACGATGGTCAGCGTCACGGACCGGTAGCCTATCAGCAGCAGGGGGATCATAATGAGGGGGTTCAGCACCTGCTTGCCCATGGCTACGATCTTCTGGAACAGATACCTCTCGTTGATGGTCACATGGCTCTCGAACACGCTGATGGGGAACGTCAGCGCAGCATTGACCGACATGATACGCAGCAGCCGCTGGGCAAGGTCGATCTCCTCCGCTGTCAGCTTCTTGCCGAACACCACATCGCAGTAGGACAGCCCGAAGCCGATGGCCAGCACCAGCGCGCCCAGGATGAGGTACGTTATTAGGAACATACCGTTCAGCTTGGCGCAGCCCTTCTTGTCGCCGGCGGCACGGAAGCGGGAGTAATACCGCACATAGGCGCTGCCCAGGCCGAAGCTCAGTAAATTCAGATAGGAGATGATCGGCAGCACCGCCTGGTACACGCCGAACTCGCTGTCGCCCAGCTGTCGGAGCATGATGGGCGTGTAGACCAGCGAGATAACGGTGCTCAGCGCCATGGACACATAGCTCAGCGCGGCGCCTGCCCGTATTTGGTTCACTTGCAACGCCGCACTTCCTTTCGTCGATAGCATAGCACTTTATTATAGCCTAAAAGTACGTGTATGTAAAGTCGAACGCCGGTAAAAAGTGGTTTTCTTTCCTGCCCGTATCTGGTACAATGGGACAAACGAAGGGAGGGTGCGCCATGGCCAATAAAAAGCTGAAGCTGCTGTATCTGGCGCGGTATCTGCGGGAGGAAACAGACGAGCGCCACCCCAGGACCGTTCAGGATATGATCGCTTATTTGGAACGCCAGGGTATTTCCGCCGAGCGCAAAAGCATCTATGACGACCTGGAGCTGCTGGAGCTGTACGGCATGGATGTGCAGGCTGTCCGGGGCAAGACCTACGGCTATTTTCTTGGCGAACGGGAGTTCCAGCTGCCGGAGCTGAAGCTGCTCATTGATGTGGTACAGGCGTCGCCCTTTCTCACACAGAGCAAGAGCATGGAGCTTATCGCCAAGCTGGAGCAGCTCACCAGCCGCCCCAATGCCCGCCAGCTGCGCCGTCAGGTCTATGTCATGGACCGGGTCCGCACCCACAATGAGAAACTCTATTACGCCATCGACGGTCTGAATACCGCCATCAACGATGACCGCAAGGTCACGTTTCGCTACTTCGACTGGACACCTGATGGCGGCAAGGCCTACCGCCGCGGCGGCACGCCCTATGAGACGAACCCGGTGGCCCTCTGCGTGGATAAGCATTACTATCTGGTGGCTTACGACCCGGCCATTCAGGACTATCGCCACTACCGTGTGGATCGTATGGAGTCCCTGACCGTTACCGACACACCCCGCGATCCGCTGCCGGAGCAGTTCGACCTGGGCAAATACGTCAAAACGATTTTCGATATGTACAATGGCCGCACCGAAACGGTGCAGCTGCGCTTTGACCGGGCCCTCATCAATGTAGTCATGGACCGCTTCGGCGCTGATGCGCATATCCGCCCAGATGGAGACCGTATCGCAGTTACCGCCCCGGTGGAGGTAGGTCCTACATTTTACGGCTGGCTGTTCCAGTTCGGCGGTCAGGCCGAGCTTCTTGTGCCCGACCATGTGCGCCGTGATTTCACCGAACACTGTCGGCAGGCACTGGATAGGTATCGCGGCGATGATGCGCCGAACAGTTGACCATAATTTTTATTATCGTAAACCAAAGCCGCCCATCAGGGCGGCTTTAACTATATAATGAAAAAGCTCCCGGGACGCGGAGATATCCGCCTCCCGGGAGCCCTCCCTGTCGTGCAAAGCGCACCCCACGCTTCGCATCCCCCTCAGTAAATGGCTTTACCACAGATAAAAATAGCACAACACGCTCGTTTTTTCAAGAGGAAATTCTGCTTTTTTTAAATAATTTTTCCGGCGCAGGAATTGTTTTCCATCTATTTCCAAACATTTTTCCAAAAATTACCACGAAACTCCATGGATAAAAGTTTTCTCCGGCGGCAGAACCGCCACCACCCAAAGCCGCCCTCCGGGCGGCTTTGGCGCGATTTGATAATCGCCCGCCCGGGAGAAGAAAACGTCCCTACCGTGGCTGGGGCAAGTGGCCGCGTAAGCCTCCGCGCCAGCCTCCACGCCGCCGGGGCGGCGAAGCTCCTTTTACGCACAAAAACACAGACAACGCTTTCGCCGAATAAATTGTAACCGAATTATGAACGGCTTTTGGCTGCTATCAGCGTCAAAATAGTTTACATAATGACTTTTCGATTTTAGCTGGAAAATTTTTCCAGCAAAGTTGTTGCATTTTTTGAAAATCTCGATTTGAATTGCATAAATGCTGCGTTACACAAGAATTACGCGTTGCAGGTGCTCAAATAAATTGCGTAAATTACTGGTAAATTATGGAAGAAATGGAAATTATTTCCAATTTCAGGCGATTTTTAACGGCGCGATGTCGCTATCTCAAAAATGGAAATAACTGGTAATAAAATCCGTAAAAATTTTTACAACATAATGATGTTTACGTTGTAAACGGTGGTCCGAGTGATGAAGCCGAACCGGACGCAAACAAATTTTTATGGAGGAAACAAACATGAAGAAGATCATTGCAACTGTGCTGGCCATGGTCATGGCTCTGGCACTGTGCACCACCGCTTTCGCGGCACCTGTTGCTGGTTATACCGGCTATACCAGAGGCGGCGAAAAGCTGATGGCGAACGCCACGGATGCTGAAAGCTTTTCTGTGGAAGCTCACGAGGCTACGTTCAACAAAGCCACCGGCGCTGGTAATGTTGCTTACTACACTGTAAGTGATGCCACGGCTGCAAACACTGCCTACAACGGTGATTACACCAAGGCAGACAAGACTGATTTCGATCTGCAGCTCACCAAGGCCGGTGCTTCCACACTGTACCTGAAGCACGTTAATGATGGTGCTGTGTATGTTGCCAAGGTTGAGGCTTTCACCAAGATTGGCGATAAGTGCGGCCAGCTTGATGTTGATGCCGATGGCACTTACTATGTGAACACCAGCAAATATACCGATACTAATAGTGTCACCAAGGACGCTGGTGAGGTGTACTTTATGGCCAGCGATGCGAACGGGGCTGTGTATGTCCTGCTGAACGGCAAGCTGGTTTCCGTGACGCTGGCTGATGAGCAGACTCTGGTTGGCCACACTTGGGTTGCTGTCGAGAAGGATGGCAAGGTCGTTTCTTACAAGTGCTCTGACTGCGGCACTGTTGCTTCCATCTACAAGACCTATGCTGCCGCTAAGGCTTCCGGTCTGAAGAATGTTGAGGCGTTTGTGAACGATGATGGCGAGACCATCTACCTGGCCTACACCGATGGCAAGACCGACACCACCAAGCCCACCGACACCAACAAGTCCCCCAAGACCTTTGACGCTGGTATCGCTATGTACGTCGGTATGGCTCTGACCTCCGTCGCCGGCTCCGCCGTCGTCATCGGCAAGAAAAAGGAGTTCTAATTAAACTCAAAAAAGAGAAAGGCCCATTGGGCCTTTCTTTTTTTGTGTTTAATTATCCCTGGCCTGTCGGCCAGGGATAGATAATATCTCACCCCTGACGGGGTGAGATAAATATATAACCCTCCCGCTGCCGCGGGAGGGATAGTAAAGATTGCTTTCCTGCGGGGTGCTTCTTTTTTTGCGCTTATTTATCCCTGGCCTGACGGCGCGGACGAAATAAATATCCCCCGCTGCCGCGGGGGATAAATATATACCTCCCGCTAACGCGGGAGGGTTAGTAAATGCTGCTTTTCTGCGGGGTGCTTCTTTTTTTGCCGCAATTTGTGGGGCGGGGACTGCCCCCTTGACAAACCCGCCGGAATGGGTATAATAATAAACAGAAGGGGACGCTGCGACAAGCGGTCAGCCCCATCAAGTAAAGATTTGCATCAGGGTTTTACACCCCAAAAGAAACCGTCACTTGGCAGAGTGGCGGTTTCGTCTTTTCAGCTTCTGAATTCTGATCGAGACTGAATAGCCTGCGATATGGAATGTAAGCGTCCAAAACATGTATGTCACCCCCTATCGGGGCTGTGACTAACCGCCTGCCGTTTATTGCAGCGTCCTTGAGATGTATTATAAGCCGTTTGCCGGTTTTTGTCAATCTGACGTGCCGACAACCACCCACAAAGCCATTGTCCCGCGCCGCATTATGTGGTACAATACCCTCGACACACTCTGAAAGGAGTTTTTCTATGCTGGATATCTTTGAAATACTGGGCCCGGTGATGATCGGCCCCTCCAGCTCGCACACCGCCGGCGCCGCCAAGATCGGAGCCATGGCCCGCACACTGCTGGGTGCGCCGCCGGTCAAGGCCGCCATCCACCTCTACGGCTCCTTTGCCGAGACGGGTGCCGGCCACGGCACGGACCGTGCGCTGGTGGGCGGTCTGCTGGGCATGAAGCCGGACGATCCCCGCCTGCCGGACGCCTTTGCCGAGGCGGAAAAGGCCGGGTTGACCTACACCATCGACGAGATCAAGCTGCGGGATGCCCACCCCAACACCGCCGTCATCGAGGCCAAGAGCGCCGACGGCAGGACGCTGACCATGCAGGCCTCGTCCATTGGCGGCGGCCGTATCATGGTGAACAAGCTGGATGGCATCGACGTGAACTTCAACGGTATGTTCAACACGCTGGTCATCCGCAACCAGGACGCCAGCGGCACCGTAGCGGCCATCACCAGCATACTCAGCCAGCTGCGCGTCAACGTAGCCAACATGAGTCTGTACCGCCACAAGCGTGGCGGCGACGCGCTGATGGTCATCGAGCTGGATCAGCACCTCAAGCCCAGCCAGGTGGCGTTTCTGTCCGAACTGCCGGGCGTGCTGTCCATGACCTACTACGACAAGGAGGAGGATGACGATGGCTCTGGATTCGATGAAGGAAATATTTGACCGCATGGAGCAGGAGGGCAAGCCCTTCTGGGAGATCGTGCTGGAGACGGATATGGACGAGCGCCAGGTAACGCGGAACCAGTCCATGGCGAAGATGCTCATCACCTGGCAGGCCATGGCCGACGCGGCGGACAGCTACACCGGCCGGCGCAAGAGCGTCAGCGGCCTGGTGGGCGGCGACGGCATGAAAATGCGGCAGTACTGCCTGCGGGGCGAGGCCATGTCTGGCGGCTACGTCAGCGAGGTCATCGCCGAGGCGCTGTCCATGGCGGAGTCCAACGCCTGTATGTGCCGCATCGTAGCGGCGCCTACGGCGGGCGCCTGCGGCGTGCTGCCGGCGGTGCTGCTGCCCCTGTGTAGGTACGAGGAGCTGAGCCAGCACCAGCTGCTGGAGGCCCTGTATGTGGCCAGCGGTATCGGCGCGGTCATCGCCTACCGGGCGTGCATCGCCGGCGCTTCCGGCGGCTGTCAGGCGGAGATCGGCACGGCCTCCGCCATGGCGGCTGGGGCGCTGGTGGCCCTGCGGGGCGGCAGCGGCGAGCAGATCGGCCACGCGGTGGCCATGGCGCTGAAAAACCTGATGGGCCTGATCTGCGATCCCGTGGCGGGCCTGGTGGAGGTTCCCTGCGTCAAGCGCAACGTCATCGGCGCGGTGAACGCCGTCAGCGTGGCGGACATGGCCATGGCGGGCATCACCAGCCGCATTCCCGTGGACGAGGTCATCGACGCCATGGGCGAGGTGGGCCGCCGTATGCCCGTGGAATTCCGCGAGACGGCGCTGGGCGGTCTGGCCGTTACGCCCACCGGGCAGGCCATCACCGATCGCATACGGAAATCGAAATAAGGAGGGACTCAAATGACGCTGGATTTTAACGCTGTCGATCCGACTGTTGTGCCGCATTTCAAGGGCGGCGCCGGCGAAGCCCACGTCCGCACCGCCGTTGCCGACGGCATGGGCCGTATCCTGACATTGACCCTGCCCGCGGGGTCCTCCATCGGCCTGCATACCCACACTGGCAACTGTGAGATCATTCACGTGCTGTCCGGCTGCGGCGTATGCCACGACGATGGGATGGACGTACCCCTGACCGCCGGCATGACCCACTACTGTCCCGAGGGCCACACCCACGGCATTGATAACACCGGAGATGCGCCATTGGTGCTGCTGGGCATCTTGCCGGACAGCAAATAAATCGACCGATACCCCGGCTGTGCGAAAAGCGCAGCCGGGGTATTTAGCAGGCAAAACAAGGCTCCCGGGCAACAGATGATATCTATCGCCCGGGAGCTCCCCTCCTGTCGCGCGGGGCCTGTACCTCGCGCCCCCTACGTTGTTTCATGGTAGCACTCTGAAATCTGGTTTTCAAGAAAATTGGCGATTTCTTAACGGCATCTTAACGAAACATTCGCAGATGTACACCCGCGCCCGGGGGCGCACCTCCCAAAGCCGCCCATTGGGCGGCTGGGCGGCTTTGGCGCGATTTGATAATCGCCAAAAACGATAGAACGCAAAACCCCTACCGTGGCACCAGCCAGCGGCGCGCGACAGCGCCACGCGGGAAGCTGTGCTGGCACAGTCCTTCTGACCGAGGAAAAAACCGGAAAAATCTCCGTGGTCGCGTGGGAAAATTACCCGCAAGGAACGTTTCGCCCCGCGCCAAGGGGTTCTTAGACCGTAGGTCTAAGCGGCGTTTTTGGCTACTTTTGCCGCCGGGGGCAAAAGTAGCTCGCGCTCGGGGGCGCGAAACCCTCCCTACGAAAATTTGAGAAAAAACAACCAACCTCACTTTACGCAAAACCCACTTCACTTGCCTAAATTGTAACCGAATTATGAACGGGATTTGGGGCGTATTTCAGGCCGAATAGTTTACATAATGACTTTTCGATTTTGACTGGAAAATTTTTCCAGCTAAGTTGTTGCATTTTTTGAAAATCTCGATTTGAATTGCATAAATGCTGCGTTACACAAGAATTACGCGTTGCAGGTGCTCAAATAAATTGCGTAAATTACTGGTAAATTATGGAAGAAATGGAAATTATTTCCAATTTCGGGCGATTTTTAACGGCGCGATGTCACTACCTCAAAAATGGAAATAACTGGTAATAAAAACCGTAAAAATTTTTACAACATAATGATGTTTACGTTGTAAACGCTGTCTCGGAGGATGAAGCCGAACCGGACGCAAACAAATTTTTATGGAGGAAACAAACATGAAGAAGATCATTGCAACTGTGCTGGCCATGGTCATGGCTCTGGCACTGTGCACCGTGGCCTTTGCTGATGTGACCTATACCAAGGTCGACAAGGTTACGGCTACTGCCAGCGTCGCTGGTCACCCTGAGTACTATACCGGCTCTGACGGCGAGAAGTACCTGAAGTCTGGCGACACCTACAAGGTCATGGACGATGCCACCGCTGAGAAGTATACCATGGGCTACTACGTTCTGAACCTGGTTCCTTATGCTACTGCCAAGGCTAACACCTGCACCGAAAACGGCTATAAGGTCAGCCTGTATCAGAGCGAAATGGGTTCTTTCTACGCTAAGGCCGCTGATGTTGATGCGTACAATGATGCCAATCCTACCGATACTTCCCTGACTAATCTGAACGCTGGCTATTTCGGCAACAAGTTTGAGACTGCTACCAAGTATTACTGGGTCGATGACAAGAATGATGCAGTTTACACTGGTGCTCACGCTCTGTACAAGACCAGCGACCTGTGGGGCGACAGTGATGCTGTTGTCTACAAGTGCGCTATCTGCGGTGGTACTTTTGTGAAGAAGTCCGACGTCACCTCTACCAAGGATGATGTTAGCAAGCTGGCTAAGATTTCCTACACCTCTGGCGCTAACCTGAACGTCGTTCTGAACAGCAAGGGTCTGGATGTTACCAAGGCTCTGCCTGGCACTGACCTCGTGATGTACACTGTGACCGCTGGTAAGACCGAGACCACTGACAAGAACACCTCCCCCAAGACCTTTGACGCTGGTATCGCTATGTACGTCGGTATGGCTCTGACCTCCGTCGCCGGCTCCGCCGTCGTCATCGGCAAGAAAAAGGAGTTCTAATTAAACTCAAAAAAGAGAAAGGCCCGCTGGGCCTTTCTTTTTTTGACTTTAATTATCCCACCCCCTGGCGGGGGTGGGGTGAATAGAGATTGCTTGCCCGCTGGGCCTTTCTTTTTTTGCGCTTATTTATCCCTGGCCTAACGGCCGGGGATAGATAATATCTCACCCCTGACGGGGTGAGATAAATATATACCCCTCCCGCTGACGCGGGAGGGATAGTAAATGCTGCTTTTCTGCGGGGTGTATCTTTTTTGTGTTTAATTATCTCTGGCCTGTCGGCCAGAGATAATTTAGCCCCTTCCGAGCTTGAATAACAAAAAGGCACCCCCTACGGGGTGCCTTTTTTGGGGCCGTCGGGGACGCCGGCCCCCTCCTTTTGAAACCACCCCCGGGGTAGAGAACCGCAAAAGAACCGCCCGGCGGCGGTTCTTTTTTGCATTTCCCGGTTGACACCGGGGCGGATATACGTTACAGATACAGGTAGCTGTACTTGTCGCGCAGGGTGACGATCAGCTTCTCCAGATCTGCGGGCAGGTCGTTCTTGCCGGACAGGTCATAGTCCTTCGGCTCGCCGAAGGTACGGACGCGGACCTTGTCACCGCCCAGGAACAGAACACCGGCATTGTGGCTGTCCACCATGTCCTCGGCGGTCTGGAACAGGGTGAACTTGTCGTGGCAGGGCTCGGAGCTGTACGGGCAGAACTGGGTGCAGTTGCCGCACTCGTTGCACATCTTGTCCACGTGGACGA
>ENA-UOJJ01000471-UOJJ01000471.1-human-gut-metagenome-genome-assembly--contig:-CS66-NODE-471-length-68302-cov-15.802160_pt1 | contig 68302 bp, 68 predicted proteins | sample MGYA00242343_ERZ723890 | MGnify/ENA metagenome assembly ERZ723890
ACGAAAAAGCCTGCCTTGGCGTGACTGCTAAGACAGACTTTTTCTACAGGCTGAAACTCAGGTCTGAGACCTGAGTTTTTTTGTTATCTGACTATGCCCTTTATAAATGCAGGTTTTTCAACGGGGTCGGGTACGATGGTATAGCAGGCGTTGAGCATTTCCGCGGCTTTCTTTACCGCGTCAACGCTCTGCGCGTGGATGGTTCCGAGGCTCTCCCCTGCCGTGACCGCATCGCCGACCTTCTTCTTGAGGATAAGGCCGACGGAAAGGTCGATTACGCTCTCCTTCGTGGCTCTGCCGCCGCCGAGATGCATGGAGACAAGGCCGACCTCGTCGGCACAGATGTGCTTTACATAGCCTGTGCGGTCGCACACGGCCTCAAGCTGAACAGGCGCCATGGGCAGAAGCGAGGTATCGAACACCGCGCGTCTGTCACCCTCCTGTCCCTCGACAAGCTCGGCAAGCTTTTCGAGCGCGGAGCCGTCCTCAATGCCCTTTTCGAGCATCTTGCGCGCCGCAGCATCGTTTTCGGCAATGCCGGCCTCTGTGAGGATGCAGGCTCCGAGCGTGAGGCACAACTCCAGAAGCTCGCCCTTTTTCTCACCGCGCAGCACCTCGATCGCCTCTTTCACCTCAAGCGCATTGCCGACGGCGTTGCCCAGAGGCTCGTCCATATCCGTTATAACGGCAACGGTCTTTTTTCCGGCAAGCTTGCCCACAGCCGTGAGGTTTTCGGCAAGCTCGCGCGCATCGTCGGCCGTTTTCATAAACGAGCCGCTGCCGGACTTAACGTCAAGAACGATCACATCCGCGCCTGCGGCAAGCTTTTTGCTCATGATGGAGCTTACGATAAGCGGTATGCTCGGCACGGTGCCCGTAACGTCGCGCAGAGCGTACATCTTCTTGTCGGCAGGGTCGAGGTCGGCGGTCTGGCCGGCAATGGCGATACCGAAGCTGTTTACGTTTTCGATGAACTTTTCCTCGGAAATACCGGTGTTGAAGCCGGGGAAGCTTTCCAGCTTGTCTATCGTACCGCCCGTATGCCCAAGGCCGCGGCCGGACATTTTCGCGATCTTCACGCCCTGAGCGGCCACCATCGGGCAGAGTATAAGCGAGGTCTTGTCGCCGACGCCGCCGGTCGAGTGCTTATCGGCCTTTACGCCCTTTATTGCACTAAGATCAAGCGTTTCGCCCGAGTCGCGCATGGCCATGGTAAGCTCCAGCGTCTCCTCCCTGTCCATGCCGCGAAGCAGGATCGCCATCAAAAGCGCCGACATCTGATAGTCGGGGATCTCGCCCTTAGTGTAGCCGTCAACTACGAATTTTATCTCCTCCGCGCTGAGCTTTTCGCCCTCGCGCTTTTTTACGATAACATCAGTCATCAGCATAGCTGACACCTCCATAGTTTTGTGTATTATGTTATCATGTTAACACACACGGCGCCATTTTTCCACATATATCACAGATTTCTTTCGAAAATTAAATAAAACCGTCCTTCTATGCTGCGAAGCTTATCCGAAACCCGGCCGAGGCTGGCAGGCTGCGCCGGTATCGCGATAAGCTCATCCGAAACAAGGCACCCCATTTTGCCTCTGCGCCATAAGGTATCGGAGGTGCTTTGCTCGCCTACCGCTCTGTCGGCTGCGTATTCGATATTCTCCGGCAGCTTTCTTAGCTCTGCGCGCGAAAATCGCCGCGTTATGACAAGGCAGTCGCCGTCCGGCTGCATGGTTCCCAAAAGCGCGCTTTTTCCGCCGCCGAATACATAAAGGCGCACGATCCTGCCCGGCCGGGCGCTGCATCGGGCGCTCAGCACGGTCATGAGTCCGTCGGTGCGTTTGCTTATGCTTCCGCATTTTTCTCCGTCTATGTAAACAGGCAGGCTGTGCATGTCCCCGTCCTCCCCTGTTAGTGCTCCCCGGGTTTCTGCCCGGGGAGCGAGATATATTACAGGCCGAAGCTCACCGCTATGGCGTTATCGACCTTGGTCATGGTCGTATCGTCGAGCTTGCCCATGCGCTCGCGCAGACGCGATTTGTCAATGGTGCGTACCTGCTCGAGCAGTATCACGCTGTCGCGCGAAAGCCCCACGCTTTGGGCGTTAAGCTCAATATGCGTCGGCAGACGCGCCTTGCCTGTCTGGCTGGTGATCGCCGCCGCTATGACCGTTGGGCTGTGCTTATTGCCGGTGTCGTTCTGGACGATGAGCACCGGGCGCATGCCGCCCTGCTCCGAGCCGACGACGGGGCTTAGGTCTGCGTAAAAAATATCTCCACGTTTGACTATACTCAATTTAATTCACACTCCGAATTATAGTCGCCCGCTACATCTTATGTAGGGTGCTGACTATATTCTCCCACGGCAGCGTGAATTTTATACTTAACTTAAAGCGCCGAACCCATATCGCCTGTCAGCTTACCTTACGGCGAAACGGTCCAGTCCGATATCTCGACCAGCACGACCGTGTTCTCCTTATAGCTTATCTCGGCGCTCCTCGGCGTGAGGGATGAGTCGATCCACAGCGTCACGACATAATCGTCGGCCGGGATGATGCGCGCTGCGAGCATATCGTCCTCGACCCAGCTTATTTCGAGATGGCCGTTTCGCATCGCCTGCACGATAAGCGGCAGCGAGGACATGGGGCTAAGCTCGGCATCGTCGAGCGTTCCGATATCGATCATTGCGCCGTCATACTCAAGGCTGAGGTTTTTTCCGGCGACATTTGCCTTTATGCCGCGAAGCATCTCAGGCTCTATGACCGATACGCTCGCTCCGTCGGCAGTCTGCTCATAGCCGAGGGTAAACTGCGCCGTTTTGTCGCTGTACTGCGCCGATACCTTTGCCGAAAACGATATGTTCTCCGCCGACGAGACCACATTTACAAACTCCAAAAACTGCGACTTTCCGTCGTCGGCGCAGCCGCACAGCAGGATAAGGCACAGCACAAACGGCAATACTCTTTTCATGTTTCATCCTCCGAAAGCTTTTCTCAATTAATTCTATTACCCGGCTGTGCCAAACATTATTCAAATTTTTCTTGACATTTATTTAAATGTGGGCTTTAATACTATAGTAACAATAATGTTATTGCTTTGATCGGGAAGATAATATCGCGGCATTACTCAGAGAACGGCGGTCACCGGCTGCAAGCCGCCCGTGATGCGGATATTCGGTTCGCCCGTGAGCTCCGGCTAATCCCCGGCGGCGGCTCCGTTAAAGCCACTTAAGTGCGATGAACATCGAATAAGGGTGGTACCGCGGAGGTTAAGTCTTTCGTCCCAATGAGGACGCAAGGCTATTTTTTTGTTTATTTTTAGTTCTAAAGATAAGGAGAGACACGATGAAAGCATTGATGAATCAGCTCAGAGAAAGCGCCGTCAAGGCAATTCTCAACGCTGACAGTCCCGAAAATCTTGAAGCGCTGAGAGTTAAGTATCTCGGCAAAAAGGGCGAGCTTACCGCCATACTTAAGCAGATGGGCAAGCTCTCGGCAGAGGAGCGCCCCGTTATGGGGCAGCTTGCAAACCAGATCCGCGCAGAGCTTGAAAGCGCGATTGACGAAACGCGCAAAAAGCTCGAAGCCGCCGCTCTTGAGGCGCGCCTTGAGCTTGAAACGGTCGATGTCACCGTTCCCGGCGAGGATATCAGGTTCGGCCACAAGCACCCGATGTACAAGGCGCTTGACGAAATTAAGGAGATATTCGTCGGCATGGGCTTTACCGTGCTCGACGGCCCCGAGGTCGAGCTTGCAACATATAACTTCGATAAGCTCAACGCCGAGGAAGGCCACCCCTCCCGCGACTGGTCGGATACGTTTTATTTTGATAAAGACAGCCGCGTTATGCTCCGCTCGCAGACCAGCCCCATGCAGGTGCGTGCAATGGAAACAATGAAGCTGCCCATCCGTATCGTTGCTCCCGGCAGAGTTTACCGCAAGGACGAGGTCGATGCGACTCACTCCCCGATGTTCCACCAGATCGAGGGCATGGTCATCGACAAGAACGTTACCATGGCAGACCTCAAGGGCACGCTGAACCTTGTCATGCAGGAGCTGTTCGGCGAAGGCACCGTCACGAGATTCAGACCGCACCACTTCCCGTTCACCGAGCCGAGCTGCGAGATGGACGTTCAGTGCCACAAGTGCGGCGGCAAGGGCTGCCCCACCTGCAAGGGCGAGGGCTGGATCGAGGTTCTCGGCGCAGGCATGATCCACCCGAAGGTTCTTGAGATGAGCGGCATCGACAGCGAGGAATACACCGGCTGGGCATTCGGTATGGGTCTTGAGCGCCTTGCAATGCGCAGATTCAAGATATCCGACCTGCGTCTGATATTTGAAAACGACGTCCGCTTCCTGGAACAGTTCTGATGGGAGGAGAAATGATATGAATTTAAGCAGAAAATGGCTCACTGAGTTTGTTGACGGCGTTTCCGTCAGCGATATAGACGACCGCGAGTTTTCCGAGGCTATGACCCTCTCCGGCTCTAAGGTCGAGACCTATGAGGATCTTGGAGCAGAAATAAATAACGTTCTCGTCGGCAAGATCCTCTCCATGGAAAAGCACCCCGACTCCGACCATATGTGGGTCTGCCTGATCGACGTCGGTCAGGCAGAGCCTGTGCAGATAGTTACCGGCGCATGGAACATCCACACCGGCGACCTTGTTCCGGCCGCGCTGCACAACTCGATGCTGCCCGGCGGCAAGAAGATAACAAAGGGCAAGCTCAGAGGCGTGCTCTCAAACGGCATGCTCTGCTCGCTCAAGGAGCTTGATCTTGACGAGCGCGACTTCCCCTACGGCGTTATAAGCGCCGCCGCGCTTTTGAACGACTATCATCCGCTGGACAAGGATAAGCCCTCTATCCCTGCCGACATCAAGGCCGGCGACAAGGTTTTCGGACCGGTCGTAGCAGCAGCCGTGACCGCCGTTGAGAACGCCGGAGCAAACCTCTGGAAATGCACCCTTAGCACCGGCGACAGCAGCGCTGTTGTCGTGACTTCTTGCCAGAATATCCACGTCGGCGACATGGTCGCGTACAACACGAAAAGCGAAAGCATCTGCACTCTCGATGATCTTCACGCCCAGCAGGCCGAATTCCCCCACTGCATCCCCGACGGCATATTTGTCCTGCACGAGGATGGCATAAAGCCCGGTGACGACATCAAGCCCATCATCGGCGCGGACGATCACGTCGTTGAGTTTGAGATCACCCCCAACCGCCCCGACTGCCTGTCGGTCATCGGTCTTGCACGCGAGGCCGCCGCGACCTTCGGCAAAGAGCTTAAAACACACGAGCCGGTCGTCAAGGGCGGCGCAGAAGGCGTTCTCACCGAGCTTCTTTCTGTTGAAACTCCGGCCGCCGATCTCTGCCCGAGATACACCGCGCGCATGGTGCGCAACGTTAAGATCGCTCCCTCCCCGAAGTGGATGCGCGAGAGACTGCGCGCAATGGGCGTAAGGCCGATAAACAACATCGTTGATATCACAAACTATGTCATGATGGAATACGGCCAGCCGATGCACGCATTCGACTATCGCTACGTCAAGGGCGGCAGGATCATCGTTCGCCGCGCCGCCGAGGGCGAGGAGCTTACAACGCTCGACGGAAACGTCAGGAAGCTCAACCCCAACATTCTCGTTATCGCGGACGATACGCGCGCTGTCGGCCTTGCTGGCATCATGGGCGGCGAGAACAGCGAGATCGTTTCCGACACGGTTGACGTTGTTTTCGAGTCGGCAAACTTTGACGGAACCTGCATCCGCAAGGGCGCTCTGTCGCTCGGCATGCGCACAGAAGCTTCGGCAAAGTTTGAAAAGGGTCTTGACCCCCTGAACACTCTGCCGGCAGTAAACAGAGCCTGCGAGCTGGTCGAGATGCTCGGCGCAGGCGAGGTAGTTGACGGCGTTATCGATATAGTAAACAGCATTCCCGAACCGACGGTGCTTGCACTGCGCCCGGACAAGATAAACGCTCTGCTCGGCACCGACGTTTCCACCGAGACGATGCAGGATATACTGCGCAGCCTCCAGTTCGGCGTTGACGGCGAGACGATAAGCGTTCCCTCGTGGAGAGGCGACGTCGGCCACTACTCCGACCTTGCCGAAGAGGTCGCGCGCTTTTACGGCTACAATAACATTCCCTGCACGCTGGTTTCCGGCGAAAGCACCCTCGGCGGCTACTCGGAAGAGCAGCTTCTTGAGCAGCGCCTCGGCTCGCTGTGCCGCGCGGCTGGCTATGACGAGATAATCACCTACTCGTTCATCTCTCCGACATATTACGACAAGATCCGCATGCCGGTCGATTCGCCAGAGCGCGAGAGCTTCAAGATACTCAATCCTCTCGGCGAGGATACCTCCATCATGCGCACGACCACACTGCCGTCCATGCTCGAAATACTCACACGCAACTACAACTTCCGCAACAAGGAAGTCAGGCTCTATGAGCTGGGCAGAACCTACCACCTCGGCGGTAAGGACGGCCTTGCGATCGAGAAAAAGTACCTCACCCTCGGCACCTACGGCGCGAAGGTCAACTTCTTCACCGTAAAGGGTCTTGTTGAGGCAATAATGAAGGATCTGCGCGTCGAAAACGTCCGCTTTGAGGCATGCACAGACAATCCCTCGTACCACCCCGGCCGCTGCGCAAGCGTTTGGGCAGGCGATGAGTGCATCGGCGTATTCGGCCAGATCCATCCGCTGGTCGCCGCAAACTACGGCGTTGACACCGAGCTTTACTGCGCCGAGCTTTCGCTCGAAAAGCTTCTGAATGCCTGCGGCCCCGATCCGATATACACGCCTCTGCCGAAGTTCCCCGCCGTCACGCGTGATATCGCAGTTGTTTGTGATAAGTCTATTCCCGTTGCAAAGCTCATCGACTGCATAAGCAAGGCAGGCGGCAAGTACCTCAAGGGCTGCTCGCTGTTTGATATCTACACAGGCTCGCACATTGCCGACGGCAAGAAGTCCGTTGCCTTCTCGCTGACGCTCAGAGCCGACGATCAGACCCTCACCGACGACCATGCCGAGGAGACCATGAAGGCCGTTCTCGACGCTCTGGAGCGCGATTTCGGCGCATCGATGCGATAATTCGCCGCTTTTCGGGCTTTGACCGCAATATTTTCCGCATATTTGCTTTACAATTGAGAATAAACTGGTTATAATAGCAGCAAGAAATTTTTTGACCGAGGAGTGATAATTATGGAAGACATCACGAGAAAATTTGCTATCGTTGACAGCAAGACCGAAATGCGCGAGATCCTGTCATCCGTATACAATTCGCTTAAGGTTAAAGGCTACGATCCTATTAACCAGCTTGTCGGATATATTCTCTCCGAGGATCCGACGTACATCACGAACTACAATAACGCAAGAAGCCTTATATGCAGGATAGACAGAGACGAGCTTATGCACGAGCTGCTGACAAATTATCTCGGCGGCGATTGATTTACGGACAGAACGCGCCGGCGGAAAATTCCGCCGGCGCGTTTTTTGATCATGACGCGACAAAATTGCGATTAAATACGGAGCATTTCCCCTGCATGTAACGGCAATTTTACTTCTGATTTTATACACGTTCGTATTTATGTCAGTATTTTGGACTTTTTTGGTTGAATGGTCGTTTTTGCCTTATATTGCCTTGATTTTCACATTTTGCGCAGTTATAATGTAGAAGCTTTTTTAGCAGTGCGCAAAAAACGGCGCAACATTTAAGGAGGAATAATTATGGCAAAAGCTGTTAACCAGGAATGGTTCGAGAAACTGGGCGCAGATGTTCTGCCCAAGTTCTCCGAGAAGAAACCCGGCAAGCTCAACACCTTCACCTACACCGAGATCTGGACCGACAATCCCGACGGCAGCACCTTCTGGTTCTACGTTGATGTTCAGGACAACGTATGCGTTGACCACAAGTGCGGTTTCGGCGAGGGCACTGCTCCCGACGCAAGCTTCACCGTTATCGGACCTTACGAGAACTTTGCAAAGGTCATCACCGGCGAGTGGGACTCCAAGACTCCCCTCGTAAAGGGCAAATTCAAGCTCAAGGGCAACCTGCTTGCAGCAGTCGCTCACCTTGGCGTATACCAGAGCCTTATCGATTCCAAGAAGGCTGTTGACTGGGACTACGGCATGTAATGCTGCAAACAAAAAACTCCGACCGGCGGTCGGAGTTTTTTCATGCTTTAGACTTTATTAGACTTTATTATTTATTACTTTGCCTTTATTGCCGCCTCAATTGCTGCTGCCTTATCCGCCGGGATAAGGCCTTTGCTGGTCACGAGATCAAATATCTCGCCGCATGTCTTTTTATAAAACAGCTTGATGGGGTATTTAAGAAGATTTGGGGCGTACTTCTCGCACAGCTCTCTGCCGCCGTTGACTTCAAAAAAGTCTCTAACCGTCATGCTTTTAAAGTCCATTTCGCTCCTCCTTTAAAAATCTGTGTTTTGGCAAAAGAGCCCCGCCGAACGGCAGGGCTCTCAAAGAATGTTCCTATTATTTATCGTAAAGCTCGTTGAACTTCGCGACGAGTGCGTCTGCCGCTTCCTGAGTGCAGTAGCCCTTGCCGACGACGTATCCAATAACGTCCTTCGCCATCTTCTTGTGGAAGGGGACGTATGCTATGTTGGGCATCTTGCCGATGACAGGAGCGAACTCCTTGAAGAGCTGCTTGCCGTTGTAATCATCCAGAAACTGCTTACCTGTGACTTCATTGAAATTAGGCATAATAATTCTCCTTTAGCTTTTATACACGGACTTTCCCTGCGTCCGCTTTGATGATATGTTTATGTTACAACATCTATGTGCGATTTGTCAAGACCTTGACGTATACATTGGTCATTTTCGACATATTAGACAAATTGGGGCTTAAAATTTCTCAACTATTTTTTTGCATGGAAGTCGCCTTCGGTTCCGCTTATGAGGCGGCGGATGTTACTGCGGTGCATAAAAATGACCAGCAGAGCCGAGAAAACGCACATTGAAAGCATTGGCGCATCGGCGTTTGCGAGCCATGCGGAGATAGGAAGCGCTGCCGCAGCGCAGATCGAACCGAGCGATACCTTATGCGTTGAAAGACTCACCGCGAAAAACACGGCAATTATTACGGCGAAAACGGGAAGCCCCGTCATCAAGCCGAGCGCCGCCCCAACGGACACTCCCTTTCCTCCTCGGAACGAGAAGTATACCGGCCAGCAATGGCCGACTATGCACGCCGCGCCGGCAAGCGCCTTGCCGGCCTCACCGCCTATGGCCGCACCGATCAGCATTGCGGCTGCGGTTTTCACCGCGTCGAGCATAAATGTTGCAATTCCGGCCTTCATGCCGTAAACGCGCGCCATATTTGTCGCGCCGGCATTGCCGCTGCCCTTTTCGCGCACATCTCCGCCGTAAACACGCTTTGACAGCGGGATCGACGCACAGAATGAGCCGAGCAAATACGCAATGAGCACAATTATTATATATGTCATGGTTGAAGCCTCAATGTTTCAGAATTTTTAAGTATATTATATCAAAATTTTGAAGTGTTTCAATATCAAAAATGCACAGTTTTATACTGTGCATTTTGTTGACATTCTATAAATTTACTGTATTGAAAGCACGGTCAGCTCATCTCCGGAAACACGAAACTTCACCTCATGCCCGGCATACTGCATTCCGTAGACGCGCTCGGGGTCGTCGTGGTATCTCGGGCGCGGATCGTTTGAGAGAACATCGATAAGACCTTCGGGCAAAGCGTCCGAAACACCATCGGGAAGCGTTACGCGCAGTTTTTTAAATGTTGCCGCGCCCAGGAAGCCGCTCAGTGCATCCGGATGTGAGTCGGCATAGGCGACGTAGGGCTTAATATCGAATATGGGCGTTCCGTCCATGAGGTCGGCACCTCGTACATGAAGCACAGGTCCGCGATCGGACGTAAACTCGATCTTTTCAAGCTCTACCGACGAAAGTCCTATCGGGTTCGGCCTGAACGGCGAGCGCGTTGCAAAAACGCCCATGCGCACGTTTCCGCCGAGACGCGGCGGACGCACCGTAGGCGACCATTTATCCGTCACAGATTCTGAAAAGCACCATATCAGCCATATGTGCGAAAAGCCCTCGAGTCCGCGCACGGCTTCCGGCTCGCGGTATTCCGGCTCGAACACTATCTCCCCTTTTACCTCGGCTGCAACTCCGCTCTGGCGCGGTATACCGAACTTAGTATTAAAAGGCGTGTGTATTCGTGCTATTATTTTCATTTCCGGCATATGTTTCACCTGCACTTGTTGATTTTTTCCGTCTGTTATTATATTATATAGTATAGATTATATAGTTTATAAACTAAATGTCAATTCACCCGGAGGCGAATTATTTGGAATATGTTTTGCGTACACAAAATCTGACCAAGCAGTTTGGCGAAAAAACGGCCGTCAAAAATGTAAGCATGCAGATAAAAAAGGGCGAGATCTACGGCTTCATCGGCAAAAACGGCGCCGGCAAAACAACGCTCATGCGCCTTGTCCTGGGCGCGGCAATGCCGACGGGCGGCAGCATTGAGCTGTTCGGCGGCGAAGAGAGCGTGAATGAGACCCGTCACCGCATCGGCGCGCTGCTTGAGTATCCGTGCATATATAAAAACTGCACGGCGCTTGAAAACCTGCGCCGCTTCGCGATACTCACCGGCGCAGACACCGACGAGCTTGAGGATATTCTCGACCTTGTCGGCCTGAAGGGCGTGGGCAGAAAAAAAGCCGGGCAGTTTTCGCTCGGCATGAAGCAGCGCCTTGCCATAGGCATCGCACTGCTCGGTCATCCGGAGTTTCTCGTGCTCGACGAGCCGATAAACGGCCTCGGCCCTGCCGGAATAAAGGAGATACGCGACGTTATACTTGCGCTTAATCAGAAAAAGGGCGTTACGTTTTTGGTATCGAGCCACCTGCTCGACGAGCTGTCGAAGATCGTAACGACCTACGGCATAATAAAAGACGGCGTTCTTATCGAGCAGATAACGGCGAAGGAGCTTGAGGGGCGCTGCCGCCATCATCTGAAGCTCAGGGCAGATAACATTCCCAAGGCGCAGGCGCTTTTGGAATGCATTGCAGACCCCAAGGCCGTCAAAATTCAGGACGACTGCATTTACTTATTCGAGCTGCTCGATAAAAGCGACAAGGTAAACCGCCTTCTCGTGCGCCACGGGATAAAGGTCAGCGAGCTGTCGGTGCAGACGGCAAGCCTTGAGGAATACTTTCTTGAAAGGATGGGCAAGTGATATGGCTAAGCTTCTGCACTTTGAATTTCATAAGCTCATCCGCCAAAAGAGCTTTTACATCTGCCTGGCAGTTGCCGTTGCGATGCTCGTTGTTTCGACCTGCACGACTTATCTCATTAACAAAGACGTTATGGACACGGCCGAAATGGGCATAGACGCAATGAACGTCATGATCGGCTCTGCATCCGGCGGCGTTCTGAGCATGGTCATCGGCGTGTTCATTCCCCTTTTCGCCTGCGAGGACTACGTTTCCGGCACGATACGCAACATCGTAACGCGCGGCTACTCGCGCCTCGGTATCTTTTCGGCAAAGCTTATAGCCGTCACGCTTGCGACCGCCGTAATGACGATAGCATGCATGGCCGCAGGGTACCTGATCGGCCTTATATTCTCCGGCTCAGGCGTTGAGCCTTTCGACGCAGCTACGGTGAAAATACTACTATGTCAATTGGCCGTAATGCTGGCCGAGGGTGCGCTGTTTTATGCCATAAGCACCGTTTTGCAGAAAACCGGCGGCTCCATCGCCGTGTGCCTAGTTCTTCCGATGGTGCTGACCATTGTCCTCACTCTTGCAGACACAGCACTGGCAGAAAAGGATATCTCGCTGTCTGCCTACTGGCTCGAGCGCATTTCCGGCACGCTTTCGTCATTTGACGTTAAAAGCGCCGACATGAAAAAGGCGCTGCTCACGGCGCTGGGCTATTTTGTCGTAACGAGCGCCGGCTCGTTCCTCGCCGTATTTAAAATATAATCCTAAAACGACAGGGTCGTTTTATCCTTTCTTCTGTTTGTCGAATATGCCCTGCAACGGGTGGGCTTTTTCGACAAACTGAAGAGTCCGCCAAAGGCGGACTCTTGAAGTTTATGTCTTATTTCTTTACGTTTTCGAGCGTTTCGCTGTTTCCGGCTTTGGCGCTTGCCGCGACCAGACCGCCGAGGGCGAGCAGTGCGATAACATTCGGGATGACCATGAGCTGGTTGAACATATCCGTCAGCTCCCACACGAGGTCGTTGGACAGGATCGAGCCGAGGAAGATGAAGACTATAGCTATGATCGAATACGGCAGAACAGCCTTCTTGCCGAACAGATACTCAATGTTGATACGGCCGAAGAGATTCCAGCCGATGATGGTCGTGAATGCGAAGAACAGCAGGCATATCGCGACGAATGCGCTGCCAAAGCTTTCGCCAAACACGCTGCCGAACGCGAGCTGAGCAAGATTCGTCTTTGCAACGCCCAGTGCGTCAAGATTCTCGGAGCTTGTCATGACGCCGGAGAGTATGCCGTCACCGGTGTACAGAGTTGAGATAACGACAAGTGCGGTCATGGTGAGAACAACGAAAGTATCGATAAACACGCCGATCATTGCAACAACGCCCTGCTCGTGGGGGCACTTGACCTTTGCCTGAGCGTGTGCGTGAGGAGTCGAGCCCATACCGGCTTCGTTGGAGAACAGGCCGCGCTTAACGCCCTGGGAGATTGCCTGTTTGATGGCAAAGCCGATCGAGCCGCCGATGACTGCGGTGGGGTTGAACGCGCACTTGAAGATAAGCGCGAAGGTCTCGGGAACATATTGAATGCGGCAGATAATAACAACAAGTCCGCCGAGTACATACAGGATCGCCATGATGGGCACGAGCTTCTCGGCAACCGCAGCAACGCGGTGAGCACCGCCGATGAAGATAAACGCGCAGATAACAGCAATTATTGCACCCATGACCCATGACGGGATGCCGAATGCGTTCTGGCAGCTCTCGCCGATGGAGTTGGACTGAACCATTGCGCCCATGAAGCCGAGCGCGAGGATGATAGCGACTGCGAAGAAGCCTGCCATGAATTTGCCGAAGGCGTTATTGAAGGCTTTCTTAATATAGTAAACAGGGCCGCCGGCGACGGTGCCGTCGGGGTTGACAACGCGTGTTTTCTGAGCAAGGACAGCCTCGGCGTATATCGTGCTCATGCCGAAGAAGGCGATTATCCACATCCAGAAGATAGCGCCCGGGCCGCCGACGAGGATCGCGCCGCATGCGCCGACGATGTTGCCGGTACCGACCTGCGCAGCTATTGCCGTTGCAAGGGCCTGAAACGAGCTCATACCGCCCTCATGCTTGCCGCCGTGAAGCGAAAAGTTGCCGAAAACCTTGCGCCAGCCTTCGCCGAAGCAGCGAACCTGAACGAACTTGGTCCTAATGCTGAAATACAGGCCGCAGCCGATCAGCATGATTATAAGGATATAATCCGACAGGTACATGTTCACGGTCTGAACGATTTTTAATACTGCATCCATTTTCTTTTTTCCTCCTTGTTGAGCAACAAAAAAACTGCTGAAAAATTCAGCAGCTCCGGAGACATATTAGAAAACATATAAAAATAAAATTTATGCTTTCCTCTGTCCTTTGGCCTGAGAGATTCGGCTCAATGAGCCTTACACCTTCGGCACCCTTTCGGGATTCTCCAGAGCATCCTCCGCCTCCAGTCTCTTGCGATTCTTGAGGTTTCACAGGATTTATGCATGTATGTTAACACACTGTTCACAGTATGTCAACAACTTTAAATCGTTAAATAAAATTTTATCGTCCTGCACAATTAATAGATCGTTAACACAAACGAAGTTTACATATACTACAATAGATTGACTTCCGTGAAAGGACAAATTGAACATGAAAAAAGTAATTTCTCTTATTCTCTGCGTGCTTATGCTCGGCAGCTGCTTTGCCTTTGCCGACACCATTGAGGGCAGCCGCACCGTTATCGGAGCGGATCTTGACGCAGACGAAGTGGCATCTGTTTATAAAGAATTCGGCATTTCTCAGGGCGACGTCAAGGAGCTTACGGTAACAAACGCAGAAGAGCGCGAATACCTCAAGGGTCTTGTCGACGAAAGCCTCATCGGCACAAAGTCCATCTCCTGCGTATACATTGAGGCGCTCGGCGAAGGCGAGGGACTCGACGTAACGGTCAAGAACATTACCTGGTGCACTCCGGACATGTACATGAACGCAATGGTGACCGCCGGCATAACCGACGCAAATGTCAAAATCGTCGCCCCCTTCAACGTCTCGGGTACGGCAGCTCTCACCGGAATATACAAAGCATACGAGGATATAACAGGCAAGAAGCTCGATAACGACGCAAAGCTTGTCGGCACTCAGGAGCTCACCGTTACGGCAGAGCTTGCCGACGAGATCGGCAGCGCAGACTCCACCGCTATCGTAAACCAGCTCAAGCTCATCCTCGACCAGACCAAGGACATGACCGACGATCAGCTGCGCGAGGAGATAAAAAAGATCGCGGCCGAATACGACGTAAGCCTCACCGACAGCCAGATAGACAGCCTCGTTTCCCTGTGCCGTTCGATGGAAAAGCTCGACACCGCCGCGCTCAAGGAAAAGGTCGAGCAGGTGCAGAAGTATCTGAAGGATATCGTCAGTAAGCAGGGCGAGATAAAGCAGTTTCTCTCAAACGTTGCCGACACTGTAACTGAGTTTGTAAATAAGATCGTAGATTTCATCCGCGGCATCTTCGGGTGATCATCACTCCGGGAGAATTCCTAACCCAATTGAACAGCACCCCCATTTGTTAAGCAGTATATCAATGTTCGATAAGTGGGGGCATTTTATTATTCATTGGCGCAGTCCGCACTCTTGACAGTGCTCCGATTTTAAAAACGGCAGGTGGGTAAAATGGAGTTTAGACAGCTGCAATATTTCGTTGCCGTTGCCGAGGAGGAGAGCTTCTCCAGGGCAGCAGAAAAAATGAACGTGTCGCAACCGTCTTTAAGTAAGGCCATTCAGAGCATTGAATATGAATACGGCGTCACTCTTGTCAAGAGAACAACTCGCTCTTTCAAATTGACGGATGCGGGAGAGCTTATCTTCAAACAGGGTGAAAAGCTCATTGACGATTACGAGCAGCTTAAGGACAAGCTCAGCGAGCTGTCGAGCGACTATATGAGTGAGATCAGGATCGGCATACCTCCGGTGCTAAATACAATAATGGCATCCGACATGTTATCCGGCTTTTCAAAGCAGCATCCACGGCTTAAGCTTTTGTTCACCGAGATGGGCAGCAAACCAATAATTTCGAATGTCATCAAGGGTGAGCTTGACGTTGGCTTTGTTTTGCTGCCGGATGACTGCTCCGAGCTTTCCGTGCGCAGGATAATGTCAGATGAGATCGTTCTTGTCGTTCCCGAGGGGCATGAGCTGGCCAAATATAAGGCGATATCAATACGGCTTTTAAAGGATATACCGCTTATCATGCTCGACTCGACATATCAGATATATGATAATGTCATGCGCGCATTTAATCGCGCAGGCATTGAGCCGAATATAATAGCCTTGAGCAAAAGCTGGGATTACATAGTTGAGCTTGTGCGCCTGTCGCACGGAATAACGATACTGCCGAGACCGATCTTGAAGAAAACGCAGGGGCTCGTTGCGGTTCCATTTATAGAGCCGTTTTCAAAATGGCAGATCGTGGCCATAACGAAAAAAGGCGAATATATTCCGGCGCGTGTGGAAAATATGATAAACTATTTTCAGAAAATATACAAAAAGAGATAAAATTTCGCTATATTGTCCCTATCCTGACGGAGACCTTGTTTGCAGCAAGGTCTCTTTTTAATTATCAAAAGGCTAAAATCAATTTATTCTTTGGGTGAATAAATCATATGCAATTTTAGTATTTCACACAAGACAGATCATCTTGTATAATGAGATCGTGACAAAATTAACAACGGCGATTTGTCTAAACATATGCCGCGATATCGACAAGCGTACTATCCCACGGTGAGCCGTGGCAAAATATAAAAACACAAAAAAGGAGGCATTATCAATGAAAGAGTATCAGTATTTTCGCGTAGAACTTGAGGGTCACATCGCAACTATAACGATCTCCCGTCCAAAAGCGCTCAATGCACTCAGCTGGGATCTTGTAACGGAGCTTGAAACTGTTATCGACGACGTCTCGGCCATGGAGGACGTATGGGTCGTAATATTCACAGGTGACGGCGACAAAGCTTTCGTCGCGGGCGGAGATATCAAGGAAATGTACGTCATGAATCCCGAAAAAGGCGTTGCATATTCCAAGCTCGGCACCCGCGTCCTGTACAAAATCGAAAACATGCCCCAGCCTACCATCGCAGCAGTCAATGGTTACGCACTCGGCGGCGGCACTGAGATAGCAATGGCTTTTGACATGCGCATTGCTTCCGACAGAGCAATATTCGGCCAGCCCGAAACCGGTCTCGGCATTATTCCCGGCTTTGCGGGAACTCAGCGTCTGTCTCGTCTTGTCGGTAAGGGAATGGCAAAGATGATGATATTCACCTCTATGCGCATAAAGGCAGACGAAGCACTGCGCATCGGTCTGGTTCAGCGCGTCGTTCCTCATGAATCGCTCATGGACGAGGCAAAAAAGCTTGCAAACCAGATAGCCTCCTGCAGCCCCAACGCCGTGCGTCTTGCAAAGTCCGCCATCAATCAGGGCTTCGAAATGGACTTCTGGTCGGCAAACGTATATGAGTCGCACGTATTCGGTCTGTGCTTCACAAACAGCGATCAGGTTGAAGGCATGAGAGCATTTGTCGAAAAGGACAAAGCCGTGTTCACCGGCAAGCCGCTCCCCAAGGGCGATAAGTAAGGCAGCAAACATTTTAACATATCCTCTATAGCAAGAAGCCCCCACTTGTCTGAATGGGTTCTCAGACAAGTGGGGGCGGTTTTCATGCCAATCTGAGTCCGATGACGCCGAGGAGGACCATGGCCATGAAGAAGAGTTTTTTGGGGCGTTTGCTCTCTTTAAAAACGATTATGCCAAACAGAACATTGAACAGCGTTCCCAATCCTGTCCACACAGCGTAGGATACCCCGAGTGGAAGAGTTTTTGTCGCAACAGACAGCAAGCCGATGCTCGCGCAGGAGCTTATGACCGTCAGCACGGTAAATTTCACGTTTTTCAGACCGTTTGAGAGCTTCATGCACACCGTAAACGCCAGTTCAAAAAAGCTTGCACAGATAAGAACGAGCCACATCATTTTGCTTCTCCCTCCTTATCGCAGAGCTTGAGGCCGAGTATACCGATGATCAGAACGCCAAGCGAAAGCATTTTAAGCAGGCTCGCGCCTTCCTTGAGGACAAATATGCTTATGAAAGTGGTTCCCACGACGCCGATGCCGGTGAATACTGCGTAGCTCAGCCCGATGCCGAGCGTATTTACCGCCTTGGCAAGCAGGAAAAAGCTTATTATTAGTATCGCTATGGTTATCACGCTCGGCAAGAGCACCGTAAACCCATGGCTGAGCTTCATCGTATATGCCCAAACTATCTCCATAAGCCCGGATACAACAAGCAGTATCCATGCCGTGTTTTTTTCTTTCATAGTTCCTCCTTATAATTAAAACAACAAAAAAACCGGGAGAGGTATTGCTTTGCCAATACTTCTCCCGGGCTTTTATCCCTCCGTGCAGCGCTTTATGCGCCGTTTTATCTCGGTCCAGTCGCATAAATGCCGGAACCCTATAAAACATTATATATCGTCTTCAATTTTCAAGCGCGTCGATATAACGGCACGCGGCAAGCGCTGCGGCAGAGCCGTCGGCGGCCGCCGTTGTGAGCTGGCGGACGGTCTTTTTGCGGCAGTCGCCGGCGACGAACACCCCCGGCGTTTTGGTGCGGCAGCTCTCGTCGGAGTCGGCATAGCCGCCGTCATCCAGATCTATAAGCTGCGAGAATATGCCGTTATCGGGCGCGTGGCCTATCGCGACGAAAAGTCCGTCAACGGCGATCTCGCGCTCGTTGCCGTCGGCATCGGCGACGCGTATGCCGCACAGCTCGTCCTGCCCGAGCAGCGCGGTTATGCTGCTGCCGAGCACAAACTCGACGTTATCCCTCGCTCGCAGTGCTTCGACAAGCTTTGCTTCGCCGCGGAATGTATCTCTGCGATGGATAAGATATACCTTTGAGCAGGTATCACTAAGAAGCATTGCGTCCTGCAGGGCAGAGTTTCCGCCGCCGTTTACGGCGACCTCCCTTCCCTTGTAAAACGCGCCGTCGCACACCGCGCAGAAGCAGACTCCTGCGCCCATGAGCTCTTCCTCGCCCGGGATGCCGAGGGTGCGAGGCCTTGCGCCGGCGGCAATGATGAGCGCTTTTGCCTCAAACGTGCCGCCAAAATCGGTCTTAACGCGCTTTATATCGCCGTCAAGCTCGACCGAGGTAACTTCGTCAAGCTCAAGCTCAGCGCCCTGATCGAGCGCCTGTGCGGTGAACTTATCACCAAGATCGGCACCCGATACGGACGGTATACCGGGAAAATTTTCGACCTTGGGCGACCATGTGATCTGACCGCCGAAGGTGCTTTTTTCTATTACGAGAACGCTTTTTCCCGCTCTCAAGGCGTAGAGGGCGGCAGTTAATCCTGCCGGCCCTCCGCCGATGACTATAATATCATGCATCATTTTGACTTCGTTTACTTGAAAAGATAGTTCTTTATCGCGCCGGCACCGGCAAATTTCTCGACATGCTCGCCGTCAACGATGACAAGCGTCGGAGCCTGCTTTACGCCATAGGACAGTGCAAGGTCAACATTTTCTTCTGCCATGATCTTCTCGCAGTCAAAGCCTGCCTTGTCCAGATAGCTGTACACTATGCGGCAGTTGGGGCAGTTTTCGCGTGTAAAGAGGATCTTGCGCTTGCCGGTGGAGTTTTCGCAGAGCTCCTCCTCAACGGCAGGCTCCTGCTCGGGCTTTGCCTCGGGGTGCAGGGGGCCTTTGTGCTTGAGGACGGAGGTTCCGATGTTATACTCCTTGCGCTCCTTATACTCCTGAGTTTTGCCTGCGTTCCAGTTCTGCACGGGGCGGTAGTAGCCGGTTATACGGCTGTAAACTTCGGCGCTCTCACCGCACTCGGGACAGGTAAACTGCTCGCCGGTGAGGTAGCCGTGATTCTTGCAGACGGAGTAGGTCGGGCTTATGGTGTAGTAAGGCAGCTTGTAATTCTCGGCTATCTTGCGGACAAGGTTTGCGGCTGCTTCCCAATCGGGCAGCTTCTCGCCGAGAAATGCGTGGAATACAGTGCCGGATGTGTAAAGCGTCTGGAGCTCGTCCTGAATATCGAGGGCTGAGAAGATATCGTCGGTGTAGCTTACGGGCAGGTGGCTGGAGTTTGTGTAGTACGGAGTGTCGCCCTGAGAGGCGGTGATGATATCGGGATACTGCTCAACATCGTGCTTTGCAAGGCGGTAGGATGTGCTCTCTGCCGGGGTGGCCTCGAGATTATACAGATCGCCGTACTGTTCCTGATAGTCCGACAGGCGCTCGCGCATGTGGTTGAGTACCTTCTTTGTGAACTCCTGGCACTTTTCGGTGGTCATATCGGCGCGGATCCAGTTTGCGTTGAGTCCGGCCTCGTTCATGCCGACAAGGCCGATGGTCGAAAAGTGGTTATCGAAATTTCCGAGGTAATACTTGGTGTAGGGGTAAAGTCCCTCGTTGAGGAGCTTTGTTATAACATTGCGCTTTACCTTCAGTGAGCGCGCGGCTATGTCCATCATCTTATCAAGGCGCTTGAAGAAGTCGGCCTCGTCGGTCGCAAGATACGCAATGCGCGGCATATTGATGGTGACAACGCCGATAGAACCCGTGCTCTCGCCGGAGCCGAAGTAGCCGCCGGACTTCTTGCGAAGCTCGCGCAGGTCAAGGCGCAGGCGGCAGCACATGCTGCGGACGTCTGAAGGCTCCATATCGGAGTTTATGTAGTTGGAGAAGTACGGAGTACCGTACTTTGCGGTCATTTCAAACAGGAGCTTATTGTTCTCGGTGGGAGACCAGTCGAAGTCACGGGTGATGGAGTAGGTCGGGATCGGGTACTGGAAGCCGCGGCCGTTTGCGTCGCCCTCGATCATGATGTCGATAAACGCTTTATTTACCATTGCCATTTCCTCGACGCAGTCGCCATAGGTGAAGTCCTGCTCCTTGCCGCCGACTATGGCAGGCATGTCCTTGAGGTCGGCGGGAACCGTCCAGTCAAGGGTGATGTTTGAAAACGGAGCCTGTGTGCCCCAGCGCGACGGAGTGTTTACGCCGAAGATGAACGACTGGATGCACTGCTTGACCTCTTTGTAGGTGAGGTGGTCTATCTTGACAAACGGCGCGAGGTAGGTATCGAAGCTCGAAAACGCCTGAGCACCGGCCCACTCGTTCTGCATGATGCCGAGGAAGTTTACCATCTGATTGCACAGAGTGCTCAGGTGACTTGCCGGAGAGGAATTGATCTTGCCAGGAATACCGAGGCCCTGCTGGATCAGCTGCTTGAGGCTCCAGCCGGCACAGTAGCCGGTGAGCATGCTCAGATCGTGCAGGTGCAGGTCGCAGTTGCGGTGGGCATTGCCGATCTCCTCGTCGTAAATCTCGCTGAGCCAGTAGTTTGCGGTGATGGCTCCGGAGTTAGAAAGGATAAGGCCGCCGACCGAATAAGTGACGGTAGAGTTTTCCTTGACGCGCCAGTCAAGAACGTTTACATAGCTGTTGACGGTCTCTTTATAGTCAAGGTAGGTGTTTTTCATATTGCGCAGCTTCTCGCGCTGCTTACGATAAAGTATATATGCCTTTGCAACGCCCTCATAGCCGCCGCGCGACAGGACCGCCTCGACGCTGTCCTGAATATCCTCGACCGCAACATAGCCGTCTTTTATCTTCGGCAGGAAGTCAGCCGAGACCTTGAGCGCGATGAAATCAATGATATCATCGGTGTACTCGGTGTCGGTGGCTTCAAACGCCTTTTTAATGGCGTTTGCGATCTTGGTGATGTCAAAATCTACGATTTTTCCGTCTCTCTTAATGATCTTGTACATTTGTTTCCTCCATATTTCTCTCAAACGCCTCTTACCTCGACCGTCGGAACATAGTCCCTGACGGCATCGGCCAGTGCGTGCATCTGCTTTTCGTCGTATGCTGAAAGTCCGTCCGGCAGGATGAGATTGCCGGAGTCTTTAAACTGCTGCAAATAATATTCCTTTGCGCCTTCTATCCACTTGGCTGCGCCTATGAGGCTTTCCTTCGTGTGGATCCCCTTTACGACCGTCGTTCTGAACTCATAGTCGATATCGCCTCTCAGGAGCATTTCCTTCGATCTTTCGACAGGGGCAATGTCAAAAGACTTAAGTCCTATCGTTCGAGCATACTCCTCAGGCGCGTTTTTAATGTCCATAGCGACACGGTCAACGAGCTTATTTTTCACTATCTCGGAAAGAAGCTCCGGGTTTGAGCCGTTGGTGTCGAGCTTTATCTTATACCCCAGCTCCTTCACACGAGCCAAAAACTCGGGCATGTCCGCATGCAGCAGCGGCTCGCCGCCCGTAACGGCAACACCGTCGAGCACTCCCCTGCGCTTTTTCAGAAAGCCGAACACCTCGTCATCTGTGAGGCACTCATCATCTATCTGCTCGGGAAGAACGAGCATGGCATTGTGGCAGAACGGACATCTGAAATTGCAGCCTGCTGTGAACACGGTGCATGCGACCACTCCGGGATAGTCAAGAAGCGTTAATTTCTGAATACCTGTAACCTTCATGTCTGTCTCCTTAATTCAGCAGTCTAAACAATAGCATAAGCGAGTTGCCATGTCAATAGAAAAACACAAAATGTAGTTATTTTTACCGCTTTGTAACCCCCTGCACCGCAAAATATTGTGGTGTGTATCTTTACGGAGAGTTATTTTTTCGCGGCATTTTATGGCTTTGAAACTTTTTCATCACGCCAAAAATGCTGATTATGCAATGCTTAGCGCCGTTTTTGCTTGCTTTGAATCTCATAATCAAAATGTAATTGCAAGTTTTGCTGCAACACAAGATTTTGTACTTGTGTTCTTATGTTAACACAAGTTATGTCACCAATGTTGTGGCGCAGGCCGCAAAAATGCCGAAACAGCAAAAAAACTGTTTCAGCATTTGTTTTCACATCTTCACAGCGATTCTATTACCGCTTCGGCGCATTTCATGCCGTCAACGGCGGCAGAGGTTATGCCTCCGGCATAGCCTGCGCCCTCGCCGCAGGGGTAAAGGCCGCGTATCTGCGATTGGCGGCGCTCATCCCGCAATATGCGCACCGGCGATGACGAGCGCGTTTCCGGCGCCGTGAGCACGGCGTCCGGCGCGTCAAAGCCGTTAAGCTTTCTTCCCAACTCGGGCAATGCGTTTTCAAGCACCGACGTTATCCTCTCCGGCAGAACATCGTGCAGGTCGCACCAAAGAACTCCAGGCTTATAGCTCGGATCAACTTCACCGCAGCGCTCGCTTTTTTTATGTGTGAGAAAGTCGCCGACGGTCTGTGCCGGTGCATGGTAGCTTCCCGATGCTTTGAACGCTGCACGCTCGATATCACGCTGCCAGTACATACCTCCGAGCGGCCCGTCATACGGGAAATCCTCGGGAGAAAGAGTCACGAGCAGTGCGCTGTTTGCGTTCTCTCCGTTGCGGCGAGAGTTGCTCATGCCGTTTGTACACACGCCGCCGGGTTCAGATGCCGCGGCAATGACCTCCCCTCCGGGGCACATGCAGAAGGTATACGCACTTGTTCCGTCCGGCAAATGAACATTGAGCGAATAGTCGGCTGCCGGAAGGGACTCGTTATCCTCGCCGTACTGCGAGATGTTTATCATTTTCTGCTTATGCTCTATGCGCGCGCCCATTGAAAACGGCTTTGCCTCCATGGGAACGCCCGTTTTTTCGAGCATCTCGAACGTATCGCGCGCCGAGTGGCCTACGGCGAGAACGAGCCTTTCACAGGGCAGCTCGTACTCACCCGTTTCGTCCGTCACCCGAACCGCGCGCAGCGTGTTATTTTCCGTAACAAGCCCGGTGAGCTTTGAGTTAAAGCGCACCTCGCCGCCGTGAGCGATGACGGCTTTTCGTATGCTCTGCACTACATTAATAAGTATATCCGTTCCGATATGCGGCTTTGCGTCATAGAGTATGCTCTCGGGCGCGCCGTGCTCGTAAAACGTGCGCAGTATCCAGCGGATGCGCATATCGCGTATGCCTGTACCGAGCTTGCCGTCGGAAAACGTTCCGGCTCCGCCCTCGCCGAACTGGACGTTGCACTCGGGGTCAAGCTCACCGCCTGCTCGGAAGGCTTCGACCTTTTTTCTGCGCGTTTCGGCATCGGCGCCGCGCTCGAGCACAACAGGCTTTAGCCCTGCCATGCTCAGAACAAGCGCCGCGAACATTCCGCCCGGCCCGAAGCCGGCAACGACGGGACGAATTTCGGCGCTTGCCTGCGGCACGGTGTACTCCGGCGCTTCATACGCGGCAACGTTTTTGCTTTTGCATTTTGCCAGCAGCTTTTCCTCATTATCGACCGAAACGGCGACGGAATACAGCCAGTGTATATCGTTTTTTCTGCGCGCGTCGAGCGAGCGCTTTGTTATCTTAACATCCTTTATCGCCCAAGTCGGGAGCTTCAGCTCGCGCGCGGCCTTGACTTTCAGCCGATCGCTGCTCTGCCCGATATCGAGGCGCAGATTTCTTACCAGTATCATTTGCCGAGTCTCCCTGCAGTCACGCCGCTTGCCCACGCCCACTGGAGGTTATAGCCTCCGCAGTCGGCGTCAACGTCCAGAAGCTCGCCCGTTATGAAAAGATGCGGAACGAACCAGCTCTCAAGCGTTTCGGGGTTTACGCCGGTTGTCTTGATACCGCCGGCCGTGACCTGAGCATGGTCAAAATCCTCAACGCCGCGCAGCTCGATGCAAAAATCGCGGCAGGCGGCGGCTATCGCGGCGATCTGCTGCTGTTCGAGCCTATCGAGCGGAGTCTGCCCCGGAACACCGGCGTATTTAACTACCATTCTGCCGAGTCGGTTGTGCAAAACTCCGGTGAGCGCATCGTCTGCGCATAAGCTTGGATTTGCCTTTATCCTTGCGCGCAGCTTAGCCTCTATATCCTCATTCCCCGACAGGTCTATGTGCACCTTTCCTTTGCCGGTCTGAGCCGCGGCGCGCGAAATATCAAACGCCGCCGGGCCGGACAGGCCGGTTTCGGTAAATTGCAGCTCGCCGGAGCTTTCGGCAATTATCTCTCCGTCCTTTTCAAGGCGCAGCCTTGCCATTACCCTCACGCCCTTGAGCGCGCGCGGATAATTGGGATCTGTCACAAGCTGCACGAGCGAGGGCAGCAGAGCCGTGCTCTTATGCCCCAGCGGCTTTAATAGCTCGTATCCGTCGTGCACTCCGCCGACCTTGGCTCCGGCAGCTCCGCCGCAGGAAACTATGACGAAATCAGCGTTAATTTTCCCCTCATCGGTCAGAACCGAAAAGCCCTCGCCGCGTCTTTCTATCTTCCGCGCAGGGCACGAGGTTTTGACCGTTATGTTATCGCGCATGAGCGCAAAGCGCAGAACATCCACCACGCTGTTTGCCGAGTTTGACTGCGGATACACTCTGCCGCCGTACTCGCAGCTCACGGCAAGGCCGAGAGAATCGAAAAACCGCAGCGTGTCCTCAGGCGTAAAGCGCGAGAGCACCTCGTCGGGAAAGCCCGGCTGCGCGCCGTGGTAGTGCTCGGGCACAGCGCCCGTGTTTGTGAGATTGCATCTGCCGTTTCCGGTGTTGAGGAGCTTTTTGCCGACGCGCTGCTGGCGCTCGAGCAGTATTACATTATTATTCTTATCATTCGAGGCCGTTATCGCGGCCGCCATTCCGGACGCGCCGCCGCCTATGATCACAACCGTATTCATATCATTCACCGCAGTGGTAGAGTATATCGTGCGCAACAGGCTCGTAAAACGCGCGGCGTATCTCGTCGGAGTCCTTTGTCGAGCCGAGGATGCACATTATCTTTGCAAGCGCGGATTCCGTTGTCATGTCATACGCTTCGAGCACGTTCCGCCAGCCCTTGAGTCTGTGGCCGACGTTGTACACCGCAAGATCCGAGCCTTCATTCTGCACCTGGGTGGTCATGATCATGACCTTGCCGCGGCCGATGGCGTTTATTACTACATCCAGAAACTTATCGTCGCCGTAGCTCGGCAGACCGCCGACGCCGAAGGACTCGATAATAACGGCGTCCTTGCGCTCTGCAAGGAACTCAAAAAGCTCAAAATCAATGCCGGGGATCATTTTTATAAGTCCGACATTGGTGTTAAGCTCGGTGCAGAACTGCGGCTTTTCAAGGCCTTCGGGTTTTATATACTGCATGAGCACCCCATCCTGAAGCGTCGCTATATAGGGGTAGTTTATGCTCGAGAATGCGGCGTAGGACTTCGACCTTGTTTTTCGCGCACGGGTGCCGAGTATAACGCGGCCGTTAAAAACAATGTTCACGCCGCACATATCGTCAGAGCAGGCGCAGGTGAAAGCGTCGAGCAGGTTCACCTTTGAGTCCGTGGATTCAAAATTTATAGGTTTCTGCGCGCCGGTGAGGATAACTGGCTTTTTAGAGCCGCGGATCATGTAGCTGAGTGCCGCAGCCGTGTACGCCATGGTGTCTGTTCCATGGCTTATTACAAAGCCGTCGTATTTATCGTAATTGTCGCGCACGCACTTTGTTATCTGCACCCAATGCGCCGGAGTCATGCTCGTGCTGTCCACATTAAAAAGCGAGACGCACTCGACCTCGCAGAGCTTTGATATTGCAGGAACGAGCGCCAGAAGCTCATCGGGCCGCAGCTGCGGCGAAAGCGCGTCGCCGCTTATCTGCGACGCTATCGTGCCTCCGGTTCCGATCATGAGTATTCTTTTCATTTTCGCTCGAACACCCCGCTCTTGCCGCCGGTCTTTTTAAGAAGGCGGATATCCGTTATCTCAATATCACGCTGCACGGCCTTGCACATGTCATACACCGTAAGCGCCGCAACGCTCACCGCGGTGAGCGCTTCCATCTCAACGCCCGTTGCGCCGGTGCATTTTGTTGTTGCAACTATCTCAACGCTGTGCCTTTTCTCGCACAGCGAGATGTCGATATCCACGCCGGATATCATGATTGGGTGGCACATCGGAATAATGTCCGACGTGCGCTTTGCGCCCATGATCCCGCCGACCTGCGCGACATTGAGCACATCGCCCTTTTTCATGCCGCCGGTTTTTATAAGCTCGAAGGTCTCGGCATTGACAAGCACTCTGCCTGCCGCAACAGCCGTGCGCACGGTGTCCGCCTTTTCGGACACGTCCACCATTTTGGCTCTGCCGTTTTCGTTAAAATGAGTAAAATCAGCCATAACAGTCTCTCCTGAGTAATCGTTTCGTTTATTTTATCGCTTGGCCAAGGCAATGTCAACAATATCGGCAGTCCGTACCGTCAGGCTTCGCAGGCATCTTTTTTCAAATTTTGCTTTTTATTGCGGAACAATTTTACTTTCGGCGTGTCTCATAGTTAAAACACAGGGAAAATGTATTAAGGAGGTAGCACTTTGAAAAAGAACACGAAAATTTTCGTCGGAGTTTTAGCTGCGGTACTTTTATTATCTGCATCCGTTGCATATCATAGAGCCGGTTAAAATCTACTGCTTCATATATTTTTCGCAACAGATGCCCCTTGGGAACCAAGCTCTCCGTATCGACAATCTCTATGACACCACGATCCATTTTTCCGCGTTCCAGCATCTTTCATCACCCAGAACCATTTTATCATATAAACGCAAAAAAGCCCAGCCGTTGCTGGACTTTTTCGACACGCTGTAATTCCACAGCAATAATATGCTGTGGAATTTACTTCACATTATGAAATACATTATTGCTGCCGCCGCACCGCTGCCGATGAGCGTTGACAGTGCCGCGACAAGCGCCGTCGGGATTTTTTCACTGCGCTGCATCGATCCGGTGTAGCTACCGGCTGCCCTGCGCGCCTCGCTCAGGAGCTGCGAGCGCGTCACTCCGGCGGTTTTCATATAGTCCTCGCGGACGATGAATATTGCCTCCTCGAACACCTTCGGATCCGGCGATTTTACGACGATCACGCGCTTTGCGACTCCCTTTACCACCTCTGTCGCCTCCCTGTTGTCGGTTTTCTGTTTGTAGTTTAACCGTCTGAGCATTATTTTATACCCTAAGCGCGCTCTTCGACGCGCACGGCAAGGACTGTCATGTCGTCGGAATATGTGCTGCTGTGCTCAGCTGCCTTGAGCGCATCGCGCGCAAGCTGCTTCATATCGTCGCCGCAGGAGGTCAGTATATCGCGCAGCCATGCATCGTCGTCATCTCCGACGACGCCGTCCGAGGCTATTATGGCAGTGTTTCCGGGCTTGAGCCGCATGCGCACGATATCCGGCTCGGCGCCGGCCGTTCCGCTTAGGCCCGGAGCGAAGCTTTCGCACTTTATCCTGCGTATGCCGCGGCTTGCACTGACGTAGCTTGGCGCAGCACCGTATTTATAAAAGCATGTTTCGCCGGAGAAAAGGTCCACGCACATCAGATCGACCGTTGCAAAGCCCCAGTTATCGCCGCATTTGAGCAGCATGACCGAGTTAAGCGTTTTCATGGCTACGGCAGGGTCAACGCCTGCACGCAGGAAGCTCTCGAGTATCTCGATCACGCGGCGGCTTTCGCTTGCCGCTGCCTCGCCGCAGCCCATTCCGTCAGATAGGATAACGCACAGAACACCTGCGTCGGTCTTGAAATAGGTTCCCCTGTCGCCGCTGACCTTCTCACCTTTTTTCTTAAGCGCCGCAATGCCGACCGACACGGCAAGCGGCTCGGCTTCCATGAGCACGAGCTTTGCCTCGCTGTCGTTTTGACTTTTGAGCCTGCACAGACGAACGCCGAGCACACCCGACAGGCGTTCGAGGTAATCGTCCTGCTTTGTAAGGCGCGCGAGTGCTCCGCTTTCGATAACGGCGCGCAGCCTGCCGCGCGCATCTCGGTATACCGCCGCGTCCGCATCAATATCCAGCGACAGCAGATAGCGGATGAGCCGTCTCTCGGCAAGGTGGTCTGCGCCGTTTGTTCCGGCAAGCTCCTTTGACACCGAGCCGAGGATCTCCGCCATGTCCGAATACTGCCCCCACGCGGTATTGCGGCTCTCGCGCAGAGTTTCGGCAAACTGGCGGCGATATGCGGCCGCACGCAGCTCCGCGTTGACCGCCGTTACAAAGGCTTCCGGCGTTTTGCACTTTTCCGTGAAGCGGCGCGGAATATCGCCTATCTCCAGCGTGCCGCGTTCGAGCATCTTCGGCGTTGCGTCGTTCAGCGCTGACAGTGTGTCGATGTAATCCCGGTTCCAGCAGCGGTTTTTCTCCTTACATTTAAGGCACACGCTGTCTGCCGCGCGGTCGAACACCTTTGCAGGGTCTGCGTCGTTATACTGCTCCTCAACATTGCGTCGGACGATATCGTAAAGGCTGCCGTAAGCGTCGCTCAGGCTCATCACCTTGCGCGCAACGTATCGGCGCAAGCCCGATTCCCCGCTGCCTCCTATGACCGGCTGCACCATGGAGCCTGCCCGGCTTAAAAATCCTGAGGGCAGCAGCAGGAATATGACCGACGCTGCGAACACCTCGAACAGCGCGCCCGTCTCCTGCCTGAACGCCCACGCACATGCGACCGCAGCGGCATTTGCTATGATAAACGATAGTAAAAACAGCAGTCTCCCGTGGCGGTTGAACATGCCCGACAGCAGCCCGGCAAAGGCATAGGCCATTGTGTAAAACGGCATTCCGCCGGCCGTGAGATCCATCGCTATGCCGAACGCCGTTCCGATTGTGCAGCCCGTCATTATGCCGCAGCGCAGAGTGCAGGTCATGACGATAAGGACCGCAACAAGCCTCCCAAGTGATATTGCACCGAATATCTCGATCTGCGACACAGCCATGAGCAAAACCGCAGCGGTTATAAGCACGCTTCCGGCATAACGCAGTTCCTCGGACTCGGTCGTGCGCTCCCTGCCGCTCATCGCCTCGCGGAAGAACCAGCAGCCGCCGAACGAGAATACGGTTTCGATGAGCACGACAGCAGCCGCCGGTGCCTGAGTGAACACCGAGGTAAAGCTTGAAAGTATACCGGTCGACAGCGCGGAAACGGCCGCCGTTGCAGGCGCGAACACGCTTTTTGACGCAAGCTTTGTGTCCTGAAACGCAAAGCTTATCGTGTAAACAAGTACGATGGCGGCAAGATAGCGTATGCTGCCTGCAAGGCCGCAGCTGATTATGTAGCCGATCGCTGCGCCGATGAGGGCTGCAACGCCGTTCAGCCCTGCACCCGACGCCGCCACCGCCGCCATGCCGAACGGCCCGGCCGCGCCGAGAAGGCGCGCCGACGCAAGCAGTACGCCTCCGATAAGATACACAACGGCGTATGCCGCGCTTATCACCTCCGGCGAGGTGCGCTCGGCCGTGCTTTTCGTTATCGCGTCCTTGATAGCCGCGATTGATCCTTTCATGTCCATTTTTATCCTCCGCAGTTTACATAAAGTAATAATAATTATACTTATGTAATTCTCCGAAGCGTGTCACTCGGTGCTGTTGAGAAATGTTATTTGCGCATGGGAAATGCGCGAAAATGATTTCGGTTAAAAAAACAGGTACGGTCTTTCGATCGTACCTGTTTTGTATATTAAGCTTGGATCACTGCTTTGCAGCGTCTTCCTTGCCGGCCTGAAGAGCCTTCATGTTGCCGGGCAGGAACTTTGCCTTGCGCTCGCCGAGCTCGATGCGGATTGCTTCGCTCATCTTCTCGTCGTCAACGACGGGAGCCTTCTGAAGCAGTGCGCCGAGGATAGCAACGTTTGCACCCTTGGGGTTGCCAACGCTTTCAGCAATGCGGTTTGCGTCGCAGTAGACGACCTTGATGTCGGTGCGCTCTGCCTTGCGGTCGATCAGAGAGCTGTTGATAACCAGAACGCCGCCGGGCTTAACGTGAGCCTCGAACTTGTCCAGAGAAGGACGGTTCATGGCGACAACGACGTCTGCCATGTCAACCAGAGGAGAAGCAACGGGATCGTCGGAAACGATAACCGAGCAGTTTGCGGTACCACCGCGCATCTCAGGGCCGTAGGAAGGCAGCCAGGAGACATGCTTGCCGTCGAGCATGCAAGCCATTGCAAGGAACTTACCGATCAGGAGCATGCCCTGACCGCCGAAACCGGCGAATATAAACTCTTTTTTCATATTATTCGGCCTCCTTGTCTTTCTTAACACCGAGAGGATAGTAAGGAATCATATTCTCTTCGAGCCACTTCATAGCCTCGATCGGGCTGAGACCCCAGTTGGTGGGGCAGGTGGAAAGAACCTCTATCAGGCAGAAGCCCTTGCCCTGCATCTGATAGGTGAATGCCTTTTTGATGGCCTTCTTGGTCTTCATGATGTTTGCGTTGTTGTTGACAGCGCAGCGCTCGATGTAGTAAGAGCCGGGGATGGTCGAGAGCATCTCTGCAACGCGGATAGGTGCGCCGCACCATGCCTCGTCACGACCCTTGGGGGAAGTGGTGGTCTTCTGGCCAACGAGGGTGGTAGGAGCCATCTGGCCGCCGGTCATGCCGTAAATGGCATTGTTGACGAAAATGGTGCAGATGTGCTCGCCGCGGTGTGCAGCGTGGACGATCTCAGCAGTACCGATGGAAGCGAGGTCGCCGTCGCCCTGGTATGTGAATACGAGGGTATCCTTGCCGACAACGCGCTTTGCGCCGGTTGCAACTGCGGGTGCGCGGCCGTGTGCGGCTTCGTACATATCGCAGTTAAAGTAATCATATGCAAATACGGAGCAGCCGACAGGTGCTACGCCGATGACCTTACCTTCTTCGATAACGCCTTCCTTTTCGAGCTCCTCAATGGACTCTGCTACCAGGCGGTGGATAATGCCGTGGTTGCAGCCGGGGCAGTAATGGAAAGTCTTATCGGTAAGGAGTTTAGTTCTCTCAAATACTACGGACATTTATTTACCCTCCTTCATGCTCTTGATCTTTGCAACGATCTCGTCGGTGGTGGGCATCTGGGAGCCGCAATGGCCGAAGAAATCAATGGGCTTTGCGCCGTTGACAGCGATCTTAACGTCTTCGATCATCTGGCCTTCGTTCAGTTCTACGTCGAGAACTGCCTTTACGCCGTCAGCATTGGCTGCTTCTGCAACAGCCTCGTACGGGAACGGCCATACGGTGATGGGACGTACCAGACCGACGTTGATGCCTTCTGCCTTGAGCTGATCAATAGCAGACTTTGCGATACGAGCAACAGTGCCGAATGCGGTGATAATGTACTCTGCGCCTTCGCAGTTGTAGTTTTCCCACATCTTCTCGTTCTTGGTGACCTCAGCGTACATTGCCTGCAGGACTGCGTTGTGCTCGGAAAGGGACTCGGTGTCGATGTAGATGGAGTTGATGACGCCGCGCTTCTCGGGATCGTCGCCGGGCTTCCAACCGGTGCAGGCCCAAGGCTTCTTCTCGGGATCGATCTTGAACTCGACCATCTCGGGCATCTCAACAGGCTCCATCATCTGAGCGATGATGCCGTCTGCGATGAACAGTACGGGGATACGGTACTGCTCTGCCTTGTCATATGCGAACATCATGATGTCAACTGCTTCCTGAACGGAAGAGGGTGCGTAGGTCAGCAGGTGGTAGTCACCGTTGCCGCCGCCCTTGACAGCCTGGAAGTAGTCGCCCTGGGAAGCCTGAATGTTGCCGAGGCCGGGGCCGCCGCGCATTACGTTCAGGATAACGCAGGGAAGCATTGCGCCTGCGCAGTAGGAGATACCTTCCTGCTTCAGGGATATACCGGGGCTGGAGGAGGAAGTGATCGCACGGGCGCCGGTGCCGGCTGCGCCGTAGATCATGTTGATCGCCGCGACTTCGGACTCTGCCTGCAGGAAGCAGCCGTTTACGTCGGGATCAAACATACGAGCGGACATGTATTCAGGAATCTCAGTCTGCGGGGTGATGGGATAGCCGAAGAAATAACGAGCGCCAGCTCTGATGGCTGCCTCTGCAATAGCTTCGCTACCCTTCATAAGAGTTTTTGCCATTATAATTTCCTCCTTAATCCTTCTCGATGTGGATTACCACGTCGGGGCAAGTGCGTGCGCAGGATGCGCAGCCGATGCACTCTTCAGGTTTTACAACCTCTGCCGGGTGATAGCCTTTTGCGTTGATTTTTGCCTTGGAAAGTTCAATGCAACCCTTGGGGCAAGCTCTTGCACAGAGACCGCAGCCCTTGCACAGGTTCTCATTGATGGTTACCTTTACCATTTTGCTACCTCTTTTCTTTATTTTTGCTTTTTGCTAATTTATTTAAATCCGCATAAAGCGGGGTCGCGCAAATCAATGCTTGAAATTTTTCTGCGGATCGACCGTGTGCAGTCCGTATTTAATATACGAATCCCAATCACGGTGCATGTACACATCTATGGGGATGGGCTTGCCGATATACTTCGGATCGTGCCCTTCGGAAAGGAACTGTTCAAGCAGATCCTTTTTGCCTGTCGTATATGCCACGGGGATACCCGTCCTGTCGGAGACTTCCTTGAGCATCTTGTATCCGTCGCGCAGCTCCTCGACGCTTGTTTCCGTTGCAAGGTTTGCGTTGTTGATCATGCCTGTTATCTGGAGTCTTGAATGTGCCTGCATTCCCTCCTGAAGTCTTATGAGCTTCTCTACCGTGCCGGAAAGCGGTCTGCGGATATTGACGACGTTGAGCACCTCGAGCGAGCCCGGCTCAAGATCGACGAAATCCTGATGATATCTGCCGAGCGCCGTTGCGCCGACATCATCTCCGCCGACGTCGAACACTACCGTGTCCCATTCAAGGACGAATGCCGAAGCGACCTCCGCCGGAAGCGAGAGCGTTTCGATACCGGAGCATGCATAGTTAGGAGAGACAAGCCTTATCTCCTTCTGCTCGACCATCTTGCCGCGCTCGGTAAGTCTGAAATATGTGTTGACCATATCAAGGTCTATAAGTTCTGTCCTGTCTCCGCGTGCGGCGGCCTGCATTGCGAAGTTCAAAGCAAGCTCGCTTTTGCCGCTGCCGTAGTTGCCGATGAGGACTTTAACGTTTTTCATCGCCGGTAACCTCCGTTCATTATATGAACGCATTCAATTGTTTATATTGTAGCATCCTGCAATTTTTCCGTCAACAATTCTGCTTGTTAATTTCAAGATAATCGTACTTAATAATTCACAAAAATTGAGCATATTTTTTGTGGATTTAGTCAAATGAAATATTTTCTTAAAAGTTTTGAGCTGAAATCAGTGCATTTTTTACTTCCAGTTTGCTATTTTGCATCGGCAAGCGCGAAAATGCAATTTTGGCATGCTTTCAGATATTTTGATGCTTAAAATGTGCAGACACAGTTTTGTCTGTATCTGCACATTTTATCGTCGAATGCACTATTGAAGCATTCCGTATTTAATTTTAATGCGCCTGAGTTTGGAAAGCACGGGCTTTTGCAGCAAAAGCAGGAACACAACGGTTCCCGATGCATGGATAAGATTGAAGGTAAATCCGGAGGCGTACATTGCAAGCAGCGCCTTCCAGCTCATCTCCTGCGAGTACATAAGAAGCGAGCCTGTGTCAAGCAAAACGCCGTAGATAATAAGCACGGAGAAGAAACCGTATATGAGCAGAGGAGCCGTTTTCACTTCCCTGTCGCGGAACAAAATTCCGGCAAAAAAGCCGACGAGCCCGAAGCCGAACATCTGCCACGGCGTCCACGGCCCCTGGCCGAAAAACATATTTGATATAAGCCCTGCCGCGGCGCCGGTGATAAATCCGGCCTCGGCATTGAACGCAACGGCCGTGAGTATGACAATGGCGCACACGGGCTTAAACTGCGGTGCCCAATAGAAAGCCACTCTTCCTGCCACAGCAAACGCCGTCATGACCGCAAGCAGCACTATCTCGCTCACCTGCGGCCTGCGTACTTCAAACCGGGCGAAAAACGGCAGCATTGCAAGCAGTATGATGATAACCGACGTTAGGTAGTATTTCCGGCTGCTCCACAGCCATGTTTCGACCGCGATTGCGGCGGCCGAAAGTACGATCACCGCAAGCGCCACGGTCACGCGGCTTTTTTTCACTGTCTGAGGCATTCGATCACCTCCCGGGTGAGGACCGCGTTTTCAATCAGGCCGCGGCTGAGCCTGGCAGCCGCCGTAGTGTAAAAGAAATTGCCGGAGAAAAACTTGCGCGGTGCGCTCCGGCAGACAATTTCACCGCGAAACAGCAGGGCGCAGCAATCGGCGCATTGCGCGCAGAACTCGATGTCGTGGCTTACGAGGAATATGGTTTTGCCTTCGGCCTTGAGACGGGACAGAAGCTCGCCGAAGCGGCGCTTAAACTCACCGTCCATTCCCTTTGTCGGCTCGTCAAGAAGCAGCACGTCGGGCGCGGTAAGCAGCACTTTTCCGAGTGCAAGGCGCTGCTGCTCGCCGCCGGATATATCAAACGGGTGGCGCGAGAGCACGCCTTCAAGTTCCAAAAGCTCCGTGATATGCAAAAGCAGCGCCTCTTCCGGATCAAGCTCTTTTAGCTCGTCGAGCACCGTGTCCTTAACGAAAAGCTCGCGCGGATCCTGCGGCAGCGCCGCCACACGCGCACCATAGGTCTTTACCTTGCCGCGATATGGTTTTAGCCTTCCCGACAGCAGACCGGCAGTTGTGCTTTTGCCCGAGCCGTTGCCGCCGAGGAGCGCGAAAATTTCGCCCTTATTAAGTGTGAGGCTCAGTCCGCGCAGAATATCCGGTGCGTTTTTTTCATATCTGAACCAGCAATTTTTCAGCTCCGCCGCCAACTCCGGGTTAGGCTCGGCAGACGGCTGAGCCGCTTTTACGGAAGCGTGCGTGCGCGATGCGATAAACGCCCTTGCATCGCTCACGGTGAGCGGTGCGTCGCCCTCGCCGTCAACGGCCGCAAATATCTGCACAGCAGCCGGCATAGACTCGAAAACAGCTCTGTTTTTCACCTGCATTACCGTTTTTTTCGGTTCGCCGAAGGCTATGAGCCGTCCCTCGTCGAGCACGGCGAGCATGTCTGCCATCGGCAGCGCTTCCTCAAGGCGATGCTCGGTCAAAATAACGGTCAGGCCGAGATCCTCGCTCATTTTGCGAAGAGTGCCGAGAAAGTCGGCCGCCGCAATGGGGTCGAGCTGACTTGTCGGCTCATCTAAGATGAGCACATCCGGCCGCAGCACGGCAGCGGACGCCAGGTTTATCAGCTGCTTCTGACCTCCGGATAGCTCCGCGACGTTTTTTTCAAACAGCTCGTCCAATCCGAAATAGCTTGCCATTTCGGCAACCGCAAGACGCATTCTTGCCTGATCCCAGCCGAGACTTTCGGGTCCGAAGGCAAGCTCGTGGAACACCTTGTCGGTGACTATCTGATCATCCGGGTGCTGAAAGACAAAGCCTATTCTCCGCGCCTGCTCGGCCTGGCCGACAGCATCGAGCGCTTTACCGAAAAACAGCACCTCGCCCTCGGCCTTGCCGTGGTCGGCGAGGCATGTCTTGAGTCTGCGCAGGAGCGTGCTTTTGCCGCTGCCGCTGGCTCCGCAGATAAGCGTGATCCTGCCCTCGGGTATCGACAGCGTTATACTGTCAAGCGCAGGCTTATTCTCGTTTGGATATGTAAAGCTCAGATCGCGGATCTCAAACGCCGCCATACCAGGGCCTCCTTTGCATCAAAAAGCTGCGGCAAAAAGCACAGAAGCGCAAACGCCGCCATACCGAGCGCCGGTATGCCGCCGGAGCCGCTTATTATTACCGACGGGAAATAGCGCGCGTATATGCCGCCGCTGACGACGCACGCTGCCGTCACACCGACGGCGAAAGCGCACAAAACCATCGTCACAGCGTCGCGCGCCGTGAATCTGTACAGCGAAAAGCTCATGCGCCGGGCAGCGCCGTAGCCGCGGCTTTTCATTGAGTTTGCCGCGGTAAGCGAGCTTTCAAGCGCCCATGTCAGCGTGACCGACAGAACCTTCATGCTGTTTTTTACGCGGCGGATAAATCCGCCCTGAGCGCTGCCCTGCCCTATCTGCGCACGGGCAGCATCGATGCTGCGAATTTTTCGTCCGAACTTCGGCACAAATCTAAGCGCCATAGACAGCAGAAGCGAAACCGACGGGCTGAGTCTGCCGAACAGGCACAGGAGCTTATCCGACGTCATAACAACGTTAAAGCACTCAAACCACAGTATCACCGCGCAGAACATCACCGAGGCGTAAAAGCCGAAGGTCAGCGCCTCTTTCGTTACGGCGTTGCCGTTTGAAAGATAAAAAAGCGGTGTCACACCTGCGTGGTTAAAAAGTGCATTGAGAACCGACATAAAAACGAGAAACGGCACAAGATAGATAAGCGTTTTTCCAAAATGCCGCGCGCCTTTGAGGATGCAGACATAGCCTGCCGCGGCAGTAAGGCTTATTATAAGCAGCACCGGATGCATATAAAGCATCGTCAGTGTGATCACGGCGGCGAAAAAGGCAAAGCTCGCCGCCGGGTGCAGCTGCGAAAATGCGTCGTTCATGCTCAGGCCACCATGCTTCCGCCGACGTCCGCGCCGAGGTTGCAGGTATAGCGCCACCTGATCACGTCACCGTCCTGCAGCGCATAGCGGCTGCATCCGTAGTTTGGAAACCATCCGTTGACGCTGTACATCCACCCGGAAAGCTCGCCGCAGTCAAACTCATACAGATTGTGTATGCCCTCGACATAGGCGCTGTTATAGCCCGGAGTGAACGTTGCTTCAAGGTGGATATTATTCTCGCGGCAGACGCGCTGCAAAACATCGAATACAGACTCTCCCTCGGAAAACTCAACCGTGACGGCATTTAGCACCACTCCGTCCGTCGGAAGCACATCGAGCTTTGCCGGGTCAAGGTCGGAGAGATTGTTAAGTATCGTTGTGCAGTCGATCGATATCGTGCAGTGCAGCTTTTTGCTCGTGTCAACATTCGATTTATCAGGCTCGACCGGCTCGGGCTTGCCTGCAGGCACCGGGTCGGTACCGTACTTGTCCTTCTCGGTTCGGCTTCCGTCGGAGAGCTTTGCGGTATTGCTCGGTTCGGGTGTCGGCTCGACCTCATCGGCGCGGATAACGTACGAAAAAACGTCCGCGCTGATCTTGAAGCTCAGCGTGGTTTTATCGCCGCCGGTAACGGACGCAGCGCACAGCTTTTTGCCGTCTGCATCATAAACGCTCGCGGAAATAGCATCCCACTTATCATTGAGTGTGACCGAAAGCGTCGGCAGAAAGCCGAAGCTTTTGTCGCTTTTAAGCGTGATCTCAACGCTGCCATCGGTTTTTTCCGTTATCGCCACAGCCATGCACAGATCCTGCGGATTCGTTACCTCAGTGCCGGGAACCGTCCATTTATAGCTTATCTCGCCGCTTTTTCCGCATATTGAAGCGATCTCGCCGCTGTCACGCAGCTGCGAAAAAACATCTTTTGTTATAACGCCGTCTTCGCCGAGGTCAATGTCCCCGGCGAAGTTTACGGCTTCCGCGTTCTTCATGCAGCCTGCAAGCAGGCTGCATATCATAAGAACGAGAAGGATAAGTGCAATTGATCTTTTTTTCATTTTTATGCCGCTGCGCGGTAGATAAACGTTACGATCTCGGCACGGGTGCACACTGCGCCGGGACGGAAGCTTCCGTCGGCAAAGCCAAGCGTAACGCCGTTATCGGCAGCCCACATGACTGCATCGTAATAGAATGCGCCGGTGTTGGTGACGTCTGTGAAGCCGTGTGCCTGATCGGCCTTCGGAGTGTCCATATAGCGGTGCAGGAAGGTAACTGCCTGTGCGCGGGTGCAGGTCGCATTCGGAGAGAACGTGGTTTCGGTCGTACCCTTTGTTACGCCCTCTTCGGCAGCCCAAGTGATAGCATCGATATAATTCTTATCGGTGACGTCCGCAAACTTGCAGCTGCCGCTTACCTCGGGACTTCCGGCAAGGCGGTAAAGGAAGGTTACTATCTGCGCGCGGGTGCAGGGCACATTGGGAGCAAACTCGTCCGCGCTGAAGCCGCGCACGATATTATTTGCGCTGCCCCACAGGGTCGCTTCGTAGTAATAGTCCGTTTCTTTCACGTCGGCAAAGCCATTTGCAGCCCTTACGCTTACCTTGCATACGGCAGGAATTATTGCGTTATTCTCTGCCGTAGCGACAACGCAGTAATCCCCTGCCTTTGCAAAGCTGATGCTGTACTCGCCGTTTCCTTTTGATACTGCCTTGAAGCCCTCTGCCTCGGTCTTGAGATCGGCCGTGTATGCCTTGAGCTGAGCTTTATCATAGCCTTCAAACTTCGGGCTCCAGTTTTCGTCATAGCCGTTCTGAGCTATGAGCTTTACGGAAGCTGCGGCATAGGTCTCGCAATCGAAGGCCGGTGTTTCAAAATAGGAATATGCGTCGTTATTGGGATAGGAATTTGCGTTTATGTAGGCATAGACGTGCTGCCCTTGGCCGACCTTGTCGCCGAGGCCCATTGCCATCTTGTCATCGACAAAATAGCCGAAGTTGCCGCTCTCGTCGCCCCAGAGCTTTGTGATGTATGCGCCGTAGTCGCCGGTTGCGGATGCATAGCCGGCCGCCGCGCCGCCTTCATAATACTGCTCGTGCGTGGCATACATGACCTCGTCGATATCGATCGAGCCGTCATTATTGCGATCGTATGCGTTTACGGCAGCGTAGCTAAGCTCAACGCTGCCCTTGTCGGCAATGCTGACGAGCACATCCTCGCTCGTGCGAGTGGAAAGGCAGAAGATATTGCCGCTGTCGTTTTTATAATAGAGATTGCCGTTATCGTCGGCAACGAGGCTTGCAATGCAGTACTGCTCATAGCCTTTTGCGTCGTAAAGCTCGATAAGCTCGGTCTTGCTGACATCGTCGGCCTTGACCTTGATGAGCGAAACGCCGCCGGGATCCATATTATAGGTGCTGTAGAAATACAGATAACCGGTGCTCTTGAGATATGCCGTTGACAGGAGCATCTCGCACTGGGGATAGCCGAGCATGTCAACGTGGTTTACGACCTCAAGGGTGTTCTTATCGGCAATGACGAAGCTGCCCTTGGAGCCGCTGTCGGATATGCCGCTGCCCGCGCCGAAGTAGACATAGTTGCCAAACACAACGGGAGTAGACGTGCTCTGAGCGTTGAACGAAACGGTTTTAAGATCGCTTATCGCGCCGCTTTCGGCATTCACCGACGCGCTGCACAGATAGCCGCCCTTGGTGGTGAAATACACCTTGCCGCCGTCAACGGTGATGCTGCTGCGCGCATCGCCGCAGCCTGCAAGCTCGACGGAGGAAACGGGCTTAACTTCCTCGTTTTCCGCATAGGTCTTTTTGAACACGAGCAGCGAGCTTGTGCCCTTGGTTCCGTTTTCGCCGTCGTCGGTGGCTACGACTACATAGCTTCCGACCTCGGCTGCGCCTGCCCAGTAGAATCCGCCCTTAACGGTGTAGCTCCACAGCAGCTTTCCGGTTGCGGTATCGACGCAGACGAAGTTTGCGTCCTTAGCCTCGCCGTTCCAGAAGCCGGTGTACGCCTTACCGTCGGCGCAGAGCACGGGCGAAAGAGCCTGACCGGCCAGCTCGTCGCTTACGCTCCACTTGCTCTCAAGCGTTTTTGCGTCGAAGGCCTCGAGCGTGCCCTTGCCGAGCGGCGCGATTATCTTGTCGCCGTTAACGACGGCAGGAGTATAGCCGTAGCTGGGAGATGAGCTCATATTTCCGCTTGCGATGATCTCGCCGTTTTCAAAGCTGAGCTTATTGATGGTCGTTCCGACCATGACGATAACACCGTCGTCGGCAACAGTCGGAACGCTGGGAGCGTTCATCCAGTCCGTGCCAAGCTTATTTGCCCACTTGAGCTCGGTGTCGGAAGCGTCGGCCGGTGTCTCTGCGGACACGGTGTCGGCAAACGCGGCAGTGCCGGGCATAACGAGGCTCAGCACCATTAAAAGAGCCAGAAGCAGGCTCAGTGATCTTTTCTTCATAGTTATCCTCCAAGTAAGTTTAGTTTATCGTCTTTCGCAGCCGCCCTACTCGTAGGTAATGTTGAGCGTCCATGCGTCCTCGCGCATATATCCCACCTCCTTTGGATTTCAAATGCGCTTTTGCGGCAAGTCTTCCGGCTCATGGGTCATTCTCGGGCGCGCCTTCCCATAAAAACAGTGGCGTCTGCGCCCTCGTCGCCATTCACGGCAGCGGGACTGCTTCGGATTTGCACCGAATTCCTTGTTAGGCCGCGTTGAGCGGCACCGCAAGGCACACTTGATTTAACCATATTATTATATCAGCATTATCGTTTCCGCACAACAGAAAACGCCCTTTTTCGCCAAGGAAAAAGGGCGCAAAATTCAGTTTTGATCGTCGGCAAATTTTCCCGTGTTGATCTCTCCCCCGTTTTTGACCGTATCGGTCAATTCGGCGTCGGGGATAATGCCGAAGAATATTTTTTCCGCCTCATCGGGGCTTACATTGCTGCAAAACAGATTGAAAAAATACTCGTTATCCGTCAACAGGAATTCGATCTCGCCGTCCTCGTGGTTTATCCTGACGACCTTATAGCCGTTAAGCTCGATATGCGTTGTTTCGTTCGGTGACGAGATATCGTTCCTTAAGTCACTGGGCATAAGCTCAAAGCAGAGCGACGACACGGTGCTTGCCGAGTACAAGGACTTCAAGGTCACGCAGGGCATGGTAAATTTCCAAAAGAGAGCCGCAAATCTTGCCGGGGGCAGCCCGAACGTCGAGGCAAGCGATTACACGAAGGACGCCATAACAGATCGTCTGCTGACAGGGCGGATGCTCGTCGAGGAGGCGGAAAGCCGCGGCGTTGCCGCAACCAAGGCCGAGATGGAAGAGAACCTCAGCTCGCTCAAGGCAAGCTACAACGATTATCCCGAGGTCAAAAAGCAGGTCGATGAGTATTGCTCCGGCGCAGGGCTGAGCATAGACGAATACTGGACGCAGGTTTATGACCAGTCGTATGATCAGATATCAAGAACAAATCTCCGCATTCAGCTCGGAAAGGATTTTTGCAGCGAAACCGGCTATAACGGCAGCGTTGACGATGCGCTGATGACCGATGAGTTTGACCAATACTATAACGACCACCGCGCGCAGCTTTTAAAGGAGCATCAAAGCGACGTGAAGTATTACAGCTGACCGGGTTGCAGCGGCATGTACGGTTTGATATAATACAAGAAAACAAGGAGGTATCGCCATGAGTAAAATATGCCCGTACTGCGGCGGTGAGCTGCTGACAGGATACATTCAAAGCCGCGACGGCGTTTGCTGGAGCGAAAAGAAAAAGCTTGTGTCCGCTCTGCCGGGGCTTGCAAAGGATGAGCTGTATCTTCCCGATGGGCACATCGGAAAAGAGGTCACGGCGTTAAACTGCCCGAAATGCCGCGTTATACTTATAAATTACGAGGATTATCCCTATGACCACCCGATATTTCACAAGGATGATAAGGCATAAAAAATCCGCCCCGTGGGGCGGATTTTTCATACCTAAAATTATTCTATGCCGGTCACGGTATAGCCCTGATCGACAACGGTCTGCTTCAAGGCACTGTCGGCAACTGCTTTTTCCAGAGTTACCACTGCGGTTCCTGCGGTGTGGCTGACCTCAGCCGACTTTACGCCGTCGAGCGCTTCAAGAGCCTTTTTAACGTGCATCTCGCAATGATTGCACATCATACCGTCGATCTTAATGGTCTTTTCCATTTGTTTTGTCTCCTTTTCACTTGTTGTTTTTAATTTTTTGCGGAGCTTGTGATCTCTGCTCGGGTCGTGCATTTTGAAAAAATTCAGGCGCAGCGCATTGGTAACAACGCTGAAGCTTGAAAGACTCATCGCTGCCGCGGCAAACATCGGGTTGAGCTGCCAGCCGAGCACACTTATAAACACGCCGGCGGCAAGCGGAATGCCGATCGTGTTATAAATAAATGCCCAGAACAGATTTTCGTGAATGTTCCGCAGCGTTGCGCGGCTGAGGCGGATAGCGGCCGGAACATCGGACAGGCGGCTTTTCATCAGCACCACGTCCGCAGCGTCGATCGCAACGTCGGCTCCCGCTCCGATCGCGATGCCTATATCCGCGCCCGTGAGCGCCGGAGCGTCGTTCACGCCGTCGCCGACCATGATGACTTTTCCCTTTTCCTTAAGGCTGCGGATGACGCTCTCCTTGCCGTCGGGAAGTACGCCGGCAATCACCTCGTCCACGCCGGCTTTTGCGCCGATCGCCTTTGCCGTGCGCTCGTTATCGCCGGTGAGCATAACAACGTGTATGCCCATGTTCCGCATCTGCTCTATGGCCTGCGGACTGTCGTCCTTTATGACGTCGGCAACGGCGATTATGCCGATAAGCGCTCCGCCGCGTGCAAAAAGCAGCGGAGTTTTCCCTTCCTCGGACAGGCGCTCGGCTCTTTTTGCCGTTTCATCGGATACTGCTATCTGTCCGCTTATGAATTTGAAGCTGCCGCCGAGAAGCTCCGCTCCGTCAAGCGACGCGGTAAGGCCGTTTCCGGGCAAGGCTTCAAAGCGCTCGACCTCAAAAGCCGTGAGACGCTCCTGCTCTGCCCTTTGAGTTATCGCGCGAGCTAAGGGATGCTCGCTTTTTTTCTCGAGCGCGTAGGCTGCGGACAAAAGCTCGGTTTCGCTTATGCCGCCTGCCGGGATAATATCCGTAACGCGCGGCTCGCCGCGGGTTATGGTTCCTGTCTTATCAAGCGCAACGATCTGCGCCTTTCCCGTTTCCTCAAGCGATACCGCAGTTTTGAACAGAACGCCGTTTTTTGCGCCCATTCCGTTGCCGACCATGATGGCGACCGGCGTTGCAAGGCCAAGGGCACAGGGACAGCTTATAACGAGCACCGAAATGCCGCGCGCCAGTGCAAAGCCCACAGTTTCGCCTGCTATGAGCCATGCGGCAACGGTTATCGCCGCGATCGTAATGACCGCCGGCACAAATACGCCCGAGACCTTGTCGGCGACCTTTGCGATCGGCGCTTTAGTTGCGGCAGCGTCGCTCACCATGCGGATGATCTGCGAAAGCGTCGTATCCTCGCCGACGCGCGTCGCCCGGCAGCGGATAAAGCCCGAGCGATTCATCGTTCCGGCCGAGACCTGACTGCCGGCAGCTTTGTCAACGGGGATGCTCTCGCCGGTGAGCGTCGATTCATCGACGGCACTGCTGCCGTCGATCACCATACCGTCAACCGGGATGCTCTCGCCGGGGCGCACGAGGAACACGTCGTCCTTTGCGACCTGCTCGATCGGCACGGTCATTTCCGCGCCGTTTCTTTCGACCGTTGCGGTTTTTGGCGCAAGTTTCATTAAGCTTTTGAGCGCATCGGTGGTCTTGCCCTTTGAGCGCGCCTCAAGCATTTTTCCGAGTGTGATGAGAGCAAGTATCATGGCCGCCGACTCAAAGTAAAACTCGTGCATATAGCTCATAACTGCCGCCGCATCGCCTCTTACCTGCGCATCGGTCATGGCAAACAGCGCAAACGTGCTGTAGCCGAAGGCCGCCGTTGCACCCAGCGCGACAAGCGCATCCATATTAGGCGCACGGTGCCACAGGCTTTTGAAGCCGCTGATGAAAAACTTCTGGTTTATGACCATTATTACGATCGTAAGCAGCATCTGCAAAAGCCCCATAGCCACATGGTTTCTGTCAAAAAAGCCCGGCAGAGGCCAGCCCCACATCATGTGCCCCATGGAAACATACATGAGCACGATCAAAAAGCCGAGCGACGCTATAAGCCGCTTTTTCAGAACCGGCGTTTCTCTGTCCCGAAGCGCATCCTCATCGGCAGACTTTCTTGCGCTCGGCTCCTGCCTGCCCTTAGGCGAGGCATCGTATCCTGCCGCGCGGACTGCCGCAATTATATCATCGGCGGAGGCCGTGCCCTCAACGCCCATGGAATTTGTCAGTAGGCTGACCGAGCAGGAGCTTACGCCCTTAACGCCCGACACCGCCTTTTCAACTCTCGCCGAGCAGGCGGCGCAGCTCATGCCGGTAACTGTGTATTGCTCCATTGTTTTTATAACACCTTCTTTTATTTCATAAGCTTCTGCAATGTCGCAACAAGCTCGTCTATGACCTCATCCTTGCCCTCGCGGATATCTCTTGCGACGCAGCCCCGGATATGGCTGGCCAGCAGCTCCTTGTTAAAGGCATTGACAGCGGCGTTCACCGCAGCAGACTGCGTCAGAATATCCGCGCAGTAAGCGTCCTTTTCGAGCATTCCGCGAATTCCGCGGATCTGCCCCTCGATACGGTTAAGTCTGTGTATCAGTTTCTTGCGCTCTTCCTCCGAGCGCTTTGTCGTTTTGCCGCAGCATGCACACATTTCTTTATCAGGCATTGTTAAGCCTCCTTCTATACCCCGTGGGGGTATTATATACCCTATAGGGGTATATGTCAACAGTACCATCGGTTAACAAGGGCAAATACGCCTGACAGCGTGCCTTTTCGGCGCTTTTTGTCCTTTTCGCCTTGACGGGCGCCAGCCCGCCTGCACCTCAAAAAACAAAAATCACTCGAAAATTCATCGCTGACAGGTGCAAAGCAGTTTTGCCGGAGCTCCAAATGCGGACAGACAAGGAAAGACCCGAAGAGAATACTTGCCGTATTGTCAAGGGGATTGACGCGGTATGGGCGTATTTCTGCCCGTCAAAACCGTGTCTGTCCTTGTCAACCGATGGTACGATCAAAAAACATGAAAACGGTGCAGCCCGTATGGACTGCACCGCAAAAATACGATCTATTCAATTTATATTCTGCGCGGAAAGCGAAAATATATTTGCTTTACTGCTTCCACCTTTTGCAGCGGTTTGCTATGCGCTTTTTCCGTCGCGCGTTATGTATGATAAAGTACGCGGCCAGCAGCACGACAACGGCACACATGCAGACGATCGCATATGTATCAACGCTGCCCTGCGTTTTGGCCTGGAGCCACAGCGAGTCGGTAAAGCGGCTGGTATCCTCGGAGAGGTTAATGAACGCGCGTCCGTTCGAGAGCGTTTCCTCAGTCGGATACGCGATCTCGCTCTCGGCAGTCTCGGGGTCCATATACTGCTTTGCCTCGGATATCGGCGTTGAGTAGCCGAGATAGTCAAGGTTTTCGCCCGATATCTCGGGATCGCACAGGAAGTTTATATATGCCTCGGCTGCGGCCTTGTTCTGGCAGCCCTTGGGGATGCAGGCAGCGTCGATAAAGAGGTTAAAGCCCTCCTTCGGGAAATAGAAGCCGAGGTCGGGATTTTCCTGCTGCATGAGCAGATAGTCACCCGCGTAGTACGGCGCTATCCACGCCTCCTCACGCTCCATCTTGCTGAAGATCTGATCCATGACATAGTCCTGCACGAGCGGCTTCTGCTCGATGAGCTTATATGTCGCCGAGCGTAGCTCATCCTGATCCTCGCTGTTTATATCAATGCCCAGCAGCAGCTCTGCTATGGCAAACGCATCGCGCGGATTATCGAACATGAGTATCTTGCCGGAATACTTTTCGTTCCACAGCAGATCCCATGAGCCGATATCGCTCTCGGAGACGTACTTTTTGTTGTAGATAACGCCGACCGTGCCCCAAGTGTACGGCACGGAGTATTTATTCTCCGGATCGTAGGACGTGTTTTTATACGCCTCGTCAACGAGCGCATAGTTTGGGATATTCGAATAGTCAAGCTCTTCGAGCATATCCTCGGCGATAAGGCGCGCTATCATATAGTCCGAGGGGATGATAACGTCATAGGTACTGCCGCCGGTCTTGAGCTTGGTGTACATGGTCTCGTTTGAATCGAAGGTCATGTAGTTTACCTTGATGCCGGTTTTTTCGGTGAATGCCTTGTTGACGTCGATATATCCGTCGGTCCCGTCGGATATGTACTGGCCCCAGTTATAGACGTTTATCGTCACGTCGTCGGCCTTCGCCTGAACGGGCAGCATTGTGAAGATCACGATCGCGCACAGCAGCAGCGGTACTATTCTTTTCATGCGCCCACCTTCTTTCCGCGGCGGAACGCACGGCGATTTTCGCGCGAGCGCTTGGCGTCGCGCTCCTGCAGGAGATTCATGAGCACCATGACTATGAGTATCGCGGCAAACAGCAGCGTAAACAGCGCATATATCTTCGGCTGGAGCGGCTTTTTGGTGTAGTTGTATATCTCCACCGGCAGCGTGACAAATCGCGGGCCATAGACGAAATAGCTGATAACGAAGTCGTCAAGGCTCATGGTGAAGGCCATGAGAGCGCCGGAAACGATGCCCGGCGTTATCTCGTGGATAACGACCTTGTAAAACGCCTGCCACGGCGTGCAGCCGAGGTCGAGCGCCGCCTCGCGCAGGTTCGGATCCATCTGCTTGAGCTTCGGCATTACCGAAAGTATGACATACGGCAGATTGAAGGTTATGTGCGCAATAAGCAGCGTTGCAAAGCCGAGGATGTTGTTTATCTTCATCATCGTTCCGACGAAGGCAAACAGCAGCGCGAGCGATACGCCGGTGACGATCTCGGGGTTAGTCAGCGGAATATTCGTAACGCCCATCGTGAAGCGGCGAAGGCGCGGCCCCATCGAGTGAATGCCGAGGGCTGCGCAGGTGCCGAGGATGGTTGCAAATATCGAGGACAAAAGCGCAACGATAACGGAGTTTAACAGCAGCGGCAAAAGAACGCTGTCGCGGAAAAGCTCCTTGTAGTTATCAAAGGTGAAGCTCTTGAAAACGGCAATATCCATGCCGCTGTTAAACGAGCCGACGGCGAGGACTATCATCGGGATGTACAGGAACAGCAGCACGATGACAGTAAAGACCTTGTTGAAATTCTTCACAGCGTCACGACCTCCTCTTCCTCATCGCCGAAGCGGTTCATGACCCCGATGCAGATGAATATCATAACCATGAGTATAAGACTCAGAGCAGCGCCGAGGTTCGGGTTGTAAGCGGTCTTGAACTGGCTCTCGATAACGTCGCCGATGAGCGTCGTACCGGAGGAGCCGAGCTTCTGGGAAATGTAAAACGTCGATACCGCCGGAACGAACACCATCGTAAAGCCCGAGATTATTCCGGGCACCGAAAGCGGAAGTATCACGCGTTTAAAGACGTTCACGCTGTTGCAGCCGAGATCCTGCGCGGCCTCGATAAGGCGGCGGTCGATCTTCATTATCACGGTGTACAGCGGCATTATCATGTACGGAAGATAGTTATAGACCATGCCGAGCACAACAGCGCCGTTATTGCGGATAAGCGGCAGCGGCTGAAGGCCGATAGCGGTTATGAAATTATTGATAATTCCGGTATCCTCCGTGAGCGCGACCCACGCAAGGGTACGCAGAAGGAAGCTTATGCACATCGGCAGCATAACGAGCATGTACAGAAAGCGCTGAGTCGTCTCCTTGCAGTTTGCGATAAAATACGCAACGGGGTAGCCGATGACGATGCATATAAGCGAGGAGATGAGCGCAAGCCATATGCTCTTTATGAGTATAGGCATGTAATTGCCGAGGTTTGCGATGTTTGCAAAGGTAAATTCTCCGGTGGCTGCGTCGGTGAACGCATAGTAGGCGACAATGGCAAGCGGCACTATCGTAAACAGTGCCATCCAGACAAGATAGGGTGCGGCAAGAGCTTTATTCTTCATCTTCGCCGCCCTCCGAGGCCTCCTCGCTCTCTTCGGCGTCTTCCGGATAGAGGTCGGGGTCGTCCATCTCATCGTACTCGGCGGAATAGGAGCTGTAGTCTCCGAACATGCCGGAGTACTCGCTCTTGTGCATAATGTGGATATCCTCAGGCTCAAGGCGGATACCGATATACGAGCCGACCTCGTAGAAGTCGGTCGTCTGGATGAGCCACTTGAAGCCCTTGAAATCAACTATCGTATCATAATGCACGCCCTTGAACGTTACCGAGGTGACGGTTCCGCAAAGGTGGCCGTCGTCCGGTGCGACAATGTCGATATCCTCGGGGCGGATAACAACATCGACAGGCTCGTTCTTTTCAAAGCCGAAGTCCACGCACTTGAATTTGCGGCCGAAGAATTTGACCAGTCTGTCCTCAAGCATAATACCGTCGAGGATATTGCTCTCGCCGATGAAGTCGGCAACAAATGCGTTCTTCGGCTCGTTATAAATATCCTCGGGCGTGCCGATCTGCTGGATGCGGCCCTTATCCATGACAACGACGGTGTCGGACATGGAAAGCGCCTCCTCCTGATCGTGGGTAACATATATAAAAGTGATGCCCATCGCCTGCTGAATGCGCTTTAGCTCGTTCTGCATATCCTTGCGCAGGCGCAGATCGAGTGCGCCGAGCGGTTCGTCAAGAAGCAGGACCTTGGGACGGTTAACAAGAGCGCGCGCAATGGCAACACGCTGCTGCTGACCGCCGGAAAGCTGCGATACCTTGCGGTTTTCAAAGCCCTTGAGGCTTACGATCTCGAGCATTTCGGTAACGCGCTCGTCGATCTCTTCCTCGGACAGCTTTGCAAGGCGAAGGCCGAACGCGACGTTTTCATAAACATCAAGATGCGGAAACAGCGCATACTTCTGAAACACCGTGTTGACCTTACGTTTGTGAGGCGGGACATCATTGATCCTCACGCCGTCAAAAAGCACGTCGCCGCCTGTGGGCTTTATAAAACCGCCGATTATTCTGAGCGTGGTGGTTTTTCCGCAGCCGGAGGGGCCGAGCAGCGTAAGGAATTCCTTATCATTAAAATACAGGTTAATATCGTCTAAAACGATCTCGTCGTCAAACGCCATTTGACAATTCACAAGGCGAATGAGTTCTTTGGACATTTATCCTCCCCCATTTCATAAAAAATACGAGAAAGGGCACTGCGGATCTGCGTCCGGCGTGCCCTTTGCATCGTGAACAATATACATAATAAATCCCTGAAAGTCAACAGCTTTCCCGATATTTTTCGATAATTTTTCAAATACCGTCAAGGCTTGCGATACCAAAGTATTTTTCTGCAAATTCAACGCCTTGCACGGTGAAGCATTTGCCCCTCAAGTACTCGAGAATACCGGCGTCGGTCGGGAATGCAAACTCGAGCTTATACGAGTAAAGCGCCTGCCCTTTTTCGCCGAAATTCTTATTGAACCGCTCGCTGCCGTATTTACCGTCGCCAAGAAGCGGCATGCCGGCATGAGCCATCTGCGCGCGTATCTGATGCGTGCGCCCGGTGAGCAGTCGGCACTCCACGAGCGAGAGCGCACCCGAGGTTTTAATGAGCCTGTACTCCGTAACGGCTGTCTTTGCGCCGGGCTCCGGACGATTTTTGACATAGACCTGATTTTTTGCTGCGTCCTTGAACAGATAGTTCTCCAGTCTGCCGCGCGGCTGCTTCGGCTTTCCCTGCACGGCGCAGAGATAGTATTTTTCTATCTCCCTGTCGCGGATCTTGTCGTTTAATATTCTCAGCGCCTCGGCATTTTTCGCCGCGATGACTATGCCGCCTGTGTTTCGGTCGATGCGGTTGCACAGGGCCGGTGCAAATGAGTTTTCCCCTTTCGGATCCCACTCGCCCTTCTGCGCAAGATACGCCTGAATGTTCGCAATGAGCGTGTTATAGTCCCACGCTCCCGCGCTGTGGCACAAAACGCCCGGCTTTTTGTCGGCAAGAATGATGTTCTCATCCTCATAGACGATGTTTATCCGCGGTTTTCCGACCTTGAGGTAGGCGTTTTCCTCGCGCGGCTTTTCAAAAAACTCATCGTTTATGTAAAGGCTCAGCACATCGCCCTCGGAAAGGCGCGTGTCGCGCTTTGCGCCCTTGCCGTTTAATTTTATGCGCTTAATTCTTATATACTTTTGCAGCAGCGTTTCCGGCAGCAGCGGCACAGCCTTGCCGACAAAGCGGTCAAGCCGCTGACCTGCGTCGTTTCGCCTTACGGTCAGTTCTTTCATACGCGCTATTATACACGCCGAGGGCGAAAAAAATCAAGCCCCCGGAGCATCCGAGGACTTGATCACTTATATTTTATACTCATTAAGCCTTCTGCATGCCTCTGACGGTCATCCAAACCATGCCTGCGAGATATGCTGCTCCGAAAATACCGATACCTGCTACCATTGTTGTGCGCTCCTTTCAAATTTTAGGCCTTGAGTTGATTTCTCTTTGCATGTTTCATTATAGCTATTCCGCCGAGAAAATCAACTGTTTTCTACAAAAACGAGTTTCGCATTTTGTGCATGTTGCACAGTTTTTCTTGTTTTGCAGCCACAATTTGAAAACTTGCAGAATTGCTTTTGCAGGCATTTTGCAGTTTGCATAATGCAAGGCTTCATTATTCGTTTTGGCTCCGTGTCGGCATGCGAAGACCCTCCTTTTTGCAAGTTTTTGTGTGAGTGCTATGCAAAATAGTGCTGCAAGAAGAAAATTGGCTTGCATTTTCCTGCGATTTTGACCGGCAAAGCATGCATTTTTGTTTCCGTCTGCAAGCCGTGCGTGCAAGAACGCGGCGGTGAAAACCGCCGCGAAAATTAAGATGTATTAAGAATTTCGTTAAAACAGCACAGCCGCCGGAGATATCTGCGCACAAATAAGTGCAGAAACGAGCATGCCCGATCTCAAGCCCTGCACGACTCGCCGCCCGATTCTGCATTTTGCCGCTTTGGCGGCGCTCTGAAAATCCAAAGTGCTGCTCCGATGGGAGCATATATCCAGGGGAAGCTGACATCTGCGGTCAGTATGGCTCGGTACATCCAATAAAATATCGTGTTCTGAGAAAGCGGTATCGCCTGATTGCCGCCTTCCGCCGCAAGCAGCCACATTTCGCACGGTATGACGATCACATAGCTTGCAAGCAGCAGAAATATTATAGCAGCTCTTGCGATGCGCGACTTGCGCGTCAAAATTGGCTCAACCTTGGCAAAATGCGATATGAGCTGCATTACGCACCACCCGGCAAATATTATTATCGGTGGGCACAGCAAAGCAATAAGCACTTCAACAGATCGTGCATGGTACGTCTCATACATGACGGTCTGTGCTGCTTGCAGTACCATTGCAAAAGCCACAGTACATACCGCCGTTATGCTTACTCTCACAATTGTTTTCAAAGCATTTTGTTTTCTCTTGTCTGCCGGAAGTCCGTAGAACACCGTGTTCGCGTCTGTCTCCAGAACATTGGCAATGCTAACGATCATATCAACATCCGGTCGAGTCCTGCCGGTTTCATAATTTGAAACGGTCTGACGGGTGACGAACAGCTTTTCGGCAAGCTGATCCTGTGTCAGGCCCTTAGTCTCACGCAGATAGCGTATATTCTTCCCGATGTCTCTCATATCATCACCTCGACATAAGCCGGCGAAAATCGAACGCGTATCGGCTTTCGTCAGATTAAGCATACCACGGCACCTTGCTTTTGTCACGCAAGGATGCTTTTACATAAGAAAAATCAGCCGCCCGGGCCGGTTGACACAAGAAAACATACGGTTTTGAAGCGATCTTTTTCGCTTCTGCGGCGTCCAAAGCCTTGAGAATATGGCGGTATACTCTTCGGCCTCGTCCTTGCATAAGCAAACGATCTCAGCTTCAAAACTGCACAGCAGCAAAAATGACGGAGCAAGTGCGAGGTCAAGGCGCGGCGGCGCAGGCATACTTTGTGTATACCAAGCCGTCGCAACGAAGACATTCGTGCTTGCTCCGCCTTTTTTGGCTTAAGCTGACAAGAGCCAAACTTCTATCGGTTTTGACGGGCAGATTTTCGCCCATGCTGCGTTAAAGCTCTTGACAATACGACAGTATTCTCTGCAAGCTTTGCCTTGCCTGAGCAAAAATCTGCTCCGGCAAAACTGCGAGCACCTGTCGGCTGTGCTTTTCGAGATATTTTCGGCTTTCTTTGGTGCAGGTGGGCTGGCGCCCATCAAGACAAAAAAGGCGAAAATAGCCGAAAGGGCGCACCGACAGGCGATAGAGGTTCGGCTCTTGTCAGCTTATGTTTTATTATGTCAGCCGGCCTAATGCGGCTGATTAGTTACTTTCTTCTTCGGGAACGGCCGCGGTCGGCATACATGCGATTGTCCGCAATACGGCTGTCGGAATCCTTCATAAACTGCTTGAGCTTATCCTCAAACGCCTGATCCTCCGTGGGCGCTGCGACCTGCCCGGACGGCTGCTGCGGCTGCTTGGGCGGCCTGCTTTGCTGCTCGGAGCGCTGCTGCGGCGCGCGGCGGCGCGGAGCCTCCTTCGATTCCTCGGCGCGCTTTATTGAGAGATTTATCTTATCTCCGTTTATGCCGATGACCTTGACCTTGACAGTCTGACCGACGCTGACATACTGCGCAACGTCGCTTACAAAAGTGTTTGCGATCTCTGAAATATGCACGAGACCGCTCTTGTCTCCGGGCAGATTTACAAAAGCGCCGAATTTTGTTACGCCGCTTACCTTGCCTTCGAGCACCGCTCCCACTTCAGGCTGCATATTTTATCCCCTTATATCTCTAAATATCTTTTCATCCGAGCCGATCAGTCTCAGCCGGTATTTTGCCAGACTTTCTATCCCCTCGTCGGTATCGAGGGCCTGCATTTTCTCCTCAAGCTCCGCGCCTTCCGCCTGAGCCTGCTGAATTTCCGCCTGAAGCGCGCTTGTCTGCTCCATTGCGTCGGCAAGATCGCGCTTGAGACTTACCAGGTTCAGAATAGCATATACGGCAAGCATCGTCAATGCCAGACCGACGATCGTCGTCGATTTTTTCATCCTGCGCTCCGGTTCTCCTTTTCCTGCTTTGTTTTTTTATTGTATACCAGTTTAAGGCTTTTGAAAAGCATTTTTTGGCGCAGTTTGCAAATTTATTTATTAACTTGCATATCGGAGACGCGGCTTTGGCGGCAAAGGCGGTGATTTTCTCAAAAAGCGGCAGCAGAGCGCCGCTCAGAAGCGACATATACACCGCGCATCCGGCAGCGGCGGCGCAGAACATGAACACATGCACCCCTCCCTGCCCGATATCCATGCCGAGCGTAAACAGCGCAAGCAGCAGCACCGCACAATACAGCGCATCGAGCGCGGCATTGATTTTAAACACCCTTCGCATGGCGCGCAGAACGTCATACAAAACGCCGAGCGCAAAGCCCGTCAGCACCGACACTGCCAGCTGCGCGAGCTGGAGCGAAACGTCAACGTGCATTCAGCCGAAAAGCTTCTGCCAGAAGCCGCCCGAGGGCGCTTTGTCCTCGTAGCTCAACTCGCTTATGCTGCCCTCGACGCTAAGCTGTCCGACGTCGAGGCTTATCCTGCCTATATGCAGCCCGGTGCCGCGCACGATGAGGTCGCCCTGGCTTGTGTTCATGATGATCGCGTTTTCGTCAAAGCTCTCTACATCCTCGACGCCGGTGACGTTGAGCTTCGTTCGGTTTTCCATGCTTATGCTGTGCGTCTTTGCCGACGGCTGCTGTTTTTCCTCGTATGACATATGCCTGCCTCCTTTTTTTGTACAAGCATATGAGCCGAAAATATGAAAAATGCACCTCTTTCAAAGAAGTGCATTTTCGTCTGTCACTTTGATCCCGTGCTTTTTCAAAAGCTCGGCCGTGACTCCGTCGCCGGGAACGAGTGTGCCGGTAAACGAGCCGTCGTATATCGTTCCGCTGCCGCAGGATGGGCTGTTCGCCTTGAGTATGGCAGTTTTTATGCCGAAGTGCCGCGCAAGACCGAGCGCTGCCCGAGCGCCTTTTTTAAACTGCTCGGACACATCCGCTCCGGTTTTTGAAACGACCCTGTCTCCAAGGCGCTCAGACGGTGTGCGCGGCGTTGGAAGTCCGCCGCAGCACTCGGGACACACGGGTATAAGCTCGAACCTTTCGCGCAGCGCCTCTATATCGGTATCCGCCATGCGGTTATTGCCGCCGTCATACTTGCAGTCAAAGCCAAGCAGGCATGCGGATATAAGAATTTTCTCTTTCATCGTCTTCTAAGCCCCAGTACCGCGCCGCAGACGCCGCCGATTATATGCGTAAGCTGCGAAACATTGTCTTTAAGCATCACGCCGTCCACTATCTCGCTGCCGAGGTAGAGGATGAGCACGAGGATAAGCGTTATCGGGATGCATCCGTCGCGCATACCGGCAAGCGAGGCCATGACTATCATCATAAAAACTATGCCCGACGCGCCCATTAGCATCGATCCGGGAAACAGGAACCAATACACAAGCCCCGACACCAGCGCCGTAATTACGATAGCGCTCAAAAGATTGCGGCTGCCGTACTTTTCCTCAAGCCCCGGGCCGACGACAAGGATCATCATCATATTGCCTATGTAATGGTCGTAGTCAACATGGCCGAGAACATGCAGGAAAAAGCGCGGATATGTGAGTATATCCGACAGCGACGAGTGCCAGACGCTGAAAAGATATGTATCGGTCCAGCCGTTTGTGAGCTTTCCGAGCAGCAGCGCCGCGAGAGACACGAGCGCAAAGGTCAGAGTGACGGGAGCGTTATATTGAAGTCTGAACAGTCTCTTCATTTAAGCTTCTCCAGCGCCTTTTCGTAAAAGCCCTTAGTGCGCTCATCAAAGCACACCATGCGCACGCGCTCGATCTCCGGGTGCTCAAAGAGGTATTCGGAGATCGTTTTTATCGCTATCTCGGATGCCTTTTCAAGCGGGAAATGATAGACGCCCGTGGATATGGACGGAAAATCGACCGTTTTGCAGCCGTTATCCGATGCCAGCACAAGACAATTGCGATAGCACGAGCGCAGCTTGTCCGCCTCGCCGTTATTTCCGCCGTGCCACACCGGGCCGGGCGTATGGATAACGAACCTTGCCGGCAGCTTATAGCCCTTTGTGATTTTCGCCTCGCCCGTTTTGCAGCCGCCGAGGGTCCTGCACTCGGAAAGAAGCTCCGGGCCTGCCGCTCTGTGTATCGCGCCGTCCACTCCGCCGCCGCCGAGCAGCGAGCAGTTTGCCGCGTTGACGATGGCATCGACCGTCTGCTTTGTGATATCGCCTTGGATTATCTTTATTTTACCCATAGCACACCTCAGAAGTTCTTAATATCGGCAATGAGCGCATCAACGTCGCTCTCCTTGCTTGCCCAGCTCGTGCAGAAGCGAACTACCGCGCCGCCGTCGGGCAGCACTGACTGCACGGAAAAGCTGTATTTTTCGCGCAGAGCGTCAAGCTGCGGCTTGCTCAGTATCGGAAACAGCTGATTTGTCGGCGATGGGTAGGCAAACTCAATGCCCTTTGCCTCGAATGCGGCGCGCAGCTTCGCAGTCTGCGCGACCTCGCGCCTGCCGATTTTATAATACAGTCCGTCCGTAAACAGCGTGTCAAATTGCAGACCCAATAGCCTGCCCTTGGCGAACATGCCGCCGTGCTGCTTTATGATATAGCGAAAGTCCTTTTTTATCGCATCGTTTTTTATGACGACTGCCTCGCCGAAGAGAGCACCGTGCTTTGTTCCGCCGATGTAGAACACGTCGCACAGCCGCGCAAGATCACTCAGCGTGGGCGTTCCCTCGCAGGCAAGCGCGCAGGATAGGCGCGCACCGTCTGCAAACAGGATAAGCCCCAGCTCGCGGCACACGGAGCTAAGCTCCTCAAGCTCCGGCAGCGAATACACCGTGCCGGTCTCGGTCGGCTGAGAGATATACACCATCGCCGGCTGGACGATATGCTCAAACGATTCATCTGCTCTGTGGCGCAGGACATAATTCTTCACGTCGGCAGCGTTTATCTTACCGTCTGTTGTCGGCAGGGTTATGACCTTGTGACCGGTCGCCTCTATTGCACCGGTCTCGTGTGCCTCGATATGCGCGGTTTCGGCCGCCATAACGCCCTGATGAGGACGCAGCGCAGCTGCAATGACCGTAAGATTTGCCTGAGTTCCGCCGACGAGGAAATGTATATCCGCGTCAAAGGCATTGCACTCGAGCTTTATCTTTTCGCGCGCCGCGCGGCAATACGGGTCAGTGCCGTAGCCTGCGGTCTGCTCATAGTTTGTTTCAATAAGGCGGCTCATTATCTCCGGCACCGCGCCTTCAAGATAGTCGCTTTCAAACCTTATCATTCGCCGACCTCCACAATAACGCCGTTATCATCGGCAGAAACGGAGATATGCCCCGCATTCTCGCCGCGGCAGTCGATTATCTTCTGCGCTATCGCATCCTCGACGTCCTTCTGGATCGTGCGGCGCAGATTACGCGCACCGTAGGTGACGGAATAGCTCTTGCGAACAAGATAATCGATAAGCGCAGTGTTCCATGTCATGCTTATGCCGCGCTCTGCAATGGCATCGCGCGTTTCCTCGAGCATTAGCTTGGCTATGCTGCGGAAGTTTTCCTCCGTAAGACTGTTGAAATACACGATCTCGTCAACACGGTTTATAAACTCCGGCCGCAGAAACTCGCCAAGTGCCTTGAGCGCACGCTCACGCCCCATGTCATTCACCGTGCCGCCAAAGCCCATCGCGCCGCCCTTTCTGTTGGAGCCTGCGTTCGTGGTCATAACGATGACGGTGTTTTCAAAGTTTACGGTTCTGCCCTGAGCATCGGTTATTCTGCCGTCGTCAAGGATCTGGAGAAGAATATTCAGCACATCGGGATGCGCCTTTTCTATCTCGTCAAACAGCACGACCGAATATGGCTTGCGGCGGATCTTCTCGGTGAGCTGGCCTGCCTCGTCGTAGCCGACATAGCCCGGAGGCGAGCCGATAATGCGCGATACGCTGAACTTTTCCATAAACTCGGACATATCGAGTCTTATAAGCGACTCGGGCGAGTCGAAAAGATCGGCTGCAAGGCGCTTTACAAGCTCGGTTTTGCCAACGCCTGTTCCGCCGACAAAGATAAAGCTTGTCGGCTTGCGCTTTGCCTTAAGTCCTACGCGCGAGCGCTTTATTGCCGCGCACACGGCGTTTACCGCCTCGTCCTGACCGACGATATGCGCTTTCAGGCGCTTATCAAGCTCCGCAAGGCGCTCAAACTCATCCTCGCGGATAGACGATGCCGGGATCTTCGTCCACAGCTCGATTATACGCGCAAGATTATCTATCGTAAGCTCCGGAACTCCCTCAAGCTCCAACGATGCAAGCTCCTGCTCGCGCTGCATTTCCTTGCTGCGAAGCTCTGCTATGCGCTCGTAGCGTTTATCAAGTGCTTCATCCGTAAGCTCCTCGCCTTTGGGGGCATCTGCGCTCATGAGCGTTTCACGCTCGAACTTAAGATCGTCAAGATCCTTCCGAAGCTCGGCACGGCGAATGATATTCTTATCCTTGAGGTTTACATCCGAGCACGCCTCGTCGATAAGGTCTATGGCCTTATCCGGCAGGAAGCGGTCGGTAATATAGCGCTCAGACATTTTGACGGCCTCGGCGCACATTTCGTCGGATATCTTAACGCCGTGATAGTCCTCATAATAGCGGCGGATGCCCTTGAGTATCTCGATGCTGTCGGCAACGGACGGCTCGTTTATGGTGACAGGCTGGAACCTGCGCTCGAGCGCGGAATCCTTTTCGATATGCTTGCGGTACTCGGTGAAGGTAGTTGCACCGATGACCTGAATCTCGCCCCTCGAGAGCGCCGGCTTGAGGATATTCGCAGCGTTCATGCTGCCCTCGGCGTCGCCTGCGCCGACGATGTTATGCACCTCGTCGATAACGAGGATTATATTGCCTTGCTTGCGGATCTCCTCGATAAGTCCCTTCATGCGGCTTTCAAACTGGCCTCTGAACTGCGTTCCGGCGACCAGCGCCGTCAGGTCAAGAAGATAGACCTCCTTACCGCGAAGCTTATATGGAACCTGATCGAGCGCTATGCGCTGGGCAAGCCCCTCGGCAACGGCCGTTTTGCCGACGCCCGGCTCGCCGATCAGACAGGGATTGTTCTTTTGGCGGCGGTTGAGGATCTGGATAACGCGCTCAAGCTCCTCCTCACGGCCTACCATATTGTCGAGCTTTCCGGCTCTGGCTCTGTCGGTAAGATTTATGCAGTAATTATCCAAGAACTTGCGCTTCGGCGGCTTTCCGCCCTCCTTGGGCGGCTGCTGCGCGGCTGCATTGTTGCTCTCGGCAGGCGTGTTATTGCCGTTTCCGAACAGTCTGTTGAGAAACGGGAATGTTGCGGTCTTACCGTCATCATCGGAATCGTCATTTGCATCATTATCGGGGTCGATGCTCATATCCATAAGGCTTTCGACTCCGTTGAGAGCGTTCATCATCTCGCCGCTGAGGTTATCGAGATCCTCATCGGATATGCCCATTTTTTCGATCATATCGTCAACGGGCTTTATGTGAAGCTCCCTTGCGCATTTAAGGCACAGTCCCTCATTTTTCTGAACTCCGCCCTCAAGCTTCGTAATAAACACCACCGCGACGTTTTTGCCGCAGCGTGAACACATTTTTGCCTGCATTTTTTATCCCCCAATCATTAAAATAGTTTGTCGGCCGCGTTGCTCAGCAGGAGGAAAAATCTACTGAACAGGCCATCGTCCAATGTTGTTTTACCTATCATATTTCCGCAGAAGCTCAGCAGCCAGCACAGGCATATGCAATATATGCAGCCGCGCGCAAAGCCGAATGCGGCGCCTCCGTAGAGGTCGGCGTCCACGTTGTCCGTTATCCGGAAGCGCAGACCGAATATCTGTTTTATAAGCGATATGAAAAGCATTATCAGCAAAAAGAATATCACCGAGCATATCGCGTAGGCGACAGCCTCGCTCCCGGCGTGAGCCGCGGCGGTAGTCGCGTCTATCTCGTATGCCGAATACACCTTCTGCGCATTTGCGCAATAGCTTTCCGCGCGTCTTTCATTAAAGCCGAGGCTTTCAAGGCAGCTTTCGGCATACGGCATCAAAAGCTCCGGCTTTTCCCTTATCGTATCCTCGATGCGCGTTTCGTCGATCCCGGCGCTGCGCGCGGCCTCGGCCTCGAGCTGCGAATCCAAATACCCGGCAAGAAGCGGCCTCAGCGGATACGCCGCCGACGGCGCTGCCGACGAGGATATCGCAAGTCCGCCGGTCACGGCGATGATCACGGCAAGCAGGCTTATCGCGGCATTGACCGCTCCGCGCTTATAGCCGCGCCATGTACAATAAAATATTATTAGCAGCAGACTCAGTTCAATTACAAATCTCATCCGTTCTTCATTTCTCTGTTACCCATGCGCTGCCGCCTCCCACGGCGATGATCTCGCCGCTGTCGGTCAACAGGGCTTCTTCGGCTCCCTGAGCTTTTCTGCAGGCCAAAAGCTTTGCCCCGTCATATACGCTCACACCGTTTTGCGTGAGCACGGCTGTTTTTCCGTTTCGGCAGTCGAGGCTCCATACCTCACCATCGACGGATATTCTGTCCTTGACCTTCAGGTCGTCATCGAGGATATACACCTCTCCCGATCCTCCGGAAGCGTGCTCCCTCACCTCTATTATGAGCTTTTTGTCAAGTACCCCGAATTTGCCGAGCGTTTTGCCGTCAAATTCAAGCTTGCCGGCACTTTTGCCCTTATCATTACACACATAGACTGCGCTATTGCCTATGCCGCACACCCTGTCGCCAAGCCATGTGATCGCGCGCAGCCCCTGCGCCGAAAACGATGCTCGCTCTTTTTCGCTGTCGAGCGAAAACAGGCGTATCCCCTCGTCGGTGAGCACCGCAAGATACTTTCCGTCCGGCGAAACGGCGGCGGAAATGAGTCTTTGGCTTGCGCAATACCATTTGTACACGCGCTCACGCTCGGGTGAGTAAACCGTCACGCTGCCCATGTATCCGGGCTGATGTGTGCACACGGCAAGGTATCCGCCGTCTGAGAGCTGCACATCCCTTATACCGTTATCCGTTTCGATAACACCGCTGTCAGGAAAAACTATGCTCGTGCCGCCATAGGCATAAGCTGCGGCGCTCAGGCCGTTTTTTGCAATGCGCGCCGGCTTTACTTCAAGCTCGCGATCAAGTGTCTGCTCTCCTGCACCGTCAAAACATTTCACGCTGCCGGCGCTTGCCGTCAGCAGTCCTTCTTCACACACGGCGTAAGCCTCGGCCTCGCCGCAGATAAACGACTCGGAAAACTCCGTTTTCCCTGTGCAGGCGCAAAGGAATGCGCACAGGATAAGCACTAAGCTCAGGGTTTTTTTCATTTAGTAATCAGTCCTTCAGCATCATGATACCGGCCGGACCTTCATACCACACTCTGTTAAGATACAAGCCCTGCGGCGGCATCGTCGGCCCTGTGAGCCTTCGGTCGCCAAGTTCCAGGAGCTTGGGGATGTCCTCGGGTTCTATCTTCCCGTAGGACGCGTACACCAGTGTTCCGACTATTGCGCGGCACATGTTGTACAAAAAGCCATTTGCGCAGACGGACACGGTTATAAGGTCATCCGTTTTTTCCGCCGTGCAGCTGTACACCGTTCTGACGGTCGTCTTTGTCTGCGTCCCGAGCGAGCGCACGGCGGCAAAATCATGCGTTCCCTCAAATGCGGCGGATGCCGCCTGCATTCTTTCCATGTCAAGCTCCTGCGGATAAAAGCAGGCGCGCTTTTCAAGGAAGGGGTCGCGGATGTTGGAGTTGTGTATTTTATAAATATACTCTTTTTTTATGCAGGAGGATATCGAGTTGAACCTCTCATCGACCTCGACCGCGTCAACGACCGCGATATCGTCCGGCAGGCGCGAGTTTGCGGCCAGCGCAAATCTGTCGATCGGGATGCGGCAGTCGGTGCGGAAGTTTGCACAGTATCGCAGCGCATGAACTCCGGCGTCGGTGCGGCCGCAGCCTGTTAGCTTCACGGGGTGCTCGCAGATCTTGGCGAGCGCATCCTGAACCGTGCTGCACACGGAAACGTCGTTTTTCTGCACCTGCCAGCCGTGATAGCGGCTGCCGTCATAGCGCAGGCGCAAGGCTATGTTTCTCATATCCTTTCCTCAAAGTCCGAAGCGCTTCATGACGAAGATCACCGCGAGGAACGCAGCGCCAAGCAGCAGCGCCCATGCGTCTATTCCCTGCATTCTCAGCTGCTTCATGCGTGTTCTGCCCTCGCCGCCGTGATAGCAGCGGCTTTCCATGGCAACGGCAAGCTCGTCTGCGCGGCGGAATGCCGAAACGAACAGAGGCACGAGTATCGGCAGCAGCGCCTTTGCGCGCCGAAACAGATTGCCGCTGTCAAAATCCGCGCCGCGCGCTTTCTGCGCGGACATTATCTTGTCCGTTTCCTCAATGAGCGTCGGGATGAATCTGAGCGCCATGCTCATCATCATGCTCATCTCGTGAACGGGGATCTTGATCTTCTTGAGCGGATTGAGCATTATCTCAAGTCCGTCGGTGAGCGCGATGGGGCTTGTCGTGTACGTCAGCATAAACGTTCCGACGATCAGGAGGATAATGCGCAGCGACATCATAACGGCGCGCGCGATGCCCTCCCAGGTTATGATCCAGCCCTCAATTATAGGCGTTCCGCCGGTGTAGAAAATATTCAGCACCGCGGTGAGGATGATTATTATGACAAGCGGCTTTAAGCCCTTGAGCGCGGACTTTGGCTTTATCTTCGATATCGCCATGCTAAGCGCCGTTATCAGAATGACAAACGCATAGCTTGCCCAGCCGTTCGCGTTGAAAAGCCCTACTATATATATTATAACGAGCAGGAGCTTCGTGCGCGGGTCGAGTCTGTGAGCAACGGTGTCGCCGGGGAAATACTGGCCGAGGGTTATGTCTTTAAGCATTGCGTCCGACCTCCTTTTTCAGCTTCAGGAGTGCGGCAAGCAGCTGCTCGGTGGTGTAGACAGAGCCTTCTATCTCAACGCCCTGCTCGCGCAGCGCGGACGCTATCTGCGTCGGTGCCGGGACGGAAAGTCCGATGTCCGAAAGCTCCTTCGGGTTTGAAAACACCTCTTCCGGCGTTCCGTCAAAGCGGATGCTGCCGTGGTTAAAGACAATGAGCCTGTCGGCTATGCGTGCAACGTCATCCATGCTGTGGCTGACGATGACAACGGTCGAGCCTGTCTTTTCTCTGTAGTCGCAGATCGTTTCAAGTATTCTTTGGCAGCCGGCAGGGTCAAGTCCGGCCGTCGGCTCATCGAGGATGAGCACGCCCGGACGCATGGCGATAACGCCGGCTATGGCAACTCTGCGCTTCTGACCGCCCGACAGCTCCAGCGGTGAGCGCTCGAAAAGCTCCTCGCCAGCGCCGACAAGCGCCGCGGCTTCGCGCACGCGCTCGTCGATCTCGCTTTCGCTAAGCTTCATGTTCTTCGGGCCGAATGCGATATCGGCATACACTGTCTCCTCAAAAAGCTGATACTCCGGGTATTGGAAAACAAGGCCGACCTTGAAGCGCACATCGCGCGCGGCTGCTTTATCGCCGTTTATATTCACGCTGTCGACGAGCACCGTGCCCGAGCTGGGAACGAGCAGGCCGTTTAAATGCTGAATGAACGTGCTCTTGCCCGAGCCTGTGTGGCCGATAAGTCCGACGAGCTGCCCGTGCGGTATTTCGACATTGACATTGTCTATCGCTATTTTTTCAAAGGGCGTGTCCGCGCTGTAAACATGGCTCAGGCCGCTTACTTTTATCTCTGACATATTACTTTAATTCCTTTGCGATTTCCTTTGCGCATTCGGAAACTCCGAGCGCGGTCAGCGGCAGATCCCAGCCGTTTTTGTTAAGCTCAAACATAAGCTCCGTCGTTGCCGGAACAGTCAGCCCCTCGCTTTTCATAAGCTCGACCTGCGAGAAAACGTTCTCCGGGCTGTCGTCGGCGATCACATTGCCGTTTGACATGACTATCACTCTGTCGGCTCCTATACACTCGGACATATGATGCGTTATCAAAACGACCGTTATGCCCTTTTCGCGGCAAAGCTTTGTTACGGTGCTTATGACCTCCGCTCTGCCCTTCGGATCGAGCATGGCGGTAGGCTCGTCGAGCACGATGACCTCCGGCTCCATTGCGATAACTCCGGCAATCGCAACGCGCTGTTTTTGTCCGCCCGAGAGCAGGTGCGGCGCATGCTGCCGGAACTCATACATATCCACCTGTCTGAGCGCATTGTCCACGCGGCGGCGGATTTCCTTAGGCTCGACGCCGAGATTTTCCGGTGCGAAAGCAACATCATCCTCAACGACGTTTGCGACGATCTGGTTATCGGGATTTTGAAAAACCATGCCGACGGTACGGCGGATATCAAGGAGCCTGTCCTCGTCGGCGGTGCTTATTCCGTCAACAAGCACCTCGCCCTCCGTCGGGGTAAGGATGGCGTTTAAGTGCTTTGCAAGCGTGCTTTTGCCAGAGCCGTTGTGGCCGAGCACCGCAACAAAGCTACCCTTTTCAATTTCAATGCTTACTCCGCAGAGGCTTTCCGTCTCGTCTCCGGGGTAGGTATAGTGCAAATTTTTAATGCTGATTATGCTGCTCATCGTCAGTCCCTTTCCCACCGGCAGGTTGCGCCGCAGGGCAGCACAAGGCCGGAATCGGTAACAGGCAGGCCAAGCTCGCGGCTTTCCGAGCGGCCTCCGAATTTTTTGGTGAATATGCTCTCGGTCACATACGACAGCACCGAGGGCGACAGACCTGTGGTGTAGGAATTTATTATCACAAACAGCGGATCATCCGACAGGACGCCTGCGCACAGCGACACAAACGGCCACAGATTCTGCTCAAGCTTCCAGACCTCTCCGCCTGGGCCTCTGCCGTAGGACGGCGGATCCATGATGATCGCATCGTAGCGGCGGCCGCGGCGTATCTCGCGCTCGACGAATTTTGCGCAGTCATCGACTATCCAGCGTATCGGCGCATCGCCGAGGCCGGAGGCGGCTGCGTTTTCCCTGCCCCACGCGACCATGCCCTTTGCCGCGTCAACATGGCACACGCTTGCACCTGCCTTTGCGCAGGCCACTGTTGCCGCACCCGTGTACGCAAAAAGGTTGAGCACGTTTATAGGCCGTCCTGCCGAGCGGATCTTGCGCATTGCGTAATCCCAGTTGCACGCCTGCTCGGGGAAAAGACCCGTGTGCTTAAAATTCATGGGCTTAACATTGAAGGTAAGCTCGCCGTAATTTATTTTCCAGCTTGCCGGAAGGCCGCCCTTATCCCACGCTCCGCCGCCGGTCTGGCTTCTGCGGTAGCGCGCATCGCGCATGTTCCAGCGCGCGTCGCTGCGCGGCGTATCCCATATCGCCTGCGGATCGGGGCGAACAAGATAAAACCTGCCCCAACGCTCAAGCTTTTCGCCTTTCGAGCAGTCAATAAGCTCAAAGTCCTGCCATTTATCAGATATCCACATATGCATACCTTACCTATTGTATATAATATAGCATAATATTTTAGCATTTTTCCGCTGCATACGCAAGAATAATACGTTCACAATTTAAAGTCTGCATTCAGTCCATTTTTTAGGCATTTTTAAGTGGATAATTAAAATTTTCTTGACAAGTGTTTATTTAGTGTGTATCCTAAGTGTATGAGAACAAACCACACAGTTGCATGGAGGGATCAAAAGTGATCAGCATAAACTTCCGTGATCCGCGCCCTATATACGAACAGATCAAGGACGGGATGCGTCGCCTGATTGTTTCCGGAGCTTTGCCGACAGGCAGTAAGATAAGCTCTGTGCGCGAAATGGCGGCGGGACTTGCCATAAACCCGAGCACGATCCAGCGCGCGTATCGCGAGCTTGAAGCCGAGGGATACATCTGTTCCGTCCCCGGAAAAGGAAGCTTTGTCTGCTCGAATGACGAGGCCGAGGCTCTGCGCCGTTCCGAGCTTCTCGGAAAATTCGACGAGCTTGTTACGGAGCTTGACTACATCGGAGTTACAAAGCAGATGCTTTCGCAGCGCCTGAAAGGAGAGCTGAAAAATGATTGAGATAAGAAACGTCGTCAAGGAGTTTGACGGCTTCCGCGCGCTCGACGGGCTGAACATGACCGTGCCCGACGGAGCGGTTTACGGCCTTGTCGGCCCCAACGGTGCCGGCAAAAGCACGATCATCCGTCATCTGACCGGAATATACAGGCAGGATTCCGGCGATGTGCTCGTCGACGGTGAACAGGTGTTTGAAAACCCGGCGGTGAAAAACCGCATAGCGTATATCCCCGACGACATATTTTATTTTTCCAACGCAAGAATCGGCGAAATGGCCAGCTTTTACCGCAGCATCTATCCGCAGTTTGACTCCGGGCGCTTTAAAAAGCTCGGCGAGGTATTTGACCTTGATCCGAAGCGGCAGATGCGCAAGCTGTCCAAGGGCATGCAGAAGCAGGCCGCGTTTTGGATGATGATGTCGCTGCGGCCCGATATACTCGTACTCGATGAGCCTGTTGACGGACTTGACCCCGTGATGCGCCGCCAGATCTGGAGCATTGTTATGTCCGACGTTGCGGAAAACGGAACGACAGTGCTTATCTCGTCGCACAATCTGCGCGAGCTTGAGGACGTGTGCGACCACGTCGGTATAATGAACAGGGGCAAGATCATGATAGAGCGCACGCTCAGCGATCTGCAGGAGGGCATCGTCAAAATGCAGCTTGCTCTGCCCGATGGCGAGACGCTGCCCGACGGGCTTGATATTCTGCACGCATCATCGACCGGCAGATTGCAGACAATCATCCTGCATGGCTCATCGGCAGAGCTTGAATCGAAGCTTGCGCTGTGCAATCCGCTGTTTATCGACTTTGTTCCGCTGACACTTGAGGAGATATTTATTTATGAGCTGGGAGGTGCCGACTATGAAGTCAAAGATATCGTTCTTTAACGCAGGTCTTTTCAAAAGCACGCTCCGGCGCTTCTAGCCGCTGTGGATAATTCACTTTGCAGGCTGGCTGCTGTTCCTGCCGGTCCTCACGCTTATGAACAACTTCGGCCCGAACAGATCCACGGACTTTATCTTCGTCATAAGCGAAAGCGCGGTTTTTGCATCGCCCATCATTGCGTTCATCATGGCGATACTTGCCGCCATGGCTGTGTTCAGCTTCATGTATAACAGCCGCAGCACCGGACTTATCGCCTCTCTGCCGGTTCGCCGCGAGGCAATATTCTGCTCGACGTGGCTCGGCGGCGTGTTCGTGATAGTCGGCTCAAACCTTGTGATCGCGCTTTTGACATTTCTGTTCTCCCTCGGTGCAACGACGAGCGCGGCACTCGCATTCAAAGCCGTGTGCATATGGCTGGGCGTATACTCGATGCAGTTTATCCTCTTCTTCGGCATCGCCTCGCTCACGGCCGTTATGACCGGCAGCATTGCCGTGCTCCCGATACTTTACATCATATTCAATTTCCTTGCAGTCGGCATGGAGACTATAATCCGCCTCGACTTTTCCTGCCTCATCTGGGGTATGTCGAACGTTTCGTTTGACTGTGTGCTCGACTTCCTGTCGCCGCTGGTGTATATGCTCGAGAATTTCACACCGGTGTTAAAGTATAATACGCCTTATGCCTACGATATCTATGGTCTTGCTCTCCAGACAAACGAGTGCATTTCGTTCACCTTCAATCACTGGCTGCCGTCCGCTATCTACTTCGTTGTCGGGCTCGTTTTCTCCGCTGCGGCGCTCATGATATTCAGGAGGCGCAGAATGGAATCGGCAGGCGACGTTGTCGCAGTGCGCTGCATGCGCCCTGTTTTCAAATACGGAGTGACCGTATGCTCCGCGCTGTGCGGTGGTCTGCTGCTGTACACGGTTCTGTTTGCCCTGTTCGAAAGCCGCTCGGCGAGCGTGTTTATCATGATACTGAGCATGATAATATTTGCCTTCATCGGCTATTTCGGCGCAAAAATGCTGCTTGAAAAAAGCTTCCACGTTTTCCGCGGCAGCTGGGTTGGATTTATAGTCGTATGCTGCCTGTGCGCAGTGTTCACGCTCTGCTGCGATCTCGATGTTTTAGGCATAGGAAGCTATGTCCCCAAGGTGAGCAGTGTCAAGAGTCTAAACGTGAACTACGCCGGCAGGATAGTTGACCCAAGCGTCATCGAAGACTACATCCAGCTTCACAAGGATATAGTCAGTAAGAAAGACAGGTACGAGAATATCAGCTACGCAGATAGCTATGAGTATGTTACATTTAACTACACGCTCAAGGACGACCGAATAATTTCTCGTGCATATAGGCTGCCGTTCGACGACGAAAACGCCGCAAGGTACTATGGGCTTTCAAACTCAGTCTCCATTCTGCTCGAGCGCTTTTCGCCTTCGATCCCCGCCGATGAAGAGCACTGTTCTCAAGCTATACTGTACATCGGAGACAATCAGAGAATAGACCTTACCCCGGCGCAGGCAATCGATTTTTATCGTAACGCTCTTTTGCCGGATATAAAAGCCGGGCACAAGGTCATCAGCCGTACCAACGACGACATCATCGCAACGATGTACATAACCTTTGAGCAGGAAATCGACAATAGCCGTTATTATGACAGTCAGGAAATCGTTGTTGAAATAACAACAGACTGCACCGAGTGCATCTCCTGGATCAAAGATAATCTCGGCATTGACATCGAAGAAGAATATTACGACTGACAAATACACGAAAAAACTCCCGATCGTTTGATCGGGAGATTTTTTGCATATACACTTGTTTTACTTGCTTTTATTCATATACGCGGGTTTTTTGTTGCCGCAGACCGTGCAGTAGTCAATATCTTTCTCATAGAAATGGCGCTTTGCTTCAATATGCTGCTTCATTTTAACAAAGCGTTCTCTCTCCTGCTTAGTGAGCTTACCGCGATATGTGCGGTTTTTATAGTCACGCATAATGATCACGCTGACACCGAGGAATATCACGGCGAAAACGATGAAAATGATCACCGCGACCCACAGCACGCCCTGCGATACCTCCCCGATCGCCGGCCCGTTTAAAAACGGTCTGAAATACACGGCGCACACTATAGCTATTATCGTCAGAACGGCATAAACGCCGAACTGCGGCCACAGCGTAGGCGGCAGCTTGCCGCAGTGGGGGCATATCTTCATTCCGTCCGGTATATAATTTCCGCATTTTTCACATTCACGCATGTTATTTCTCCTTTATGCGATATGTTCTGATTATACCACACTCTGCGGATTTTTCAACAATGTGATACAAAAAGGAGCAGCGAACGCTGCTCCTTAAATGTTATGTTATGTTGCTTAGCTTTATCAGCCGAAGTAGCTGATGATCTGAGCGTACAGAACGAAGGCCATGCCGATCGGGGTGATGAACTTGTAGCA